>Ga0123338_10002780_pt1 | contig 16156 bp, 13 predicted proteins | sample grotaG_FD_89793 | JGI IMG/M metagenome (GOLD analysis project Ga0123338, IMG submission 89793) | Glacier valley bacterial and archeal communities from Borup Fiord, Nunavut, Canada, to study Microbial Dark Matter (Phase II) -... | ecosystem: Environmental > Aquatic > Freshwater > Ice > Glacier ...
AAGAGCGGCTGCGTCTTCTCGAGGTTGATGATGTGGATCTTGTTCCGGTGGCCGTAGATATACGGGGCCATCTTCGGGTTCCAGAAGCGGGTCTGATGTCCGAAATGGACGCCGGCTTCCAGCATTTCACGCATCGTGATCGTCATCATTTTCCAAAGGTTGGTTCTAGAATCCGGCTCGAATCGCGGCGACAGATCGTTACAACGATCGCCGCTGCGACACCTTGAATGAGCTGGTTCGCGAGTTGGGCCGCATCGAAACGATCGGCCCGGAGCAAAGTGCTTGATTCTAGCATCGCGATGAGCGACGACCTCACTGAAGCGCGCAGACAGATCCTTGCACGGAGCACCTCGGCCGCCGCGTTGGTGGAGCGATCGATTGCCGCCGCCGGCTTGGCTCAGATCGCACCGGCGTTCATGACCACGGGATTCGAGCGTGCACGAGATGCTGCACGCGTTGCAGACCGCGCAGTCACTGCCGCGACCGATCCCGGTCCCCTCGCTGGCCTTGCCGTGTCGGTGAAAGACCTGTTCGACGTCGCCGGCGAGGTGACCGCCGCAGGCTCGACGATCCTGGCTGACTCGCCGCCTGCCGCGACCGATGCACCGGCAGTGGCACGCTTACGCCGTGCCGGCGCGGCCCTGATCGGCCGCACGCACATGTCGGAGTTCGCGTTCTCCGGCGTCGGCCTGAATCTGCACGTCGCAACGCTGGCCAACGCCGCGACGCTGTCCCTCGATCCGGTCGCCCGCGTGCCCGGCGGCTCGACCTCGGGCGGCGCGTCCTCCGTCGCCGGCGGCGCGGCTTGGGCCGCGCTCGGGTCGGACACCGGAGGCTCGATCCGCATCCCGGCCGCGTTGCAAGGCATGGTCGGCTTCAAGAGCACCGCCGACCGCGTGCCGACGACAGGGGCCGTGCCGCTGTCGACGACGCTCGACACCGCGTGCGCAATCACGCGATCGGTGCGCGACGCGGTCTTGCTGCACGAAGTGCTCGCCGACCGCCGCGTCGCGCTCGCCGGTCGACCGCTGAACGCCTCGACCTTCGCCACCCCGCGCCGCCTCATGCTCGACGGCCTCGACGACACGCTCGCGTGCGCGTTTCGGCGCGCACTCTCGACCCTGTCGGCCGCCGGCGCGCGCATTGAGGAGATCGACCTGCCGCTGCTCGACGAGATCGCAGCGATCAACGCCGCGGGCGGTTTCGCGGCCGCCGAGAGCTGGGCGTTCCATCGCCGCTGGTTCGCCGCTCGCCGCACCGAATACGATCCGCGCGTCGCCCTGCGCATCGCGCGCGGCGAGGCGATGAGCGCCGCCGACTACATCGACCTGATCGCCGCCCGCCGCGCGTGGATCGCGCGCATGGAAGCCGCGCTCCAAGGCTTCGACGCCCTGCTCTCGCCGACCGTGCCGATCGTCGCGCCGCCGCTCGCTCCGCTGGTCGACGACGACGATGCCTTCTTCGCCGTCAACGGCCTCCTGCTGCGCAACCCGAGCATCGTCAATTTCCTCGACGGCTGCGCCCTCTCGCTGCCGTGCCATCTCGACGGCGAGCTTCCGGCCGGCCTCATGGTCTGGAGCACCGCCGGACGCGACGCCGCGGTCCTCGACGCCAGCCTCGCGATCGAGGCCGCGCTCGCGCGCGCCTGAGGATGCAGATCGCCGTGATCGGGGCCGGCGTGATCGGCGTGACCACCGCGTACGAGCTCGCCGCCGATGGCCATCGGGTGACGGTCTACGAGCGCCGCGGCACGGTCGCCTCGGAGTGCAGCTTCGCCAACGCCGGCCTGATCGCGCCCGGCTACGTCGCACCCTGGGCCGCGCCCGGCATGCCGTCGAAGGTCCTGCGCCATCTGTTCACGGCGCATGCGCCGGTGCGCGTCGGCCGACATCTCGATGCTGCGACGCTGGGCTGGATGTGGCGTTGGTGGCGCTCGTGTCGGCCGCCGGTCTATCGCGCCAACCGCGCGCGCATGCATCGCCTGGCGCAGTTCAGCCGCGAGCGGCTGCACCAGCTGACGCAGCGCCTGCATCTCGACTTCGAGCGCGGCCAGGGCTTCCTCGTCCTCCTGCGCAGCGCGCGCGAGCTCGCCATGGCCGAGGCGGGCATCCAGGCGCTGGCCGAGCTCGGCGCCGCGCCGGTCGTGCTCGACGCGGCGGGGTGCCGCGCCATCGAGCCCGGCCTCAATCCGGCGACGCCATTGCATGCGGGCATCCACTCGAAGGACGACGAGGTCGGCAACTGCCGCGAGTTCACGCATCTGCTGCGCAAGGAGGCCGAGCGCGCCGGTGCGCGCTTCCGCTTCAACGCCCGCGTCGATGACATCGCCGCCGGCACGCGGCCCAGCCTGCGCGTGACGCAGATGGCGCACGACGCGCGCGACGAGACGCTGCGCTCGCGCGGCGACGGCAGCGACTTCCAGTCGACGCTGCCCGATGCCGGAGAGATCGCGGAGCCGAGCTACGACGCGATCGTCGTCTGCGCCGCGGTCGGCTCGCGCGCGTTGCTCGCGCCGCTTGGTGTACGGCTGCCGCTGGTCGCCGTGCACGGCCATTCGGTCACCGCGCCCTTGCGCCACGACGAGCAGCACCTGCATCTCGAGCCGCGCTCCGCGCTGATGGACGAGCGATACAAGGTCGCGATCTCGCGCATCGGCAATCGCGTCCGCGTCGCCGGCGGCGCCGAGATCGGCGTCGATGCCGGCGCGATGAGCGACGGCGCCCAGGCCACGCTCGACAAGGTACTCGACGACTGGTTCCCCGGCGTCACGAAGCGCGCGTCGGCGCAGCGCTGGAAAGGCGCGCGACCGATGCTGCCCGACGGGCCACCAGTGCTCGGGCCCAGCGGTGCGGGTGGCGTCTGGCTCAACGTCGGCCATGGTGGCAGCGGTTGGGCGCTGGCCGCGGGCTCGGCCAAGCTCATCGCCGACGCGATCGCCGGGCGGACCACGCCGATCGTGATCGATGGGCTCGGCATCGAGCGGCTGACGTCGTGAGCGGCATCGAGCGGATCGACTCCAGCGTCGGGCGACTGGCGCTCCACGGCGTGGCCGCGACGCGTGCTGTCGAGGCGGCGGCGCTCGCTGCGACGCCGGCCTACGCGCTCATGGCGCGAGCCGGCGATGCGGTCGCGCGTCTGGCGCTGGCGCTGGCGCCGCATGCTGACACGATCCTCGTCTTCGCCGGTCCGGGCAACAACGGCGGCGACGGCATCGAAGCGGCGACGCGTCTGCGCAAGATGGGCAAGGAGGCGGCGGTCGTTCTCGTCGGCGATCCGGAGCGGCTGCCGGTCGATGCGACTCATGCCCTCGCGCGGGCGAGAAGCGCGAATGTGCCGATTCACGCGTTCGACGCTGAATCCGTGCTCGGCGACGTCCTGCCCGATCTCGTGATCGACGCCCTTCTCGGCATCGGCGCCGCGCGCGCGCCCGAGTCGACGATCGCTGCCGCCATCGAGCGCATTGCCTCCTTCGTCGCGCGCGGTGCGCGCGTGCTCGCGGTCGACGTACCGTCCGGACTCGACGCCGATCGCGGCCAGCCGCTCGGCGCCTCGTGCGTGATCGCCAACGACACGCTGACCTTCCTCACGATCAAGCCCGGCCTCTTCACCGGCGCGGGACGCGACCACGCGGGTTGCGTCTGGCTCACGCGACTCGATATCGCCGAAGACGTCGGGGCGGCCGACGCATTTCTCGTCGGCCGCGCCGATCCGTCGTGCGCCATCGCGCCGCGCCGGCACGCGCAGCACAAAGGCAGCTTCGGCGACGTCGCGATCGTCGGCGGCGCAACCGGCATGACGGGCGCGGCCTGGCTCGCCGCCGGTGCCGCGCAGGCCGCCGGCGCGGGGCGCGTGTTCGTCGATCTTCTCGGCGGCAGCGCGCCGGGGAACGCGCTCGCCATCGACCCGCGCCATCCCGAGCTGATGTTCCGCGCCGGTTGGGCGCAAGGCGATGCTGACGTCGTGTCGCGCGCCACGGTCGTGTGCGGCTGCGGCGGAGGCGATGCGGTGCGCGCACTGCTGCCTCGTCTTCTTTCGATTGCCACGCGTCTCGTCCTCGACGCCGACGCCTTGAACGCCGTCGCCGCCGACGCGTCGCTGCAGATGCTGCTGCAGGCGCGTAGCCGACGCGGCTTCGCGACGATCCTCACGCCGCATCCGCTCGAGGCGGCGCGGCTTCTCGGCAGCGACGCCGCGCAGGTGCAGGCCGACCGACTCCGTTTCGCGCGCGAGCTCGCCGACCGCTATCGCGCCGTCGTCGTGCTCAAAGGCTCAGGCACGGTGATCGCGACATCCGGCGAGGCGCCTCGCGTCAACGCTACGGGAAACACATCACTCGCCAGCGCAGGCACCGGTGACGTCCTGGCAGGCTGGATCGGCGGCAGATGGGCGGCGGGCGCGAAGACCGCCTTCGACGTCGCGACGCGCAGCGTCATCGAGCACGGCGCAGCTGCGGAGCCGGAGCGCACCGGCGCACTGCGCGCGGGCGACCTGATCGAAGCGATGTACCGCGACGCCCGTCGCGCCTGACAGCGCGCCGGGCCCGCGCCCGGTCTCAACCCGCGGCGCGCATCGCCTTGCCGATCTCGATCGTGCCTTGCGCTGCGCCGCTCTCCGGCACAGTCTCGTCGTCGCGGCTCGAGATCTCGTCGAACCGGGCGGCAATCTGCTCCGGCGATTCGTCGTCGTGGCCGACGAAGATGCCTTGCGTCAGCGTCACGTGGGCGCGCTCGAACGAGCCGGCGCCGGCGCACAGGATCGCGCGCGTCGGCGCGCCTTCGGCGACGAGCGCGAGCAGGCCCGGCGTCACCGCGCCCGCTTCCAGCAGGCGCAGCATCGATTCCGGCAGCAGCTTGTCGGTCATCCGCGTCGCCGCTGTCGGCGCGAGACAGTTGACGCGGATGTCGTTCTTCGCGCCTTCGATCGAGAGCGTCTGCATCAGGCCGACGAGCGCCATCTTGGCGGCGCCGTAGTTCGACTGACCGAAGTTGCCGAACAGGCCCGACGACGACGTCGTCATCACGATCCGGCCGTAGTTTTGCGCCCGCATCGTCTCCCACACCGCCTTCGTGCAATGGACGGCGCCCATCAGGTGGACGTCCATGACCGCGCGGAAGTCGTCGATCTCCATCTTCGCGAAGCTCTTGTCGCGCAGGATGCCGGCGTTGTTGACGAGGATGTCGACGCGGCCCCATTCGGTCATCGCCATTGCGACCATCGCCTGCACCGCCGCGAAGTCGGTGACCGAGGCGCCGTTGGCGATCGCCTTGCCGCCCGCGGCGCGGATCTCGTCGGCGACTGCGTTGGCCGCGGTCGGCGCGCCGCCGCTGCTGCCGTCGAGCGTGCCGCCCAGGTCGTTGACGACCACCGATGCGCCGCGCGCGGCCAGCGCCAGTGCATGCTGCCGGCCAAGCCCTCCGCCCGCGCCGGTCACGATCGCCACCCGTCCGTCGAATCGAATCGTCATCTCTCGTCTCTTCCTGTCGATTGAAAAGTGATGCGCTCAGCGCCGCGTCGTGCCGCGCGCCGGGCCCCGGCCGCTCGCGGTCTTCCTGGCCGCCGACTTGCTCGCGCGCACCGGCCGCAACGCCGAGCCCGAGCGGGCACGGGCCTTGGCTTTGGCCGCAGCCTTGACGACGCGATCGGCATCCTTGAGCGCGACGATCTCGCTCGTCGCCGCTTCGGTGCGCTCGACTGCTTTGTCGCGCTTCGTGCGCGGCAGCGCCGTCGCGTCCTCGCCTTCGCGCACCATGCGGAAGTCGATCTTGCGGCCATCGAGATCGACGCGGCTGACCTGCACGCGCACCCGCGTGCCGACGACGTAGCGCAGGCCCGAGCGCTCGCCGCGCAGCTCTTGCCGGATCTCGTCGAAGCGGAAGTACTCGCCGCCGAGTTCGGTGACGTGGACCAGTCCTTCGACGTAGAGGCCGTCGAGCACGACGAAGAGGCCGAAACTCGTCACCGCGGTGACCGCGCCGCCGAACTCCTCGCCGAGATGCTCGCGCATGTAGCGGCACTTGAGCCAGGCTTCGACGTCGCGCGATGCCTCGTCGGCGCGGCGCTCGTTGGCGCTGCAATGTGCGCCGGCGATCTCCCACGCCTCGAGCTCACCACCGGGCACCAGCGCAGGCGGCGCGACCGAGCCCAGCTTGGCCGACTTTGCCGTCTTCACGGCCTTGGCGAGGCGCGCCTTCTTCGCCGGCTCTTGTTCAGCGAGCGCGCCGATCGGATAGCGACGGCTCTCGAGCAGCGCCTTGATCACGCGGTGCACGAGCAGATCGGGATAGCGCCGGATCGGGCTCGTGAAGTGCGTGTAGGCCTCGTAGGCGAGGCCGAAGTGGCCGCTGTTCTTGCTCGTGTAGATCGCCTGCTGCATCGAGCGCAGCAGCATCTGGTGGATCTGCGCCGCGTCGGGCCGCTCCTTGGTCGCCGCGGCGATCGCCTGGTATTCCGACGGCTTCGGGTCGTCGCTGATCGACAGGCCCAGGCCGAGCGCCTTCAGGTAGTTCTGCAGCAGCGTCTTCTTCTCCGGCGTCGGCCCTTCGTGGACGCGGTAGAGCGACGGATGCTTGGCGCGCGCGATGAAGTCGGCCGAGCAGACGTTGGCCGCCAGCATCGATTCCTCGATCAGGCGGTGCGCCTCGTTGCGCGTGCGCGGGACGATCTTCTCGATCCGCCCGTTCTCGTCGCAGACGATCTGCGTCTCGGTGGTCTCGAAGTCGATCGCGCCGCGCTTCAGCCGCGCCCTCAGCAACGCGCGATACGCGTCGTGCAGGTCGAGCAGATGCGGGACCAGCGACGTGCGCCGCCCGGCCTCGGGGCCGCGCGTGTTTGCCAGGATCGCCGCGACCTCGGTGTACGTGAAGCGCGCGGCCGAGCGGATCACCGCCGGGAAGAACTGGTAGGCCTCGACCTCGCCGTCGTGGTTGACGAGCATGTCGCAGACCATCGCCAGCCGCTCGACCTCGGGGTTGAGCGAGCAGAGGCCGTTCGAGAGCTTCTCGGGCAGCATCGGGATGACACGGCGCGGAAAGTACACCGAGGTCGCGCGCTCGTAGGCGTCGACGTCGATCGGCGCACCGGGGCGCACGTAGTGGCTGACGTCGGCGATCGCGACGATCAGGCGCCAGCCGTTGTCGACCTTCGACTTGCCGAGCCGTGCCGGCTCGCAGTAGACGGCGTCGTCGAAGTCGCGTGCGTCCTCGCCGTCGATCGTCACCAGCGGCACGTCGGTGAGATCGACGCGGTTCTTCTTGTCGGCGGCCTCGACCGAATCGGCGAGCGCCGCGGCCTGGGCGAGCGTCGTGTCGGAAAAGATATGCGGCACTTCGTACTTGCGCACCGCGATCTCGATCTCCATGCCGGGATCGTCGATCTCGCCGAGCACTTCGGTGACGCGGCCGACCGGCTGCGAGTGCAGCGACGGCGCCTCCATCAGCTCGATGGCGACGACCTGGCCGGCCTTCGCGTCGGCGATACCGTTCTTCGGCACGATGATGTCCTGGCCGTAGCGCTTGTCTTCCGGCGCGAGCAGCCAGATGCCGCTCTCGTGCAGCAGACGGCCGATGATCGGCGCCTTCTTGCGCTCGAGGATCTCGAGGATGCGGCCCTCGGGGCGGCCCTTCTTGTCGTAGCGGACGATGCGCGCCTTGACGCGGTCGCGGTGCAGGACGCTCTTCATCTCCTGCGGAGCGAGATAGAGGTCGGGCTGGGAGTCGTCGCGGACGACGAAGCCGTGGCCGTCGCGATGGCCCTGGACGGTGCCCTCAACTTCGGCGAGGAGTTCGTTACCAGCGATGGCGGGAGTCTGGATGGGTGTTGCTTTGATGATAAAGTCCGTGGTTGCCTGAGATGCCCAGGTGGCGGAATTGGTAGACGCACTAGTTTCAGGTACTAGCGGGTAACTCCGTGGGGGTTCGAGTCCCTTCCTGGGCACCACGAGCGAATGTGATGATGGATATGCGAAAGACAGAGCCCGCTTCGGCGGGCTTTTTGCATTCCGGCGCTGCCGAAAGCGAAAGTGCCTGCATCAGATGGCGAACTTCTTCGCCAGCCCCACAGGCCGGAGGTCGTCGTATTCCTCGAACGGCTGGTGGATCCACGGGCTCGTGGCCAGCATCTCGACGTAGTAGTCGGGCGTGTACGACGACACGCCCTTGGTCCAGATCACCGCCGAACGCAGCTCGCTGATCGACGGCATGCCGCGCAGGCGTTCGACGACCGCGCGCAGCGTGACGCCGGAGTCCGACAGATCATCGACGAGCAGCAAGCGGCCGGCGAGCTCGCCGCGCGGCAAGGTGATGTATTTCGCCATGTCGAGCCGGCCCTGGATCGTGCCGGCCTCGGCGCGGTACGAGCTCGTCGCCATGATCGCGAGGGGCTTGTCGAAGACGCGCGAGAGCACGTCGCCGGGCCGCATGCCGCCGCGCGCCAGGCACAGGATCTGATCGAAGGCCCAGCCCGACGCGTCGATCTTGAGCGCGAGGCGCTCGATCAGCATGTGGTACTCGTCCCAGGAGACGTAGAGGTGTTTGCCGTCGTCGGTGAGCATGTCGTCCTCGCAAGGATCAGGAGATGGCCCGCTGCTCGCGCACCGCGGCGGCGGGCAGAAAGGGATGGCGCAGCAGAATGGTGTGGTCGCGGTCGGGTCCGGTCGACACCATGTCGATCGGCGCGCCGATGAAGCTCTCGACGCGCTCGAGGTAGCGGCGCGCGTTCACCGGCAGCGCGTCCCAGCGCGTGACGCCGAACGTGCTTTCGGTCCAGCCCGGGAAGCTGTCGTAGATCGGCACGCAGGCGACGATGTCGTCGGCGTCGAGCGGCAGGATGTCGATGCGCTCGCCGCGCAGCTGGTAGCCGACGCAGACCTTGATCTCGTCGAGACCGTCGAGGACGTCGAGCTTGGTGATGCACAGTCCAGAGACGCCGTTGATGATGATCGAGCGCTTCAGCGCCGCGGCGTCGAGCCAGCCGCAGCGGCGCGCCCGACCCGTCACCGTGCCGCGCTCCTGGCCGACGGTCGAGAGGTGCTGGCCGATCGTGCCGGGCTCGTCGATCGCGAGCTCGGTCGGGAACGGGCCGCCGCCGACGCGCGTCGTGTAGGCCTTGGTGATGCCGAGGATGTAGTGCAGGAGGTCGGGCCCGACGCCCGAGCCCGCGGCCGCGTTGCCGGCGACGCAGTTGCTCGAGGTCACGTACGGATAGGTGCCGTGGTCGATGTCGAGCAGCGTGCCCTGCGCGCCCTCGAACATGATGTTGGCACCGCCGCGGCAGGCATTGAAGATCGTGTAGCCGACGTCGCCGATCATCGGCCGTAGCTCGTCGCCCGCCTGCATCGCGGCCGCGAAGATCGGCTCGAAGGCGAGCGCCTCGGCGTGGAGCAAACCTTCGAGCGCGAAGTTATGCAGAGCGAGCAGCTCGCGCAGCTTGGTGGCGAAGCGCTCCGGGTGCTTGAGGTCTTGGACGCGCAACGCGCGGCGCGCGACCTTGTCTTCGTAGGCCGGGCCGATGCCCTTGCCGGTCGTGCCGATCTTGCCGACGCCGCTCGATTCGCGCAGCGCCTCGCGCGCGTTGTCGACGGCGACATGGAACGGGAGGATGAGCGGGCACGACTCGCTGATCAGGAGACGCGACCGCACGTCGAGCCCCATCGCCTCGAGCCGGCGGATCTCGCCGAGCAGGTGCTGCGGATCGACGACGACGCCGTTGCCGATGTAGCAGGCGACGTTGGCACGCATGATCCCCGAGGGAATCAGCTGCAGCGCGGTCTTGACGCCACCGATGACGAGCGTGTGGCCGGCGTTGTGGCCGCCCTGGAAGCGGACCACCGCCTGCGCGTGATCGGTGAGCCAGTCGACGACCTTGCCTTTGCCTTCGTCGCCCCACTGGGTGCCGATGACGACGACGTTGCGGCCGCCTGACCCCTTGGCAGGCGCGCGTGATCCGAGTTCGGTGGCGAAGGTCATTGAGGAGAAGAGGTTCGTGTCAGGGGCAGCGCATCAGCGCTCGGAGACGGCCCAGCGGCCGCCGGTCTCGACCAGGCGGCGGGCAGGCTTGGCACCAGCGTCGTCACCGTCGAAATCGGAGACGACCACTTCGCCGCGCGCGCGCAGCTCGCGGACCGCCGCGCGCAGCGTCGCATCGTGGCGGCCGGGAGCGCGGACCGATTCGCGTGCGGGAGTTGCCGCCGACAACAGGGCGAGATCCTTGACGTCGAGGCCGAAGCCGACCGCCGGGCGATTGCGCCCGAAGATCGCGCCGACCTCGTCATAGCGGCCGCCGCGCGCGATCGCGTCGCTCGCGCCGCGCGCATAGGCGGCGAAGCGGGCGCCGCTGTAGTAGGCGTAGCCGCTCGAATCGGCGAGATCGAAGCCGATGCGCGTGCGCGGATGCGCCTGCCGCGCGTGCTCGGCAAGGCGACGCAACTCGGCGATCGCGGTCTCGACCACAGGGCGCTCGGGCAGCAGGCGGAGCGCGTCGTCGAGCACCGACTCGTCGCCGTACAGGCCGATGAGCGCTTCGAGGCCGCGACGCGACGCGTCCGGAAAGCTCCTGCTCAGTGAGCGGATCTCGGCGCCATCCTTGGCGGCCAGCGCGGCGTAGACCGCATCGAGCCGTTCGCCGTCGACCGGCACGCCGGCCAGCACGGCGCGGACGATGCGCGCGTCGGCCAGGTCGAGGACAACGTCGTCGACGCCCGCCACCTGCAGGCATTCGAGCGCGAGCTCGATGATCTCGAGATCGGCGCCCAGGCCCTCGTGACCATAGATCTCGGCGCCGAACTGCAGAGGCTCGCGCGTCGCTCCGCTGCCCGACGGACGGGCGTGCAGAACCGGGCCGCAGTAGCAAAGGCGCACGACACCGTTGCGGTTGAGCATGTGAGCGTCGATGCGCGCGGCCTGAGGCGTGCTGTCGGCGCGCAGGCCGAGCGTGCGGCCACTCAACTGGTCGACGAGCTTGAAGGTCTGCAGGTCGAGCGCGTGCCCGGTGCCGGACAGCAGCGACTCGATGTGCTCGAGCATCGGCGGGATCACGAGCTCGAAGCCGAAGCCGGCCGCCGCGTCGAGCAGTCCGCGCCGCAGCGCCTCGATGTGTCGGGCCCGCGCCGGAAGGACATCGGCGATGTGCTCCGGCAGGAGCCAGGCAGAGGCCATACAAAAACGCCGCTTGTTAAAAACCAAATTGTACGGGTCCGGGCCGGGCCGGACGGCTCAGAACCAGTAAGCGGCGAGCATCGCGGCGCCGCCGAGCACGCTGAGCAGGCCGAGGAAGCGAAGCTGGCCGTCGCTCAACTGCAGTGCCCGCTCGAAGATCCGGCGCCACGACTGCGGGCTCAGGAACGGAAGCAGGCCTTCGGCGACGAGCATGAGGGCGACAGCGCCGAGGCCGACGTCCCAGAACTCGACGCCCGCCAAGCCGGCTACTTCCTCGGCGACGGGGCTGGCGCGGCGCCTGAACCCCGCATCGACTTGAAGAACTCGCTGCTCGGGTCGACGATCATCAGGTCAGACTTGTTGCGAAAGCTCGCCCGATACGCCTCGAGGCTGCGATAGAACTGGGCGAACTGCGCGTCCTTGCCGAAAGCCTCGGCGAAGATCGCAGACGCCTTCGCGTCGCCGTCGCCCTTGACCTTCTGCGCGTCGCGATACGCCTCGGCGACGATGACCTCGCGCTGGCGATCGGCGTCGGCCCGGATCTTCTCGCCCTCGGCCGCGCCGGTTGCGCGCAACTGGTTAGCGACCTGCTTGCGCTCGGAGGCCATGCGGCTGTAGATCGAATCGGTGATGTTGCCGACGAAGTCGACGCGCTTGATGCGCACGTCGAGGATCTCGATACCGAATGACTTGGCGTCGTCCGTCAGCCGGCTGCGCACGTCCTGCATGACCTTGTCGCGCCCGCTCGACAGCACCTCGCCAACCGTGCGCTTGGTCACTTCCTCGTTGAACGCAGCGTGGACGATCGGCGACAGGCGCGCCTCGAGATTGCGCATGTCGGCGCCGTTGTTGCGGATGAACTGGCGCGGATCGGTGACGCGCCACTTCACCAGCCAGTCGATCACCAGGCTCTTCTTCTCGGCGGTGAAGATCGGCCGGGTCTCGGGGCTGTCGAGCGTCTGGATGCGGCGGTCGAGAAAGGTCACGTTCTGGAACGGTGGCGGCAGCTTCCAATAGAGGCCGGGCTCCGGGATCACTTTCTTGATCTGGCCGAACTCGTAGATCACGGCAACCTGCCGCTGGTCGACGATGAACAGCGTGGACGAGGCGAGCAGGAGGATCAGCAGCAAGCCGCCGACCAGCAATCCGATGCGGTTCATCGCGTGCTCCCGTTCACCGAGCGTCGCGGTCGCGGCCGCGCTGGTTTTCGCGCGAGCGCACGTCGACCGCGCCGGTCGCGGGGGCCGTCTCCGCGGCCGCCGGCGCAGCGGCTGCCGCTCCGGTCGCGGGAACGGCCGGAGCCGCGGCAGCTTGTTGCATGAGCCGATCGAGCGGAAGCTGCAGCAGGCTGGCGTTGTTGCGGGCGTCGATCATGACTTTGGTGATGTTTGAGTAGACCTCGCGCATGGTGTCGATGTAGAGGCGGTCGCGCGTGACCTGCGGCGCCTTCTGGTACTCGACGAGTTGGCGCGCGAAGCGGTCGGCGTCGCCCTCGGCCTGCGAGACGATGCGCGACTTGTAGCCTTCGGCTTCCTGGCGCAAGCGCGCCGAGGTGCCTTGCGCCTTCGGGATCTCCGAGCTCGCGTAGGCCTGGCCTTCCTTCTTCAAGCGGTCGCCGTCCTGGCCGGCCTTCAGCGTGTCCTCGAACGCCGCCTGCACCTGCTCGGGCGGCTGCACGCTCTGGACGTTGACGTTGACGACCAGGATGCCGGTGTTGAGCCGATCGAGCTGCGCCTGCACCGACTTCACGAGTTGCGAGGCGATCGCGTCGCGTTGCTCGTAGAGGACCGAGTCGATCTTGTTTTTTCCAACAATCTCGCGCACCGCCGATTCCGCCGCGAGCGTGACTGCCGCTTCAGGATCGCGGTTTTCAAACAGGAAGGCGCGCGCGTCCGTCAGCCGGTACTGCACGGTGAAGCGAATGTCGACAATGTTCTCGTCCTGCGTGAGCATCGACGAGTCCTTCAGGCCGGTCGCCTGCGAGACCGAGTTGCGGCCGACCTCGGTCGAGCGCAGTTGGGTCACGTTGACCGTCTCGTGCGCCTGGAACGGATACGGGAAGCGCCACTGGAAGCCGGCGTCCACGGTGTGGCTGTAGCGGCCGAACGAGGTGACGACGGCGCGCTGCCCTTCTTGGACGATGAACACGCCGCTGCCGAGCCAGATCAGCACGATCACGCCGCCGATCAAGGCAGCGCCCACGCCGGCGCTCTTCAGGTTCGGCTGGAAGTTCGGACCGCCGCCGCCGCCCGGATCGCCGCTGCCGTTGCCGCGCCGCGAGCCCTTGCCGCCGAACAGGCCGCTCAGCTTCTTGTTGAAATCGCGCCAAAGCTCGTCGAGGTCGGGCGGGCCATCGTTGCGGCCGTTCTCGAGCAGCGTGACGCCGGCAAGTTCGGACGCGGACCGGCGACTCGCAATGCGGCGCACGACCTCAACGAGCCACGCGCGCCCGGCGGCGCCGGCAGCGGCCCAGCGCTGAATCGGTTGCGATTCTTCCGTGTTGGAAGGAGAGGTCATGGGGGAGTCGATGTGATGACGGTGACGATGGACGACAGAAACTGCAGGCTAGGCGTGCGAATGATAGGTGCCCGTTCGCACCGTCTCGTCGACCCCGGCTTCTTCGCTGCCGGTCGCCGGCTCCACCAGCCCATCAAATGAGGGCTCGGCGTCGGCATTCAAGTCGACGTCGGCCCGGACGGCCGTTGCTTCGGCGATCCGGGTGCGCAGCAGATCGAGGCCTTCGCCCGTCTTCGCGCTCACGAACACCCGCGTGACGCGCTCGCCCGAGGGCAACTCGATGGCGTCGAGCAGATCGCGCGGCCGCTTGGTGTCGTCCATGCGGTCGAGCTTGTTGAAGACGACGACCTGCGGCACCGCACCGGCACCGATCTCGTCCAGCACGCGTTGGACCTCGGCCATCTGCGCCCGCAGCTCAGGACTGGCGCCGTCGACGACGTGAAGCAGCAAGTCGGCGTCGGCGGCTTCCTGCAGCGTCGCCTGGAACGCCTCGATCAGCGTGTGCGGGAGGTCGCGGATGAAGCCGACCGTGTCGGAGAGCGCGACCGAGCGGGTGATGCCGTCGAGATGGAGCTGGCGCGTCGTCGTGTCGAGCGTCGCGAACAGCTGGTCGGCGGCATAGGCCTCGGCGTTGACGAGCGCGTTGAAGAGCGTCGACTTGCCGGCGTTGGTGTAGCCGACAAGCGAGACCCGGAACGTCGCGTTGCGCTCGCGTGCCCGGCGTTGCGTGCTGCGCTGGCGCTTGACCTTCTCCAGCTGCTTCTTGATGTTCTTCAGGCGCTCGCCGATCATGCGCCGGTCGAGTTCGATCTGCGCTTCGCCCGGGCCGCCGCGATTGCCGATGCCGCCGCGCTGGCGCTCGAGGTGGCTCCAGCGGCGCACGAGCCGTGTCGACAGGTATTGCAGGCGCGCGAGCTCGACCTGCAGCTTGCCCTCGTGGCTCTGCGCCCTCGCCCCGAAGATTTCGAGGATCAGCATCGTGCGGTCGGCGACGGCGACGCCCAGATGACGCTCGAGATTGCGTTGCTGCGCCGGCGACAGCGCCTGGTCGAAGATCACCGCTTCGGCCTGGTGGAGCTGGACCAGCTCCTTCAGTTCGTCGGCCTTGCCGGAGCCGACGAAGAACGCCGCATCGGGCGCCTTGCGCCGCGCGATGACCCGCGCCACGGCGATGTCGCCTGCTGATTCCGCGAGGAGCGCGAGCTCGTCGAGCGAGTCGTCGAAGCCGCGCTTTCCGCCGAAGTCGACGCCGACGAGGATCGCTCGCGCCGGCGCGTCGCCCTCGACCTGACGGGCAGCGCTCAACGGCACTGCCTCGAACTCGACACAAGCGTCAAGGCTGGTCGGCGGATTCGGGCGCGGCCTGGAAATTCACCGCGCGTCCGGGGACGACGGTCGAGATCGCGTGCTTGTAGACCATCTGCGTGACGGTATTGCGCAGCAGGACCACGTACTGGTCGAACGACTCGATGTGGCCCTGCAGCTTGATCCCGTTGACGAGATAGATGGACACAGGGACGTGCTCCTTGCGCAGCAGGTTCAGGAAGGGGTCTTGTAAGAGCTGCCCTTTGTTGCTCACGTTCACTCTCCGTGATGTGATTTGAAGCTTGAAACCTTAACACGGGGATTACCAGCAGCCGCGCCGTAAGGCCATGCGTCACCGGCCCTTCTCCACGAACGGATTCTTGGACGAGCGCATCTCGATGCGCAGCGGCGTGCCGGTGAGCTTGAAGTGGGCACGAAAGCGCCCTTCGAGGAACCGCTTGTAGGCGTCGGTGACGTGCTCGAGCGAGTTGCCGTGGATGATGATGACTGGCGGATTCATCCCGCCCTGGTGCGCGTAGCGCAGCTTCGGGCGGAACGCGCCGGCCCGCTTCGGCGTCTGGTGCAGGACGGCTTCCTGGAGCAGGCGGGTCAGCACCGGCGTCGGCATCTTGCGCGTCGACGACGCGTGGGCATCGGCGATCGCGGTCCAGACCGGCCCGAACCCCTGACGCTTCTTCGCCGAAATGTTGAGCACCGGTGCGAACTTCAGGAACGGCAGCCGCTGCTCGATCGAGCGCTGCAGCGTCTCCTTCTGGTAGCCGTCGACGGCGTCCCACTTGTTGACGGCGACGACGACGGCGCGGCCGCTCTCGAGGATGTAGCCGGCGATGTGGGCGTCCTGGTCGGTGACTCCTTGGGTCGCGTCGAGCAGCAGCAGCACGACGTTGGCCTCGGCGATCGCCTGCAGCGTCTTGACGACCGAGAACTTCTCGACCGCCTCGAAGACCTTGCCCTTGCGGCGCAGGCCGGCCGTGTCGATCAGGTCGAAGCGGCGCCCGCCGCGCTCGAACGGGACGACGATCGCGTCGCGAGTCGTGCCCGGCTGGTCGAAGGCGACGAGGCGCTCTTCGCCGAGCCAGGCGTTGATCAGCGTCGACTTGCCGACATTGGGCCGGCCGGCCACAGCCAGGCGGATCGGCGCGTCGGCGTCGATCTGCTCGGAG
>Ga0123338_10002782_pt1 | contig 16152 bp, 21 predicted proteins | sample grotaG_FD_89793 | JGI IMG/M metagenome (GOLD analysis project Ga0123338, IMG submission 89793) | Glacier valley bacterial and archeal communities from Borup Fiord, Nunavut, Canada, to study Microbial Dark Matter (Phase II) -... | ecosystem: Environmental > Aquatic > Freshwater > Ice > Glacier ...
AGGCGAATGGCGCGCTTCAAGCGTTTGCGAAATTGTAGTTGATAAGCCGTTAAGGTAGGCATGATTACAAAAATAAAGGGTTGAAAAACCGGCCGCATCAGTCCCCCGACACGGCCAAAAACTACGGTTCCGAGCGCGTGGTGAGCTGGCTCACGGCCGCCGCCACCGCGCCCGCCGTCATCAGGTAGCCGGCGGCCGTCACTACCGCCGCCGGCAGCACCACCGGGCTCGTGGCAATAGCCGCGCCCACGCCCGCCAGCACCAGCCCCACGCGCCGCAGGGTCACAAAAAACTTCGGAGTCGGGGCCTGCAAACGCTGCAGCACCCCCAGAGAATCAATTGGTTGCATAAAACGAAAAAGGAGAAGTTGAAAAAGCCCGGCTTTTCTCACGCGCCGGCCGGGCCACGCGCTTAGTCCGATGCGTTTCGCCGCGGCCGATTATGCTCAGCCATAAACAGCGCCTCAATGCGCCGCAGCGTGTCGTTGATGAATTGCAGCTTCACGTCAATCTTGGCTTCGAGCTGCGCGATGTCGTTCTTCCAGTTCGCCTTCATCTCGGCGATGCTCTGCTGCGCGTTGGCCAGCTTCACCTGCTCCTCAATCTGCTTGGCCCGCAGCTCGCGCACCTCCTCGTAGAACGCCCGCAGAAAGAACGCAATGACCGTCACCGCCGCCCCGAGTATCCACTGAAACACGTCCATCACCGGGCAGGGGGGGTAGGGGAGTGAGCCGCCACTGCCGGCACCGCAAACCCGAACGGGTTGCCGGTCCACACCCGGCGCGGGTCCACCCCGATTTCGCGGCAGAAGTCCGGCACCCAGTAGCTCGGGCAGCCCTTCGCCCGCACCTGGTTGTGCCCCAGCACCCGTAGGTTGGGGTAGGCGGCCACGTAGTCGTGCACGAGCTTCGCCAGCGTCGCCCGTTGGGCGGCCGTGCGGTTGTCCACGGCCTGCATCAGCGCCCCCACGCCCCCGGTGTAGCACACGTGCACCGTGTTGCGGTTCGACACCTTGATACCCAGCCCGGCGTAAGGGTAGGTGCCGTTCGTTACCACCGCGTCGCTGTAGAGCTGCACCGCACGCCCGTCGGCCTCCACAAGCCAGTGATACCCGCCGCGGCTCCAGCCGCGCCCGCCCTCCGCCACGGGCCGCAGGAAGAAGGCTTGCAGTTCGCGTACCGTCCACGCCTGGCTGCCCGCCGTGCAGTGCAAAACCAAAAATTCAATGTTGCGCATCGTCGTTGTCGCCAGCCCATTTTGAGCCGCGCATTTTCAACGACAAAGCACCGCCCCAACGCCCACCAAAACCAGCGCCAAAACCGGTAGAAACGGCTGCAAAACCCATTCCGGGCAGAACCGGCCGCGTCCTCAGTCGGCCGGCCGCAGCGTGAAGGTCGCCGTCAGCGCAACCGGCAGGTTCATCGGCAGCCGCTCGACCCCATACAAGGCGCGGGCGTGGCGCCCCACTTCCGGCCCCAGCACCTGCAAAAACAGGTCCGACGCGCCATCCAGCACCTCAGCAAACTCGTCCCACCCCTCAACCGTGGCCAGGTGCGCCTCGATACGGTTCAGCCCCAGCACCTGCCGCAAGCCCACGTACTTGTCGAGCTGAGCCAGCACGTTCAACGCGCACAGCCGGGCCGCCTCGCGCCCCTGCTCCGCGGTCAGCTCCCGCCCCAGCCGCCCCTCAAACGCCGGCTTGCCGTCCGCGAACGGAAACTGAATGGCCACGTAAGCCACGCCCCCCAGCACCCGCACCGACTCATACGAGCCGCCCGGCGCGGGCGGCTCCGGCAACACGATGCCGCCCCTCGCTGCTCGCCGCCTGGCCGGCGCTTTAGTCCCGGCCGCCACCGGCCTCTCTTCGCCCTCTTCAAACATCGGCCCGAGGCCCCGCATCAGCCACTCCGCCCGCAGCAGCGGATAATGCGTCAGCACGTCCATCAGCGTCTCGTAGCCCGGCTTCGATTCGTTGCGCAGTAGTTTGTACAGTTTCTGAGGCCCCTCATATCCTAGACTTTTAGCAAACTGGTACGCCGTCAGATTCCGCGAACCCATCAGCGCCACCAGCCGGTCGCCTACTTGCTCATCTTGCTCGACAATAGCTATTTCCTCACTCATAATTTCTGAATAAAGCTTAGCCGGCTGCCTCAATGCGGACATATTGCCCACCAGCTCCCGACGAGGCCGCAAGTTGCAAATAATAATTCAAGTCGCTGTTGCAGGCCAGCTTCTTTGCAAATAGAAATTAATAGTACCAGTAAGGTTGCCGTTGTTTTGGGCGGCTCCCCGGCCCTCCGCTTTGCTCCGGGCCGGGGCCAGGCTGTCCAGGGGTCCGCTTCGCTCCCGTGCTGCGCACCGCTCCCTTCGGTCGCGCCCTTCCCATCCTTGCCGCAATCCGCCGAGTCAGCAGTTTTTGAGGCGACACCGCCCGACGCTCCGGCCCGCCTCATTCCGCTCCCTTCGCCTACGCAGCGCTCCGCTCAGCCCTCCCTTTGGTCGGTCTGAGCTACGCTTGCTCCGGCTCCGGTCGCTGCATTCGGCCAGCCTCCGCTACCGTAAAACCCGCCCCCGCCCGGCTCCCTTCGGTCGCCCGGCTCACCGCCGCTCCCGTGCCGCGCGGGGCCAGAAAAAAAGCCCCACGCCGCCCGTCCGCTCCCCACAATCAGGTGCGGGCCGCGGGCCGAAAAAAGCCCGCCGCCCGCGAAGTAGCGTTTGCGTTCAGGCCACGCAGGCCAGAGAAAAAAAAGAATAAGGCCCGCTTCGCGGAGGGTTTTATTGGGGAGACCCCAAACCCCCGCTACCATGCCCAGGCCGAAAAGGCCCGGTCATCTGCCTCGCCTTCCGTCGCCCGAAAAAGGCGGCTACAGGCTCATAAGGTGCCCTTCGGGCCGGCTCATTGGGGGCCTCACGGCCGGCCCCCAAACCCCCTGGCCGGGGGCATCTAGGGGTGGGGTCCGGTGCCCGCCCCGCGCCCGCCCGCGCCCGGTGGGGTGGCTCAGTCCAGGGGCAGCAACTCACAGCGGCGGCCCAGGCGGCGGGCGGCTTTCAGGGCGCTCAGGGTGCCCTTGCTTCGGCCGTCCCACACCACCAGCACCAGCCCGGCCCGGCGCACTATCTCGGCGTTGCGCACATGGGGCGCGGCCGTGGGGCCGTGGGTGGCGTAGTCGGGCCGCAGCTCCGTCAGCGGCACCCCGTGCGCCCTGGCCCAGCTCGCCGCCAGCGCGTCCACGCCCGCCGCGCCGCCGCTCACTACTTCCGTCGGGTTCAGCTCCGCCAGCCGCGCCAGTAGGGCGGCGCAGCTTTTTACGCCCCGGCTACCGACCACCGCCACCACCTGTTTTTCGCCGTTTTCCATACCCAAAAATAGCAAAAAATAATTTGTAAAACAAGCATTATTTTGCAAATTATTGCTTGTATTTAGTAGTTTTAGTTTGTATCTTTGGGCTACCAAGTCGGGAAAGACCCGGCTACTCGCCCCACCGGATGCATACGGCACGGGCACCCCGCGGCTAACTCTTACAGCCATGCAACCCACTCAACTTTTGCAGCTCGCCGCTGCCGCCTGGAAAGGCCCCGCCCTGTGCCCGTATTGCGGCATCTATATTTCTCAATCCGCCAGCAGCCACGACCAGGGCGTGCCTAGCTGGTACGTCAGTCTCAAGCTGGCCACCCAGCCGGCCGGCAGCACCGAGCCGGCCGTTTACAAAGGCTTCGCCCCGTGCCCCTTCGATGCGCTACGCGAGGCGTTCCGCGCCTTGCGGGCCGTGGCCCCCGGCCATGCGTTTGCCGCCGTTTGGGAGGTCATCAAGGCCGAGGACGAGTACGCCGGCATTCCCGCCCATGTGTAGCGCCGCCTTTGCGCCGGCCGCTCCCGCTTCGGCGGGGGCGGCCCAGCGCCGCCGCTACGCCGAGCGCGAGCGCGAGGGTCTCGAAATTCCGCTATTCGGGGGCCGGCAGTGCGCCCTAGCCACGGCCGTGTACTACGTCGAGTGGGCCAGGGAATACGGTCCCGACCCCGACCCCGACGACTGCCGCGGCTACCCGGTGCCCACCGTCACGCTGTGCGACTTGCTCGCCGGCAGCGGGGCCAGCCTGCTCAACGCCGCCGGCCGCCGCCGGTGCGCCCGCATCGCGCGCCAGCTTGAAGACCACGAGGCCCACGCCAGCCCCCCGGGGCCTTACCGCTTCGCTCACCACCACGACTAGCCCCCCGGCCCGCGTCCCGGCGCGGGCCACCTAGCCCTTCACCATCAACCAGGGCAGCCCCACGGGCCGCCCGCTAACACAATTCACCATGTCCAAAACGGCCATCACCTACCAAGCCCAACTGCTCGACCCGCACAGCACCGAGCCGCAGCCCATCAGCCCTAAAAACGGCCGCAGCTTCAAGCTGGCCCAGTTGTACGAGCTGCTCGATTGCCGCACCGTCGATGTCGTCTGGCTCACGCCGGAGCTGATTTTAATCATCGACGATGAAGGCAAATTCCGCAACCCAGCCTACCGCAACGCGCTGGCTACCGCGCACTGGTACGAGCACGTACTCGCCGCCCGCGGCGTGGATTGCATCGTCGGCCGCGCCATTCTGTGCCACGATAAGCAATTCCGCTAACCCTGAAAACGGCGACGGGGCCGGCCGCCGACAGGCCCCACTTTTTTCATTCCAACCCCCAATTTTTTTACCGTCATGTCCACCAAAGCCAAACCCCAGCGCAGCGCCACCACCGAAGCCGCCGCCCCCCTCACCGCCGCCGCCCCGGCCGCGCCCATGTTCACGCTCAGCGGCCCGGTTACGGCCGCGCCCGCCTACCTCACCGACCGGCTCGACCAGGCCAGCGGTGAGCTGGTGCAGGTGCCCCGCTTCCGTTACCTGCCCGGCCACCCGCGCCAGGTGCGCTTCGATGCCAAAGCCGGCCAGTTCAACATCGGCGGCATTACGCCGCTTGGCGCGTCGCTGTCCTTCATTCCGCTCGCGTGGCGCGTGTTTCAGGACGACATCCTGAACATGGGCCGTAAGCTGTGGGCCGAGCTGTTTTACGCCGACGACAAGGGCGCGGTTTGCGCCGTGCTCTTCCACGGGTACAGCGTCGAAAACCTGTACCGCCTCATAGAGCCGCTGTTTTACGACGACCTCACGCTGGCCGACGTGCTTGTAACCGTCACGGCCGAGAAGAAGCAGACCACGAAGGAGGGCAAGACGGCCACCTACTACATTGCCCAATTCAGCTACACCGCCGCCGACCCGGCCGAGGTAGCCGCCCGCCGCGACTTCGCCCGCGACTTTGCCATCTACCGCGCCGAAACCTACACAGGCAAAGCCGATATGCGCATCCAGCACAGTTACACCGTGCTGGCCGACAACGAAGCCCTTGCCGAAGCTGAAACCGAGGCCCTGGCCCTTGCTGCCTAACCCCCGGCCGCCCGCTTCGCCTCGGCGGGGCGGGCGGCCCTTGCGGGCCAGTAGCCCGAAACCCAAACCCAAAAACTAACCAGCAACCCCATGTTTTACAACCTGACCACGCACCACAACCTGAGCCAGGAGCAGCACCGCGCCCTGCCCCACGTCTCCAACACCGACCTGAGCAACCTGAAAGCCGAGCTGTTGGGCCAACTCCGCAACCCCAACCCCACGGCCCTGGCCTACGGCTCCGCCTTCCACGCCGCCACCCTGGAGCCGCGCACCTACGCCCGCAACGAAGAGCGCGGCATCAAGTGGGCCGACCTGGAAACGCTGGCCCGCCAAGTGCGCCGCCAACGCTACTGCCGCGACCTGCTTTACCGGGGCCAAGCCGAGCTGACCCACACCGCCACCCATGCCGCCACGGGAGTGGCAGTGAAGGTGCGCCCCGACCTACTCGTCGTCAGCCCCGCCGGCCGCGCCCGAACGCTCATCGACTTCAAAACCACCAGCTGCCCCGACCTGCCCCACTTCCTGGCCAGCGCCGAGCAGTACGACTACGACCGCCAGGCCGCCCTTTACCTTGACGCGCTCCAGGCCACCCGCTTTCTCATCATCGGCGTGCAGAAGCGCAACCCGCACCAGATTTGGGTTTTCGATGCCACCACCGCCCCCGGTTTCATCGAGCAGGGCCGCCGCAAGTACACCGCCCTTTTACGCCGCTACGCTCAGCAACAGCAGCGCCCGCCTGCTCCTTTCGCCACCCCCCAGCACCTGGCCCTGGCTGCCTAACTCCAAAAAGCCCCGCCGGCACCAGCCAGCGGGGCGTTTCCGGGCCGGGGCCGCGCCGAAAGCGGAGTGCTGACGCACGGGTCCCCGGCCGGCGGGTCGCACTCCGCTTTGCTACATTGCTCCTCTCCGTCGCCCGCGGCCCCCGCCGGTTTGCGTTCAGGCCACGCAGGCCAAATCCCCCGCCGCGGCGGTCCAGCCGTCGCGGGTCGCACTCCACTTCGTTGCGTTGCTCCTGCCCGCGCCGCCCGGCCCGCCCGACCTACATTGCTGCCACTAGCACCACGTGGCAGACTTGCCAGGCATTATGCTGGTTGAACACTTTCTGGTAGTTGTATCAGAAATTTTTGTAAACAGGCACGTGACTATAATTGAAAATTTTGAGACTGTTGGTGCTCATCTGCTGGCCGCCAGCTGCACTGCTATCAACGCATTTCTCGTCCAACACCCTGGTGCAGGACTGCTTCTGGTAGTTGGGGTACTATTCTGCTTTGGCCTACAATACCGGAGGTTGATGAAGTGGCGGCGGCGCGCTACCACTCAGGAGCAGGCCCGCATAGGGGCGCAAGAAGAAAGTGGGCGCAGATACTCGGTCAATCAAGAACTGAGTAAAGACAACAAGCTATTGGTTGAACAACTCGCTTACTGGGACGCTTTATTCAACTGCCTCGACCAGCAATGGACAGTTGTTGGGCGAGACAGCGTGCGTAGAGTTGCCCGCGATACCCCAACTAAAGTAGTGCAGGAACAGAAATATTTGGGAAGCAAGGATAACCCACTTGAGCCCATGCCGCCAGAACGCCCAAAGAAACCACGTAATGAAGCAGATTACGAACCTGCGTTTGTTCTGGTGCGCATTCTGGCAAAGGGTAAATTCGATGTCGCCGTAGTGCGTCCGGCCGACATGAAGGCGTTTCTTGATTCTTCCCAGGATGGTTCAGCCCTCATCCGAGTTAAGCCATCGGGAGACAACTATTTTTTTGATATACCTAAATCAGTGCCAAATACCGGAGCTGCCTCGCTGGCACTCGAATACGTCATTAACTACGCAACCAGGGAGAGAATACCGGCGCTTGAAGCGCCACTTACTCACACTGATGAAGAGGACCACCGCAGTCGCCTATCTGGCTTTTATGCGCGCAAATTCCGATTTCATTACCGCGCTGCTGATGGGTATATCACTAAGAGCTTGCAGTAGTTCGGCCATCGTAAGCGCGCAACCGGTTCGCCAATTGTTGCATCGTTTCCAGCACTAGCCCGAACGCGGGGGCCGCGCCGTGCAGAAGTCCCGGCAAATCCTGCTCATAGGCCCGGCGCAACTGCGCCATGTTGGCCGCGCTTTCCCCAAACGCCCAGCTGTCGGCCAACGGCTTCGTTTTCCAGTCCCGCGTTGGACCAGTTACCCCGGCTTCGGCATCATCGGCTTGCACCGCCGCCAGTAGCTCAAACAGCGCCGCGTCGTCCATGCCACCTACTTCGGGGTGGGTATAGAGGTGGTGCAGGTCGTAGAGGTGCCGCACCTTCCGCCCCAACTCTGCCGCCGGGTTGTCTTCATACGAAGCCCGCACCAGCGCCATGACCTTCTCGCTAAACGTGCGCCCCAGACTCAACACGTTGAAGTCAAACGCCGCCAACCCATACTCGGCCACCGCCTCGGCAAAGCCCGCTGCCAGCAGGTGCTCGCCCACGTAGGAGATGAGCGGCAGCCGCTGGTAAGGGTGAGGCTGCCCAAAAGCGGTTATCTCCAGCAAAATATGCTCGGTAGCCACCGGAATTGCTGCCGAAAATACCTGCGGGTAACGATGATATACCACCCGGTTCTTGGTCCATTTCCGGCCTAATTCAGCTACTTCAGGCAGGTCGCCGGCCGCGGCGTGATGCACCTGCCCCAGCAGCCGCTTCACCGCCGAGTCCGTCATTCTAGCCTCTCGAATAATCGCCAGGTCCACGTCCTCCGAAAACCGCTCGACCAGCCGGTACGCTTTCGACAAGGACGTGCCGCCTTTGAACACCACCCGGTTAGCCCAGGGCGACGCGGCCAGGTTGCGCAGCACCCACGTCACCCAGTAATCTTTCTCAACCAGGGTTTCGGAAATGCCCAGGGCACCGGCCGCCGCCGATACGGCGTCCGCAAACGCGGCCGGGTCCTGGTGCAACGTCATCGGATTCGCCATTTAGTGCGCAGCGCTAGTGCCAACCCAATGTCCCCCAGTTGGTACACGGTCAGCAGGTTCAAACTTTTATACAATGTCCCGGACAGCACCTCGTCGCCGAACCCGTCGAACACCGCACCCAGCAAAGCGCGCGTGGCCGGGTTGTAGCGCAAGGCCAGCCGCACCAGCCGCTGCTGGTCGGCCCGCGGCAGTTGCTTGATTTGCGTGCGCAGCTGCCGGAACGCCTTTTTGGGGTCGGTGTCGGGTAGACGTTTCAGTTGGCGCAGCGCGTCCAACAGTTGGCGCAGCTCTACTTCGTCGGCCCGCACCTCCCCACTGCTGCGCACGTAGCGAACCTGCACATTGCCCACCCGCTGCGGCCGTTTGGGCCGGGACGTAGCGATGGTTATTTCCCGAGGTACCTGCGTGGTAAGCCCCAGCCGGTTGAACGCAGCTGTGCCCGTCGGGTAGCCTGCCAACCGCTTACCAGATTTCTGTAACAAGGTTTTTAACGCCTGCTGGTCCGACACCGGTAGCGGCCCGAACCGGCCCATTACCGGAACCCGGTAGCTTCCTTTCGCCACCCGCTTCACCGCGCCTTCCTGCACCAGGCGGGAGAGCGCCGCTGCCACAGCCCCCGGCGAGGTTCCCAAGTCCTGAAGGTCGGCGTATGGCACAACGGTACCCGGCCCAAGCTTTTGCAGGTGCTTGAGCAGCTTCGCGCGGGTGGTGAGCTTGGGCCTAGCCATGTGAATGGGACGCGCCGCAAAGATGCATAATTTCGACCGCTGTAAAGTTTTTCTGCTGCGAAACTTTACAAATCCCATTACAACTCACTGTTTGATGGCTAGTTAATTCTAATTGGTTTTTTGTAAATGCTCAATTAATCTGCTTGCATATTGTTCTGAAAATTTACGGCCCGCCCGACCCACCGCACCCCAAACAAACGGGCCGGCCGTCCCGAAGACGACCGGCCCGTTGCCGTTGAAAACCCTTGCCGAGGGTTAGATGCCAGCTACCTTCACGATAGCCAGCGCGTTGTACGCCCCGTTCTTCAGGTCGTACATCTTGCCGTTCACCTCCTGCACGAACTCGATGCCGAGCACCACCATAATGGGGTGGGTGCTGGCTGCCGGCAGCGACAGCGCGAGCGCCTGAGGAGCCTCGGTTTGCGGCCCGAGCACCAGAAACGCCGTCTCGGCCTGCTTCACGTCCCAGGTGCCCATCTCAAAATCAATGCTGGCCGCGGCCGCGATGATTTTGCAGTGCGTGGCCCCGCCCGGCGCGGCCACCGCCGACCCCGGAATGAAGCCTGGCATGGTCACCTCGTGCGCCCCATTGGCCCGGTCGAGCGTGACCTCGTAAGGTGCGAACAGGGTGCTGTTGAGCAGCCCAGTGCTGTTGAACTCGAAGCCCTGGAGCAGTTCGACTTCGCCGTCGAGCACGTTGCGCAGGCCCTGGTCGCTGCTTGTGTCAGCCTTGACCACGCGAATCATCTCGGCCGTGAGCCGGCTCGACACCCGCGAGTCAGCCGCTTTCTGGAGCAGCCCGCGCAGGGCCGTGCGCAGCACTTTGCCCGCCGAGCCGGCCCGCCCGAACTCGCTGCCGTTCTCCCGGGTGCGGATGAATGCCGGGTCCGACGCGATACGTTGGGCCGACACGCCGCCCGCCTTACGGGCCAGGTGCCCGTCCTTCGATTTATAAAACGAAATACCGTCGATGGTACCGTTCAATTTGATAATGCTGTCTTGCCTTGCCATGATTTCAGGGAAATGGTTTAGCGAAGTTTCTTCGTAATTTTCGCTGTTTCCAAGCCCCCAGGCCACTTCGTTGCCGCAGCTTGTCATCTTTTCCCAAACTCGCCACATTATGCAAGCCATTCCCCGCCGCATTTGCATCTACTCGAAAGACGTAAGCAACATCACCGGCAAGAGCGAGCGCCACGCCCGCGCCCTGCTCAGTCGCATCCGCACCACCCTCGGCAAAGCCCGCGGTGACCTCGTGACCATTCACGACTTCTGCCAAGCCACGCGCTTACGCCCCGAAGACGTAGAACAGTTTCTCATCAGTTAACTTCGCCCTATTATGAAGCCGAGATTCCCCGGACATACGTCGGACATAGAGCATCAACCAGGCTCTGACATCCGTTTCGAGAAAACCGAGGGTTAGAATCCCTCCCATACTGCCGCAAGTATCCTCGCCCCCGCGAACCTTCCGCATGAAGCGCTTCCGAGACAGTCAAAGCGTGCATAATTTTAGGTATCAAACCACATTAAATTCTCGGTGAACCTGGCGGTGAACTCAACTTTTTAGCCGCTCATAAGTTGTTGATAAAAAGATTTTTACAAAAACTTGGTGAGTTCCTGCATCTCCACCGTTTGAAATTCAAACCCCCGCAAAAAGCCTCAAATCACCTGATTTGGGGCTTTTTTGTTTTTGTTTATCGCCAAGTCGTTTACCGATGTTGGCACCCGTAACTACCCGCTTTGGCCCCCGATTCTCATGCTTGCCAGCTCTTCTTCCAGCGTTCTTACTGAGTTGCTTTACAGCCAGGCTAAGGAGTTTTTTGGGATTTACGACCCGGCGCTGGGCTGGTTCACGCAGGTGAACCCGGCGGGCGTGCGCCTGCTCGACTACCCGTCGGAAGAGATGCTGCTGACCGACCCCAACCACTCGCTGCGCACCCCGCCCTGGACTTCGGCGCAATGGCAGCATCTGTGCGAGCAGGCCCGGCGCGAATGCCACCACGCCGTGGAAGCCAACATCCGCCGCCACTCCGGCGAGGCCCTGCGCGCTTATTTGGAGCTGACGTATTACCTGGACGGCGCGCGGCCGCTGTTTCTCATTCACATCACCGAGCTGAGCCGCTTGCAGCAGGCCGAGCGCGAGCTGGCCCACAGCGAGCGGCGCTTCGAGGCGGTGGTGACCAACGCCACCATCGGCATCATCGTCTGCGACCAGGCGGGCGACATCGTGTCGGCTAACCAGCTGGCGGGTGAGCAGTTTGGCTACGAGCCGGCCGAGTTGCTCGGCCAGCGCATCGAGCTGCTCGTGCCCAACGCCGCCGGCCGCCACCACCATCAGCTGCGCGAGTCGTTCAACGCCCACCCCCAGGTGCGCGGCATGGGCCACCACCGCGTGCTGCGCGGCCAGCGCCCCGACGGCACCGACTTCCCGGTCGAAGTCAGCCTGAGCTATTTTCACCTCGACGAGGAGCTCTACGTGGTGGCCTACGTGCTCGACATCACGGCCAAAAAAGATGCCGAGCTGGAGCTGACGGCCCAGCACCAGCGCGTGGCCCGCCTCAACGCCGACCTCGAGCAGAAGGTGGCCGACCGCACCCACGCGCTGCTGCTCACGCTGGAGCAGCTCGAAAGACGGGGCCTGGAGCTCACCCAGGCCCTGGCCGCCGAGCAGGAGCTGGGCGAGCTGAAGTCGCGCTTCGTGACGATGGCCTCGCACGAGTTTCGCACGCCCTTGACCGGGGTGCTCACCTCGGCCGAGCTGATTGCCGATTACGCCCAGGGGCCGCACCGGGACCAGCAAATCAAGCACGTAGACCGCATCCGCTCGTCGGTGAAGCACCTCAACGACATCCTGGAGGAGTTTCTTTCGGTGGGCCGCATTGCGGAGGGCCGGGTGGAAGCCACGGCGGCCACGCTGGACGTGGCGGCGCTGCTGGCCGAAACGGTGGCCGACGTGCAGGGACTGCTTAAAACCGGCCAGCGCATTGAGTGCCAGGTAGAATGCCCCATGCTCATCCGGCTCGACGCGTCTTTGCTGCGCAAGATTCTGGTCAATCTGCTTTCCAACGCGCTTAAGTATTCGGGCGAGAACTCGCTGGTTCGGGTCGAGGCCAACTGCCGGGACAACCAATTGACATTGCGCGTGGAAGACCAGGGCGTGGGCATTTCGCGCGAAGACCAGGCGCACTTGTTCGAGCGGTTTTTCCGCGCCCGCAACGTGAGCGCCGTGCCCGGCACCGGCCTGGGCCTCTACATCATCGCCAAGTACCTGGAGCTGATGGGTGGCACCATCGCCCTGCACAGCGAGCTAGGCGTGGGCACCATCGCCACGCTCACCATTCCCTATGAAAACCATTCTGCTGATTGAGGACGACCTCATTATCCGCGAGAACACCGCCGAGCTGCTCGAAATGGCCGGCTTCGCGGTGCTGACGGCCGAAAACGGGCAGCTCGGCGTGGCCAAGGCTCTGGTCACCAAGCCCGACTTGGTGGTCTGCGACATCATGATGCCGGTGCTCGACGGCTACGGCGTGCTTCAGATTTTCAACCAGAACGCCCAGCTGGCGGGCGTGCCCTTCATCTTCCTGACGGCCAAAACCGAGCGCACCGACCTGCGCCGCGGCATGGAGCTGGGGGCCGACGACTACCTGACCAAGCCCTTCGACAAGGCCGAGCTGCTGAGCGCCATCAGCGGCCGCCTGAACCGCTTCGAGCACCTCAAGCCCGACTACGCCGCCACCGCCCAGGGCCTGGGCGAGTTTCTGGACGATGCCCGCGCCGTGGGCAACCTGGAGAGTTTGTCGGCGGACCGCAAGGCGCACCCCGCGCGCAAAAAGCAGGACGTGTACCGCGAGGGCGACGAGCCGACGCGGGTGTATTTCGTACAGAGCGGCCGGGTGAAAACCGTGCGGACCACCGACGGCGGCAAGGAGCTGATAACGGGTCTGTACGGCCCCGGCGAGTTTTTCGGCTACCTGGCCCTGCTCGACCACTCGCCGCACACCGATTCGGCGGTGGCCGTGGACGACTCCGAGCTGGTCTATATTCCGAAGGATGACTTTACCCAGCTGCTGCTGCGCAACGCCGAGGTGGGCCAGCAATTCATGCGCCTGCTGGCCGGCCGGGTGAGCGGCCGCGAAACCCAGCTGTTGAGCATGGCCTACAGCTCCATCCGCCGCCGCGTGGCCGACACCCTGCTGCACCTGCACGCGCAAGCCGGCCCGGAGGGCACCATTCAGCTCTCGCGCGACGACATGGCCGCCCTAATCGGCACCGCCCCCGAGTCGCTCATTCGCACCCTGAGCGAGTTCCGCGCCGACGGCCTCATCGAGCTGACCCCGCGCAACGTGCGGGTGCTGGAGCCGGAGAAGCTGCGGCGAGCGCGTTGGTAGCCACATAGGCAGCTTGGTTCGTGTCTGACAAACACCTTGATTTGGGAAAGCTCGCTTCTCACACTGAGATAAATCAGCCACTAACTGAGCTTACGCACGACAACGTGCGGTATTTTCTCAGGACCGCGCACGTGGCCCCGCGCCAGCTTTGGCAACAGGTGCGGGCCGAGGTCGTGCTCAGCGCGCGCGGCTACGTCGTCTTCGATGACACGGTACTCGACAAGCACCACAGCCGACGTGTCGAACTCGTGCGCCGTCAGTACAGCGGCAACGCCCACGGCATCATCGTCGGCATTGGCTTGGTTAATTGTCTCTACATCAACCCGGAGACGGAGCAGTTCTGGCTGATTGACTACCGCCTCTTCGCCCCCCAAACCGATGGTAAAATCAAGCTCGACCACGTGACCGATATGCTCACCCAACTTGACCCGCGCGGTATCACTTACCCACGGCGCTGATGGACAGCTGGTACACCACGATGGCCTTGTTCAAGTGGGTGGAGCGGGCGGGAAAAATCTGCTACTGTCCGCTCAAGAGCAACCGCCTCGTGGACGAGCGCGGCGGGCCAGGAACCTGCGAGCCGCTGGGGCTGCTAAGCTGGTCGGCGCAGGATGTGGTGCATGGCAAGGTGCTGAAAGTAAGAGGGATGCCAAAAGAATCGAAGTTGAAAGTATTCCGCGTACTGGTGTCCACCCACCGGACGGATTATCTCGTGACCAACGAGTTGGCTCAGCAGGAGACGGCGGCCGCCGAAGCCGAAAGTGGCCGTCGCTGGACGATGGAGCAGTTTCACCGCGAAGCCAAGTACCTCACCGGCCTCGAAGCCTGCCAGTGCCGGCTGGCCCGCAGCCAACGCAACCACATCGGGCTGGCCTTGCGGGTCTGGTTTCGACTCAAAACGCTGGCCTATCGAACAAACCAGACGGTCTATCAGCTCAAAGCCGGCCTGTTGAACGCATACATGAAGCAGGAATTGAGCGAGCTAACGCTGGCTTTTGCGTGAGTCCTAGGTTAGCAACTAATTTCTCGTCCGTCTTTGCGGGGAGGCACGACGAGGTGAACTTTCCCGCGTGTTCGCAACGGTCGCTTACGCAAACAGATGTGAAGCAGAAGTCTCCCCCGCGAAAAAACTGAAAGAGCGCCTGGCATCTTTCCCCGCTTCCCCGAAATGATATGCCTTGCCTTATCAAACGGCGGCGTGCTGGCTCACGTGGGCGAGTCGCCCCGGAATGGGCCTGACCGGGTTGGCTTCGCTAAAGCTGACTCCTCGCTTAACGATAGCATAACGGACAACTCATCAAGCAGCTAAGCGAGTTGAGCGGGGTGAAAGCCGGGTAAGCCATTGTTTCTAAAATCTTTTTGAGGTGACCCTGGAATAATTAGGTTTTAGCGGCTTATATTGCCCACCTTATTCCCTTAACCCCCCCTCCCATGAGAACACGTATCGTCCCCCCCCCCCTCCTGGTTATTAATCGGGCTATTGTTCTGGTTAATCGGCTTTCTGCCCGTGCAAGCGCGGCGTAATCCTGGTGGCCCCGGCAGCCCCCAACCCCCGCTCATAGCCGGGCCACGGGTGCCACTGGGCAGCGCGGCAGCTTATGGGTTGCTGAGTGGCGGTTCAATCATAGCTGGTGATGAGACGTGGACGCTTATAAGGGGTCCCAAGGGTTCATTGCCCACTTATGTGAGGGGCATGGATGACATTCCTGTTAGCGTGATAGGCCGCGCCGGAGCCACACAGCTTATCAGTTCGAAGGTAACCGCTACCGATGGCCGGTTCGCGCTCAGCGCCGGCACCGTGCCGCAGGCGCTGACCGACTTGCGACTAGCTCAGACTTATTGCCGTCAGCAGGCCGGTGCCTGGCTGGGTGACCTGCCCAATGGTCAGACACTCGGCGCGGGGGTGTACAACCTCAGCAGCGTCAATCTGCCCGCTAACGGCACGCTAACTTTGACCGGGGACACTTCCAGCGTTTTCATCTTCAACGTGGGGAACAACATGACCCTATCCGATGGCAGCCGCATGGTGTTGCGCGGGGTGCGGCCCCGAAATGTGTACTGGAACGTGGGCGGTAGTCTGAGCGTAGGCGACGCGGTTAGTTGCATGGGAAACGTTTTGGTGACTGGTTCGGCGCTGGTAGATGGGATACAATTCGGGCAAGCCGGCATTTTGAGTAACGGCTCCATCACACTTACCCATATATCAGCGGCAATGGGAACCAACCGATTTTACGCGCCGCTGAGTACGGCTGGCACCTGCGCCGGTAGCTCAGCATCCTGTACGTTTTCTCAACCCGGAACGGAAATGATTATAGATGGTAGCTTCGAGTTGAATCGTTGCTGCCCCCGGGACCTGGGGGGGTTGGTAGGTGCCCTTGGCGATACGGACGCTTGTTTCTGGAGGTCACCTACTAATGGCTCAGCCGATTACTTTAACGTCTGTGCCAATGGCACTTCAATTCCCATAGCCAGTCTGCGCGTACCTGCCCTGGCTCAAAATTCCCTGGCTACTACTGGCAGAGCCTACGCGGGGATAATAGCTTATGCTTTAGTACGCAATCCCCCCGAAGACTACCGCGAGTACGTTTGAGGTGGTCGGATAAATCTGGACAGAATAGGGTCTTAACTTTCGATTGTCATGAAAGACAGCCCCCCACCCGCCAAACGTCGGCGTTA
>Ga0123338_10002783_pt1 | contig 16151 bp, 13 predicted proteins | sample grotaG_FD_89793 | JGI IMG/M metagenome (GOLD analysis project Ga0123338, IMG submission 89793) | Glacier valley bacterial and archeal communities from Borup Fiord, Nunavut, Canada, to study Microbial Dark Matter (Phase II) -... | ecosystem: Environmental > Aquatic > Freshwater > Ice > Glacier ...
CTCGGCAGAGTTCGATACGCTGTACCTCAAACCCGTGTTGGTGGACATCGGCGAAGAGCTGCCTGTTCCAGTGCTTGTCCCTGCTGAAAAGCGCATCCAGACGCGAGAGGACAAACTCTCTTCGATGCAACTTGAAATCTTGCGTTCAGTTGGTATGGAGATGTTCGCCGAGTCTGGCATCAAGTCCAGTCAATTGGACGAGCTTCTTCCGGCAGGTACAAAACGGTCAAGCAAGTATCACAGCCTCAACGCGTTGATTAGACTTGGTTATGTGTCACCCCATGAAAAGGGCGACCCATACGTGATTACCGAGGCTGGACGTCTAAAGCTGTCCAATACCGAAAGTGCAGCCGTGAGCGTCAAGTCCAACATGTCTAAAGCAAGTCCAAACCCGTTCATCTGGACATTGCCAGAGGCATGTCCAATGTCCAGTCCAGTTCCACACACCTCTGGGTGTGGAACGGACAAGACATTGGACACACACGCAACCGATGAGCAAACAAATGAACAGAATACGAGTGCCGATCCTGTAGACGCAGCAGCAGACAGCACGTCCAATGTCCAAACTAACACTGCTGTACAAGAATCCGAAGCAGACGACATTGAGTTGCCGCCGATGACTGCGCAGGACATCGCGCGCTACGCTCAACAGATCGATGTCCACTACCCAACGACTGACGGTGCAGCGTTGTACAAGATAGCTGAGATTGTGCCGCGTCATCTGCGTACCGCGTTCGAGATTGGACTTGGCGAGGCTTTCACGCCCTACTTCGAGGAAGTGCTGCGGCGTGAGCAAGACCCGCCTGAGCAATCCGTTCCCGACATTTTGGCGCTGTACCTGCCGATGGGCTTTGTGTCAGCAGAAAAGCTGTACGAGGGCTATAAACATGCTTGCGAGATGCGTCACAAAATGACGTTCCTTTCCGCGTTGAACACGCGCAACGAGAAGGCAATCGAGAACCTGAAAGCGATGGTTGCAGGTCAGCGCATAAGGGAACATGTGATCATTGAGCGCCTGCCCAAATATCCGGATGGCAATGGAGGAACAACGGCGGAGTGAGATGTACTATGCGTTGAGCAGTCCATTATCCGGACGAACACATCATGAATGGGTGTTTACGATACTGCAAACTGACGCGGCACGCCGTACTATGCCCGCGTGCTATTGCCCAGATGATGAGTGCCGCTGCAAGTGCAACATGAAGAACGATGACGCCGACCTGGATCGCTGCATAGGCGGGGTGGGCAATTGCAATACCCAATATAGCCCACATGACCACCACTAAAAATGCAACACTGCATCGCCGCATCAGGAGCAGGATTGCGATGGCACTCGCGATTCCCATCAAGAGACGGTCCACCTTTCAGCACTTATCCTGAACCCGTTCCAGCCAGCTTGATCAAGGAAGCCCTACATAATTAAAATACTGGCAACCGAAATCCAGCCAAGATACGTTTGCATGGGAATTTGCACGAGCTAAAGATCAGAGCGCGACGGCGGCTCAATGCCAATTCTGGCACGCAGGTGAAGCATTAGCAGCGCATCCAGTTGACCCGCACCATGAGGCTTGCAATGTTGAGCTGACCCGTGAGCATCGATAGAATTGACTCAGACTTTCGAGGTCAAGAGACGGCGGAGGTTGAGCAGAACGAAGGCGAGTTGAAAAGTAGCAGGAAAGAGGATATTGGAACAGTGGAGGCGGATGAGTAGAGCGCGGAATTTATCGAGCCAGGCAAAGGTTCGTTCGATGCAGAAGCGCTGCTTGTACGCGAGCAGATCCTGAATTGCAGCAAAGGACTCTGCCCACCGCGGCCCCGACGCAAGTTCTTCGAGGAGCCATGCTGCAAGTGCATCTTGCGTCAAGTCTGACATACTTACCTCGATTGTCGTATCAATGTCTACTCGATATAACGTGCTGCGATGTCGTGATATATGGAAAATGCTTCGCCTCCGAAACAGACGAAAATCACCTTTTCCAAAGTGGCGTCCTGCTTCAAGAACGACGCGACTTCGTGGTAAGCGAGGCACGCGGCGCGTTCCAGCGGAAAGTGATAGACCCCGGTGCTGATTGCCGGAAATGCGATTGTTTTGATTTTATGAGCGACCCCAAGCGTGAGGCTGTTCCGGTAGCAGTTCGCGAGCAGCGGATCCTCGCGTGAACCATCCCCGCGTCCGCTCCATACCGGACCAACAGTGTGAATGACGTATTTTGCGGGTAGGTTATAGCCACCCGTAATCTTCGCCTCTCCGGTCTTGCAGCCATTCAGCTTACGTCCCGCTTCGAGCAACCCCGGACCCGCCGCACGATGGATTGCGCCGTCAACACCACCGCCGCCGAGCAGTGACTCATTTGCAGCGTTGACAATTGCATCAACCCGCTGCTTGGTGATGTCCCCCTCAGTGATTTCAATTTTATCCACGTTTCCCACAAGGTCGGACATTGTTGCCCCTTACTACCAGCGATTTGGATTGATAATCGCATAAAGATGGTCATGGTGTGTATAGCCCTCAAACATAACATCTCTCTCATATATCAGACTGGCCTTCTCTGCGACACGGATCGAGCCGGCATTCTGTGGATCAATCATGGCGATCAAGCGCCACAAACCCAAAACATTGAAACCGTAATCGCGGACGGCGAGGACTGAGACGGATGGGACGCATTCTATCAAATGAAGCAGCACGTGTGCGAGCGTAGTGTGCGCCGAGCGCGCGGGCGGTCTTACCAACGCTGGACGGAGTGGGCAGGTGCGCCTGATGCTGGATACAACAAAAGTGAGCAGTGGACATCGCTTGCTGATGGTGAGTGTGGCCCACCAGCGGCGCAGTGTGTCGCTCGCATGGGCGTGGGTATAGACCAATCGTGGGTTTGTACACGGACTCTGTATTGTTCGATGACATCGAGACCTAGCCGAGCCAGTTATCGCTTCACATCGTAGCTGGGCATAGAATACAGTAAAGATGGCGAGGAATGCAGGATGGAAGCAGAGTGGGTAAAGAGTCGCTCAGAACTGCGCACAATGCTGCGTGAACACCCAACATGGAGCAGTCGGACCGCTGCTGAACAGCTCAGACGATCGGTGGGATGGGTCAAGAAATGGAAGAATCGGTTCAAGGAGAGCCAGGCCGAAGATGAGCAGGTGCTACGCAGCCGCTCGCGACGCCGGCATCGACTGCCTGCGCTAATGGACACACGAGTCGAAGCGGCGATTCTGGATATTCGTGACCACCCACCTGCCGGATTGAACAGAATAGCTGGCGCACGGACGATTGTGTATTACCTTCAGCAACGCGAAGACCTGCGACAGACAGGGCTACGGCTGCCCACTTCTAGCAGCACCATTTGGAAAGTTCTTCGTCGCTTTCAACGCATTGCACAGCCCCGTAAACGCAAGCACCAAGCACTGGAAGCGGTCGCGCCGATGCAGACATGGGAGATGGATTTCACCGATGTACCAACTATCCCTGTCAACCCGGATGGCAAACAGGGACATGTCGTAGAGACGTTGAACATCGTTGATGTTGGGACATCAATTCTGGTGGACTGTATTCCAGACAGTGATTACCATGCCCAAAGTGCGCTGCTCGGTCTCATCTCCGTTTTTGACCACCATGGACTGCCTGAACGTCTTCGGATGAACCGCGACCCACGCTTCATCGGCAGTTGGACTGCTCAAAACTACCCTTCGGCATTAATGCGCTTTTTGATGTGCTTGAAGATTGAGGTGGAGGTATGTCCACCTCGTCGCCCTGACCTCAAACCCTTTGTCGAACGTTTCAACCGTACCCTTGAGTATGAGTGCTTCTGGCCGGAGTATCCGACGACCTTAGCGGAGACGCGCTCGTTGCTCAAGCAGTTCTACAATCGAGAGCGTCCTCATCAAGGCCGCAATCCGTCAAACCAGCCGCCGCCCATAGCTTTTCCTGCTGCGCAGACAACCCGACGCCTGCCACTCTACATTGACCCGGACCAGTGGCTCAAAGGATTCCACACCAAGACTTTCACTCGGCGCATCTCTCCACGCGGGACAGTCGATGTTGGCCGTTAGAGCTACTACTTGGATCGTCGCTTCTCTGGAAAGACAGCCCTGCTCATCCTGGATGCTGACCGTAAACGTTTCCGTGTGGAAGGCGACGGTCAGGTCCTCAAGGACCTGCCTCTCAAAGGTCTTTTCAACCAGGTGCTTCCTTTTGCCGAGTATGCTGACCTCATTTAAGAGCAAGCCCGCTCAGAAGAACGTCACTTGCGCTTCACGCGTCTTGGGCGCTCTTGGCAGGGTCACGATGTGAAGCGATAACTGACTCGGCTAGGTCTCGATGTCATCGAACAATACAGTCGCGTGTCCAACTCCCTCACAGACGTGGGTCGCGGTCGAAGCGCAGTCGTTTGGGCAGCCCATGTGCGGCGAACAACCGCAGTACGCCGTCGATGGCGCTCTCCGCGCGGTAGCCAGCCGAGCCTTCGATGTAGACTGCGCGCGAGGTCCCTTTATCGACCACAAGCATGAACTCCAGACTGCCTTCGACGGGTCCCAGATAGATTTCGCCGAAGTCGAGTTCCCACTCCTCGTCGGGCGCAGGTAGTACCAGTGGCGTATGCTCCGGCTTGGGTCGCGCCCGGATGTAGCCGCGCTCAAGTAGCGTCTGGTAGATGCTACTCAGGCTAGGCGGCGCAACCGCCGGGTCGGCTGTTTGTCCAAGAAAGTTCGCGATGAGCTTTGCTCCTGCTGCGCGGTGGAACCGCTCCGAAAGTGTCTCGGGGGTAGCGCGCATGTACGAGTACTATGAACCGAGCGCACACGCGCTGTTTATCGAAGTTCGCACAGTAAAGCACCATATTCATTATAAGCTTGAAAAAATGGCGGTCGGGCGACGTAGCGAGACGGTGCGGGTCGCAACCAAATCCGCGTTGGCTGGATGAAATGGGGAGTGCTCCGGTTGCTAATCAACCGCGCAAAGGATAAAAAGGGTGGTATCTGAGGGCTGCGTAGCAAAATTAAACTGATCATTGTCGTATACGGTATCATCAGTCAAACAATTACGCAGGTCTGATTGATGGAAGTTCTCTTCAAAACGTATATATTCGCTCGCGAGGCGTGTTTACGATGAGGCAGTCATCCGTAGGATACAAGCTTCTGATTATTTTGGTAGCCGTGTTTGCGCTCATGAGTATCGTTGGCTCCCAGACTTATTCCGCCCAGCAGCCAATTGACGCAACATTTGTCAAGCAAACCGTTAATTCGATCATCAATCCGCGCCTCACGTTGACGGCCTTGCGAGGGGATATCCTGACAGCAACGTGGTTCGAGCAAGCTACGCAAACGCGCGATGCGGTCCAGACCGCCACGTTATTGGCACAGACGGTTACGCTCACCCCGACGCTCACAGTGACACCATCCGCAACGCAGCTTCCAAGTGCTACGGTACTCAATTTTACAAACACGCCGATCAGTGCTACCGACCGATTCCAGACCATTGTTGCCGAAGTTGACAGACGGTTCACCCAGACGAAGGATGCTCAATTGGCATCGACGGCAACTTCCGGTTTCGTCAATACGGTAAATAGTATCATCTTGCGGACTTTAGGATACACCGAAACTCCCTCGCCGACTGTAACGCTCACCCCAACTCCCTCGCCGACCGTAACGCCGACGCTTTCGAGCGCGCCGCTACCGACGTTCAACCCGACCGAGCAACAGCAGACATTGATTGCAATCGCAAACACGCGAATCAAATCCACCGCCGCCGCACAGCAGACGAACAAAGCACAAGCAAGTATTGACGCGATTGTCGCCTCACTGTCCCCGCCTTCTTCGACGCCGCTTGTTGCAAGTCATACATCCAGCCTGGATGCGAATGAGATGACTTTATCTGCACGTGTCTTCGCCAATGTGACAGCAACGCTGGCCGCGCGACAGGCGCAAACAGCCACTGCCGTGTTCCAATCCGCTATCGAGCAATTGGTGAACCGGGAATCCACTGCAAGCGTGGCGACACAACGCGCGCTCCTGACAGCGGGTTTCGCGCCTATAAACGTGGGAAATGTTGTCCAAATACAGCGAGTGACCACACTTACAGGCCATACGAACGAAATTCGCGCGCTTGCGGTCGGCTCCTCTGGTACGCTCTTTGCTTCCGCAGGTTTGGATAACAGTGTTCGCATATGGAACGTGCAAGACGGCGCACCCATGTTGACCCTTTCCGGGCTGACGGATCGGCGTGCTATAGCTTTTAGCGCAGATACATCGCGGCTGGCGGCTTGCAGTGGTGATGGTACTATTCGGATTTGGGAGGCCGCGAGTGGAAAACTGTTGACGATCCTGCGCGGTCATATCGGTGCGGTAAACAGCATCGCCTTTAGTGCTAATGGGCAGTTTCTGGCGTCGGCAGGTGATGACCAAACGGTCCGGCTGTGGGAGGCGCGCACGGGGACTCTCCTTCAGACATTGCGGAGTCATCGCCGCCCCGTTTTGACGGTAACTTTCAGTGCCGATAGCCGACAGATTGCCTCTGCCAGTCAGGACGGGGTAATCATTTTATGGGAAGCCGAGTCAGGTCTGCAACTGGTCACGATGCGCAGTTCACAGGCGCTTGTTGCGCTGGCGTTCAGCCCCAATGGTACGCTGCTGGCCTCCGGCGGTTATGACCGGGTTACTCAGGTGTGGAACACATCAACGGGTGTTCGCACCAAACTTCTGACAGGCACGCCGGGGACAATCAAAGCGCTCGCGTACTGTCTGGATGGCAGTTGCATTCTCGTCGGTTATGGTGATGGTCGGCTTGTTTCATGGGATGTTGCGACCGAAAAGGATGTGACGCTCGGCAAGCATGGAAACGCAATTAACGCACTGGTTCTCAGCCCGGATGGTACACGAATTATCACGGGCAGCAGCGACGACACCGTTGTAATCTGGGGCGTGCGCAGCGCGCCCTAGACGGACCAACTCATTGCTCTAGCAAGTGATAATACCGGTCGGCGATCTGTGACCACGTATAACGAGCCAAAACGCGCGCTCGCGCAGCGTCACCCATCCGTTTTTGACCTTCGGGATTGATGAGTAGCTCGTGAATTACGTTCACAACAGCTTCGGTGTCACGCTCGTTGACACGCTTTCCATAGCTATCCTCGACAAGTTCATCGAACGGTGGGTGCAAACTTGTCACGCTCGGAAGCTGCATCGCCATATACTCCAATAGAGTGATCGGAAAGGCTTCGCCGTAGGAGAGCAAACACCCCATATCCGCCGCCGCCAGGTAGCTCACCACGTCGGTTGTGGCTTGTACGTTCCCAACCAGCCAGACATGGTTTTGAACTCCAGCCTGGGCTATCTCCAACTCTAATTCGCCACGATGTGGACCCTCGCCAAGTACATAATAGCGCAGGTCGGGATGTTCCTTGAGCAACGCGGGCATTGCGCGGATGACCCATTGAATGCCCTTTCGCTCTTCAAGCGCAGCCAACGTAATCAGAACAGGTGCATCCGCTGGTATTTCCAGCACGAGCCGAGCCTTTGTGCGTGTTTCTGCGCTCGTCACGAATTCATTGGCATCCACGCCATTTTCAATCACGGTACAAGGCCGCTCAAATTCCTCTTCAACACCCTGCGCGACGTAACTACCCACTGCGATCAAATGATCAGCCCGTGCCGCAAGGCCGCTCCGCCTGAACTCTTCGTATCGATATGGCACTTGCTCACGCGGGAAGTGAAAAACGATACAGTAGCGCTGCTTGCGAAAAATCCGTTGCAGACGGATTGTGTCCGCTTCACCATAGCCTGCGAAAAACAGCATAACCCAGTCATAGCGCTGCCGGAGCAACCCGACCGTCGTAAATGGGACCGCCACGCGGTCCATAAAGTAACGAAAGTAAGGCGGCTGATGAAGCGTGAGGTTAGAAGGAGCCGCGCCCCAGCTTACCGCGTGCGGCCAACGCCATGTGTATAAACCGACCTCGACATGATGGCTTGCCAGAGCGTCAATGAGTGACCATGTAAATCGTTCAATGCCACGTTTGTAGCGAAACTGAAAAGGGTGGAGAATCGCAATTTTCATGGCTGATCACTTCGTTGTGAGCTGACATTCAGAATGACACTCAGATATTTTTGTGCGGTTGCAGTCCACGAATGTTGGGCAGCTTCGGCGCGGTTATGCGCGTTTGCCTGCGGCATATCTCCCGTCGCCAAAATAGCGCTCGCCCAATTTGCAGGTTTTTCATCATGCACCCACGTCACCTCTGCACCTTGAAGCGCTTCCACAAGTCCACCAACGCGGTGAGCAATGATCGGGCGTCCCGCAGCCATTGCTTCGAGGGCAACGATCCCAAACGCTTCGTGACGAGACGGAATCAGGACCGCGTGCGCGCCACGCATCAAACTCGCGACTTGTTCCGGGCGTGCCACCCCCATCAGAGTGATCCGATGCGTCAGTGATGCGTGCTGGATTTGGGTTTCCAACAAGGCGCGTTCTGTTCCTTCACCTGCAATAAGCAGATCGAGGTCTGCGCGCTGATTTGCAATGCGCTCGAATGCAGCGATCAAGATATCAAACCCCTTTGTATGAGACAGGCGACCCGCTGCGAATAGATATGGGCGTTCGGATTGATATTCCGGGGCATTGAGAAACAAAGCCGCGTTGACGCCGTTATGGATCACACGCGCTTTTTCGGCAATTTCCGGGACCATATCCAGGGCTTCATCCAAAAGTATTTGCGAACATGCCGTCGTCTCATCGGCGTTGATAAGCATTAAGCCGAAAATACCTCGGTGTAAGCGGCTTTGCTTTGGCTCCGCAAAAACGTCGCTCCCGTGTAAGGAGACAACCAGAGGGAAATGAAACATCCGGCGCAGGAGCAAGACGAACGGCGCAGAGTTCCCAACATAGTGCAGATTTACAACATCCGGTTTAAAACGCCGAATGATTGTCATCAACTGAAATAATGTCGCGGGGAAGATTGGAAAGCTCACCAGCCAAAGACCAATCTTTTTGGAACGTAAGTAACGCGGTTCAGGGTATATGAACAGTAACCGCCGGATCGGAATGCCATCGATCTCCTCACGCGCTGCGAGGGTGCGCGGAAAGCGGTTGGTCACGATCATCACCTGATGCCCTTGCGAGGTTAGCCACGTTGCGACCTCATGAACGACTGTCTCAAGGCCGCCCCGATGTGGAAGATAGCGGGCAGCGACTAGCAACACACGCATCAATGCACCATGTTCAAGGATGCTGCGAATTGTTGCGCCTGTCGCAAATTCGTAAGATATGCTCTGAGAACATTGCGCATATTGCTGATGCGCCGCGGACGGGCAGACGTACTAATGAGCGTATCCAGTACCTTGGAATACAGGTTTTGAGGAATTTCGAGGAATGCTTCCACTGCTCGCACAGAACGGTCTTTGATAGTGTTGGCCTGACGACGGTTGAGAAGAAGGATACTTTCAAAAGAGACGACCTGTGATTGAAAGGCTTGTAAGGCACGCACTTTTTCAGGGTAGACCGTGCTAATGTCAACAGCGCTATTCAGGAGCAAGGGCGTCAGTGGGCAAAATGACTCGCAAAACCGGACGATCCCGTTCATATGTGGTACAGCATCCTGTGCGGCAATGGCGGTCGCCACATGATCGGGATGCGGGTCCCAGGGGCAAGGCAAATACAGGATGGTTGGCCGGAACGCGCGGAATGCAGTGCTTATTTGCTGCCCAAGCGTCGTAACATTCGCGAGTTCGCCATCGGGATGACGCCAGAATTCCAACGCCGAAACACCGAGGACCTCGCCGACGGCTGCTTGCGCTTCCGCCTCACGCATAGCGACGATGTTCTCTGCTGCATTCGCGCTGCGTCCTCCATCGGTCAGGAAGATCACCCGTACATCGTCACTGCGCAGAATATGATTACGTAAAGCACCACCGCAGCCGATGGTCTCGTCGTCAATATGGGGGGCAAGCGCCAGAACCCGTTGGTGGGCTGCGGCATCCGCACGCAGGGGGATAGTATAGCGCCGCAGGATGACCCGCAGGATTGCGCTCGTAACAGCGGTGAGAGGGTGAACGTCCTGTATTCCGCTTGTAAACCGTTCACGGGAGGGCGACATTCAGGCTCCTCAGTTCATCGCGCGACAAGCCGACGATGCGGCGCGGATCGAGATCGAAATAGTTGGGGTTCACGCGGTCGAATGCCGATGAAAAGAAGATAAAGCGTTGATAGCGGTTGATTGGAATGCGTCGTTCGCTACCTGCCAGCACATCGGCGAGTTCGCCCGCATAAAATAGCGCCTGTTCGCCATCACCTTGTATGCTTGTTATGTTAACTCGCGATTTCTGATCGTAGGCGATCAGTTCGTTTTGTACCTTTGTGGAGACAAAAAAGCGGATTTGTGGATGCGCATCAATATATTGCGCGACCTCTGCAACCTGATCGACAGATGGCGGGTTGACGATATTCTCCGCCGCTTGCACGAGTATTGCGCTATTGAATAAGATGGCGGCGAGCATCACACAACCCGCCGCAAGATCAAGCGTGCCACGCATGTCGAGACGGATGCGATCTCTCAACTCCCTGTAACCGTAAAATGCTCCGCGTGCCGCAAGAATCGCTACAAAGGGAAAAAGGACGACCAGATTACGGATGAACATCACGCGCTGAATGCTCATGATGAGGATGTATAGTACGAGTGGAGAAAGGAACACCAGTCCCAGCCGTCGATCCTGTTTCCAGATAGAATAGATGCCAACCAGAACGAAACCTCCAAGCACAGCCGATACGAGCGTGCTTTTCGAGAGGACCACCAGACCAAGATAGCCGAGGATCAAATTGAAGTGATCCAAACCTGCATTGACGGTATGTGCGCCATGCCCACCCGCATAATGAAAAATCTGGAATTGAACCTGTTTCGCAAAGGTCAGTGGCTGCAAGACTGCGCCAGGCGTCGTGACGAGGAACGAAACACCGAAGATGAGCGTCGCCATAAGTAACCGTCGCCACGGAAAACGGCCCGAACTCATGAAGATGATCGATAAATATACGGGGACGAGGAACACGCCGCCCTGGTACTTCGCGCCGCAGACCTGCGCAGCCGCGGCAGCCGCGACATACTGCCACAACCGTACCCGCTCTGGACGTTGCGCCCTGTGCGCGAAAACGAGCGCCATTACCGTGAAAACGCCGAATTGCATCATCAGCGCGTCCGGGGTGAGATACCGCGTATGATAGTTTAGCTCCCATGACCCGGCGAGCAGCGCGGCGGCAAGGAGTGCTTCTATAATGTTGCGTTGCCAGCGCCAAACCAGCAATAAAACCCATAGGAGTGCGAGATAGCTAACGATTGCGAAGACGCCGCGCAGGTACAGCCTGAAGTCATCAGCCCTGACAACATTCGCAAAGTCTGTTACTAGTTTATCGACGGCATCCCGCAAGGGAACTTTCGAGTCGAATTCAGTGGACACATAGCGAAGGGCGTAAGGGACCATGCCGAGGACGCCAACGGTGTAGTATGCACCTGGATAATAATAGTAGGTCGGGAGGAGAGTCCCGGATTTGACGGAATTGCTCAACGAATCAACCAAATACGATTCGTCGCCATTGACGCCAAAGTTCAGACCGCGTAGGGCAGTGTAGACCGGAAGCAGCAGCAAGGCCAGCAGCGCGATGATGAAGAATGCGCGTGGCAGCTTGAACCGTGCGGAAGATTTGGAGTGCAAAACGCTGCTCTGGTCATTCTGGTTTGCTGTCATTTGGATGCGAGCCGTCGAAGTGTTCTGACGCTCGCGAAGCCACTTACAGCCGCTGCGATGAGCACAAGTCCACCCATCCCAAGCGCGCCACCGGGGTTTGCACTTGCCCAACACCGAACATCCTTCACTCGGCTACCGAGGTTCAGGCGGTCGCGCAGCCCTGCCAGGAACGTCTGTGGTGGGTTGAAGAAACGTTCGTCCGAGAACGCAATTTGCCCATCACGCCCGGCGGCGATCACGCGATAGACGACCAAACGCCCCGGCGTCACCTCAAGTGTGATACTGTGAGATTTGGCGAAGTCACTACTCACAGGACCTATATCAATAACATGCCCGGATTCTCTGCCCGTCCATACCGAACCCGTCGACTCTTCATCCGTTTCCCAGGAAATGGTCAGTTGCGTTTCAGTGCGAAGCATCGTGTTCATATTCTCGATCTGCGGAGGGTGAGCAGCCATAAACTTGAACTCGGCTCCCGAAATTCCCTGTCCGGGAGGTTGCGAGTCAAGCGAGATATACTCCGCAGGAGTCACAGGGAAAGCGTTCATATCAGCGAGGATGTTCGTCGTAATCTGCGCCAGATAAGGGTCTGCCTTTGTCGGTCGGATGCCCGCCACGCCCAACCCCGCAGACCACAGGATCGTCCCACTGGCAAATACAAGTGACCCGGAAGGGGCTTTGTATCGCGTGGTATGTGCGGCAGCCACATTAACATCCGCTTTGCGATAGTTCCCCGCGTCCTTGAGGACCAATCCCCAGGTCGGAGAACTGGCGAGTATCTCCAATCCCGGCGGCGCTTTATCACTCTGCGTCACGCTATCCCACTCCCAACCAACAACGTGGCGGCTTATATCCGCGTAACTATCTGGCGGCATTCTTTGCAAATCCGTGTAGCGGTAGATACGGTCTTTGCCTTGCTCCGCGCTGACTCGCAAAGGGAAAGAGAGGCCGTCATTATCGCCGACGTACTGCACCCCTAACAGTGCGGCCTCTGGATCGTTTGCGCCTGCCGGATCGCGCCATGTGCCGGTCGGTGTCCCGCTTGGGTCGGGGGGGCCACTCTGCGTTGTTTTATAAACGGCCAGAACCGCGTCGGCTTCACCCGTGATTGGGTCCGCTTCCAGTCGAACCCGCCAATAGGACGTGTTCGCAGAAAAGCTCGCGATATGCACCTTTGCGTCACGAGCAGCGGTGACGGCATCGCGCATCTCCTGTGACCAGTATTCATCGTGTCCGACGATCAGAAACGCGCGGTGCTTCAACAGTTGATTTTGTGCGCCGGGTTTACCGGAGCGATGCGTATCCAGATCAGTCGAATACGTAACGTCGTACCCTTGCGATTCCAGCCAGTAAACCATCGCATATTCGGCCGTGAAAAATGTGTTGCCGGAATTGCCAGTCGCCATATCGCCACCTTCCGGGTCGCTTGGACGCCGAAAAGCGACCTTTACCGCGCGGGGTTCACCAGTGACTGTCGGACAGACATCGTTGTTTGTATAGTGGTATGTCGATTTGCCGCCATAGCGATTGTAGGCCTGATACGTAAAATAGCTTTGCTGGAAGAGCAGATCCGAATGGCGCGCATCGTCGCGTAACGTGAAAAGGAAGTAATTTTCCGCATGATTATCTGCGCGCGTCAGTTTCACTAGATACAAACCGGAAATCCAGTCGTTCGGAATTTCAAGCCGGTACGACGTGGACCAATTTCCGCAACTGGTCAGCCCCGTATCCGGCTGCCGTATGCAGGCAGGCTGCGGAGTCCCCGCGAGGTCGGCTACCGACTGGATGAGCCGCGCACCTGCACCGCCATAATAGCCCACGCGATATACAGAGAGCGAATACTGCTGCGCGTTTGTATTAATGAAAAATGCGATGGCCTCTCCGGAGACTACGCTTGTTGGATACGCATAGCCTTCAATCGAAACCGAAGGCTGTCTCACGATCCAGCCATCGGTTCCCGGTTTGCAGTTCTCCGCAACAACCGGATTGGCGGGAGCATCACACGCGGCGGCACGACTATCCAGAGCATGAGCAGCGACCCCACGCCAACCGAGCAGCACGGACGCGAGAATACTCAACACGATAATAGCAGGTCTGGCGCGGCAACACAGGGACATTTAGTTGTTCATCCCTTTTAGCTTATAGAGCATATATACCCCTTCGCTATGCACAAGTTCGTAGTCAGGCAGCGCATACGCGAGGAAATCAACTGCGTTCCGCGTGACCTTGCCGATAACAATATAGGCCATGTGCGGCGTCTTGCCCGGTACATTTTGCCACTCATCGACATCAAAGGGCGGGAAGTAGAACGTCCGCTCGCTCGTGAGCGTTAGCTCTTGATCCCATGACAAAATTACTTTATCCGATGGTACATGAGTGTTCAGATACACGCCCATTACATACGCATCATTGGAGCCGTCGAATGCGACCCGCTTGATTTGTAGATAAGCGGGTCGCGCATAGGTCGTCATGAGCATACCGACGATGAGCAGCGTTGCGAGACCACTTTTAGAGAACGGCTGTCCCCTGAGAAGTCGTAGCAAACCTGCACGTCGGAACCCTGAATTGTCAGTCAGTTCCTGCACCAGACGGGCAACGAACAGCAGCATAATCGCCAATACAGGAACTGCATAGCGCTCCTCACCAAAGGACACAAGGTACACCACAGTGGAAGTTGCGAGAAAGGTGAAAAGGATTCCCCATTGCTGTTCCCGGACATCGCCCCGCCGCAAGAGCAGCAGAAGACCATACAGAAACGAAGGGACGAATAACGGGCTGACCTTCACTAAAAAGTCGAGATTGGTATTGATGTACGCAGGATTGAACAGCCAGGCGTTGCTTAAACCGCGCAAAGTTACAAGGTCCTCGGCGACATTTCGCGCAGGTGTACCCAGGATGAACAAACTGTAATACGTCCATGCGCCGTAAAGTCCCGCTGCAATCAGGCCCGGCACTACAAAATAAAAGAAGCGGTATCGGCGATACCAAATCCAATCCAGAATGAAACTCAGCCCGATACCGGGCAGGACAGACAGGATGTACTGATTCTTCGTCAGCCCGGCCAGCGCGAAACATACCCCCGCACCGACCAGATGCGGCCACCGGATGCGTTTTGGAAGAAGCCACAGGTACAGGCCGAGAAACACGAAAAACAGGCCGGGTATTTCACCCATGACGCTCCGGCTCAAGGAACTATAAATTGGCAGCGGCGTAAAAATGGCCGCGATGATGATGAGTACCGCCATGTGTTGTCCGAGCAAATGCATGGTCATAAAATATAGAGCAGCCAAAAAAGACAGCGTATATATGACGATAATGATCCGGCCTAGAAGAATATTCGCCCCAAATAATTTGAAAAGCAGCGCTATCGGCAAGATCACGGTGGGACCTGTGCTGACTACCGGACCCAAGTAATCCAACCGATCAGTGCTGTAATTTGCGTAGATACCATTCAGGGCGTAGTTCCTGGCGACCTTCAGATAAGCCCCTTCATCGTAGTGCGGTGCGGGGTAGTCACTCAACCGGAAAAGGAGCATGAAGCTGATGAGGAAGAGCAAAATCGCTACGGGCGCGAGCTGCCTCCAAATTTTTGCAGGCGCAGGGTGCGGTGTGTTGTCTGGTTTGGTTTGTGCTTCTATCGACATTGGTAGAGTCTTTTGCTGTGAGAAGGTTACGATGATAGTGGGTGGCGATGCGGCTCAGTTGTGCAGGGCTTGTTCATAGATGCCAACGCTTTGACGAGCAACCGTCTCTGCGGTGAAAACGCTGACCGCGCGTTCACGAGCGGCCTGACCTAACTGTCGGCGCTGCTCAGGATGCGTCGCGAGTTGTACGACTGCTGCGACGAACTCGTCCGTATTGTTCGGGCTGACTAAAAGTCCACATCGCCCATCATCCAGGGTTTCCGGTATGCCACCGATGCGCGAGGCGACGACAGGCAGCCCGTACGCCATCGCCTGCGCTACCGTAAAGGAAAAACTTTCAAAGAGTAACGACGGGACCACAGCGATGTCGCTGATACGGTACACATCGGGCAAATCATCCTGTGCCATCGCGCCGCGCAGATCGATGCGATCCACTGCTATCAAATCACCAAACCGGGCGCGCATGAACGTCTCATACGTGCCGCCTTGCGGATGCGGACGCGCACCCCCGACGATGATAAAGCGTACACCTGCGACCCGCTCACAAATGCCCGGAATCGCTTCAATCAAAAGATCAGCGCCCTTCGCGCGCTCAAGGCGACCCACCCACAGAACATTAATGACTTCGGCAGGCGCACGCATTGGTCCCGGCGCGAACGTCCGGGTATCCAAAGCATTCGCAGTGACGTGGATATGGTTCGCTGGCAGCTCGCATTCAGCCGTGATGAGGTTCGCGAGGCTTCGCGAAGGGGCAGAGACCAAATCCGCGCGTCGAATGAC
>Ga0123338_10002784_pt1 | contig 16143 bp, 12 predicted proteins | sample grotaG_FD_89793 | JGI IMG/M metagenome (GOLD analysis project Ga0123338, IMG submission 89793) | Glacier valley bacterial and archeal communities from Borup Fiord, Nunavut, Canada, to study Microbial Dark Matter (Phase II) -... | ecosystem: Environmental > Aquatic > Freshwater > Ice > Glacier ...
CGTGGTATTTTCGTGGTTATGATCAGCACCCAAGAGGCTTTCGCCCGCGCAGCGCAATACGCGACCGAGCTGCTTGGCGAGAGGGAATACACCCTCGAAGAGGTTGAGCAAGACAGCTACAAAGAGTCGCCGCGTTTGGCGGATCACTCTGGGCTTTCCCAAACGACGCTTTACCGCTCCCGAGCTTATGCGCTCGATGGGGGCGAGTTTGCCCCTTGAGTACAAGACCATTCTTGTCGACCTCGAAACGGGCGAGCCAGTTGCCATGAAGCTTGCCAGCTGAATGGCCGATCTGGATGACTTCGATCGAAACGCCTACGCCAACGGACTGCTGATCGACACGAACCTGCTGGTTTCTGTTGATCGTGGGTTTCGTGAACAGGGATCGAATCTCCCGGTTCAAGCGCACCATGGATTACTCCGCCGTCGATTGGGATCTCCTGATCGGCATACTGGAACAGATTTCGCTGCGTTGCACGCCGGCGCACGTTCTTGCGGAAGTTGGCTCACTCACCGATATGAAGGGTCCGGATTTGGAAGTCGCAAGAACGGTATTGCTCGGTTGGATAGGGCAGTTGCGGGAGCTCAAGATCACTAGCGCTGACGCTTGTACGAATCCGGTTTACATGGGTCTGGGCCTTACAGATGCAGCTATCGCTGAAGCAACAAGACTCCATCATTGCTCTGTACTCACCAACGATTCAGGTTTATATCGGCTCTGGCGTATGAAGGTTCGTCGGTTGCCATGTTCAATCAGTTTCGGGACTTGCTGTAAGGACGACTCCCCCGTCTGCGATAGATTAGTCGGCATGATTCGTAAAGCACTTCCCACGCTGGCGCTGGTCCTGCTGCCCGCCGCATACTGGATGGGCATGTCACACTCCGCCCAGGCCCAGCCTAAGACGCGCGTTTTTGAGTTGCGCACCTACACCACCAATGAAGGCAAGCTTCCGGATTTAGAGAAGCGCTTTCGCGACCATACGATGAGGATTTTTGGCCACCATGGTATGACCAATATCGGGTATTGGGTGCCGCAAGATGCGCCGAAATCGCAGAATACTTTGATCTATGTGATTGCCCATGAGAGCCGCGATGCCGCGAAGAAGAATTGGGACGATTTCCGGAACGATCCGGAGTGGAAGAAAGTGGCGGCGGAGTCGGAGGCGAACGGCAAGATCGTAAGCAAGGTGGAGAGCGTGTTTATGGACCCGGCGGATTTTTCGCAGATCAAATAGCTCGCTTCAACTGCTGTAGGGGATGAACACGACCTTCTGAATTCCGAAAGCTTGCAGGATGGCGCGGATGTCACGCTCCGCGCTCTGCTGCGCGTCGGAGAGGATGCCCATTTGTAGAGCCGAGGCGCGCACCTGATCGAGCGCTTCGAGACGGGCCTTGTGTTCGAAGTCTTTGTCGGGCGCGATCCAGGGAGTCCACCATGTGACCCGACGGTCCCAGACCTTGGTGTTTTTTTCTTCGATAAATGTTTCCATGAGATGGGCGCGGGGCAGGCGGATGCGCGCTTCGGTGCGCGAGGGCATGGAGATATCGGCGGCGGTGAGCTCGTTCAGGCTCACCCCGGCTAGGACACGCGCCTCGACCAACAGCAATATGGATTCGGAGCCGAAGGGCTCGCGCTTTTCGCTGAGGCCCACCACTTTTTGAACGCTGTACTTGACGGTGACCAGATCGCTCAGATGGCGGACTTCGCGGAGTACGGCGGGGGAATCGAGAGTGCGGTGGAGGCGGAGCGGGTCGGCTCCGCAGAAGCGCCCGGTCAGCAGGAGAAGGAAGAGGCAGGCGGTGCTTAGGAAGGCGATGAAGCGCGCCAAACGGGCTACCCTGCTCGCGCGAGCACGTCTTCTACCGAGGGCTTGCCGCGTTGCGCATAGCGGATGATGCCATCGGGGCCTATCAGGTAGACGGTGCGCTTCACGATGAGGCCGCCAGCGCGATAAAGAGAGCCGATTTTCTGGCCCGAATCGACCAGCAAGGGGAACGGCAGTTTGTTCTTGGAGCGGAAACCTTCGTGGCTGGTGGCGTTGCCGGGGTTGACGCCGAAGACCAGCGTGTTGCGCATGGCGGCCTGCTGCCAACGGTCACGGAATTCGCAAAGCTGCGCGCGGCATACGGGCGTGTTGTCGCCGGGGTAGAAGACCAGTACCACGTTCTTTGGACGGAGCGCCTTGAGGTGGACGGGTTGGCCGGCCTGATCGGGCAGAGTGAAATCGGGCGCTTCCGTTCCGACGGTGAGTGGATCGCTAAAAAGCCAGCCCATATTTATGATTGTCGCGCGTTGTGTGCGAGACCAATAACCGCGGTGAAGCTGGTCGTCTCTTCATCACCATCGAGCGGCTCATTCAAGTGGTAGTAATACGTGATCAGGCCCGCTGCAACGAGGAAGAGCGCCACGATGGCGCTCCAGATCCAGGTGCGCCGGCCGCCTTCGGCGAGAGACACAGAAGTGAGTTTCACGATGGCTCCGGCAAGCCCTACGGCCAGAATGAACTTGAAGAACCACGGCATCAGATCGAGGTGACTCTGCCCGCCTACTTCACGCCAGACTTCCAGCACGGCGACCAACGCCATTAAAAATTCGATCGCGTAAACCACGCGCAGAAATCGCAAGGCCATTTGGGCGATACCCAATGTTACGCTAATCTCACGTACTGAATCGCGCAGGGAACAAAGTCTTGCCGGGGGACGTTTAACCATAATGAGCAACGACATGGAACATGGATCGGCGAGGCGATTGGGCTATGACCTGACGAATGCCCTGGGCCTGGCGTGGAGTTCCATACGGGCGCATAAGCTGCGCAGTTTTTTGACGCTGCTGGGCATTATTATTGGCGTGGGGTCGGTAATTATTGTCGGTTCCGCGATTGAAGGCTTGGGCGCTTACGCCGAAGCCAGCACGGCCAAGGCGTTCGGCAGCGATTCCTACATGGTGGGGCAAATTATTACCGCCAGAAGCCGTAAGGAAGCGTTCGAGAAGATGCGTTATAACAAGCAGCTTCAGTTGGATGACGAGCGGTATCTGCGGTCGGTGAATGGCGACACGAACCTGTATAGTCCGTATCGGCAACGTTCGGCCGATACCAAGCGCGAGGGCAATATCAGCGAAGGCACCAGTATTTTGGGAGTATCGGCGACGCTGGCTGAGATTCGCGAGGTGAAGGTTTTGGAAGGCCGGTTTTTCACTGAGCAGGAAGAGTTGACGCGCGCAGCGGTGGCCGTGATTGGCGATGAAACGAAGACGACGCTTTTTCCGGATGGCGGGTCGCCGCTGGGGAAGACTTTTAAGATCAGCGGCATTCAGTTTAACGTGATCGGTGTGCAGGAGAAGCTGGGTTCGGCGTTCGGACGCAGCCAGGACAACACGGCATATATTCCGGTGACCACATTTGCGCGCCTGTATGGGCCTGGCACGGGGCTGCCCATTTTCGGCCGTGCACGGCCGGGCACGGGAATGAAGATCGATCAATCGTTGGACATGACGCGCGTGGCGCTACGGACGCGCTTTCACCAGACGCCTGGGCAGCCCGACAAATTCGATGTGCTGACGCCGGATGCGGTGCGCGGCTTTATCGATCAGTTGCTGGGGCTGGTGACGGTTGTGGTGATTCCGGTAACGTGCATTTCGCTGGTGGTGGGCGGCATTGTGATCATGAACATCATGCTGGTGAGCGTGACGGAGCGAACGCGCGAGATTGGCATTCGCAAGGCGCTGGGGGCGCGCCGCAGCGACGTGATGATGCAGGTGCTGATTGAAAGCGTGGTGATGTCTTTAATGGGCGGCGTATTGGGCGTGGCGTTGGGCGCGGTGGTCACGGAGATTATGGCGCAGGCTTTCGATTTGAATCTGCGCATCACGGTGCCGTATGTTCTGTTGTCACTGTTTGTTTCGAGTGCGGTGGGTATCGCCTCCGGTTGGTACCCCGCTTCGCGAGCTTCGAAGCTGGACCCGATTGCGGCGTTGAGGTCGGAGTAGCGCATGAATATCAGCCCCATTCAGAACACGAAGATGGCGCTTTCCGCCGTCTGGACGAACCGGTTCCGCTCGCTGCTGACCATTATCGGGATCGTCATCGGTATTACAACCGTGGTGTCCGTTGCCAGCCTATTGACGGGTTTGCGGAAAGGCATGGTGGTGTTCTTCGAGGAACTGGGGCCCGACAATGTTTTCATTGCCCGGTTCAGCGGACCGCCCGATAGTAACGGCAGCGAAAAAGAACGCAAACGCAGGCCGATACGCGTGGAATATGCAACCATGTTGAGCAATCAGGCATCGACGCTGCTGGATGTGGGAATTACGATGTACATTCCGAACGCGTCACAAAATAAAGCGGTGACTGCGAAAGTGCCTGGGTATGAAACGGATTCGCTGAATATCGATGCTTCCACACCGAACAATGCCTCGCTTGCGCCGCGCGATTATGAGGCTGGACGCTATTTTACACAGGAAGAGGACATGCGGGCGGCGCACGTGGTGGTGGTGGGGCATGACCTAGCTGCGGCGCTCTACCCGGACGGGCGCGCGGTGGGGAAGACGATGATGCTGGATGGGGCGGAGTATACGGTGATTGGCGTTTTCGCGAAGGCAAAGGGCGGGTTCTTCGGCCAATCGCCGCAGGACACGGTGATTACGATGCCGCTCCGCACGGGGCAAACGCGCTACCCGAATGTGGACAAGATTCAGATTACGTGCAAGGCCAAGCCAGGGATGCGCAAAGAGGCTTACTCCGAAGTGCAGGGCATCATGCGCCGCCTGCGGCATCTGCCGGGCAGCACTCCCGACGATTTCACGCTGGCCACGCCGGATCAAATTATTCAGCAATTCGACAGCATTACGGGGCTGATTGGGCTGGTGGCGATTGCAATTTCCGCGTTGGGGCTGCTGGTGGGCGGAATCGGCGTGATGAACATCATGCTGGTCAGCGTGACGGAGCGCACGCGCGAGATAGGGGTGCGGAAAGCCATCGGCGCGCGCAGGCGGGATATTGTGGGCCAGTTTCTGCTGGAGGCGATGACGCTGACCGGGATTGGCGGGCTGCTGGGAATACTGATTGCGATTCTGGTGACGATGCTGGTGAGCGTGCTGGTGCCTTCGCTGCCTTCTGAAGTGCCAAGTTGGGCAGTGATTGCAGGCTTCACCAGTTCGGTGGCGGTAGGCTTATTTTTCGGCACTTGGCCGGCGTTAAAAGCTTCGCGCCTTGACCCGGTGGAAGCGCTACGGTACGAATAAGAGCATGGAAAGTTCTTCAATCAGCATCACCATCGACCGTAACCTATGTATTGGCGCCGCCGCGTGTGTGGCCGCCGCGCCGGAGTACTTTGAGTTGGACGAGGAAAATACGGCGGTGACGAAAGTCGCGAACCCGATCTTTGCTAATACAGAAGCGGCCAGACGCATCCGCGATGCCGTGGATAGCTGCCCGACCGGGGCGATCCGCGTTGCTGTTACCGAGTTGAAGTAACCGTTACCACTTACCGATTAAGGGCTGTTCGCCTGGGTTGCCGCCGTAGCCGATGAATCTATCCTGGCCTGGGCTGGTGCCATCGAAGGTGCCGTTACCGTTGTAATCGAGAGCCCAGAAGCCCTGCAGGTAGAAGCCGACCTTGCTTTTGCCATCGCCGTTCCAATCGCCTACCAGCGGAATTTCTCCCGAGTTGCCGCCGAAGCCATAGAACTTATCGCCGCCCGCGCCGACACCGTCATACACTCCGTTGCCGTTGTAATCCAGGACCCAGAAGCCATTGCGATAAACACCGATTTTTGAGAAGCCGTTCCCGTTCCAATCGCCAATCACTGGCTTATCGGCCGCCGTGAAGCTGATGAAAGGATAGAATTTGTCGGCAGCGGTGTAGGCGCCGTCGCCATCGTAGTCGAGGACGAAATTGCCGCTGTAGAAGATACCGACCTTGGTGCGGCCATCGTGGTTCCAATCGCCCAGGATAGGGAATTCGTTTGCGTTGCCGCCGAAGCCGTAGAAGCGATCCTGGCCTGGGCCGGTGCCATCGAAAGTGCCGTTGCCGTTGTAATCGAGCAACCAGGAACCGGCTTTGTAGAAGCCGATTTTCGAGCGGCCATCGCCATTCCAGTCGCCCACGATGGGCACGTAGCCGTTGGCGGTGGTTCCGCCGAGGCCATAGAACCGGTCGTTCGCGAGCGTGCCGTCGTAATCGTACACGCCGTTGCCGTTGTAATCCAAAATCCAGAAGCCGTTGCGGTAGATGCCGACCTTGGTTTTTCCATTGCCGTTCCAATCTCCCACTACCGCGATATCTCCCGGTTGTTGGCTGATGTAGAAGAAGAACTTATCGGCGGGTGGATTTTCGTATGCGCCGCTACCATTGGCGTCGAGGACGAAATTGGCGTTGTAGTAGTAACCCACATTGGTCTTAGCGATGGCGACGGCCGCTGTGTTTGTGAGCGCGAAAGATGTGGACAGATTTCCGGCTGTGGCGGTGACTGTGTAAGTGCCGGTGACGCCATTGGCGGTGAAGGTGGGAGCGACGGCGATTCCGCTTGAGTTAGTTAGTACCGTGGAACTACCCGTAAAGGCGCCGCTTGCTCCGGAGCCCGGCGCGGTGAATTGGACAGCGACGCCTGAGAGCGGTGTACCGGATCCGTTGGTGACTAACACCTGAAGCGCAGTGGGGAAGGCTGTATTTACGGCGGCGGATTGTGAATTGCCGGCGGCAATGCTGACGACATCGGGTTGTAAGTTAGAATTCTGAACGGTCTGCAGCGGACTTGAGATTTGTTGAATTTGACCACCGGCGCTGTTGTAGAAAGTCAAGCGGAGTGATGCGCCGGGGCCAGGAAGATCGGGGACCAACATCTGGTAGCTGCTGAAATCTCCCAGTTGAGTGATGATGTTCTTGGTGGTTCCGCCGCTGATGAGATCGAGGCTGATGGAGTCTGTGTTTTGGGGCGAGACCCACTCGACCAGGAGGGGCGTTCCAATGAAGAGGTTGTTCGCGGAAGCGGGCGCGGTGAACTGTCCGGTTGCGGTGGCGCGCACCGTAAACCAACCGTCCGTGGAATCGCCATAGCCGCCGTAGGCGATGCGAACTGACGTGCGGTTAGAACTGGTGGTGGGCGTGGGGAGGGTGTAGGAATCGGCCGTGATGCCGGTGGCGAGAGCGGTAAAGGGCTGCGAATCTGAATAGCGGATGTAAACGTCGACGGAGAGGACGTTCGCGGTCTTCTTCCAGGAGACGCGAAGAGGCACGGTGGAATCGGCGATCAGGTTCGCTTGAGGCGAGAGCAGGACCAGATCCGGCGTAGTGATTTGGAATGCGGGGCTAATGCTGGTCTTGCCCGTTGCGCTGCCTGAGGAAGTTTTGCAATCGGCTCGCGCTTTGTAAGTGCCGGCCGCGACACTGGGCACGGTCCAGCGGAAGTAACCGTAATCCGGCGTGTTGGAGGCGATGGTGCTGACGACGTTGTTCGAGGCGTCAAGAAGATATAAGTCAACCGCGACGCAGCCTTGCGAAGTCCAGGAAATTGTTTTTGGGGAACTAACTGCCAGATAAGATCCAGCGGAAGGAAGGCGAATGGCGATGTTATAGTTCTTGCCCAAATTTTCAGACGAGTACGGGTAACGGTCATTGACGGGATGGCCGCCGTTTTGATCTGTGATGTTCGTGTAGGGCGTCGCCCCGGTGCTAGGGTTGCCGCTGAAGGAGGTGAAGTCAGAATAATAATTACCGCCTAGCGTGGTGGAACCGGAATCGAACAGCACCGAACTGTCCGTATTGAGAAGGTGCGCGACGGTATTGATATGACGGTTCAGGTAGAGCACGACTCCTGTTGTGCCGACTTGAATCTGTTCCGCCTGGCGCAGATCGCGAATAACATTCGAATAGAAATTGGAGTTTGTGGTGTGTTGTATCAGAAGACCGGCTATTGCTATGCCGAGTTGCGCGGGATCGCCTGAAATGTAATTGAAGCTAAAATCGTTTTGTGTTTCCGTAAAAGTAGTTATGCCGCCATTCGCGGGGTGGTCATGCAGATAATTTTGCTGAATGGAATTGAACATGGGAGTGGTATTTCCACTAATCGCAACGGACGCATCCTTTGAGACATAGACACCGCCCTGTGCGTTATTGTGGAAGTTATTCCCGCGTACCAGATTGCCTACTGAGTTGAACAGAGCCATGCCATTTTCAAGCGCACCGCTGCCATCGTTCAGAAACGCCATGTTGTTGTTCGAATCGAAATTGAACCAGACCGAATCGGAGCCTGGCTTCGCGTTCAGGACCAGACTGTTGTTGCCCACGAAGTTGCGCAAGCTTTGACGCCCCGAACTTGGCTCTTTGGTGAGAGTAATGCCGTTGGCCGGGTTGGTGATGACGTTCTGCGCGATGTAATTGTGCTGACCTCCGCTGACGATGACGCCGTCTGCCGCAAGGTTCGAGATGGTGTTCCCGGCGATCACGTTGTAATCGCTCACCACCAGCGCGATGCCGTGGCCACGGCCCGAATTTTGGATGGTGTTGTTGATCACCAGATTGCGAAGCGAACCGCCGGCCGCTCCGGGGACTTGAACTAACGAAATGCTGGTGGCGTCGGCCGAATTGATAGTGCAATTTTCGATGATGGAATCTACAATGGTGCCGCCGACAATACCCTGGCTGCCTACGTTGGTGGCGGAGTTGACGGTGACGCGACGGAACAGCAGCCCGGAGAGTTGAGTGTGGCCGAAATCATCTTGCGCCTGCACACCAAAGCCATAAGTAGCGGAAAAAGTGAGACCGTCCAGCGTCACATTCGGCGCCCGGACGCGAATTCCGATGTAGTCGTTGCAGGAAATTACGGGCGCTGCACCGGAAGCGGCTTTGAGGGTCAGGCTGGTGGCCAGATCGATACAGATATTCGGATCGCCGCCATAATGCAAGGCGCTCGATAAAGTGTACGTGCCCCCGTTGAGGGTAATCACGTCGCCATTTGCGGCGGCGTTCAGCGCGTTGACGAGCTGCGTTTCATTTGAAACTGTTACACTCGCGGCCACTGCCGCCGAAGGACAGCTCAATGCCAATAAAAAGGCAGTTAATAATAGCGATTTACGATTCAAGGTCACTTTTAAGGAGCACGCTGAAAGCCGTTATCTGGAAGAATGGCGGGCCAAATTCTTTATAATACTTTGAGACGTGCAAATGAACACCTGTTTCAACCAGAGCGATCCCGATTATTCCCGTTATGCCTCCATGATGGAAGGGTTGCGAGGACGGCCGACCAGTCTGAGTATTGCCACCGAGGACCGTAAGTATATTCACGCGGAAGAGAAATATGGGCGCACCGCGGGCCTGATGAGCTATTTTCGCGCCGGGTTACAGACGGCGGACGCGGTTCGGCAGCTGATTTCGTGGCATTTCGGGGGGGAGGTGACGCCCAAGCGGTTTTTGGATTTTGCCTGCGGATATGGCAGATGCACTCGTTTTTGGGATCCGGGTGACGAAGTAATAGCGTCGGACATCCGGCTGGACGCAATCGAGTTTGTGGGTGAACAGTTTGGGGTACGGACGATTCTCTCGACAGCCAAGCCTGAGGGTTTCAGGCCGGGAGTTTTGTTCGATTGCATCTACACCGGTTCGCTATTCAGCCATTTGCCGGAGGTATCGTTTACGCGTTGGCTATGGAAGCTCTATAGTCTGCTGGCGCCCGGCGGTCTTCTGATTTTTAGCGTGCATGGAGAGGCGATGCTGCCGGCGGGAGAGACGATGCCGGCTAGCGGGATTCGGTTCACGCCAGTGAAGGATCTGCCCTCGGCGGACTTGAAGGAATACGGAGATACGTTGGTGTCGGACCGGTTTGTTGTGACCGCGATAGCCGCTGTTACCGGCCGTCCCACGCATAACAAAGTTCCGCAGGGCCTGAGTTTCTCTCAGGACTTGTACGTCATTGCCAAAGGCAAGTTGAAGGAAGCTGCCATTCCGTTTCAGTTCGGCCCGATTGGGTGCGTCGATTTCGGCCGCTGGACCGATCCGGAGCGCTTTAAGGTCACGGGATGGGCATTCGATAAATCGCCCGGCGAGCAGGTCACCGCTGTGGAAGTCTACTATAACGGCGAGCTAAAGGGCTCCTGCCCTGTTTCCGGATTGCGGCCCGATGTGGCAGCGGTGCTGGGCTGTTCCGAACAGCCTCAGGCCGTCAGGTGCGGCTGGGAATGTGTGGTGGAGATTCCCGATCGCGCGGCGGACCCGGAGCAGGATTGGCTGATGGTGAAAGCGCGCTCGAGCAGTGGCCGGCAATTTGTGATGATGCTGGACCATCCCGCGACGCTGAAGGAATTCGAAGCGCCGCAGGGGTGGACGTACAGCCAATCGGCTGAAGACGTGGATACTATCACGTCGGCGGTGCGGTACGTTTATCTGCCGCACAATGGGCGTTTCACAACGGACAATCCGGAGCTATCGGGCTGGATTGCGACGACGAATGGCGCTGAGCTTGTGCATGTGAGGCTGGAAGGACGCTTCGGCAAAATTCCGTTTACTCGGGTTGACAGGCCCGACGTAACAGAATCAATGCCCGGCCTTGTGGCGCTCGGCTTCGAGGCGCGGCTGCCGGAGGAATATTTCGCGGCAGAGGACCCTCGGCTGCGTTTCGTGACGCAATCGGGCTCCGTGCTTTGCGCGCTCGATATGAAGGTAGAGCCCGAAGTGTGGCGGGCTCGCCAAAACGAACCCAAATTGCTGGCGATGGCGGAGGCGCGGTGATGGACCGGCGCGCGTTTCTGGCTCTGGCCGCCGCTCTTCCTGGCATGCGTATGGCTCACGCCGCGCCGGCGAGTGTAAAGCTGGGGATCGATTTGTTCAGCTTGCGATCGCAGGGCTGGACACCGTTTCAATATCTGGATTATTGCGCGGCGCAAAAGGTGCAGGTCGTGCACTTTTCAGAGGTGAGGTTCATCGGTGGGTTGGAACTGGAGAACCTGCGTAAGGTACGCCGCTATGCCGAGGAGCGCGGCATCGAAGTGGAGATTGGCATGAAATCCATCTGCCCATCGTCGGCGATGTTCGATGCCAAAGAGGGAAGCGCGGAGGAGCAACTGGGCCGCATGACGGTGGCGGCGGTGACGGTGGGTTCAAAGATTGTGCGCGCGGTGCTGGGCAGCAGCGACGATCGTAAGGGCGGTCTGATTGGCAAGCACATTGAAGATACGATTGCCGTGCTGCGCAAGGTGCGTTCGCGCGTGATGGATGCGGGGTTGAAGATCGCAATTGAAAACCATGCGGGCGACATGCAGGCCCGTGAATTGAAGACGCTGGTGGAAGGAGCAGGGAAGGATTTTGTAGGAGTTTGCCTGGATTCCGGCAACCCGCTTTGGACGCTGGAAGATCCGCATCTTACGCTGGAGACGTTATCGCCGTATGTTCTAACCAGCCATGTGCGCGATAGCGCGGTGTGGATCACGCCCGAGGGCGCAGCGGTGGCCTGGGTGCGCATGGGCGAAGGCAATGTGGAGATTGACCGCTACGTGCGCGATTATGCGCGGCTCTGCCCGGGGCGCGCGCTGTCCATGGAAACCATCGTCACGGGTCCGCGCGTGTTTGCGTTCCGCAAGGCGGGGTTCTGGGACAACTACCGCGCAACGCCGGCGTGGGAGTTTCAGCGCTTCCTGCAATTAGCAGAAGTGGGAACGCCGCATGGCGCTGTGCCGGGCGATAAAGCTGGCGCGGCTACGCGTGAGCGAAAAGATCTGGAAGCGAGCCTGGCTTACACGCGGCAGGTATTGTCACCCGCGGTCTAACGCTAGTTGTTCCGTCTTGCAGTGCGCGATGACGATGTCGGGCGAATCTTGAATGGCCTGGTAATAGCGTGTCTGGTAATGGGTGCCGTGCTCAGTCACCTTTAACATGGAGCGCACGCGAGCGATGGCGGCGATGGCTTCCGCGTCGCCCAGTTTGGTGCGAGTGGCGATGAGTTCGTCCATTTCCACGATCAAGGCGGAGAGTTCGCGCAGCCACGCGAAGGCCGCGTTATCAAGCACCAGCGTTAAATACTCGCCGGGCGAACCGATGGCGTCGTGAGTCTGTTCGTAGAGAGCGCGCTCGCGATCGAGCAGCAGCTTGTGCAGGTCCAGAAGGGCGAAGCGAATCTGCTGGATGCGGACTCGTAATTCGGGCGTCAAGGCCATGATCAATCTCTGGCCAAGTAGTAATGGACGGCGGGCGTCACCACAAGAGAGATGACCATGGAGGCTACGATCCCTCCGATCACCGCGATGGCGAGGGGTTGCAGCATTTGCGAGCCGGCGCCGATGGCAAGCGAGAGGGGAATCATGCCGGCAACTGTGGCGAGCGCGGTCATCAGGATGGGGCGTAGACGGCGTTCGCAGGCTTCGATCATAGCCTGACGCGGGGAGCAGCCTTCGGCACGAAACTTCTGATCGGCATCGAGCAGCAGGATGCCGTTCTTGGCGACGATGCCGATGACCATGATCAGGCCCATGAAGGACGAAATATTGAACGTGGTGTGAGTGACGAATAGGGCGAGGAAGACGCCCGAAGTGGAGAGCAACACGGAGGTGACGATGGCCAGTGGAGCCGCGAAATCGCCGAACTCAATCAGGAGCACCGTGAAGACCAGGACGATGGCAAGGCCGAGCACCAGTAGCAGATCGCGGAAGGAACGCTGCTGCTCCTGATAGGTGCCGCCGTATTCAAGGCGTATAGACGGCGGGATGTGCAACGTGGCAACTTTCGCCCGCACGCGCTTTACGCCTTCACCCAGGCTGATGCCTTCCAGGCGTCCGGTCACTGCAATATCGCGCTGCAGGTTTTCGCGGCGGATTTCAGTTTGGCCGGGTTCGTTGCGCAGCGTGGCGAGCGTCCCCAGCGTTGCTGTGCGGCCGGTGGAACTGACCAAGAGCGTGTTCTGGATGGCCTCGAGCGATTTGTTCGATTCCGGCGGGAAGCGCACGCGCATGGTGTAAGGCCGGTCATTCAGGATAAGCGGCAGCGGCACCGGTTCGCCCTGGAAGATAGCGCTGGCATCGAGCTCAATTTCCTGCGGCGTAAAGCCGGACCGCGCGGCAACGGTTTGATCGACATCGAAGACCGCCGCCGGGCCGCTGATGGTGTTCTCGATTCCGTTCTTCACGTCCTTCACGCCGGGCACCGTTTTGAGCGCCGCGCCAAGCTTCGGGCCCCACTGCTTCAACAGCTCGAAGTTAGCGCTGAAGAGTTTGATCTCAATGGGGTCGGGTGAACTGGAAAGATCGCCGATTTGGTCTTGTAAGACCTGAATGAAATCGGTATCGAGCGTGGGATAGCGCTTATTCACTTTGGCGCGAAAATCCGCGATCACTTCTTCGGTGCTGCGCATGCCGCGCTTCAGGCGGACGGAGATATCGCCGCTATTGGCTTCAGTGACGGAGGCGAGGCCGAGCTGCAAGCCGGTGCGGCGCGAAGTGGCATCCACTTCGGGCACGTCGCGCAACATTCGTTCTACGCCGCCCACCACTTTGTTGGTATCGGCCAGGGAAGAGCCGGCGGGCATCAGGTAATCGAGAATGAAGCCGCCCTCATCCATGGCGGGCAGAAGGTCCGTGCCAAGCGAGCGGAAGCAGAGCCAGGACCCGGCGATGAGCAGCACGCAAAACAAGGCGAGCAGCCAAGGCGCGGCCAGGGTGCGGGTCATCACGCGATCATAGCCGTGGGTCAGGCGGCCCATGAAGCCGGTGGCAGCCTTCTCATCGTGAGGTTGGGTGCCGGGCTTGGAGCGGAGCAGGAAGTGTGAGAGCGCCGGCGTCCACGTGAGGGCCAGGGCAAGTGAGGTGAGAAGCGCAACGCCCACCGTGATGGCCAGCGCACGGAAGAATGTGCCGGTGACGCCGGTGATGGTGATGAGTGGAAGAAAAACGACGATGGGCGTGACGGTTGAGCCGATGAGCGGGACGCGAATTTCTTTGAGCGCCGTGCGGATGGCGTCGCCGCGAGACTGGCCGGAATCGCGATGCAGGACGATGTTTTCGACAACGACGATGGCGTCATCGATCACCAGGCCGACCGCAGCCGCGAGGCCGCCGAGGGTCATCAGGTTGAAGCTTTCACCCAATAGGCGCAGGGCGATGAAGGTGATGGCGATGGTGGCGGGGATGACCAGACCGGCCACCAGTGAGCTGCCCCAATCGCGCAGGAAGAGGACGAGGATAATGGCGGCAAGCACCAGGCCGATGAGGATGGCATCGCGCACGCTTCTGATGGAATCGCCCACCAGTTCGGATTGATCGTAAAAGGGCTTCAAGCTCACGCCGGGGGGCAGTGTTTTAGCAAGCTGCGCCATCTGCGCGTGGACCGCGTTCGCCACGGCGACGGTGTTGCTGTCGGGCTGCCGATTGATGTTGAGGAGCACGGCCGGTGCCCCATCGGCGGTGACCACGGTGTAGACGGGCTTTATGGAATCGCCGATTTCGGCGATGTCGCCCAGGTGTACGGGAACGCCGGCGGGCGTGAGTTTGATGACGATGTTCGACAGGTCGTCGGCAGTTCGCGGCTGGCCGGAAACCAGGCCGAGAACGAGTTGGTGATTGTACTCAAAGAGGCCGGGCGAATCGATCAGGTTGCTTTTTGAAACGGCATCCAGAATGTTCGGAATGGTGACTTGCGTTTGGACCAGCTTGGCGGGGTCGGCTGTAATTTGAAACTCGGGTTCTTCGCCGCCCTGCACGACGACCGTGGCGACGCCGGGTAGGCGATTGATCTGCGGCTTGATGGTGTAAGTGGCCAGTTCCCAGAGGCGCGTCTGCGGAACCGTCTTCGATTGCAGGCTGTAGCCCATGATGGGGAATGCGGCGAACGTGGAGCGGGCGGCACCGATTTTGGCGGTGGCGGGCAGGGAACTGTTCACGCGTGCCAGGGCCGCGTTCACGCTTTGCAGCGTCTGGTTCATGTCCAGATTCCAAACGAAGAAAAGATCCACTTGCGCGGAGCCTCGGCTGGTGACGGAACGGACGTGGTCCAGGCCGGGCACGCTGTTTACGGCCTCTTCAATGGGACGCGTTACGGTGACCTGCATCTGATCGATGGGCATGACGCCGTTATCGATGCTGATCACGATGCGTGGGAAATCAGTCGCGGGGAAAACGGCAACTGGGATGTTGAAGGCCAAGTACGCGCCGAAGCCGACGAAAGCAAGAATGACGAAAACGATCGGCTTCAGGTACCGTGCGGTCCAGTGGTCAGGCTCGGGAGCACCGGTCATTTCTTTCCGTCTTCCTCTTTTTTGTCGTCGTCCTTCTTGGGGGCACCCACTTGGACTTTTACCTTGTCTTCCAGGCCCAGGCCACCGGAGACGATTACGCGATCGCCTTCGTTCACGCCTTCGAGGAGCTGCACCTTTTCGCCTTCCTTGGCGCCGGTCTTGATTTTCTTTTCATGAACGACGGAATCCGAACCGACCACCATCACTTTTTCGCCGCCTTCTTCCAGCGAGAGGATGGCCGCCGCGGGAACTACCAGCGCATCTATAATCTGCGCGGCGTTGATGGCGACTTGTACGGTAAGACCGGGCTTGAGGCGCTCGCCCGGATTCGGTGCCTGAACCCAGACTTCCACCGTGGTGGTGCTGGGGTCCACGGCGGGGCTGACGACGGTGACCCTTCCGGTCACTTCGCCACCCGGGGCGGAAATGGTAGCGGTCTTGCCGACGCGGATCAGAGCAGCATCCTTCACTGGAATGTTGGCGCGCGCTACCACTTGCGAAATGTCGACGATGGAGATGAGCGCGACGCCCGAGTTAGCGATCTCACCGGCGGAAAGCGGACGATCGGAAATTACGCCGCTGATGGGGCTGCGAACTTCTGCGTAGGAAAGCTGCGCTTCGGCGCCCTGATAGCGCGCCTTGGCGGCATCCACGGTCGCGCGGCCACCCTTCACTTGTTCCGGGCGTGCGACGGTCTGGAGCAAAGTGAGATGACGCTGCGCGGTATCTAGAGCGGATTGCGCCTGCACCATGGTCACCTTGGCATCGTCCGCAAGCTTCTGCGCCAATGCGCCTTCGCGCACCAGATTGACGCGATTGTCGTAGAGCTTTTTAGCTGCGTCACTGGCCTGTTGCGCGCTCTTCAAATCGGCCTGAGCTTTAGTGAGATCTTCCGGCATGGTGGCGCCGGTGGTGGTCACGAAAGTGGCGTC
>Ga0123338_10002785_pt1 | contig 16140 bp, 16 predicted proteins | sample grotaG_FD_89793 | JGI IMG/M metagenome (GOLD analysis project Ga0123338, IMG submission 89793) | Glacier valley bacterial and archeal communities from Borup Fiord, Nunavut, Canada, to study Microbial Dark Matter (Phase II) -... | ecosystem: Environmental > Aquatic > Freshwater > Ice > Glacier ...
CAGCGCTTCAACCATGTTCATACGGTCAAACTTCATCGACCGAACTTACCAGCACGCGCTTATTGCGACAGAACCTATGCGCGCGCCTTCGTCGATGCCTGCCGCGCGATGCGTTCGAATGCCGATTGAATCAACTCCGGCTTCGCCCCGGCCGGCCGAGCGCGGGTTCGAGGAACAGCTGCCGGAAGTATTCGCGGAACGCGGTCATCGCGGGCGAGTATTCAACGTCTTGCCTCCAACCCAGGCCAATGTTCATCGTGGGCACGGCATCGCGGAGATTGATCGTCTCGATGCGTTTGCCTTCGAGCGACCACGGCCTGTAGACCATGTCCGAAAGAATGGTGACGCCCAAGCCGTTGGCGACCGTGCTGCGCACCGCCTCGACCGAGCTCGTTCGCATGCGCACCGAAGGTTGGTGCGGCGTCTGGTCCCAGTACTTGAGAGTCGTCGCGGCGGCTTCGTCGACCGTGAGCATGATGTAGGGCTCCGACACCAGATCCGCGAGCGTGACTTCGGGCTTGCTCAAAAGTGGATGGCGCGCCGGAACCCAGAGACGCCGTGGCGATCCGAAGAAAGTCTCCAACGACAACTCGCGCAGCACGACGTTCGATGTGAGCAACACGCCCATGTCGTAGCGTTGCGTGATCAAGCCTTCCTCGATGGCGCCGCGCTCGACCTCGTGCACTTTCACGTTGATCTGCGGGTGCAGTTGTTCGAAGCGCTGCAAGTGATGCGGAAGGAAGTAGCCGAGCACCGTGTAGCTCGCGGCGATGGTCAACGAGCCTTCCACTCGTGCGCTATCGGGCGGCATGTGCACGGCCTCGTCGGCGGCAGCGAGAACGGCATAAGCGTGGCTCAGGAATCGGCGACCGGCCTTGGTCAATTCGACGCCGTGCGGATGACGATCGAAGAGTTGTTGACCGAGGAGTTCCTCGAGTTCGCGCACGGCGGTCGTGACGGCCGATTGCGAGATGTTCAGTTGAAGCGCCGCGTGCGAGATGCGGCCGACCTCGGCCACCGCGGTGAAGTATTTGAGCTGTCGAATCGTGAGGGACATGTTCGCCTGGTTGGTGACTTCCGCCCACGCCGTGACCCATCGTGGCGTGAAAAACAGATGTTGCACCATTTCAATCACCTGGCGTTGCAACAATGCCGACCATTTCTGCATCTGAATATCAGATATGGCGGGGCCTGAAAAGAATGCTTCTCAACGAACAAGCCTGTAGCTAACCTTCGACTAGTTCGCACGGGTCCAACCCGGTACGCAAACCGCAAAACCTTGGTGTCGCGACGTGAAAAAGCAGATCGATCTGAACTCCGACATCGGCGAAGGCTTCGGTCCCTGGACTATCGGCGACGGCGTCGACGAGCAGCTGATGCCGCTCATCAGTTCGGCCAACGTGGCAACGGGTTTTCATGCGGGCGACCCGAGCATCATGCGCAAGATGGTGTTGCTCGCCCAGAAGAACGGCGTGGGCGTCGGTGCACACCCGGGCTTTCGCGATCTGGTCGGGTTCGGTCGCCGACATATGAACGCGCCGGCCGACGAACTCGTCAACGACATGATTTATCAGCTGGGTGCGCTTCGTGAATTCACGCGGCTCGCCGGCATGAAGCTGCAGCACATCAAGCCGCACGGCGCGCTCTACATGCACGCTGCACGCGACGAGGCTTTGTCACGCGCCTTGGTCACTGCGCTGCAGACCATCGAGCCGAAGCTGTACCTGTTCTGCATGGAGGCATCCATCACTTACCGCGTTGCACGCGAGATGGGCCAGCCGGTGGTTCGCGAGTTCTATGCAGACCGCGACTACGACATGAGCGGCTCCATCGTGTTCACGCGGCAGGTTCGCCCACTCGACCCTGACATGATCGCCGCCAAGGTCCTGCGCGCCTGCACCGAAGGCCTCGTGCAGACCGTCGACGGGCAGGACCTCGCCATCGATTTCGATTCCGTCTGCATCCACAGCGACACGCCAGGTGCGCTGCAACTGGTGCAGGCCACGAGAGCCGCATTGGCCGCCAACGACATACGGGTCGTTGGCATCGCCGAACTGGCGCTGTCGTGATCACCCGCATTTGATTCAGGAGACGCAATGACCACAGCCCATGAAGTCCAGAGCCCGTTGCCCGGCACGTTCTATCGCCGCGCTTCGCCTGATGCGCCGCCTTATAAATCCGAAGGCGATGCCATCGCCGTCGGTGATGTGCTGGGCCTCATCGAAGTGATGAAGCAGTTCAGCGAGGTCACGGCCGAAGTGGCCGGCACGCTGAAGTCATTCAAGGTTGAAAACAACGACGCGGTCGAACCGGGCCAAACGCTCGCGATCATCGAGTCCGCTTGAGGAAGACGCCGGCATGAAACGCGCATTCGACAAGTTGCTGATCGCCAACCGCGGCGAAATTGCGGTCCGCATCATCCGTGCTGCGAAGGAATTGGGCCTCACGACCGTTGCGATCTACAGCGACGCAGACGCCGACAGCCTTGCAGTAAAGATGGCCGACGAAGCCGTTCGCATCGGGCCGGCGCACGCGAGCAAAAGCTACCTCGATATCGACGCGGTGCTTCAAGCCGCGGTCACCAGCGGTGCCGGTGCGGTGCATCCGGGCTATGGGTTCCTGTCTGAACGCGCCGACTTCGCACAGCGTGTCGAAGACGCGAGCCTCGTGTTCGTCGGCCCGACTCCGCACGCGATACGCACGATGGGCGACAAGGCCGCTGCGCGCGCCGCAGCGATGGCAGCGGGCGTGCCGACCGTGCCGGGCAGCGTCGGCGTAGTCGCCGATGTCGATGCCGCCGTCGAAGTGGCGATGGACGTCGGCTATCCGATCATGATCAAGGCATCGGCCGGCGGCGGCGGACGCGGCATTCGCATCGCGCAAGACGCCGCGGAATTGCGCGTGCAGTTCGCGACCGCCACGGCCGAAGCATTGGCTGCGTTCGGCAATGGCGATGTCTATCTGGAGCGATTCGTCCTTCGCGCCCGACACATCGAGGTGCAGATCCTCGGTGACGGCCAGCGCGCGGTGCATTGCTTCGAGCGCGAATGCTCGCTCCAACGGCGGCGCCAGAAGGTGTGGGAAGAAGCGCCTTCGGCCGCCATCGGCGAAGCGACTCGCGCGGCACTTTGCGAATCTGCATTGAAGTTGGCGAACGCCGTGTCATACCGCGGCGCCGGAACGCTCGAATACCTCTACGACGACGACACGCATGACTTCTTCTTCATCGAGATGAACACGCGAATCCAAGTCGAGCATCCGATCACCGAGATGGTGACGGGCATCGATCTCGTGCGCGAGATGCTGCTGATCGCACTCGGCGAACCGCTGAGCCTGAAGCAGGAAGACATCCGCCTGACCGGCTCTGCCATCGAAGTGCGCATCAACGCTGAGAACGCCGCGAAGAACTTCATGCCGAGCCCAGGCGTGGTCACGGGCCTCGTGGTGCCGGGCGGCCCGGGCGTGCGCTTTGACAGCATGCTTTATCAGGGCTACAAGGTGCCCGCCTACTACGACTCGCTCGTCGGCAAGCTCATCGTGCACGACAAGGACCGCAAGAGCGCGCTCGCCCGCATGCGGCGTGCGCTGGGCGAACTGAAGGTCGAAGGCATCCAGACGACCATCCCGCTGCACCGCGCGCTGTGCGACGACGCCGATGTCGCGAAGGCCGCGTTCCACACCGGCTTCCTCGAGACATGGCTGGCCGCGAATACCTTCGTAGACGTGGCCAAGCCCGCGCCGAAGACCGCCCCGAACACGGAGGTACCCGCATGACAACGACCACCTTGCCGGCGCAGGCGCGCTACAGCTTCGGCGGTGACGAACACCTGTTCGTCGAGATCAGCGAAGAGATGTCGCTGCCCGCATTCTTCAAGGGCATGGCGATCTGCAACGAGCTTCGGAGCCGCGCGCTTCCTGGCATCACCGAGATATGCCCGGCGAACGCATCGTTCCTCGTGCGCTTCGACCCGGACGTGATCCTGCCCGACGAAGTGATGGCGACCGTGATGGCCATCGAGGCGAAGCTGGGCGATGCGCACCTTCAACTGGAGACGCGGATCATCGAGATCCCGGTTCTCTACAACGACCCATGGACGCACGAGACGCTGATGCGCTTTCGCGAGCGTCATCAAGACCCGAGCAGCACCGACATCGAATACGCGGCGCGAATCAACGGCCTCGCGTCGGTGGACGAATTCATCCAGGCGCACTCGGGCGCGCCGTGGTTCGTATCGATGGTGGGTTTCGTGGCGGGCTTGCCGTTCCTGTTCCAGATGGTCGACCGCGAACATCAGCTCGAAGTGCCGAAGTATCTGAGCCCGCGCACCGACACGCCGAAGCTCACCATCGGACACGGCGGCTGCTTCAGCTGCATCTACTCGGTGCGTGGTGCGGGCGGCTATCAGATGTTTGGCGTGACGCCGGCGCCGATCTTCGACCCCGCGCAGCGCCTCTCGTACCTGAAGGACCTGATGGTCTTCTTCCACCCCGGTGACATCGTCAAGTGGAAGCCGATCGATCGGGCCGAGTACGACAAGCATGTCGCCGAGGTCGAGGCCGGCACTTATCAGCTGCGCATCGAGCCGGTGTCGTTCTCGCTGAAAGATTTCCTGGCCGATCCCGATGGCTACAACAAGCAACTGCTGAAGGTGCTCTATGGCAATTGAAGTGCTCAAGCCGGGGCTGGCGACCAGCGTTCAGGACGCTGGCCGGCCGGGTTACTACAACCTCGGCATTCCGCTGTCGGGCGCGCTTGACCAAGAAAGCCTGTTGCTGGCGAACCTGCTCGTGGGCAACGAGGAAGGCGCGGCCGTCATCGAGTGCACGTTGCTCGGGCCCGAGCTTCGGTTCGATGCGCCTGCGGTCGTGGCTGTGACGGGCGCCGACGCAAAGGTCAATCTCAACGGTGCGGAAGTTGCGCGGAATGAATCGTTCGCAGTGAAAGCGGGCGACAGCCTGAGCTTCTCGTTCATGACGCTGGGCGCGCGCATGTGCATCGCGGTGGCGGGCGGCATCGACGTGCCGTTGGTACTCGGCAGCCGTTCGACATATGGCCTCGGCGCGTTCGGTGGCTTCAACGGGCGCAAGCTCATGGCGGGCGACAAGTTGCCCGTCGGCACGGCTTCGACCAATGCACGTGCGGGCCGCAAGGTGACCGCCGACCTGTTGCCGACCTTGAGCAAGGAGATGCAGCTGCGCGTGCTTCCCGGCATCTACTTTCATCGGCTCGAAGCGGAGTCGGTCGAATCGTTCTTTGCAGACACGTGGACCGTCGGCTCCGAGGCCGACCGCATCGGCTACCGCTACAAGAACGGCCGCGCGCTGAAGTTCCTCGATCGCAAGCCGCCGTTCGGTGCGGGAGCCGATCCTTCGAACATCGTCGATGCTGGCTACCCGTACGGGTCGATCCAAGTGCCCGGCGGCCGCGAACCCATCGTGCTTCATCGCGATGCCGTGTCGGGCGGCGGCTACGCGATGGTCGGCACGGTCATCAGCGCCGACATGGATCTGATCGCCCAGATGCAACCCAATCACAAGGCGCGTTTCGTCGAGGTCGACATGCAGCAGGCGCTCGCGGCGCGAGCCGACCGGCACCGACGATTGAATCGATTGCGCGCAACCCTTTCGTCGACTTGAAGCGACACCTCTTTCAGTTTTCCAACCGTCACTAAAAAATGGAGTTCACCGTGAAAAGATTTCCCCTGCGCGTTTCGTTGATCATCAGCTCGCTGGCGGCCGCTTCGCTCTGGAGCGGTGCCGTCATGGCTGCCGACTGGTACCCGTACAAGGCCGAGTCCACCGAGCCGGCGTTCGCGGCCGACGGCAAGAAGAACCCCATCGACTACAAGCCGCTCGCCAAGGCTTCGAAGAAGTGGGACATCTGCGTTTCGTTCCCGCACATGAAAGACGCCTACTGGCTCGGCGTCGACTACGGCGTCATCGAGGAAGCCAAGCGCCAAGGCGTGAAGGTCGAAGTGCTCGACGCAGGCGGCTACACCAACCTCGCCAAGCAGGTTTCGCAGATCGAGGACTGCGTGTCGCGAGGCGCGAACGCCGTCGTCATCGGCGCCATCTCGGGTGACGGCCTCAACAGCGTGCTGAAGACCGTTGCGGCGAAGAAGATTCCGATCATCGACTTGGTGAACGGCATCAACTCGCCCGACGTGTCTGCGAAGTCGCTCGTCTCGTTCTACACGATGGGTCAATCGACGGGCGAATACCTCGCCAAGAAGCACCCAGCGGGCTCGCCTGCGGTGAAGGTCGGCTGGTTCCCGGGCCCTGCCGGCGCGAGCTGGGTCGAGGCCGCCAACAAGGGCTTCATGGATGCCGTCAAGGGCAGCGCTGTGACGGTGCTCGATCCGAAGTACGGCGACACGGGCAAGGAAGTTCAATCGAAGCTCGTCGAAGACGTGTTGCAAGCCAACCCGGATCTCGCGTACGTGGCGGGCACGGCGGTGACGGCAGAAGCCGCGACCGGCATCGTGCGATCGCGTGACCTCGACAAGAAGGTACAGATTCTTTCGTTCTACATGACGCCTGGCGTGTACGAAGGCATTCAGAAGGGCCGCATCGTGGCGTCACCTGCCGACTCGATGGTGATCCAGGGTCGCATCGCGATCGACCAGGCCGTGCGCTTGCTCGAAGGCAAGGAAGTGGTGAAGCATGCGGGCCCGAAGATCTTCGTCGTCGACAGCGCGAACATCAAGACGGTCAAGCTCGCCGACATCTTGCCGCCGCCGAGCTTCAAGCCGACTTTCGAGGTCAAGTAATTCACTCGCCTCGATGACTCGTCACCTGCGATGAATGCCGCCGTTCCATTGCTTCAAACGGTAGCGCTGAGCAAGCGGTACCCGGGCGTGCTCGCGCTCGATGCAATGGACTTCGAACTCGTCGCGGGTGAGGTTCATGTTTTGTTCGGCGAGAACGGGGCCGGCAAGTCGACTCTGATCTCGCTGCTCGCCGGTGCCAACACACCGACCGGCGGGCAGATATTGATGCGCGGCACGGCAGTGAAGATGTCGAACGTGCACGACGCGCGGCGCAAGGGGATCAGCGCGATCTTCCAGGAGTTCTCGTTGATCCCGACGTTGACCGTCGCGCAGAACTTGAGCTTGGGCAATGAGCCGTGCAATAGTGGCTTCCTCGATCGGAAGGCGGTGCGTGAACGCGCCACATCGATGCTCGCCGACCTCGGGTTCGAGATCGACGGCAACGCGTCTATTTCGGATCTCACGCGTGCGCAGCAGCAGATGGTCGAGATCGCGAAGGGCTTGCGCAGCGATGTCTCCGTGCTCATCCTCGACGAGCCCACTGCTTCGCTGACCGACAAGGAAACGCAGCGCCTCTTCGAATTGATTCGCCGGTTGAAGGCGAAGGGCGTGGGCATCGTCTACATCTCGCATCGAATGCAGGAGATAGAGCAGATCGCTGACCGCATCACCGTTCTGCGCGACGGCCGCAAGATCGCCACTGTCGAGGCAAAATCGACGCATGCCGATCGCTTGATCGAACTGATGAGTGGCCGCGCGATCGAGCAGATCTACCCGCACATCGCGCACAAGCCGACCGAGGTGGTGTTGAAGGTCGACGGCCTCAGTTCTGCCAACGGCGTTCGCAACGCGAGCATGACGGTGCGGTGTGGCGAAGTGGTCGGCATTGCCGGGCTCGTCGGTTGCGGCAAGTCGGAGTTGTTCAGGGCGGTGTACGGGCTCGACGCGGTGAGTTCGGGCAGCGTGACCTTCAAGGGCCAGCCACGAACCGGCGCGAGCGTTCGCCAGTTGCTCGACGAAGGGCTTTTCTATCTGCCACCCGATCGCAAGGGCGAAGGCTTGGTGCTCGGCTTCACGTCACGCGCGAACATCACGCTGCCGTTGTTGAACGGCCCTTTGCGCGGACGTGGTGGCTGGTTGCGCAGGCGATTGGCGCGCAAGCTTTCATCGACAGCAGCGGAACGGGTCGAGCTCGCGCCCCGCAACGTCGATCGACCCGTCGCGCTGCTGTCGGGCGGCAATCAACAGAAGGTCTTGTTCGCGAAGGGCATGACGCGCGACGCGGCGCTGTACGTGTTCGACGAGCCCACCGTCGGCGTCGATGTCGGCACGCGTAGCGCCCTTTATCTCGTGATCCAGAAGCTGTGCGAAGGCGGTGCTGCAGTGGTCGTGATCTCATCCGACCTGCCGGAAGTGCTGCACCTCAGCAACCGCGTCTACGTGATGTGCCGCGGCGAAATCGCGGGTGAACTCGAAGGCGACGCGATCAACGAATCGCGCGTGCTTGGCCTATTTTTCGGCTCTAACCAATGAATGCCATGAACCCGATTCCGACAGTCGCCGTGACGACGCCTTCCGCGGAATCGCGCAACCGCGTGGTTGCATTTGCCCGCGCGATGTTCCTTCGCCTCGGCGTGCTTCCGTTCATGCTGGTAATCGCGCTGGTTGTGTTCAGTTTGCTGTCCGACCAGTTCCTGACGGTCGCGAACATCGTGAACCTGCTGCGGCAATCGGTCTATTTGATCCTCGTGTCGATGGGGCAGATGCTGGCGCTGGTGACGGGTGGCTTCGACCTGTCCGTCGGCACCGTGATGGCGCTCACGTCGGTCGTTTCCGCCATGGCGATGCGCAGCTTCGGCGTGATGCTGCCCGATGCCGGTTGGGTCGTGATGATCGGCGGGAGCATGTGCGGATTGCTCGCGGGCTTGACGGTCGGGCTGATCAACGGCATCGGCATCGCGTTCATCGGCGTCTCGCCTTTCATCGTGACCTTGGGCTTGCAGTCGATCGGTTTCGGGTTGGCGCTTTATTTGACGGGCGGCGTGCCGGTGTCGGGCTTGCCGGCGGAGTTCAGCGATCTGTTCGGCTTCGGGCGATTGCTGGGTGTGCCGATACCGATCCTGGTGACCGCTATCTGCGTGGCCGCGATCGGCATCTTAATGAGCCGCATGCCGACTGGCACGCACCTTCTCGCTGTCGGCGGGAACGCGAAGGCAGCGGCGTTGTCGGGCATCAACACGCGTCGGGTCTTGCTGATGGCTTACCTAGTTTGCGCCGGTCTGGCTGCAGTGAGCGGGCTCTTGCTGACGGCGCGGGTCGAGACAGGCGAAGCCAACTTGGGCGGCACAGTGGCGCTGGAATCGATCGCTGCGTGCGTGATCGCGGGCGTCAGCTTGCGCGGCGGCATCGGCCGGGTGCCGAACGTCGTGATGGGCGCCATCTTCATCGGGCTGGTGCAGAACGGCATGAACCTCGCGAGTGTCGGTTCATACCTGCAGATGGTGGTGCTGGGTTCGCTGTTGATCGTCGCTGTCGTCGCCGATCAGATCCGCCACCGCATGGTGGTTCCCGGCAGCCATTGATTCGCACGCTGTTCGGTTTTTGCAAGACGCACACGGAGACATCCCATGACCATTGCCAACGACAACGCGGTTCAATCCTCGCGCAAATCCACTACGACCCGCATGAGCAACGCCGCCATCGACGCACGGCGAATTGCCGCGACGCCGCGTGGCGTCGGCATCGGCTTCCCGATCTACGCCGAGCGTGCGCTCAATTCCGAACTGTGGGATGTCGAGGGCCGGCGCTACATCGACTTCGGCTCGGGCATCGCGGTTCTCAACACGGGGCATCGCCACCCGCGCGTGGTCGAGGCCATTCGCGCGCAACTCGAATGCTTCACGCACACCGCTTATCAGGTCGTGCCGTATGAAAGCGTGGTGTCGCTCGCGGAACGGCTCAACAAGTTGACACCGGGCACGCACGCCAAGAAGACGGCTTTCTTCACGACCGGTGCCGAGGCCGTCGAGAACGCCGTGAAGATCGCGCGCGCTGCCACGCGACGGCCGGGCGTGATCGCGCTCAGCGGCGCCTTCCACGGCCGCACGTTCATGGGCATGGCGCTGACGGGCAAGGTCGCGCCGTACAAGATCGGCTTCGGCCCGTTTCCTGGCAGCGTGTTCCATGTGCCGGCGCCGATCGCGTTGCACGGCGTGACGGTTGAAGATTCGCTGTGCGCCATCACGCAACTGTTCAAGGCTGACATTGAGGCCGAGCAGGTCGCGGCCATCATTCTCGAGCCCGTGCAAGGCGAGGGCGGTTTCTACCCGGCGCCGATCGAGTTCATGAAGGCGCTGCGCGAAATATGCGATCGCCACGGCATCTTGCTCATCGCCGATGAAATTCAAACCGGCTTCGCACGCACCGGAAAGATGTTCGCGATGGAACACTACGGCGTGATCCCCGACATCATGACGATGGCCAAGAGCCTCGCCGGCGGCACGCCTTTGTCGGCGGTGTGTGGCCGTGCCGAGATCATGGATGCGCCTGCGCCGGGCGGTTTGGGCGGGACCTACGCTGCCAACGCGCTCGCCATCGCTGCCGCGCATGCGGTGCTCGACACCATCGAGGACGAACAACTCTGCAAGCGCGCGCAGTTGCTAGGCGACAAGCTGATGGCGAACCTGAATGACTTGCACACGAAGGTGCCGCGCATCAGCGACGTTCGCGGTTTGGGCGCGATGGTCGCCGTCGAATTCGCGAAGGCCGATGGCACGCCCGACGCCGAGTTCACCAAGCAGGTGCAAGACCGAGCACGCGATGCCGGGCTGCTGCTGCTGACATGCGGCGTGTATGCCAACGTAATCCGCTTCCTGTTCCCGTTGACCATCGAGGAGCACGTGCTCGACGAAGGCCTCGCGATCCTCGCCAAGGCGATGCAACCCTGATCGACGGACGACAGCGATGTTGAAGCTGAAAGACCCGACGCTGCTGCGGCAGCAAGCATTCATCTGCGGTGAATGGTCGAACGCCGACACGGGCGAAACCGCCGACGTCGTCAATCCGGCGAACGGCGAACACATCGCGACGGTGCCGATGTGCGGCACAGCCGAGACCGTGCGTTCCATCGCTGCAGCCGAAGTCGCGCAACGCGCCTGGGGCGCGCGGCCGGCGAAGGAACGTTCGCTCATCCTGCGCAAGCTCTATGAATCGATGCTCGCGAACCAGGACGATCTGGCGCTCATCATGACAACCGAGCAAGGCAAGCCGCTTGCCGAAAGCAAGGGCGAGATCGCCTACGCCGCGTCGCTCATCGAGTGGTTCGCGGAAGAGGCGCGATGCGTGTATGGCGATGTCATTCCCGCCACGACCGGTGACCGCCGCGTTATCACGATCTAGCAGCCGATAGGCGTGACGGCGGCGATCACGCCGTGGAATTTTCCGACAGCGATGCTGACACGCAAGGCCGGCCCCGCGCTTGGGGCGGGTTGTTCGATGGTGGTGAAGCCAGCGATGCAGACGCCGCTGTCGGCACTTGCCTTCGCGGACCTTGCCGACCGCGCGGGCTTGCCGAAGGGTTCGCTGTCGGTGTTGACTGGCTCGGCCGAGATGATCGGTGGCGCGCTGACGCGCAGTTTGCCGTTGAAGCTCTCGTCGTTGGCGTTCTGCCAGACCCATTCCGCACGGTTGATAACAAGAAATATCATCCGCGAGATTTGCCCGGATTCAGCCCTTTATCCGACGAACATTAGCTGGTGACGCTCGAGCTCTGTGCTTCGAACGCTCGCCGTCGCGCGATCCGCGCCGACGAGGCGGCGACCCTGACCGCGCCGACGGCGCTCGCCAGCGCGGCGCCGTCGGTCGTTCCCGGGACTTGGCGAGCCCGGTCGAGTTCAGTTGGTCCGCGAGCGTACGCATACCCCCAGTCGTCGCGGGCGACGTGTCCGGCGTCGACCAGCCAGAGACGGAGCGTAACGTGGTCGGTGCCGGGCAAGCAATCTGCGCCGCTTCCGAGGACTCATCTACTTTCATAGATGAGGCCGACAAATTTGTCCGCTTTCGCAGCATAGCCTCCAGTGCGCCTGCGGCGATTTCCGTGATCAGATGACTTTGATACTCCTATCGTTGCCGCAACCGCATCCTAGAGACGGTTTGCGCCCATCGGCGGCTGCCTTCCACGACTTTTGATCGATGCAGCAGTTTCGAAATCGAAGAATTCGAGGGTTCGACCGCCTCTCGAAGAGCCCATTGCATACGTAAAACCCAGATGTGGCGCAAGCGGCATCAGCTTTGCTTATGCGCTTTTTCGGATTGGAAGGACCATGGCCTATTCGCATTTGCGCTACACGCTGCGCCAGCTTCGCTATTTCGTCGTGACAGCCGAGGTGCTGTCTTTCACCGCAGCGTCAAAGCTGCTGCACATCTCGCAACCGTCGATCTCAACCGCTCTGGCCGCGCTCGAGTCTTCATTCGACGTGCAGCTCTTCGTGCGGCACCATGCGTCAGGCTTGTCCCTGACGCAGGCCGGACGTGACCTGCTGGGCCTCGCGCGCAACCTGCTGAAGAGCGCCGAAGACCTGCAGAGCGCCGCTCGCGAGCTGAACGCCGGCGTGAGCGGCGTCGTCGCGCTGGGATGCATGGTGTCGCTGGCGCCGCCGATGCTGCCCAGGATCCTTGCTCGCTTCATTGCCGAGCACTCCAGCGTCAACTTCGACACCCGCGAGGTCAGCCAGGAGGAACTGCTGCGCGGCCTGCGCGACGGTAGCCTCGACCTCGCGCTGACCTACAACCTGGCACTTGTCGACGACATCGAGTTCACCCCCCTGATCACGCTCGCACCGTATGTGATCCTGCCCAAGATGCACAAGCTCGCGCGCGTGCGCGTAGTGCCTTTGGCCAGCCTGCTGGACGAGCCTTACGTGATGCTCGACCTGCCGCATAGCCGCGAATATTTTTCGTCGCTCTTCGACTCGCTGGGCCGCCATCCGGCGCCGGCCTTTCGCTCATCCCAGCCCGAGGTCGTGCGCGGCATGGTGGCCAACGGCCTCGGTTACAGCATCCTCAATTTCCCGCTGAAGTCGCACCAGACCGTCGACGGCAGCGAGTTCGCGATACGCCCTTTTAAAGAAGAGCTGAGGCCGCTGACGCTCGGCATTGCGCGGCTCGCGAGCGTGCGGCCGCGGCAGGTCGTACAGCGCTTTTCCAAGTTTTGCGGCCTTGCCATTGCGGAGTTGCAATGACTGGCTCGGTGCGAAGCAGGCATAGCCGAAGTCGATGCAATGCATCTCCATAAAGTCTTTTGCAGACGCAGCATCACGGCATAAAGTCTGGTTCCGTTGGTATGCAACTGGCAAGTCCGACGCGCGTTGTACGTGCCGGGAAGGTCTCGCGATGCCAAGGAAGGACTATTGATGTCAGTGGAGAAAACAGCGGTGCTCGTCGTCGGCGCAGGCCAGGCCGGCATCGCGATGAGCCAGCACCTGGGCTGTGCGGGCATCCCCCATTTGGTGCTGGAGCGGGGCCGGATCGCGGAGCGCTGGCGCAGCTGCCGTTGGGATTCGCTGGTCGCCAACGGCCCGGCCTGGCACGACCGGTTCCCCGGGATGGAGTTTCCCGGCAATCCCGATGCTTTTGTGCCAAAGGAAGGGGTCGCCGACTACTTTGCCGCGTATGCGAAATGGCTCGAGGCGCCGATCCGTTGCGGTGTGGAAGTCCTGCGCGTGGAGTGCCGGTCCGGTCAGCCCGGCTTCAAAGTCGAGACCAGCGAGGGTGTCATCGAGGCGGATCAGGTGGTCGTGGCAACCGGTGCCTTCCAGGTGCCGCTGATGCCTTCACTCGCTCCCGAGAGCCTGGGCCTGATGCAGATCCATTCGGCCGACTACCGCAACCCCGCTCAACTGCCCGCAGGCGCGGTGCTCGTGGTCGGGGCGGGTTCCTCGGGCGTGCAGATCGCCGACGAACTGGTGCGCGCTGGCCGGAAGGTCTACCTGTCTGTCGGGCCACACGACCGGCCGCCGCGCAGCTACCGCGGTCGCGATTTCGTCTGGTGGCTTGGCGTGCTCAACAAGTGGGACGCCGAGGCCACGGACGGCCAGGAACACACGACGATCGCGGTCAGTGGCGCCTACGGTGGCCACACGATCGACTTCCACCAGCTAGCCGCACGCGGCATCGTGCTCGTGGGCCGCACCAACGCTTGCGAAGGCGGCACGATGCGCTTCGGCGACGACCTCGCGAGCAACATCGAGCGCGGCGACGCAAACTATCTGTCGGTGCTCGACGAGGCGGACGCCTTCCTCGTGCGCAACGGCATTTCGCTTCCCGAGGAACCGGAGGCGCGCCGCTTCCTGCCGACGCCGGGCTGCGTGGCCGACCCGGTGCGCTCGCTCGACCTGAGGCACGCGGGCATCGCGGCGATCATCTGGGCGACCGGCTACAGCGCCGACTACGGTTGGCTCAACGTGAACGCACTCGACGATAGCGGCCGGCCGCGTCATCAGCGGGGCGTCTCGTCCGAACCCGGCGTGTATTTCCTGGGGCTGCCGTGGCAGACACGGCGCGGCTCGTCGTTTATCTGGGGTGTCTGGTATGACGCGAAGTACGTCGCCGACCACATCGTGAAGCAGCGCGGCTACCTTGACTATGTGCCGTCCGCCGAAACCCGGGACGAGAATGTCTGACCCCCACCCGGAGAGCCTGATGGCCCACACGCGCATCCGCAAGTTCAACACGCGCGAAACCTACCCCGAGCAGAAGCTCGACAACGACTTGTGCCAGGCCGTGGTCGCGAACAACATCGTCTTCTTGCGCGGGCAGATCGGACAGGACCTCGACACACGCAAGTCGGTCGGAATCGGCGACGTTGAAGCGCAGGCTGAGAAGGCGATGTCCAACATCGCGCTGCTGCTGGAGGAATCCGGCAGCGAGCTCGCCCACATCTGCAAGGTCACGATCTACCTCGTCGACGTGCGCTATCGCGAGGCCGTCTACAACGTCGTCGGCCGCTGGCTGAAGGGCGTGTTTCCGGTGTCGACCGGCATCGTCGTGTCAGCGCTCGCGCGCCCCGAGTGGCTGGTGGAGATCGATGCCACCGCCGTGATCCCGGACAAGAAGTGATGAGCGGAAAAAGGCCATGACGATCTCGCTCGCAGGCCGCTGCGCGCGCACCGGCGCGGTGGGCGGCATCATCACCAGCTCGAGCCTTGCGGTGGCCAGCCGCTGCCTATGGGTCGGCGCGCAAGGGGTCGTGCTAAGCCAGAACGTGACCGACCCCGTCCTGGGTGTACTCGGTTTGAAGCTGCTCGAACGAGGCTATGGCGCACCGGGCGTCCTGGCGCAGCTGACCACAGCGCGTGCGCATCCGGAGTGGCGGCAGATCGCCGTGCTCGACGGCGGCGGCTACAGCGCGGTCCACTCCGGCGGAAAGGGTCTTGGCATCGTCTCCTCAGCGCAGGGGCGCGACTGCGTCGCCGCGGGCAACATGCTTGCCGATAGGACCGTAATCGACGCGATGGTGAACGCCTTCGAGGCAGCACCGCAGGACTTCATTGCCGACCGCCTGCTCGCCGCGCTGCAGGCCGGCATCAATGAGGGCGGCGAAGCCGGCCCGGTGCATTCGGCGGGCATGGTGGTGCACGAGCACGACCTGTGGCCTTGCGTCGACCTGCGCATCGACTGGGCCGACGCCTCGCCGCTCGCCGAGCTGCAGTCACTCTGGCGGCGCTACCGACCGCAGATGAAGGACTACGTCACTCGCGCCAAGGACCCGACGCAGGCGCCGTCGTACGGCGTGCCGGGCGATCCTTGAGGCCGTCGCGATGCCCCATCCTTCGCTCGCCTCTGCGCTCGCCATCCTCGAACGGCTGATTGCGTTCGACACGCGCAGCGTCGAATCCAACTTGTCGCTGATTGAGTACGTGCGCGAGCTGCTGCAACAGCATGACATCGAGTCGACGCTGATCCACGACGCCAGCGGCAGCAAGGCCAACCTCTACGCGACGATCGGACCGAAGGATCGGCCGGGGCTGTGCTTTTCCGGACACACCGACGTCGTGCCTGTGGCCGGGCAGCCGTGGACGGTGCCGCCCTTCGAGATGACCCGTGCTGCGGACCGCGTGCTCGGCCGCGGTGTTGCCGACATGAAGGGCTACCTCGCGATGGTGCTGTCGCGCGTGCCGCGCTTCGTCGAGGTCGCCCGCCACGTGCCGGTGCACCTCGCGTTCAGCTACGACGAAGAGGTCGGCTGCCTCGGCGTGCGCGGCTTGCTGGCGCAGCTCGCCGCGACGCCCGTCAAGCCGCTCGCCTGCATCATTGGCGAGCCGACAGGCATGCGCGTTGCGGTGGCGCACAAGGGCAAGCGCGCGTACCGCTG
>Ga0123338_10002786_pt1 | contig 16140 bp, 15 predicted proteins | sample grotaG_FD_89793 | JGI IMG/M metagenome (GOLD analysis project Ga0123338, IMG submission 89793) | Glacier valley bacterial and archeal communities from Borup Fiord, Nunavut, Canada, to study Microbial Dark Matter (Phase II) -... | ecosystem: Environmental > Aquatic > Freshwater > Ice > Glacier ...
AGTACCTATCAATTATTGTAAATTTAATATTTAAAGATCAGAATTATATATTTGAATCCATTGAAAAAATTTCGAAATAATTGAAAAAAACACATTAGCAGGATTAAAAAAGTTTGGAGAATGTCATGAGAGAATCCTTTAAAAAAAATAAAATAGGCATTTTATTAATGCTTATATCTTCTTTTTGTGTTTGCATTGGACAGTTATTTTGGAAGCTATCATCACATCAAGGAATACCATTCTTACTACTTGGATTTATATTATATGGATTTGGTGCAATAATTATGGTTATTGCCTATAGGCATGGAAAATTATCAGTCTTACAACCTATGCTGAGTTTAAACTATATTATTAGTGTTATACTTGCATCGGTTTTATTAAATGAACCAGTTACAATTTTAAAGGTAATAGGAGTCATAGTAATAATGATAGGAGTAGTGTTAATATGTGGAGGTGACGAAGAATGATATATTATGTTGTCCTCTTTATTATGACAATAATTGGATCAGTTGCTTCGCTATTTCTAAAAAAAGCATCCGGAAGTGATAATATGAAAGGAACTTTTTTTTCGATAGATTTGTATATTGGTGGAGGTCTTTATTTACTATCATCACTACTTAATATTTATGTTTTAAAATACCTGGATTATTCGGTAGTTTTACCATTAACATCAATTACTTACATATGGACTATGTTTATTTCTCGCTTTATATTTTATGAAACAATTTCCAGTAAAAAAATAGTCGGAATTGCTTTAATAATAGTTGGTGCAATATGTGTGGCATTATAATATTATTTTATCAGTAGGATATAGAGAGGGTTATTTATGAATATATTAGTGGGTTATACTGGATTTGTAGGATCAAATATTAATGATAACTATCAGTTTGATGGATTATATAATTCCAAAAATATTGAAGAGTCTTTTGGTACTAATCCTGACTTACTGGTATATTGTGGCGTTAGAGCAGAAAAGTTTTTAGCTAATAGATATCCTGAAAAGGATAAGAGGATAATAGAAGAGTCTATTAATAACATAGTGAAAATCAACCCAAGGAATATTGTTTTAATATCAACAATAGATGTATATAAGAATCCATATGGAGTAAATGAAGATTCTGTAATTGATCTAGACGGGCTACATCCCTATGGTTATAATCGGTACTATCTTGAACAGTGGGTTGAGAACAATTGTAAGGATCATTTGATTCTCCGCCTACCAGGACTATATGGTAAGAATATTAAGAAAAATTTCATTTATGATTTGATTAATAACATTCCGTCAATGCTGAATGAAGTTAAATTTACTGAATTGAAAGAAATAAACTCATTGATTGAAGACTATTATTTATTACAAGACAATGGTTTTTATAAGTGTAAAGAATTATTATACGATGACAGAAAGCGATTAAATATATACTTTGAAGCAGTAGGGTTTAGTGCACTGAACTTTACAGATAGTAGAGGCTGTTTTCAATTTTACAATCTAAAGTATTTATGGAATCATATAAATCATGCACTAGACAATAATATTCAAAAGATGAATATTGCAACGGAACCCGTCAAAATTGATGAATTATATCGCTATATTATGGGAAAGGATTTTGTGAACAACGTTTCAAAGGAAATTCCATATTATGATTTTAAAACAAAATATGCAGAACTTTATGGTGCCAGGGACGGATATATCTTTAATAAAGAGTTTATTTTATCCGATATCAAGGAATTTGTAGGAGAAAACAAAGAATGAAACTTTCGATATCAAATATAGGTTGGCCCTCGGAACTTGACAATTATATGTATGAGTATTTAAATGAGAAAGAGTTTGAAGGAATAGAAATTGCACCAACAAAAATATTCCCGGTTAATCCATACGAAAATATAAGTGCAGCAGAGATCTTTGCAAATGAATTGAAAAAGAAATATGGATTAATAATTTCATCAATGCAGTCTATTTGGTATGGTAAAACAGAAAATATCTTCGACTCAGAATGCGAAAGAAGAGAACTAGTTGATTATACAAAAAAAGCAATAGATTTTGCAAGTATTATGCATTGTAATAACGTGGTTTTCGGATGTCCGAAGAACAGGAATATAGATGATATTTCAAAGCTATCTATTGCATTAAGATTTTTTGAGGAGATAGGGGAATATGCAAAATATAAAAACACAGTGATTGCAATAGAACCTAATCCTACAATTTATAATACAAATTTTATTAATGAGACGTCGCAAGCATTTGATGTAGTAAAAAAAGTAGCAAGCGGTGGCTTTAAAGTTAATATTGATACCGGAACTATCATCCAGAATAGTGAATCTTTAGCCGTAATTGAAGAAAACATTTCATTAATTAATCACATTCATGTGAGTGAACCTTTTTTGGAAAAGATAGAAAAAAGGGACTTGCATAGTAATTTAAGTAGACTTTTATCTGAAAATCATTATAATGGTTTTATCTCAATTGAAATGAAAGATTTAAATAATTTAGATATTATTAAATCAACAATAGAGTATGTTAAGGAGGTATTTGCTTGATTTATGAAAATATAGATGGTGTCCCCAAATTCATATGCGATGAATATGAACCAAAGAGAACTAAATATTGTGTAATAATACCGATAATCAACGAAGGAAAAAGGATAAAAGCAGAATTAAGCCGGGCTCAGAAATTTAATATAGATAATGTAGTAGATATTATTATTTGTGATGGTGATTCCACTGATGGATCTACAGAAGCAGAAATAATGAAAGGTTTCGGTGTAAACACTCTTCTAACGAAAAAAGATATTGGAAAACAGGGTGCACAGCTACGTATGGGAATATGGTGGGCTATGCATAGGGGATATGAGGGTGTCATTACAATTGACGGAAATAATAAAGACAGTATTGAAGATATTCCTAAGTTTATTGAAAAATTAGATGAAGGATATGACTTTATTCAAGGTTCAAGATTCATTACAGGTGGAAAGGCCATTAATACACCATTAGTTAGATATTTGTCAGTAAGATTAATACATGCACCGATAATATCATTAACGGCAAAACATAATTTTTCTGATACTACAAATGCTTATCGCGGATATTCAAAAAAATATCTGATGCATTCTAAAGTTCAACCTTTTCGTAATGTTTTTATGACATATGAACTACTTGCTTATTTATCTACCAGAGCAACACAGTTGGGCATGAAGGCATGCGAAGTTCCAGTAACTAGAAGATATCCTAAAGAGGGAAAAACGCCGACTAAGATTAGCTTCATTAAAGGAAATAGTAATTTAGTGAAAATTTTATTTTTGAATTTATTGGGGAGGTATAATTGTTAAAAAACATTAAACTACAAAAGTATATCGAACTCGTCTGAAAAAGATCTTACCAACAGGAATCATTAATAAATATTTATTACTAAGTAATGTCTTAATTAAAAGTATGATTCATGTTGTTAAAGTTTAATATAAATTTTTAATTAATGCAACACAAATAGAAACAGGAGGATAAAATTTTTATGAATGATGTAAATTATGAAAAAGATATCGAGTTAAAGGAATTATTCTTTCGTATTCTAAATGGATGGAGAAGGGTAATTGTCGTAGCTTTGCTTTTTGCTTTTCTTTTCGGTGGGTATAAATGCATATCAGGAATGCGTGCTTTAAATGATAAAGCAACAATAGAAAGTCAAGAGACAGCGTATGAAGCCGCTCAATCTACTTATGAAACTAATAAGGCAATAATGCAAAAAGAAATAGATAATATAAATACAAGTATAGAACGACAAACTAAATATAATGAAGAATCTATACTGATGCAGATTAATCCATTTGACGAACAAGTAGCAAATATTAGTTTTTATATAGATAGTGATTACCAAATAATGCCTGATCTTACATATCAGAATACTGACATTGCCGATATGGTAATCCGTTCCTATCTTTCTTTTGCGCAGAATGGTGATATGTACAATTACATTCTTAAAAACTTATCCTATGATATAGAATATCAATATTTAAAAGAAATAATTTCGGTATGGTGCGAATACGAGAGCAATACTATAAGTATACAAGTTGTACATAGTGATTTGTCTATATGTAAAGAAATAATTGAGATTGTTCGTAAATTCATTGAAGAGGAACAAGATGTTATTAAAGAAAAAGTGGGAGAACATTCGATATCAATCATAAATGAATCAACTATTTCGTCAGTTGATTTTAATAGAGAGACAGAACAGAAGGCAAAGCTTCAGATTGTTGAAGACTATAAAAACAGTTTAGTAGTGAAACAAGCAGCTTTATCTGCTTTGGTAGCACCAACCAAAACAGTCCTATCAAATTCACTCATTTTAAAAAGTATGATCAAATATTCAATTCTTGGATTTTTTGCAGGAGTATTTTTAATTATTGTGATAATTTTGTTATCGTTTATGATGAGCGATAAGTTATCAAATACGAAAGAATTTAGGGCGCGTTATAGTTTAAGAGTATTAGGAATGCTTAAAAAACCTTTGAAGAAACGCTTTTTTGGATTTATTGATCAATGGTTAATGAGATTAGAAGGTACGTCTGATGTTAAGGTAACAGAAGATGAAGCTATAAAAAGAATTTGCGCTAATTTAAAGGCAGCCTTAAAGATTGAAGATATTTTGAATTGTAAAATAATGATTACCGGAACTGCTAAAATTGATAATCTTGAATCTATCTTTAAGAAGATATCAGTAGAATTTGAAGATAATTCATGCAAGTTCTTTTATAGTGGGAATATCAGTTATACGGCAAAGACTATAGAGATGATAGCAGAATGCAATGCTGTCATAATAGTGGAGAAAATGGGGCACTCTACACATACAGAAATTACAAAGGAATTAGATAATATAAATGATATTAATAAAAAAGTAATTGGAGTAGTACTTATGTAATTATATTAAACCATCATCAGTCATTACTCCAGGGATTACGCTAGAAAAAAAGAAAAGAGCATAACAATGAACAGATGCGAAACAAATATTTTCCGCAAACTTAAGGATTACAAAGTCTTAATTATAGCTATTATTTTCCTAGTTACTTTTTTTCTAATGCTATTTAATTTTTATAGTAATAAATTGGGAATAATAGCTGAGCATGATTGGTTTAGTGGCTGGCAGATGGATTCAGAAAGTATTATTCTTGGAAAAATTAATAATTCGAGAATGAATGGAATATTTGATAATTATGGTTTGTTAGGAATTTATATTCAGCAAATAGGATTACAGGGTATAGGGTTTAGTATATTAGATGCAATTACAGGTACTGCCACAATAAGAGTTGGAATCATGTATGCTATTAATTCTGGTATATTAACTTGTATTATTTTTACTGTCTTATATTGGATTTATAAAGAATTTGGAATCATGAGTGCGACAGTGGGATATATTACTACGATGTATAGTAACTGGATCATAGTTTCAGCTAGAAATCTTTACTGGGTAACATGGACATTTTTACTTCCATTTTTATGTATATTACTTCTTCTGTATTTAGAAGACAAGAAAAAAGTTTATAAAACAAAATGGATGTGTATTGCAGCATTTGTAACAATATTTCTTCGAAGTGCATGTGGTTATGAGTTTATACCAAGTATTATGATAGTAACAGAGCTTCCTTTAATATATTATGCTATCAAGAATAGGTGGAAATTTATAAACTATGTAAGGAGAGCAGCCCTCATTGGATTATCAGCAATAGCAGCATTTTTATTTGCATTGATTATAAATTTAGTTCAGATAACAGCTTATTTGCAAAGCTTTCCGGATGCAATTGAGTATATGAAAATGGTTATTCATAAGAGAACAGGCTTTTTTAATATGGTTGCTGAAAGTATTATACAAGAATCTCTTGATGCATCCTTAAGTAGTGTTATTTTAAAGTATTTTATCGAGGGGAAAGAAATTATTTGGGGTTTGAGGATGGTACATATTATCTTAATTGTTATTATATTTATTGCTTTGAGCTTTTTATCTAAAAAATATTCACCAACAATTGCAAAAAATAGGAATAAATTAGTTGCTTTATCTGCAACCGTTGGTGTGAGCTTTTTCGCTCCCATTTTCTGGTTTATCCTAGCAAAGGGACATGCCTATCATCATTTACATATTAATTATATGTTATGGTCACTTCCATTTACGATACTTGCTTTTTCATTAGGAGGTGCGAATGTATTTTATTTGTTATATGATATTTGGAGTGGTTTGATAAAAAAAATTAAAGCTTTTAATTACTGATTAATTTTGTTTTAAGGAGGTCCTCTATGTATAAGACTAATCTCGATACCATCCAAAAAGTAAAATCCGCCCTCCTCTGCCTCCAAAGATACCAATGGGAGCAGGGCTGTGTTGCGCAATTGCTCAATAATAAAGGTAGCCAAAGGGTTACCTTTTTATAATACAAAATAGTGTTGCCTTGAGGATAAGGGATGATGAGTAAGTGGTACTTGATTTCCCAATTTGCATTTGCTATAATATACTTGTCAGAATAATTGATAGTATACTTTTGATAAAACTGAGATTAATTGATAGTATACTTTGAATTAATCTTGGAAATACTGTTAATATAGAATATTCAAGGAGGTTGTATTATGGCTTTTGTTACAGAGGAACAGGTAGTTAAAGTATTGCAGCAATATAACCCTTGGTGGAGAAATCCAAGTACAGTGAAAGAGCAGTCAAAACCTCAAAAGAGATTCGCTTACTTTGAAGCTATGAAAACTATCCTTCATACAACAATACGGCGTTTTGCAGTTCTATCAGGTGCAAGACGTGTTGGTAAAACTACCATCATGTACCAGATGATGGAATCTCTATTAGGACAAGGTATTACACCAAGGAATATCCTTTATATTTCTTTTGATAATCCAATCATAAAATTGGTTAGTGTTGAAGACGTTCTAAATATCTATGAATCACTTTATCCAATTGTTGGTGATAGATACCTGTTTTTTGATGAAATACAATACACCGCGAATTGGGAACTTTGGATGAAAGTATTATATGATTCTCATATAAATATTAATTTGACAGCGACTGGATCTGCAAGCCCAATTCTTGAAAAAGGATCGGCTGACAGCGGAGCAGGACGGTGGAGTATATTAAAAGTCCCTACCATGTCAATTTATGAATATTGCGATTTGCTACAGCTTCCGGACCGTCCCATGTTACCGGAGCATCTGCTGCTTACTGATTTAGTGAAGATGACAAGTGGTGAGCTTGCAGACTTGATCAATCGATTTGTACCGTTACAACAACACTTTAATCGATATCTTACGATTGGCGGTTTCCCTGAACTTGTATTGTCAGACGATGATATATATGCTCAGAGGATGTTACGTGAGGATGTAGTTGATAAGGTAATCAAACGTGATGTTTTGTCCTTATTTAATGTGCGCAATCCGCTATTAATGGAAAAGCTATTTTTATATTTGTGTATGAACTCCTCCGAAATTTTAAATGCCCAGACTGCATCAAAGGAATTGGAGAATATTAGTGTGTCTACTCTTGAAAACTATATTAATTTCCTTGAAAAATCGAATTTAATCTATCGCTCGGAACCAATGGATGTAGGTAGTAAAGGCGCTTTGAAAGGCAGACCCAAGATTTATATTGCAGACGCTGCCATTCGAAATGCAGTATTGATGATAGATGATGTGTTAGCTGATGAGAAAGAGTTGGGTATCATGGTTGAAACTACGGTTTACAAACATATCATTTCTTTTTATCAAGGTTCTACAGCACATATCGGTTATTTTAGAAAATTAAAAGAAAACCAGAAGGAAGTGGATGTTGTTATTGAGCTTCCTAAAAAAAAGATATTATGTGAAGTAAAATATCGTAATGATTCCTCCATGTCGGTTACGGATGCTATTGTTGAATTGACAAAGGACGAGGACACCAAAGTAACCAATGCTTTTGTTATTACTAAAAAATTGACGGATTATGGTATCAGCAAACACAAAACAAAAGTACCTATTCTGAGGATTCCAGCTTTGCCGTTTTTTTATCTTCTTGGAAAAGCAGAAGCGGAGGGCAATTACGCAAAAATGTAACGGATTTTAAATAAAGGATAACCTATTAGGAGGAGCATATGGAGCCAGATAATATAACGAAAGAAAATGATAAAAATAATGAAAATCATAATAAAGAGAAAAAAGGTGCAAGAACCCTAGTAAAATGTCTTGTTTGCGGTGAAATCTTCGATTCATCCTTAGATATATGTCCGGTTTGTCATGTAGGTAGAGAATTTTTCATTCCTTACATCGAAGATGAGATTAGCTTTCACAAGGATACCGAGGAAGTGTTTGTGATTCTTGGAAACGGTGTAGCTGGCGTTAGTGCTGCATTTGAAATTCGCAAAAGAAATGCAACCTGTTCCATCCTATTAATATCCAAGGAATCGGTTAATAGTTATAATCGCCCTATGCTTACAAAAGCCTTAAGTTCCTTACAAGGTGCAAATGAAATTGCAATCCATAGTAAGTTTTGGTATAAGAAAATGAATATTACCAATATGCTTGATAAGGTTGTAGTGAAGCTTTTTCCTTTGGAAAAGAAAGTCCTTCTAGAGGATGGAAGCCTCCTACAATATGATAAATGCATCTACGCACTAGGAGCAGAGTCCTTTCTGCCTCCCTTTGCTGGCTCCGACAAGCCCGAGGTAATCGCAATACGTAATATTGCAGATGTCGAGAGAATCAGGGCTCTGATCCCGAAGGCAAAGAATACCGTGGTAATTGGTGGTGGTGTTCTGGGTTTAGAAGCTGCATGGGAAATGAGCAAGTCAAGTAAAGTGACTGTCCTAGAGATTGCTGATAAGTTGATGGTACGTCAACTTGACGACGAAGCAGGCGAATTAATAGGCGATATCATTCGTAGTGTAGGCATTGATTTTAGAGTGAATGCAAATATTACTGAAATTGCAGGAGAAGAATCCGTATCTGGTGTTAAGCTGGGAGATGGAACCCTCTACCCTGCTGATTTGGTGGTTGTTTCTTGCGGTATTCGTGCAAATACTGCAATTGCAAAAGAAGCAGAGATTGCAATAGACCGGGCAATTGTGGTAAATGATAAGATGGAGACCAGTTCCCAAGGCGTCTATGCCTGTGGTGATTGCGCACAGTATCAAGGTATTAATTATGCAATCTGGCCACAAGCCTTGGAAATGGGAAAGGTCGCAGGAGCAAATGCTGCCGGAGATTCGCTATCCTATGAAATTGTCCCTGCCGCATTAACCTTTGAAGGCATGAATACCTCGCTGTTTGCAGCCGGGGATAACGGTAAAAATCCAAAGCTCACTTATAAGATAGAAAATTTCAGAGATGATGAAAAGAAGATCTTAGCAAATTATTACTTTGTAGAAGAACATTTAACCGGTGCTATTTTAATCGGTGACACCTCCAAATTAGTGGAGCTGACCGAGGCACTTAAGGAAGGTCGAACTTATCAGGAAATGTTTAATAAATAAGTGAAACATTAATGTTCCAAACTTATTAGTATACACTAATAGCGGTTTGGGACATTTTATTATGAATAGGATGAGAATAAAACTTATGATGTAATCAATAGATATTTAATTTTTTATAAATTTTTTAGGAATGTTTCATTGATTATAGAACAAAATAGGAGTAGTATGTCTTAACAGTTAACAATGATAAATGATAACAATGATATATATTGAAATTTTTAAAGTTAGGAGGGAAGCAGGATGCCGAAAATAGAGCTGCAGGAAGAATTATTAAATACATTTCGCAGGTTAGCAAAAATAAATATAGGTGACTTGTTTAAAGATATTTCAAGAGAAGGATACTTTATGCTTGAGATGATTGGAAAGTATACAGAAGAAAACTTAGAGAAAAAAGGTATTTGTGTTTCAGAGTTAGCAGAAAATCTGCTAGTCACCTCACCGGCTGTATCAAGAATGCTTCGTATGTTGGAAAAAAAGAATCTCATAATTCGCATGGTAAATGAGGATAATCGAAGAAATACACTTGTTTTATTAACAGAAGAAGGCAAGGAAGTAAGGAACCGGACGCGAAAGCAGCTAAACGAGTTTTCGGGGAAAGTGACTGCACACATAGGAACGGATGATATGAAGACACTGCTGACGCTATGGAACGAATTGGCAGATGCTGTGGAAACAGAATTAAAAGCATAAGAATATTACGAAAATAAATATGGAGGTAATAAAGTGAAGGAAAAATTCAATCGATTTATGCAGGGACGCTACGGTGTTGATCAGTTTACAAAATTTTTGTTAGTAATAGGCTTTATCGTAATTTTATTGTCGAATCTAAAAGGAGGAGGTTTTCTCTATTTGATAGGGTTATTAATGTTGGGATTTGCTTACCTCAGACTTTTTTCTAGGAACCATGTAAAGCGCTATAAGGAAAATCAAAGGTATCTTTATTATGTAGGATATATAATGAATATTTTCAGAAAAGATAAAAATACTACCCAAAAGAATAAAAACTATCATATTTATACATGTCCTTCCTGCATGCAGAAAATCAGAATCCCGAGAGGAAAAGGAAAAATTGAGATTAGTTGTCCAAAATGTCACACGAAATTCATAAAGAAGTGTTAATATGTTTGGATATACCATGATCAATAAGATAGAGATTATACTCAGGTGTCTGTTACAGTTATTAGCAGTGCCAAAGAAATGGAATGAAAAGTAGGTGTAAATAATAGATGAGTGATCCATATCAGATGATAGGAGTTTCAAGAGATGCTTCAGAGGATGAAATAAAAAGAGCATATCGGAATTTAAGCCGTAAGTACCATCCGGATGCCAATATCAATAATCCAAATAAAGCCGCTGCAGAAGCAAAATTTAAAGACGTGCAGCAAGCTTATCAGCAGATTATGAAGGAAAAAACACAAGGGTATAGCAGCCAGGACTCCTATGGAAGTAATCGTCAATCAGAAAACAGTAATCCTTATGGAGACTTTGGTGACTTCTTTGGGTTTGGAGGCTTCGGGGGTTTTGGAGGTAATGGTAATAGACAAAGAACAGAAAGTGGATATGGAGATTCTCCACACTTAAAAGCGGCAGCAAATTATATTAACAACGCCTCCTTTGAGGAAGCACTGAATGTACTTAAGGATATACCTGATCGTAATGCCAAATGGTATTATTATAGTGCTTGTGCCAATTCTGGAATAGGAAATAATATAACAGCTTTGGAACATGCCAAAATGGCGGCCCAGATGGAGCCGGAAAGGCCAGAATATCAGGAATTGGTTAGCCGGTTTGAAGCCGGCAGTTCCTGGTATCAAAGTAAAAGTAGTACAAGCGGAGGAGCAGGAATCGACCTTAATAGTTGCTGCACAAAGCTGTGCTTAGCAAATATTGCCTTTAACCTATTCTGTGGGAACGGTCAAACGTGCTGCAGCGGAGGGTCAGCTGGATTTTAAAACAAATAGATAATAGAAAAATATAGTAAGATAAGCGAACTTAGCTTCTAGGAAGGCTTGGTATAAATAATGAGTAAGATTATAGGAATCGATTTGGGAACAACGAATAGCTGTGTAGCTGTTATGGAAGGTGGAAAACCGGTTGTTATTACGAATGCAGAAGGCTTAAGAACCACACCCTCTGTTGTTGCATTCACCAAAAGTGGGGAAAGATTGGTTGGGGATTCTGCAAAACGACAGGCGATAACCAACATAGATAATACGATTTCATCAATCAAAAGGCAAATGGGAACGGATTACAGAGCAACGATTGAAGGAAAAAAATATACACCACAGGAAATTTCAGCGATGATTCTGCAGAAAGTAAAAGGAGATGCTGAAAGTTATCTAGGTGAAAAAGTAACAGAAGCAGTCATTACGGTTCCAGCTTATTTCAATGATGCGCAAAGGCAAGCGACGAAGGATGCGGGAAGAATTGCAGGCTTGAATGTTTTAAGGATTATCAATGAGCCGACAGCTGCAGCGTTAGCTTACGGACTTGATAATGAAGGAACACAGAAAATCATGGTGTATGATTTGGGCGGAGGTACCTTTGATGTATCCATTATTGAAATAGGAGGCGGAGTCGTTGAAGTGCTGGCAACCTCCGGAGATAATCGGTTAGGCGGGGATGACTTTGATGAAAGGATTACAGAGTATTTAGTTAAAGAATTTAAAAAAATAGAGAAAATCGACATTTCCAAAGATAAAGTAGCTTTGCAGAGAATAAGAGAAGAAGCGGAAAAAATCAAGAAGGAATTGTCTGCCGCGACTACAGTAAATATTAATCTGCCTTTCATAACGATGACAAAGGAGGGAGGCAAGCATTTGGAACTTTCTCTGACTAGAGCAAAGTTTGATGAATTGACCTTCGATTTGGTGGAAAGAACCGTTGCGCCAGTACAGAATGCGTTAAAAGATGCGGGATTATCTGCTTCAGATTTGGGCAAAGTATTGCTGGTCGGCGGATCAACTCGTATTCCGGCAGTTCAGAATAAAGTAAGACTACTTACCGGTATGGAACCAAGTAAAAACTTAAATCCGGATGAATGTGTTGCATTAGGTGCTTCCATACAAGGAGGGAAATTAGCAGGAGATGTTGGGCTTACACAAATCCTTCTCTTGGATGTAACCCCGCTGTCTCTTTCAATCGAAACGGTAGGACAAGTTGCAACAAGATTAATTGAGAGAAATTCTACGATTCCAACAAGATACAGTCAGATATTTACTACAGCGGCAAGCTTTCAGACCTCCGTAGATATTAAAGTACTGCAAGGAGAAAGAAAATTTGCACGGGACAATAAGTTGCTTGGTAATTTTCGCTTAAATGGAATAAAGAGAGCCCCGAGAGGTGTACCGCAGATTGAAGTTACCTTTGATATTGATGCGAACGGAATATTAAAGGTATCAGCTAGGGATCTTGGTACCGGGAAAGAACAGCATATTATGATTACTGCCAGTTCAAACCTGTCGGAAGCTGATATTGAAAAAGCTGTAAAAGATGCAGCCATGTATGAATCTCAGGACAAGCTAAGAAAAGAAGCCGCAGATATTAGAAATGAAGCAGAGTCACTAATTTTTCGGACTGAAAAGGCTCTTTCCGATGTTGGAAAGAGGCTAGATAAAGACAAGAAATCTCAGATAAAAAATGATTTGGCAGTATTAAATAAAATAGTTCGAAAGACAAAAGCGGAAACGATCAATAATACAGAAGCAGACCAAATCAGAACTGCAAAGGAACAATTGGAAAATTCAACAAGGGAATTATTCCAAATCATGAATGAACAGATACAGCCTAATGCGGAAACTAATAATGATGTAGGTGGAAGTGAAGAAAGTGAAAGTGAAGAAAGTGAAGAAAGTGAAGAAAGTGCAGAAAGTGAAGATATAAAGTAGTTCAACAAATCTGAAAGTAAGCAAAAACTTGAGTATATTCAGGTTTTTGCTTACTTTCTATCCACTATATACAAAAAGCAGAATACAATGGTAGCGATTTAATGTTGTTAACAATACCAAAATTGTTATTTGAAAATTTAATGGAATAATTCGGGTGATATTTATTTATAAATACGTTTAAGCTTTTGGCATGCGTATGGTGTTCTTTTTTTACTTCAATCCCTATAATTTCTGGTCCATTTTGTAATACGAAATCAAGCTCAGCAGTTTCTTTGCTAGTCCAATAATACAATACGTAACCATTAGCTACTAGCGTCTGCGCAATATAGTTCTCTGCAACAGCACCCATAAATAAATTTTTCTCTCCTGATAGAACAGTTTGATGAGAGATACCGGATTTCATGACTAGTAAACCTATATCACCCATATATAATTTAAAACTAGAAAGGTCACTATAAACAGCAATTGGCTCAATAGCATGTTCAAGGCGTTGGCATTTAAGTACTATACCAGCATACTGCAACCAATCAATTGATGCACCGAATATCGTAGCGGAACCTCCTTTTTGGACTATCTTGTATTGGAATTTGGTGTTTTCCTTTGCTAATTGAGCGGGAATGGAATGATAACAAGCTCGGATTTTCACACTATCAGTATTACTAGCATATTTAGACATATCAGCAAGGTAATCGTTTAATATTTTACTTTGAACATCGGGGACAGTAAGAAGCTTATCTGTTTTTATATACTCATTGATACTTGCCGGCATTCCACCAATAATTAAATACATTCGGTAAAGATCGATAGCTTTTTGATGCAATACTTCGGGCATTGGTGAAATCTCTTTATAACATATTCGAATTTCATTACATAATCGATCTTCGTTGACAGCCCATAAAAATTCCTCATAGTCCATTGGATACATTGTAATGGTATCAACCTTGCCCACTGGAAAAGAATATTTTTCTCTATTTATAGCAACGCCTAATAAACTACCTGCTGCAATGATATGATATTCAGGCGTTTGCTCACAAAAATACTTGAGAGCAGTAAGTGCTCGTTCGCAGGATTGTATTTCATCGAATATAATCAGAGTTTCTTCAGGAATAATTTTCTCTTTCGCATAAGCTTCTAAATAACGCAGTATACGTTCAGGTTCAATATTATCATTAAAGTAGGTAGAAACAGCTAAATTTATTTCTAAATTGATATATACTACATTTTTATAATATCGATTGCCAAATTCACGAAGAGTATATGTCTTTCCTACCTGTCTTGCACCATTTAATATTAATGGCATTCTATCATGTCCTTTACATTTCCATGTAAGTAACATATTTTCTATTTTACGCTTCAAAGTGATCACCTCCAATGTAATTATATCCCATTCTGATTATTATATCAACAAAAATCATAAAAATTTGATTTTTCCGTACCAAATAATAAACTTGCTAAGATGAAAAGAAGTTTAAGAGCGCTCTAGAATTAACTTAGTCTTTTTGAATAAAAATCCTCATAGATTAGATTGACAATTAATACGTCATTGTGGTAGTATGGTAAAGTGCTAAAACAAATATTAAATAGGGAGGATATTTATGAAAAAAAGAATACTTAGTTTATTAGTAGTTACCATTATGGTACTTAGCTTGGTAGCATGCGGTTCTAAAGATGGAGGGAAAGATACTTCATTAAAATACATACAGGATAAGGGAGAATTTATCCTTGGTCTTGATGATTCCTTCCCTCCGATGGGTTTTCGTGATGAAGCAGATAATATTGTAGGCTTTGATATTGATCTTGCAAACGCAGTCTGTGAAGAGCTTGGTGTGAAATTGAAACTCCAACCCATTAAATGGGAAGCAAAAGAGCAAGAGTTAAGTACAAAGAATATTGACTGTATCTGGAATGGCTTTTCTATAACACCGGAGCGCCTCGAGAATATGACAATGTCGATACCATATATGGGAAATAGCATTTCTTTGGTAGTGTTAAAGGACAGTGAGATTAAATCTATGGCTGATATGGCTGGTAAGAGCTTAGCCGTACAAAGCGGATCTTCTGCAGAAGAAACGTTGGATTCCGATGAGAATAAGGCATTTAAGGATTCTTTGGGTAAGACCTATGGTTTTTCTGATTATGTAACTGCTTTAATGGATCTTGAGACTGGCAACTCTGATGCAGTTTTGATGGACTCTGTAGTAGCCACTTATATGATTAATGAAGCTGGTAAGGATTTTGTTGTTCTTGGTGACAACTTGATTGCAGAAGAATATGCTATCGGATTTCGTAAAGGTGAAACAAATCTTTGCGCGGCAGTAGAAAAAGCATTAAAGGATCTTAAGGCTGACGGAACAATCGAGGAAATATCCACAAAGTGGTTCGGCTCCGACGTTACAACGATTAAATAATTGTATACTTGATGAATTGATAATGAATTTTGTCACAACCGAATTGTATATTCATATTGTCATGAATAGTAACATCCAAAGCTGGCAAGGCAGATTTTAATCTACCTTGCCAGCTTTCGATATAATACAAAAAAACAAGGGACTTTTTGCATGTTAGCTACACTTTTTGGTATGCACTTTATGCAAAATATTAACTTAATCGACAAATTGAAAAGCTTTTACAAAAGTCAACAAACAAAAGTCTAGCTTGAATGAAAAAGTAAAATCCACCAGGTATCATTAAGTGGAATTGCATGAGAAAAAGCCATTTTACTAGTGCTTTGCCTGTTTGTATTTTTGTGATCTTAGATTATAATGGAACTGTAA
>Ga0123338_10002791_pt1 | contig 16129 bp, 16 predicted proteins | sample grotaG_FD_89793 | JGI IMG/M metagenome (GOLD analysis project Ga0123338, IMG submission 89793) | Glacier valley bacterial and archeal communities from Borup Fiord, Nunavut, Canada, to study Microbial Dark Matter (Phase II) -... | ecosystem: Environmental > Aquatic > Freshwater > Ice > Glacier ...
CGTCATGCCCGTCCATATCCAGCGGCATCGCCACCTCGAGAACGCGCCAAGCCAGTCGCATCCTTCGCTGCGACGACGTAGCAGGCCGTGCCGCCGGTGAACGATCCGCCGAGTTCGAGGTTCCAACGCAGCGCCAGCTCGGCAACGACTCCCGGAAGATCGCCAAGCCACCTGACCCCTGCAGCGCCGTTGCGCATCGCTCGCTGCCGCACAATATCAGGCACATCGAGTTCATCCACGACAACGTTGTAGCTCGGCGATCCCGTTGACGCACAGCCAATTTCCCGATAGCGCGTCAGTCGGCTACGGGGGAGGGCCGCCCCGAACAGCCCGACTCCTCACCGGGTCGGCAGCAGGCCCTTCGTCGCCTCGCGGTCACGAGGATTCCGCGTTGGCGGTGTGAGCGTGACCGCGCGGCGGTGGGCGACGAGTCGCGGTCACGAGGATTCCGCGTTGGCGGTGTGGGCGTGACCGCGCGGCGGTGGGCGACGAGTCGCGGTCACGAGGGTTCCGCGAGGGCGGTGTGGGCGTGACCGCGACGGGCGGCGAGTCGCGGTCACGAGGGTTCCGCGAGGGCGGTGTGAGCGTGACCGCGACGGGCGGCGAGTCGCGGTCACGAGGATTCCGCGAGGGCGGTGTGGGCGTGACTGCGAGGCGACGGGATCTGCAGCTCCGATTCTGACGCCGGTTCGAACTGGATCCCGTGGGCGCGCCTGCTCGGTCAACGCACGGTCGCCCACACTGCGTCGAGCGGGTCGCCGCGCGAGTCCGGCGGCGTGCAGCGGCGCTGCTCGGCCGGCTCGTACGCGTCGGTGACGCTGAAGTACGTGGCGACGAGGTCGCGCCGCATCGGCTCGGTTATCGACAGCCATCCTCGGATTGCTTTGGTGGGGAAGCAGCGGTTGGAGAAGGTGCATACGACGAGACCGCCGGGGCGAACCACCCTCGCGGCGTCGGCGAGGACGTCGATCGGGCGGGTGAGGTAGTCGACAGACACGCAGCACGTGACGGCGTCGAAGCGGTCGGCGGGGAACGGCAGGCGCGGATCGAGGTTGAGGTCGTGGACGACGCTCTCCGTGGCCATCGGGTTGGCGCGCAACTCGCGTTCGTTCATCCCGAGGACGACGAGTTCCTCCGGCTGATCGAGGAAGTGGGAGATCCACGACGACATGATGTCGAGTACCTGTCCTCGCAGACCGAGTGTTCGGTACAACTCGCCGACCGCAACGATGGCTCCGTCGTCGATATGTGTGACGAAACGTTCGGCGGCATAGAACGTGGCGTCGTCGCCGGGATCCATGCGGTCGAAGAAACCTTTCGGGAACCGGTCATGAGGATCGAGGCGATGCTGGCCGTCGGCCCGATCGCCGTCGGCGCTGGCGTCATCGTCCGGCACGTCGTCGTTCGCGTCATCGTCGCCTTGCACGTCGTCGTTCGATGTGTCGTCTGCCATACCGCAGTCTGACGCTGCCACGCAGCTGGCATCGAACCCGGTCGACCGGTCGCGTGTCGGCTGCAAGCCCGGGCCTCGTCACGATCGCGCACAGAGCGGCTATCGAGGGGTCAAGACGCAAAACTCGTTGCCGTCCGGATCGGCCATGACGACCCAATCGACGTCGCCCTGGCCGATGTCGATGCGAGTCGCCCCGAGCGAGACGAGACGGTCGACCTCCGCTCGATGATCGACGTGCGCTGACGGGGCAATATCGAGGTGCAGCCGGTTCTTGGCGACCTTCGGAGAAAGCGGCGGGCCACCCCAGGTGATGAGCGGACCCGTGCCGTCCGGCGCACGGATCGCTGTTTCCTCGTCCTGGTCCCAGACCAACGGCCATCCCAGTGCTGCGCTCCAGAAGTACCCGACGTCCCGTGTCCCGTCACAGGTGATCGATCCGAGACGTCCGCAGTCGGCGAGAAAATTGTTGCCAGGCTCGATGATGCAGAACTCGTTTCCTTCGGGGTCGCCAAGCACGACATGTCCCTCGTCCGGGCGCTGACCGATGTCGATGTGGCGGGCACCGAGCTCGACCAACGAGGCGACCGATTCCTGCTGGTCATCGATCGACGTCGTTGTCAGATCGAGATGGAGACGATTCTGACCGGCTCGCTTGCGCTCCGGCACCGGCGCGACATCGATCCGGAATCTCGTGTCATCCGTCGGGGTGAGACTGATCACCTCGTCGGTCTCGTCGTCTATCTTCCAGCCCAGCGCGACGGCCCAGAAACGCGCCAGGCTGAGTGGATCGTTCGCATCGATGCAGACAGCGACGAGCTTCGAAGTCGGCTCGCGCGCCGTCATCCGACCTTCCCAGCTTCGCCGGCGAACAGTTCGGGTACCCGGTAGAACCGCGCCGGCGCCTCCGTGCCGGTTTCGAGAGCCTGCGCGATCGATGCCACCAGCAGGGTCTGCCATCACGGCAACGGGGGGCCAAGCACACCAGACCGGAGCCGGGCGGTACAGGCACACGATATGTCGGCGGTTCCGGAGGCAAACTGTCCTCACGGGGATCTACGGTGTGCCCATCATCCAGCCGAGCAGCTGACAATACCGAGGAGGAATAGTTGGTCACCAGTACGAGCAGTTCACGAACCGAGATCCACGATCTACGAGTGTTCGACTGCGACAGCTTCTTCGCCGCCTTGGACGACGAACGTCGCGTGCGTGGCCTCGACTGGAACGAGGTGGCGGTCGAGCTGTACGGCCAGTCGTTCGCGCTGAACGCCGAGCTGATGGATCACGCCATCTGTCCAGGCGCAGTCGTCAGGGTGCACACGCGCGGAACGATCTCGTGCCAGTACGCATTGTTCATGTTGCGTTGGCTCGATCGTGCGCCGGAGGAATTCTTGACTGGTCCGGACGTCGACGTCGGCGATGTCCGACTGCCAGAAGCGGGACCCGGCAGCCGGCTTCGATGGAACTTGAACGAGCTCTACACCGCGCTTGACAACGAGCACCGAGAACGTTGTCTGACGTGGGTTGGCCTGGCGCACACCCTCCAGTGCACGCCGAGCAGATTGACCAATCTTCGCACGGCCCGCCTCGCTGACATGGACGTGGTGATGCGCGTCACCCAATGGCTCCGCCGTCCGGCCGCTGCGTTCATCCACCCCGCCGGCTGGTGAAATCACGCACCGCCTACCGCCACTGATGCCAGACGCCGATATGCGGTGGCTCCGCTGCGTCGAACTCGATCGTGTCCATGATCGTCGACCCGGGCCCGGTCGGCGACGGCGGCTCTGCCAACATGAGTCATGATCGTTGCGCCGAACACTCCGTTCTCCGAACTCGCCGACACAGCACGCCGGGACTTCGCTGACCGCAATCCGCAGAGCCGTCTACAGTACGCGCGTGCGCGCGAGGTGCTTCCTGGCGGCCATACGAGGACGGTGTTGACGCACGCTCCGTTTCCGCTGACCTTCGCCAGCGGGATCGACGCCACACTGACCGATCTCGACGGGCATACCTACATCGATGCGCTCGGCGACTACACCGCAGGGCTCCTCGGCCACAGCGATGGGCGCGTGCGCGAGTTCGTGATGCGGGCGCTCGTCGAGAACACGAGTGTGGGCGGGATCCATCCGTATGAGGAACGGTTGGCACGCCTGATGTGCGTCCGCTTCGGGATCGACCGGGTGCGGTTCACGAACTCCGGGACGGAGGCCAATCTGATGGCGATCACGACGGCGATCCACGCAACCGGGCGTCGCAAGGTCATGGTCTTCAACGGCGGCTATCACGGCGGAGTGCTGTACTTCGTGACCGGGTCGCCGACGACGAATGCTCCGTACGACTTCGTCATCGCCCCGTACAACGACCTCACCGGCACGCTAGAGCTGATCGAACAACACCGCCGGGAATTGGCGGCGGTGCTCGTCGAACCGATGCAGGGTTCCGGTGGTTGCCTGCCGTCGACACCCGGGTTTCTGGCGGGCGTGTTCGCTGCCGCGAGGACAGCCGGGGCGGTGTGTATCTGCGACGAGGTGATGACATCTCGACATGGTCCGCGTGGCATGGCGGCGTTGCTCGGCGCCGAACCGGACCTGACGACGTACGGCAAATACATCGGCGGTGGCTTCTCCTTCGGGGCGTTCGGAGGCATTGCTGAGCTGATGGATCAGTACGACAGCAATCCGCCGAGCGGGCCCCGCCCGTGCATCAGCCATGCCGGGACGTTCAACAACAACATTGCCTCGATGGCCGCCGGAACGGTCGTTCTCGGCGACGTGTTCACGCCGGAGATCGCCGTCGCCCATACGACACGAGGTGACGAATTCCGCGCCGCGGTCGCGACCGTGCTCGCTCGCAGCGGCATTCCGATGAGCGTGACCGGTTTCGGATCGATGATGTCGTTGCACGCCTTGGCGGAACCGCCGACCGACGTCATCGCCTCGATGCACGGAGATCCAGCGCTGCTCGAACTCGTCTTCTTCGGACTCCTCCGACGCAGTGTCTACACAGCGGCGAGGGGGATGATCAACCTCAGCCTCGTGCACACGGACGAGCAGCTGGCGGCAGTACTCGATGCACTCGGTGATTGCCTCGACGAGATCGCCGTAGAAACGAGATCGCCCTAGAAACGAGATCGCCCCGGAAACAATGGCGAGCAGCATCATTGGGACTCACGGCCCTAGCCGATACGTCGGTCGGCCGGATAATGATGGGGCAGATGAAAGCATTCGATTTCACGTCGTCGATGGAAACCTTGAGCCTCGAAGAGTGTCACAGCCTGCTGGTGCGCGAATCCACCGGCCGCGTCGCCTTTGCCGACGACGAATTCCCGATGATCCTGCCGGTGAACTATGCCTACGTCGATGGGCTCGTCGTCTTTCGCACCGGCGCGGGCACGAAGCTTTCGAAGATACCGATGCACCCAGTCGCCTTCGAGGTCGATGGAGACGAGGGTTCGTATGTCTGGAGTGTCCTCGTTCGCGGCCACGCCCGCGAGGTCACGACTGCGCTTGGGGCCCGCTACGAGGAATTGCGTCGCACTCAGATCCCGATCGTCGCCTCGGGAGACAAAGGTCATTGGATCGCCATCGAGATCGCCGACATCACTGGTCGATCGTTCGCCAGTCCGAGCTGACCGCTGTCAACCCGGGACGTGGGTAATTTACCGGCGGCGTTGTCAGAGGTAGCCGAGCACCTTCGCCTCGGCATTCAGCGACTGGCGATGATCCGGATGGGCGATGGAGATCAGCGACGTCGCCCGTTCCCTGATCGTCCTGCCGCGTAGCTCGGCGACACCCCATTCGGTGACCACCTTGTCGACGGTGTTCTTCAAGGTCGTGACGACGTCGCCGGCTGCGAGACGCGGGATGATCTTCGAGACTGTGCCTCGTTTCGTGGTCGAGTGCAGCACCACGAAGCCCTGGCCGTCCTTGGAGTACATCGCTCCTCTTGCGAAGTCCGCCTGGCCGCCGCTCGAGGAGTAATACAGGCCCGCCACCGTCTCGGAGGCACACTGACCGAGCAGATCGACGGCGATCGTCGCGTTGATCGATACGAAGCTATCCTCCTGGGCGATCACTCGCGGGTCGTTGACGTAGCGCACCGGCCAGAACTCGAACGCTGCATTCTGGTCGAGGAAGTCATACAAGCGCTTCGTGCCGAGCGCAAACGTGCCGACGCACTTGGTGCGGTTCAGTTGCTTGTCGACACCGGTGACGACGCCGGCTTCGACGAGGTCGACGACCCCATCGGAGATCAGTTCGGTATGGATGCCGAGCCGCTGGTGGTTGCCGAGCGCAGCGAGCACTGCGTTCGGAATCGAGCCGATACCGACCTGCAGCGTCGCCCCGTTCTTGACCCGTTCGGCGATCAGCGCAGCGATACGGCGATCGTCTTCTGCGACATCGGCGGGACGGACCTCGACGAGCGGATAGTCGGCCTCGATCCATCCGACGACCTGACTGATGTGGATCTGGTTGCGCCCGAACGTACGGGGCATGGCGGCATTCGTCTCCAAGAAGAACCTAGCCCTGCCGATGAACGACGCCACATAGTCAGCGCTGACGCCGAGACTGAAGTAGCCGTGGCGATCCGGCAGCGAGGCGGCAGCGATGACCAGCGGATCGGTCGTGCGTTCCTTGAGGATGGCTCGCATCTCGCTGAAGTTGTTGGGGACGAGATCGATCGTGCCGTTACGGAAACATGGCCGGGTCACATCGGACAGGAAGTACGAAACGTGACGCAGACGGTCGCCGTAGACACCATGCAGGTAGGGGCGGTCGTGACTGACGTGCATCTGATGCACACGAACGCCGTTGAGCGTGTCAGCTGCCTGTTCGATCGCATCGAGCACGGTGACCGGCTCGCCGTTTGCCAGCGGAACGATGATGTCGGTGTCGCGTCCGATGTGGGCGAGCACATCGGACGCGGAAGATGCCCGGCGCGAACGCCGGGCATCTTCGACACGCTGAGACTCGACCGTGGCGTTCATATGGGGGACACTAATGCCAGGGGGTTACTGCGCCCCACAGTTGGGGACTGTCAGAATGTGATCAGATCCTCTTCGGCATGCGGGTGTGGTGGACGATGCCGAGGATCGAGAGCAGTGCCATCAGTCCAGCGGCGACGAATGCGACGATCGCAGCGATACCGGCGATGGTTCCGACCTTGCCCCAGGCGTAGGCCGAGAGCAGCAGGCCGCGAAGCGTCTCACCCTGGAAGAGGCTGTTGCGGGTCCTAGTGACTGCGTCGGCCTGCGTTTGCAGGGCGGCGACATCGGCCGTGCTTGCACCCGACTTGACAGCTGCAGCGACGCTGGCGTTGGCAGCGTCCAGCGGCGCCTTGAGCTCGGCGAATGTCTTCCCGGCGCCGATCTTGGCGAGATGGCCATTGATGTAGCTGGCGTATGCCTGTGCTTCGTTGCCGTTGTTGACGACGTGTCCGGCGTGCCCCAGCAGATCGGTACGTCCTTCAGCGGTGAGGGCAGCCGCTGGCGGGAAACTGACGTGCTGCGACGACAGCTCCTTGGTGACGTAGTCGCTCGAGAAGTTGTTGCCCCATGCCAGCAGACCGCCGGCGACGGCGAACACGAGAGCCGCCAGCACGCCGAAGCTGACGAGCACCGTGTCGATCGACCGGCGCTTGAGAACGACGATTGGATCCGACGCCGGTCCGGTGGCGCTCGATGGTGAATCGATGATTGCTGTGCTCATGGTGAAGCTCGTTTCGTGCAGGTGGTTCAACACCATTCACCGTAAAGAGTTGCGGTTCGCTGCGCAGGGGGCGATAGTCATGATGCGCAAGGTCTTTGTGCCCTACTCTGCAATCGTCGGGAACGCCGATCATGGTGGGCATGTTTCTCGACGCCTTCGATCGATATGCGTTGATGTCCACCGGTCATCCCGTACACATCGCGCCGGCCACGCCGCGAGACGAGGAGCGGGTACGAGCGTTCTACGAACGTCTCTGCGACATATCGACCCGGTTGCGGTTCTTCAGCATCCGACGATCGATTCCAGAACGCGAACTGCAGGCGCTCGTTTCGGTGTCGACACCGTCACACGTGACGATGTTGGCCTCGATCGGCGGTGAACTCATCGGCATCGGCGAGTATCACGTCGGCACGAATCCGGAGGAGGCCGAGGTCGCCTTTGCCGTCGGCGATGACCATCATGCCGAAGGTGTCGCCACCTTGCTCCTCGAGGATTTGGCGGTGATCGCCGCAAGCGTCGGCCTCCGTCGTCTGGTCGCCCAGACGCTTCCCGACAATGGGCCGATGAGGCTGGTCTTCGGCACAGCTGGTCTGGGTCGGGCCACGCACTACGAGGGTGGGCTCGTCGAGTTCACGATGGAACTCGACGACATGTCCGGTCTGCTCGCCAGCGCAGCAGAGCGGGAGGCGATCGCCATCGGACGATCCAGGGACGTCGCGATCGCTGGCGAAGGCCGCACTACCGCATGGTGTCAGGGCGCCGACTCCGTCGATGGCCCGGCGAAGACGGACGTATGGCAGTCATTCACGCCGCTGCGGTGACCAACGGGTAGTCAGCGAGCGGCCGACTGCCAATCGACCGAAAATCCGTCGTCAGAGCGACGCACTGTAAATCGCCGGCCACTGATCGAGGAGGTCTCCAGCGTGACCCACAGGTGCCGACCTTCTGATACCAACGGTTTCGGATCGGGCAATACGGTGCCGTCGAGCACGTTGCCCTCCTGCACCTTCGACAATGTGCCGCGCACGATAACACTCCACGCCGTTCCGTCGTTCAGCTTCAGGTCGTCGACCTCGAGCGAGGCGAGGCCCTGGTACCGCCCGATCAAGCTGTTCGGTGCCGTACGAACCACGATGCGGCTTTCGTGGCCGGATCCGACGATCCGGAAGTTGACAGGGACGGCAATCGGATACGCCTGCTCGATGACGCACAGGCGTCCGATCGAAGCGGAGCGCAGCAATTCGAAACTCTCCCATGTCGACAATGCGTAACGGTCGGTGTTCATCATGGCGTCCTTTCACGACTGCTGCCCCCATCATCTTCGAGCGCTGCTGCAGCAGCCAGGGTCCAATGTCATCATCGATCCGGCAGCGGATTCGGTGACCGACGGCCCTACCCGGGTGCTGTCGAAACGTCGATGATGGACAGCATGAACGATCACATTGTTGTCGGGTACAACGCCACGCCGTCCTCCACCGAAGCCGTGCTGTGGGCAGCGGACGAGGCTGCCATGAGGAAATCGACGCTGCGTGTCGTCAGTTGCTACGAGATCCCGGTCGCCGGAGCCATGGCTGGCCCGTGGCTCACTGCCAGCGTTTACGACACGATCATGGATTGTACGAATGAACAGGCCGAGGCGATCAAGGCGTCCCTTGCCACGAGCCACCCTGAGTTGGCGATCGATGTCGTCGTCTCGGCCGGCCCTGCGTCGTCGTCGTTGCTCGACGAGCTCGAACACGCCGACCTGCTGGTGGTGGGTTCGAGTGGCCATCAGCGGACAGCCAGTTTCTGGTTGGGAAGTACTGCCAGGTCGGTCGCCCGCCATAGTCCCTGCCCGGTCGCCGTGGTCCGCGGTGCAGCCTCCCGGGGTCGTCCAGACAGGCTCGTCGTCGGCGTGGACGGCTCGGTGCCGTCCGGCGAGGCGTTGATGTGGGCAGCAGACGAAGCGGATCTCTACGGGGTCGGGCTCACCGTGGTCCACAGCTGGCACTATCCATATGTCGGGCTGGACACCGAAGGTTCCCAGGCCAGGGATCTGACCCAGATCGATGCGGCGTGCGTACTGGAGGAATCGGTCGAGGCTGCGAGGGAACGCTGCGGCGTGGATGTCACCGGCCTACTCGTCGACGACAGCCCGGCGTCTGCCGTGCTCGGCGCCGTCCGTGACGGCGATCTGCTGGTGCTCGGCTCGCGGGGCCATGGTGCACTGACGTCAGGTCTCATCGGCTCGACGGTGAACAGCGTGATGGACCTCGTCGCCGTTCCCCTCATTATCGTCCGTTAGTCGCCGACAGTCGAGGGTCGTGGGTGGTGCTCGCCGTGATGCTCCGCCCGGTGGCGGATGCCGTGCAGCATCTTGCGACTCATCAGAAAGCTGACCAGTTCGGTCGGCTCGACGATGAGGCCGCCGAACCAACGCAGGTAGCAGTAGCGCTCGCGAACGATGAGGCGAGTCGCTCCGGAAGGTCCTGCACCCAGCACGAAGGCCCAACTGAAATCGAACGGTGGCGTTCGCCCGATCGGAACGCTGCCGTGTAGCACGAGGGCGCGATCCGGCTGCACCACGGCGACGCCCAGCGCAGCGTTCGGGTGCAGTCGAATGTCGTCGCCAACCTGCGGATGCTGCCATGCGGGATGGATGCGGACAGCGCTGCGCATCTCGCAGCCGAACACGTTCTCGAGCGCGTCGTAGCTGTAGAAACCGCCGCGCCCCTGTCCGAGCTGGGCAATCCACGGCCATACCTCGGCGGGGCTGCAGTTGATCGTGATTGCTCTCGTCGATACCAGATCGGCGCCACCCATGACCTCGTCACCCGGCAGCTCCTGTCGGCGCTCGTCGTCATCTGCGCCCCAATCGAGCAACGCGCGACGGCCAGAACGGACGGACACTGCGATCGCGGCGGTGGTGACCAGCTGAATCACTCGTCGGCGGGTGTTCATCGGACCCTGTCTGTGTCGATAACGCGCATCCGTCCAACCTCGTCGGCTCGCCCCGTCAGCGCCAGAGGACAAGGTCACCGCCTCATCGAACCAGCACGCCGCGAGGTCGCCCGATAGGATGATTCCCCACACCGACGGAACCTCGCCGAGCACGATGGACATCGCCGTGAGCTGTGTGCCGTGAGCCGTCATGACATTCGGCCCTGACGACGAACTGCCGAGCGTGTCACAGTCGGTGTGATGAGGAGTCCGTCATCAGGCCACAACCTGCCGAACAACGTGAGGCGGAGAGCGCTACCCATTGCCGTCGCCGTGGCCATTGCCGGCCTCGTCGCCGGCTTCATCTCACGGCTGGCCGGAGCAGAGAACGTGGCGTCGGGCTGCTGGATCTCCGTTTCCCTCGTCGGTACGGTGCTCGCCGTATGGTGGGTGCTGGCGGCGATGTGGCATCGTCGATTGGGCGTCGATCTGATTGCGCTTGCAGCGCTCGTCGGGACGCTGGCAATCGGTGAGTACCTCGCCGGCGCGTTGATCACCGTGATGCTGGTCACCGGGCGGGCGCTCGAAGCGTGGGCGGAAGGCAGAGCGGAACGCGAGTTGCAAGCACTGCTGCAACACGGCGCCCATGTCGCCCATCGGTACGTAGCCGCCGGACTCGTCGACGTGTCGCTCGACGCCGTGGCGATCGGTGATCGTCTCCTGGTGCGGCCCGGTGAGGTGCTCCCGGTCGACGGCACGGTCACCGGCTCATCGGCGGTGATCGACGAGAGCGCACTCACCGGCGAATCTCTGCCCGTCGAGCAGCGCAACGGAGATGTCGTCCGCAGTGGTGCCGTCAACGCCGGTGGCCCATTCGATCTCGTGGCGACCACCAGCGCTGCCGACTCGACATATGCCGGGATCGTGCGGCTCGTCGAACAGGCTTCGGCAACCAGTTCACCATTCGTGCGTCTCGCCGATCGGTTCGCGCACGGCTTCCTCGGCGTGTCGTTCGCGGTAGCAGCGCTTGCATGGATCATCAGCGGCGACGCTGTCCGAGGCATAGCCGTGCTCGTCGTCGCCACCCCGTGTCCGTTGATCCTCGCTGCGCCAGTGGCGATCGTCGCCGGCCTGTCCCGAGCCGCCAAGCGTGGCGTCGTCGTCAAGGGCGGAGGAGCGCTCGAGTTGCTCGCTCGTGCCGATGTGCTGTTGTTCGACAAGACCGGAACGCTGACGCTCGGCCGCCCGACGATCGTCCAGATCGTCACCGCCGACGGTTTCCAGTCCGCTGACGTGTTACGACTGGCTGCCAGCGTCGATCAGATCTCACCGCATGTGCTCGCCTCGGCGATCGTGCGCGGCGCGCGGGAGCGGCGAATCGATCTGGTGGCGCCGTCCGACGCTACCGAGGTTGCCGGATCGGGCGTCGCCGGCACCGTCGATGGTCGCCAGGTTCGCGTCGGCAACGGTGCTTGGACCGGCGTGATCGGCAGCGAATCATGGGTCGAGCAGGCTCGTTCGATCGCCGAGTTCGATGGGTCGCTCTGCGTCTTCGTCGGGATCGACGACACGCCGGCCGGGGCTCTGCTGCTCAACGATCCCATTCGGGCTGACGCTGGGCGAACGATTCGCAATCTGCGTCAGAGCGGTATCCGGCGCGTCGTGATGGTCACCGGCGACCGCTTCGAAGTCGCTTCGTCAGTGGGCGCGATGCTCGGTGTCGACGACATCGCCGCACAGCAATCTCCTTCGGACAAGGTCGATGTGGTCCGCCGCGAAACCGCCAACGGAACGACCATCATGGTCGGAGACGGCATCAACGACGCACCGGCGCTCGCAGCGGCCGATGTCGGCGTTGCCATCGGAGCGCGCGGCTCGACCGCCTCCTCGGAGACCGCCGACATCGTGTTGACGGTCGATCGTCTCGATCGCCTCGGCGAGGCGCATCTCATCGCCCGGCGGGCACGGTCCATTGCCCTGCAGAGTGTTGTGGCCGGCATGGCGATGTCGGTGATCGCCATGGGGGCGGCGGCAGTCGGTCTGCTGCCGCCGGCATGGGGAGCCCTGCTGCAGGAGGTCATCGATGTCGCCGTAATCCTCAATGCGCTGCGCGCCCTTCGCGCCGGCCGCAACGAGGTTCGTCTCGATGAGGGAGCATCGACGCTTGCGCTGAGCTTCAGTGCGGCACACCGCAGGCTGCGTCCTGAAGTTGCGTTGATCCGAACAGCGGCCGACGCCCTCGGCGCGCTGGCGGGGAGCGAGGCGATGTCGGCGGTGCGCACCGCCCAACGTCTGCTCGTCGAGGAGATCGGCCCACACGAGGAGGAAGAGGGGCGTCTGCTGTACCCGATCATCGCCTCGGCGCTCGGGGGTACCGACCGGACCGCAACGATGAGCCGGGCACATGCGGAGATTGCCCGATTGACGGCGCAGACAGCGGTGATCGTCGGGCGGGTCGGTGACGGCACCCCGTCAGCGGCAGACGTGCGCGATCTCCAGCGATTGCTGTACGGGTTGTATGCGCTGCTCGAGTTGCACTTCGCCCAGGAGGACGAGAGCTACCTGTCTCTCGCCGACGAACCGCATGTCTCCGTCGAACCGATGTCTCGAGCTTGAGTCTTTGTTCCCTAGTCGCGGGCTGCGGCGCCGGGCATCGTGGGGAGGTGACGCCGAGACCGCGGCGCACAGGATTCGAACATTCGGATCCGTAGCTGACAAGGAAGACACCCATGTCCCACGTACACGCAATCGTCTGGCTCGACCATCGTGAGGCCAAGGTCATCGGCTTCTCACTCGGTGAGAGCGAGACCATCGAAATCCACAGTCAGATGCCGGAACGCCACATCCGCCATCAGGATCAGTTCCAAGGCGAAGGACACACGAACGACGATCTGCAGTTCTTCGGCGAGATCGCCGAGGCACTGGCCGATAGCCGTGAGGTTCTGATCACCGGCCCGGGGACTGCAAAGGAAGCGTTCGAACGCTATGTCACCGAGCGCCACGCCGATCTCGCCAAGCGCATCGTCGGCACCGAACCGCTCGACCACCCGACAGCCGGTCAGCTGGCGGCGTACGCACGGAAGTACTTCACCGCAGTGGATCAACTCGGCCTGACCTGATCGGTCGGCCTGAGCTGATCGGTCGGTGCGGCGATGCCCGTACCGCGTTGTCATGCATCGCGGCGTTCGAGCAGCACGGCGGCGATGCACAGCAACGGGTTTGGCCAGGCGGAGGACCAAAGCCTCTGGCGACTGTTGGACTCTGGTGTGACGATAGGAGTGAGCCATACAGACACAATTCGCAAGGAGCGATCACCATGACCATGATTGCAAGCGCACCCCCGACCATCGCTGATGTCGACCTCAGGTCGGACATCGAAGACGAACTGGAGTGGGACCCGGCAGTACCGTCGACAAGCGTCGGCGTCTCCGTCACCGACCACACCGTCACCATCGCCGGAACCGTTCATACGCTTGCGCACCGACTGGCAGCCGTCAAAGCGGCGCGCCGCGTGAAGGGCGTTCACGCGATCGTCGACGAGATCGTCGTGGTGCCGATGACTGGACATGGCGGGACCGACCAGAACGTCGGCCTCGCCGTCGAGCACGTTCTCGAGAACAGCGCAACCGTCCCTGACACCGTCAGGGCTGTCGTGCGTTCCGGCGTCGTCAAGTTGAGCGGCACGGTGGATCACCAGTTCCAGAAGAACGCGGCCTACCGCGCTGTTGGTGACATCAAGGGTGTGGCCTGGATCGAGAACAGCATCCTGGTGAAGCCGCAGGCGAACAGCAACGTCGTCCGTTCACGGATCATGTCGGCGATGCACCGCAACGCCGACTGGGATTCGCGGGACATCCATGTGATGACCGTCGGCCATGAGGTGTGGCTCGACGGAACCACCCGTTCCTTCGCCGCTCGTTCCCAAGCCGAGGCAGCTGCGTGGTCGGCGACCGGTGTCGAACTCGTGCACAACAACATTCAGATCGTCTGAAATCCGCTCCCGAGCCGGGAACCGTCAGCACTTGCAAGGAGCGATCATCATGACCATGGGGACACCGCGTGAGGCGATTCTCGAGCGCGAAGACTGCCTTCACCTGCTCGGTAGTCACCAGATCGCCAGACTCGCTTCCGGGGCGGCCGGTACACATCTGCGTCCGGTGAACTACATACTCACTGCCGGCGAGATCTTGACGCGAGCCGACCAGCCGCTCGATGACGGCACCGCTGTGACCTTGGAGATCGACGAGTTGGACGCCGTCGAGCGTCAAGGCTGGAGCGTGATCGTTCATGGCCGCGCCTACGCCATCAGCGAGGAGTCCGTCAGTGCCGATGCCCGAGAACGGCTTGCGCCATGGGCACCGGGGCCGAAGGCCTCGTGGACGAAGATCGTGATCGACGAAGTCAGCGGTCGCTGGGTCAGAGCAGGACGCGAGCGGGACCAGCTCGATGCCCGCGGCTATCTGTGAGCATCCAACACTGTGAGCGTCCCGCACTGTGAGCATCCCGCATCGTGAGCATCCAGCACAGGCGGGCAGCGGTTGCTCCGGTTCCTCAGCGATGACTCTCGGCCCTAGCGTTCGAGGTATCGATGGCAGACGATGATCGTATGAACCATCACACCGTCGTCGTTGGATACAACACTTCACCGTCGTCGACAGAGGCGGTGCTCTGGGCTGCCGCTGAGGCAACTGCCCGGTCCGTCAACCTCTGTGTCATCGCCTGCTACGACATGCCGCTCGATGCTGCTCTTCCACCATCATGGACCTCGACGGATGTCGTCGATAGGGTCATCGATGCAGTGGCCCAGCCTGCTGGCGCGATGAAGAAGCTGCTCCACGAGCGGTACCCCGAACTCCACGTCGATATGCAGGTCTCGCCAGGTCCGGCGACGGAGATTCTGCATCACGATCTCAAGCCGTCTGATCTGATGGTCGTCGGGTCGAACAGCCACGGCTTGGCCAGTGGCTACTGGCTGGGGAGCACCGCCCGTGCGGTGGTGCGTCACAGCCCATGTCCCGTCGTCGTCATCCGCGGTGCTGCGTCGCGCGGGCGGCCCGACCGGATCGTCGTCGGTGTCGACGGGTCGGACTCGTCGGCGAAGGCGTTGATGTGGGCGGCGGACGAGGCCGATCTGCACGGTGTCGAATTAGCGGTCGTACACAGCTGGTTCTATCCGTACCTCGGCGTCGATACTCATGCGGCCCAAGTGAGGGAACTCACTCAGATCGATGCCGCATGCGTGCTCGAGGAATCGGTCGAGTCTGCTCGCGAACGATGTGGCGTCACAGTGACAGCGGTGCTCGTCGAGGACGGGCCAGGGTCGGCGTTGCTGGGTGTGGTCAAGGATGGCGACCTGTTGGTACTCGGCTCCCGCGGTCGGAGTGCGATCGCCTCCAGCCTGCTTGGATCCACCGTCAACAACGTGCTCGACGAGGCGGCAGTTCCCGTCGTCGTCGTGCGCTAGGAGTCCGCCATGAAGGTACGGGACGCGATGACGGCACCAGCGATCACCATCGGTCCCGATGCGCCGTATCGGGCGATCGTGCACTCCCTGTTGACGCACGACATCAGCGGACTTCCGGTGGTCGATCTGCAGAACCGTCTGCTGGGCATCGTGACGGAAGCCGATCTCATCGCCGCGGACGCGTACGGCCACAGTCGCCGTCGAGTCCTCGGACTCGTCGATGACGTCGTCGCCGGACAGCAGATCGACTGGATCGTGGCGGCATCGGAGATGACCGCAGCAGAGCTGATGACGCCGGAGACGGTCGTCGCCGACCTCGACGACGACCTCGCAAGCATTGCCAGACGGATGCTGGAAACGCCATGTAAACGCCTCCCGGTCGTTCGTGACGGTCGTGTTGTCGGGATCATCAGCCGCCACGACCTGTTGCGGCGGTTCGACCGAGCAGACCGCGAACTGTCACTCGACATCGCCAACCTGCTTGCGGATCCGGCACAGAACACGGGAGTCGGCGCGGTGAAGGCAACGGTCTTGAACGGCGTCGTGACCGGCACGGTGACGGACATCGACGCAGAGCAATCGATGGAG
>Ga0123338_10002793_pt1 | contig 16122 bp, 11 predicted proteins | sample grotaG_FD_89793 | JGI IMG/M metagenome (GOLD analysis project Ga0123338, IMG submission 89793) | Glacier valley bacterial and archeal communities from Borup Fiord, Nunavut, Canada, to study Microbial Dark Matter (Phase II) -... | ecosystem: Environmental > Aquatic > Freshwater > Ice > Glacier ...
ACCTCGTGCGCGACGGGTATTCTTTCCCAATCTCAACGGCCTGCGATTCCTGGCCGTGCTGCTGGTGATTGTCGACCACGTCGAGGAGATGCGCAACGATTTTGGCCTGTCCAGCTACTGGGTCCATCCGGCGGTGCCCATGTTGGGGCAACTGGGCGTTACCCTGTTTTTCGTACTCAGCGGGTTCCTGATTACCTATCTGCTGCTGGCCGAGAAGGAAACGCTGGGTGAAATTAAGTTTGGCGCTTTTTACCTGCGGCGGGCGTTGCGCATTTGGCCGCTGTACTACGTAGTGGTGCTGCTGGGGCTGTTTGTGCTGCCCCACATCGATTTTTTTACTTTCCCGGGCCTGACGCCCCTGGTGCACGAGCATTTGGCCGCCAAAGCCGCGTGGTACGCCCTGATTCTGCCCAACGTGGCCAAGGAGCTGTACCCGGCCGTGCCTTACCTGTCGCAGGCGTGGTCCATCGGGGTCGAGGAGCAGTTTTACATCATATGGCCCGTGCTGGTGCATCTTTCGCACCGCTACGCCCGTAATTTTCTGCTGCTGGCCGGGGGCATTTATGTGGTGGGGCAGCTGAGTTGGGCCCTCACTACGCCGCAGCGGCACCTGCTGCCCATAAATGAGTTGACGACGTTCGTCAAAAACTTCCTTTTCTTCTTTCGCATTCAGTCCATGGCCATTGGCGGGCTGTTTGCGTTGCTGCTGTTCCGGAACCGCCCGGCGGTGCTGCGGGCCCTCACGGCGCGCCCCGTGCAAGTGGCCCTGTGGGTGCTGCTGCCGCTGCTGATAACCCGGGGGCAGACGTTCCGCTACGTGACACAGGAAGTGTACAGCGTCCTGTTTGGCCTACTGGTGCTGAACCTGGCCCTGACCGAAACTTCCCTTGTGAGCCTGCGGCTGCGGGTGCTTGACTACCTGGGCCGCATCTCCTACGGGCTCTACATGCTGCATGGCATCGCCGTGGTGGTAGGCATCCGATTTGCCGGGCAAGTAGCGGCGGACGGACCCGTTCACCACGCCATCACATTCGGGGTGGCGGTGGCGGTTTCCATTGCCTTGGCGGCGGCCTCCTACCATTTTTTGGAAACCCCCTTCCTGCGCTTAAAAAAGCGGTTTACGCGCATCCAGAGCGGTTCGTAGGAGAGGGGCGCGGCGTTCGGCTTGCGGCGGTTCGTGCGGAAAACCATGAATCAGTTCCGTGCCGCGCTGCGAAAACGCAACGGCCACAAACGCCTTCAGCGTTCTGAAAAAGGCCACCGAGGCCATCGAGGACCGACTGCGGCTGGAGGCGGTGGTGGGTGGGTAGCCTTTTTGGAGTGGTGAGGCGCCCGCTAGCGCGAAGGTTTGCGCTTGGGAACAAAGGTTTGCGCTTGGGAACAAAGGTTTGCGCTTGGGAACAAAGGTTTGTGCTTGGGAGCGAAGGTTTGTGCTTGGGAACGAAGGTTTGTGCTTGCGAAGCGGTTGGCGGGCCTTGCGAAGCGGTTGGCGGCGGTTTTAGCGCAAGGTTTGTGGTTGCGAAGCCATTGGCGGGTGTTGCGAAGCGGTTGGCGAGGGTTGCGAAGCCGTTGGCGAGGAGTGCGAAACGGTTGGCGGCACTTGCCAGGCCGTTGGCGGGCGTTGGGATGGCCGGGGCGGGGGCAGTGATGCCGGGGAAAGCGCCACAATAGGGAACTATTCGCTACGTTTGACGGCACCATCTACCCCTAACGCTCAGCGCCATGGACAACAACAAACTCAACGCGCAGCTCCTGCGCGACACCGCCACCGCAGCCGGCCTGCTCGCCGATAAGGCCGCCTACGCTCCGCTGGAAGCCGACCTGGGGCCCCTGCGCGCCGAACACACCGCCAACCTGGCCCAGGCCCGCACCCTGGAAACGGCCGTGATGGGCGACGACAGCGGCGCCGCCACCAAGCAAAAGGCCGGGGCCAAAACCCGGCTCAAGGCCCTGGCCCCCCGCCTGGCCGCCGCCCTGCAAGCCTACGCCGCCAGCAAAACCAACGAGGACGAAGAACTGGCCGGCCGCGTGCACTATAGCGCCAGCGACATCAAAACGGCCAACGACGCCAGCTTCGTCAGCATCGTCGGAGCCCTGCTGAAGGAGGCCGCCCCCCTCGACAAGGAGCTGGCCAAGCGCGAGTTCACGGCCGACGACCTGGCCGAAACCGCCCGCCAGCTGGCCCGCTTCGCGAAAAAGCAGACCAGCCAGCGCACCACCGTCGTGGCCGGGGCCACCGACCGCAAAACCCTTGTCGCCCTGCTGCGCCGCAACGCCAACCTCATCAAGGACATGCGGGTGCAGCTCAAGCCCTACCAAAGCTCGCCCGCCAAGCACGCCGTCTGGCTGCGCTTCCAGGGCTACACCAAGCTCATCATCCTCGGCCAGGGCGGCCCCAAAGGCGGCACCGCCGGCCAGCCAAAAGCCTAAGCCGCCGAAGAAACAGCAAGCCCCGCCAGTAGCTGGCGGGGCTTTTTTGCGGGTGGAGTTTGGTTAAGCAGACTGACTTGTGAAGAGTTGGTGGACTAAAAAATCCACCGTTACTGTAAATCCTTTCGTGCTGGCATTCCACGTTTCAAGGTCAGCCTAAGCCCGTTGCTAAACGGCAGCCTCTTTCCCTTTTTATGCCCCCTCTTCTCTTTTTACTGCTTCTGCAAGTACTTCTTCCACCGCACAAGGCCGAAACCTACGTAGGGGGCCGGCCGCATTACTCGTACTTGAGACTAAGGCTGTTGCAGGATTCTACCTTTCGATACACCAGCCAGTACCATTTTGAACGCAAGCCCCGCACTTACTACGGAACGTGGCACAAGGTCGGTAACAACCTCATTTTGACTTCCCGCCCCGAGAAACGCCGCCCGGTTGAACAGGCGAACAAGACCGGCCTCTTTCAGCACAGCGCCTTTCGGTTGTCGGGGGATACGCTCCGCCTCTACACCGCTGCGGACTCGCTGGAGCGCTACCAGTTTTGTCGAGACTATCTGACCTTGGTCCGGCAACACTAAAGCAGTTATTGCCCTCCTTTCGCTCTTGGCGCTTTAAATTGTTTCTTTAATCTCCATTAACTGGTCTTTCAGAAGTGGCCGTCACCCGGGCCTATCTGCCGTCCGGGCCCAACCCTTTCCAAACGCGATGTTTTGATGATACCCTATACTGCTCGATTCCTTCCCCTGCTGACACTCTTACTCGTACTTGCGCCCGCTTGCGCCCGTCGCTCCCTCGTTCAGCAAAGCCGGTTGCATGATGCCTCCCGCCGCAATCGTCTCGTCATCAGCCGGACGCCTGTGCACGTGGATGGTCGAACATATGAGCGGGTCTGTGTTAAAGCAGCCGGCGCGGGCAACGAAGATGGTTTGCTTTACCGAGACCTCAATGTAGAATATTTGTATTTCCGGAAAAGCCATGACAGCCTCTCCTTTGTATCCTACGAGGTGATGGAAGGAGTCGAGCGGCTCCACTTGCCGGCCCACGAGCAGCTGGTCTACACCGAGCGCGATACGGTCGGCACAAGCAGGAAAATCACGCTAAACTCGTTTCGGGTCGCTTATGTAACGCTCACTGGTTCCGCAGCCACTTCTGGGCCGAAAGAGAAACGATTCTCGTTGCGGTATGAACGGTTTCCGTCGCATATAACCCAACTGCAGGGCTTCGCGTGGTCGAACGCAGGCGGGATTACCGAGGTCCAATACAGCAATTGGATTGTTGGGTACAGGCCTGTCACCTTCTCGCTCTCACAGGCGATTAAGGAACGGAGGTAGAACCGGGCCTAGTGGATTTCTGGGCTTACATTTCACAGGGGCGCTCCTTTTAGTAAATTATTATAAAGTGCCAACTGATTCTGCATGGGGCAGAAACGGACCTAAACAGGCAGGCCCAAGTTTAAGAAACCTGTTACCGACTAAAGTTTAGGAAATTCCGTTCGAACATGGGTTTCCTGAAATCCATTAGGGCATAACGAAAAGCCCCGCCAGCCACGAACGGGGCTTTTCGTTGCTTCAAGTTTTGGGGGGTATTCGTCCGGCGGGCGCGGGGGCGGCGGGGCCGTTAAGCTCGGCTTTAAAATCAGAATAACTATTCCCCGTAAATCTGTTTTCTTTGCCAGGGGTGGTGCGGTGTTGCCGTTGCGGGCCAGCAACCTTTCCCTGCCACCTCCTCCCCCCGGCCATGCAAACGGCACCCCCTTCTTCCGATGCCGATTGGGCCGCGCTGCTCGCCGCCGAACGGGCCCGCCGCGAACAGGCCGAAACCAGCTTGGCCGCGGCCCAAAGCTTGGTGGTGGCCCTGGAGCAGCAGCTGGCCACCGCCGCCAGCTGCGCCCAGCGGCACCACACCCAGCTTTCGGCCCTGGTGCAAAACCTGCGCACGGGGATGGTGCTGGTGGACCACGAGGGCCACATCCAGTTTGTGAACCCGCTTTTTTGGGAGTTGTTTGGCCTGCCGCCGGTGGCGGGGCCGCTGGAAGGGCACCCGCCCATTCCCCCCGCGGCCGTGTGCATCGACGACGCCTTCCGGGACCCGGCCGCTTTCCGGGCCCGGATGCTGGCGCTGCACGCGGCGGGCCAAACGGTGCTGCACGAAACGTTTGCCCTCGCCGACGGGCGGGCGGTGGAGCTCGATTACGTGGTGCTGGACACCGTGCGGGCCGGCCGCCTGATTTGCTACCGCGACGTGACCGACCGCCACCGGCGCGACGCCGAGATTCGCACGCTCTTATTCATTCCGCAGCAAAACCCGAACCCCGTTCTGCGGCTGGCGGCCACGGGCGAGTTGATTTACGCCAACCCCGCCGCCGGCCCGCTGCTGCACGCCCTGGCCGCCGACCCGCCCGGCGCCCTGCAGCGCCAGCTGCAGGCCCTGGTGCTGGACGCCCTACGTACCCCCGTGCTGCAGCAGCAAGAGCTGGCCGTGGCCGGGCAGCACTACCAGTTGCTGGCCGTGGCCGTGCCCGGCGAAGCCTACGCCACCCTGTACCTGACCAACGTGACGGCCCGGCAGCAAGCCCAGCAGCAGCTGGCCGAGCAGCGGGCGTTCTACGAGAGCGTGCTGGAGCAGGTGCCAACGTCGGTGGCCGTGTTCGACGACCAGCACCGCTACCTGTTCCTCAACCCCGTGGTGGAGCCCGACCCCGCGAGCCGGGCCTGGATGCTGGGCAAAACCAGCGCCGAGGCCAGCGCCTACCGGCAGCGGCCCGCCGCCGCGGCCCAGCAGCGTGCGGCCGCCTTTGCCGAGGTGGTGCGCACGCAGCGGGAGGTGGTGTGGGAAGAAACGCGCCCGGGCCCCGGCGGGCCCCAGCACCTGCTGCTGCACTACCGGCCCGTGCGGGCGGCCGACGGCACGCTGCGGGTCATCAGCGCGGGCGTGGACATCACGGCGCGCAAGGCGGCCGAAGAAAAAGTGGCCCAGCAGCAGGAGTTTTACGAGTCCATCCTGAACCTGCTGCCCGTGGACGTGGCCGTGTTCGACGCCGGGCACCGCTTTCTGTTCGTCAACCCGTCCGCGGTGGCCGACCCCGCGGTGCGCCGCCAGCTCATCGGCCTGAGCAACGCCGAATACTTTGCCCTGCGCTCCGCCCAGCAGCCGCCGGAGCTGGCCACGCAGCGCGAGCAGTACTTCGAGCTGGCCGTGCGCACCCGCACCGACGTGACCTGGGAGGAGATGCGCACGGGGCGCAACCAGCGCCCGCAGCTCATGCTGCGCCACTTCCGCCCCGTGTACGACGCCGCCGGCGCGCTGCGCCTGGTGGTGGGCTCGGGCATCGACATCACGGCGCGCTACCAGGCCGAGAACCTGCAGCACGAGGTGCAGGCCATGCTGCAGGCCCAAAAGGGGTTCATCCGGCAGATTCTGGACGCCCTGCCCAACGCGGTCTACATCGTGGCCCCGGACGGCAGCGTGGCGTTTTCGAACCACGGCTACAACGCCATGATAGTGCACAGCCGCCACTGGCAGGCCACCGGCGCGCCCCCGGAGGTGCAGGGCGAAATGCAACTGATGCTGGGCCTGAACCAGCACGTGCGCGCCACCCAGCAGGCCCAGACCCAGGAGCTGCCCTTCACGCTGATAAGCGGCGAAACCCGGTACTACCAGGTGCACAAGCGGCCCATGCCCCGCGCCGACGGGCAGGTGGACGTGCTCACGGTGAGCACCGACGTCACGGCCGTGAAACAGGCCCGCCAGGAATTGGAACGCCGCGAAAAGCAGTACCGCGACCTGGTGCGCTACTCGCAGGCCCTCATCTGCACCCTCGACCTGGAGGGCATTCTGCTGTCGGTGAACCCGGCCATTGAGCGGCTGATGGGCGTGCCCGCCGCCGAACTGGTGGGCCGGCCCCTGCGCGACGCCCTGCCGCCGGAGTACCACGCCGAGTTTCTCACGACGTTCGGCGCCACCTTGCCCGCGCCGGCCACCCCGCGCGTGGTGACGGTGCTGACCCGGGCCGGCGAGCGGCGCTACCTGCACTACTACACCTACCGGGTGAGCGAGGCGGGCCAGCCGCCCTACGTGGTGGCCTCGGGCTACGACGTGACGCCCGGCGTGGTGGCCCAGCGCGCCCTGCAGCAGGCCAAGCTCGAAGCCGAGGAAAACGCCCAGGCCAAGGAAGCTTTCCTGGCCCGCATGAGCCACGAAATCCGCACGCCCCTCAACGGCGTGCTGGGCATGGCCGGCCTGCTGGCCAAAACCGACCTCAGCGCCCCGCAGCGCGAGTACCTGAACACCATGCAGCACGCCGGCCGCCACCTGTTGGCCCTGCTGAACGACGTGCTTGACATGGCAAAAATCACCACCCAGCACCTGGAGCTCGACCACGCGCCCTTCGACCTGGCCGTGGCCTTGCACGGCGCCGGCCAAACGGTGGCCGCCCTGGCCGAACAAAAGGGCCTGCAGCTGCTGGTGGAGCCCTTGCTGACCGCCGCGCCCCGCGTGCTCGGCGATGCCTACCGGCTGCACCAGGTGCTGCTCAACCTGCTGAGCAACGCCATCAAGTTCACCGAAAAAGGCCAGGTGCGGCTCGGGGCCGACGTGCTCCACGACCTGCCCCACGCGCTGGTGGTGCGGGTGTGGGTGGAGGACACCGGCATCGGCATGACGCCGGCCGAGCAGACGCACATCTTCGAAGCCTTTGCCCAGGCCAGCGCCGAAACCAGCCGCCGCTTCGGCGGCACGGGCCTGGGCCTGGCCATCAGCCAGCAACTGGTGAGCCAGATGGGCGGCGAGCTGCGCGTGTGCAGCGAACCGAACCAGGGCACCACCTTCGCGTTTCAGCTCACCCTGGCCCGGTCGGGCGCCGCGGCGCTGGTGGCGGCGCCGCCCGCCGATGCTTCGCTCGAAGGCCTGCGGGGCCTGCGCGTGCTGCTGGCCGAAGACAACCTCGTCAACCAGTGGATTGCCGTGGTGGTGCTCGAGAACTGGGGCGTGCAGGTGCAGGCCGTGGGCAACGGCACCGACGCCCTGGCCCAGCTGCGCGCCACCCGCTACGACGCCGCCATCCTCGACATCAAAATGCCGGGCCTGAGCGGGGTCGAGGTTACCGCCGCCCTCCGAACCAGCCCCGACGCGGCCTCGGCCACCATTCCCATCATCGCCCTCACGGCCAATGCCTTCGAAGCCGACCGGGCCAGCTACCTGGCCGCCGGCATGGACGCCTGCCTCACCAAGCCTTACGAAGAAGCCGACCTCTGCCAGCTGCTGCTGGACCTAACGGCGGGCGCCGGGCAACAGGGGTAAGCGGGTCTGCTCGACCCACAAGCATAAGGTCGGGCTGTACATCCCTATCCCAAGTTGACTACCCTCGGTTCAGGCGGCTAGGCCGCCAAGCCTGCCGCATGAGCCGCGGGAGCAACAAAGAGCCCGGCGAGCTGCTGCCGGGGCTCATTCGTTGCGGTAAGTTTCGGGGGGCGGTTGCGGCACCCGGCGTTTCCACTTATCGGCCAGTAGCAACGCGCTAAACTTCGGTGGACATCGATTGCCATGTGGTGCCGGCTATTCGGGTCAAAGCTCGCTACCGCACACGCTCCATGAGCACCGCGTACCCTTCGAGGCCGCCTACGTTGTTGGTTATTTTGGCGGGGACCGCCGAGAACCCAACCACCCGATACCCGCTTTCCTCCACGAAATTCAAAATAACGGCTGCCGACTTATCAAAAAATTTCTTGTGTAATTCGGTGCTGTTCAAGCCCCCAATCAACTGGTCGCCAATATCAAATGTGGGGTTGTAACTGCTAATGTTTAAGGCGTATAAATACACCATCACCACCTGGCCAGCCGGATTGCTGGCAACTGGGACAGCTTGGGCGCTTGCACTGGTTTGAGCCTCTGCGGCGAAAGTCGATACAAGCAGGCTGAAAAGGAACGCCGCGAAGGGAATAGTTAATCGATTCATATGTTAAGGGGCAAAAATGAAAAAAGGTGAATAATTAAAATGACAAGAGCACGGCCGCTACCGTGAGGACGACCGTGCTGCTTGTTGGAGTGAATGGAAGGAGCCTCAACGAACGATGCTTAGGCGCGAAGTAAGGCGCGCGCCGGTACTGCTTTCCAGGACGCACTGGTACAGGCCAGGAGCCAGCCCGGTAGTAGAAAACGTCTTTTCTTGTATTCCTGGCACTACGGTTTGGTCTTGGAGGATGGTGGCCGTGCGGCGGCCCACAACATCGGTCAAGTAAGCAGTAACTCGGCCGTCTGCTATCCCAGCAAAGCGAAGAGTGGCGACGGAAGCGGCGGGATTAGGATATAGTTGTACGTCTTGCACCAACTGCGCTACAGGTGCAGCCGGGGCGCCATGCGCGGTGGACACGGCACCCGGACGCAGGGTGACAGCGGCTTGGTAAATGCTGCCAGTGCACACCGCTTGCACATCAGCGGTCGTCATTTGCGGCTGCACGGCCAGGCACGGAGCCGTGCCATCGACCGTGATACTCGTTACTTGCTGAACGGTAACCGGGTATTTTAGCACTACCAATACGTTTTGCGTCGTTGGCGACGGCACGCGGGGCCGCAGGTTGAGCATAAACTTCAAGTATACTGGCTGCGTGGTCGGAGAGTACGGGAATTGCCTAATGTCGGCCAAATCCAACGTAAAAACCTGATTGGGCAAGCAGCCCGAATCAACGTAGCCGCTGCGTAAGAGGTACTTTTTGGTGCCATCGGCTTGCGGCACCATTCCTTCGTACTCCCAGTCGACAGGCGCGGGGTCCAGCGGTTGAGTGCCCGTTTGCATAATGGCCACCTGAAAATCCTGCACCTCCAGCCCCGAAGCGGGGTTGATGACGTATTGCAGGTTTTCCACCACGTGGTATTCGGTAACGCGGTCGAAGTTTGTGCCGTTCGCACCCGAAGTGGAGTGAACCTCCACAACGGGTTTTTTGATGAGGCTAAATACGCCCATCGCCTCGTTGTAATAAGGGTAGTCCAGCGCCGTAGTGATGGTGCGGGTGCCGGGAGTGTTGAAAGTAGGGTTAATGTACGGAGAGTATGTTGTAATAGTACCGGTCGTTAAGGTATTCATCTCAATGGTCATGGGCTGCAGGGCCACGGGTTGGGGGCCACTTTCTTCTTTGCCGCCGCCAAAAAAAGCATCAAATGCACTGACGGCAAGCCCGATGTAGGGCAGAGAATTCAAACCAGCCTTCAGAAAGCCACTGTTCTTCATGGCGTTTTTAAGGGCATCAATGGCTGCTTTTTTATTGTTCGTGCCCGCGGTGATGTCGAGGTGGCTTTTCACGCCCGAAGCCCAGCCGTCGAGGGACTTATAAGTCTTTTGCCCGGCGCTGAAGTTGCTATAAATTTTCTTGCCCATCGAAAAAGCCTGGTCAAAGTCCGAACTGGTTTGCGTAGCGCTGGGGTTGCTGACATTCGTTGTTACGAGAGTGCCGGTTGTTTTTGAGGTTTCACGCACATCAGCTTGGGTAATGAGCCTGACCTCTATCTTTAGCTTGGAATCAAACTGGCAAACGCAGGGGTCATACTCCATCGGGAAGTCGGCCATAAACCATTTCGATTTGTAATTCAAGAACGGCGCTATCGAAGCAAACATCTCCGTTGAACCGGGTGGTGTATCCAGTAAAGCTGTCCCAATTCCTTGCATGCGGTTAAGTACTGCGGATTTTCTGATTGACCCGTTGCTATTGAACAGCAGCTTGATTTCCGCAAACTGAAAGCTGCCAAACAAATCGCCAATGGCCGTGAACACGCGCAACATGCCCGTGCGCTTGTTATAGAGAATCACGTAGGGGTTGCGGGTGCCGGTCACCGGGTTGCCCGCATCGTCGTAGCCCAAGTCTCGCTTCATCAGCTCCCACCCGTCTTTTGGGTAATCAAGCTTTCCCTGAAGGTGAGTGATTTGCGCGTTGTCGGTCTGCCACCAGGGCATTTGAATATTCGGTTCGTTAATAGCCACGCTATTCAGATTCCAGGCCATGGCGTTGTTCTGTTGGCCTACGTACCAATTGAAGCTGTTGAGGCGTGCCGGGTATTCGGGATTGCGGGCCACCGGCCGTTTCCAGGTGCCGGGGTCGGTCAAAATGCCCTTTTCGTCGCAGGGCGTTTGGGCAAAGCAGGGCTGGGCAAGGGCAATAGCCAGGAGCCCCACTACTGTGGGTAAAAACTTTTTCATGAAAAGTAGAGAAATGTGAAAAAATGGGCAGCCACTTCCCGCTTCGGAGCTGCAGTCGAAGCGCAAGAAAATCCAAACCCGAAAAAGCACTGGAAGCCTACCGCACGCGGCGGCCCCGGAACACCCGGTTCACGCGCTTGGGGCTATTGTTCGATTCGTTCTGCGAGTAATCGACCCTAATGGAGTCGCGGGTGGTGAGGAAGCCCTCGCCCGCATCCATAAGGCAGTTGGAATCAATGCCGCCATAGTTGAAAGTGAAGCCCCGCCACGTGAGGCCGATGGTGAAGTAGGGCGACCGGCAGCCGCGCCCCAGGTTGCGCAAAAAATCGTAGGCAACGGGGTTACCGGGGGTGAAGGGGTCTAGGCCTTGAAACACGCGAATCGTAAACGTATCGCGCGGGGCATCGGTGTTGCTGCCCAGGTACTTTCCGTAAACGGGGGATGGATATAGGAAGCGGGGCACCAGGGTGAGCACCTGCGTGAGGGTGTCCACCCCGTCGTCTTTGGGGAAGCAGCGCAGGTTGGGGGGCCGGTGGGCAATGAGTTGCACCGAGAAGGCCCCGCTCACGGTTTCTGGAAAGTAGAGGCTGAACTTCTTTTGCGTGAAGCTGCGCGGGTCGCTCCCAATTTTCCACAAATAGCTGGTGTACGGCGCGCCCGGGGCCTCAAAGGAAACCGTCTGTTTGTTGTAGGCCGTGTCGGGGGTGGGCGTACCGTAATTTTCCAGGAAGCGGAAGGTGAGCGGGTTGGCCTTGATGCCGACGCAAGGGTCCGGCTCCGGAGCGACGGGGGCGTCGTGGCGGCAGCCCGTCCACAGCAGAGAGCTGCCCAATAGGGCCAGCACGGTTAGGGTGTTCAGTTGCATCGGTTCAGGGTAGATGAATTATCGACGAGCAAATATATATCCCCCCCCCCTTCATATACAATACTAAATCAAAAATATTTACAAAATTATTTTCCTCAATCAAACAGGGGTGCCTGCTAAGGTTTAAATGAGCGTGGATAGCCCGCCCGTACCTTTGCCCCGTGCAACAGTTAGAAAACTCCCTCAAAACCGCCCTGCAAACCGCCGCTCAAGCAGTTTTTGGCCTTGAAATTCCCGCCGCCAGCCTCACGCTCCAGCCCACGCGCAAGGAGTTTGCCGGCAGCTTTACGCTCGTCACGTTCCCGCTCACCAAGGCCTTCGGCAAAGGGCCGGAGCAAATCGGCCAGGCGCTGGGCGAATGGCTGCAGGCCCACGAGCCCCGCGTGCGCAGCTACAACGTGGTGAAGGGTTTCCTGAACCTCGAAATCGCCGATTCGGAGTGGCTGGCCGTGTTTCAGCAGCTGCGCGCGCAGCCCGCCACGGCGCCCGTGGCCACTCCGGACGGCCCGCGCAACGTGGTGGTGGAGTACTCTTCGCCCAACACCAACAAGCCCCTGCACCTGGGCCATTTGCGCAACAACTTCCTGGGCTACTCGGTGGCCGAAATTTTGAAAGCCACCGGCGCCACCGTCACCAAAGCCAACCTGGTGAACGACCGGGGCATCCACATCTGCAAGTCGATGATTGCCTACCAGCGCTTCGGCCACGGCGAGACGCCGCAGAGCGCCGGCCTGAAGGGGGACCACCTGGCCGGCAAGTACTACGTGCTGTTCGAGAAGCATTACCGCGAGGAAATTAAGCAGCTCGAAGCCGAAGGCGTGGCCTCCGACATGGCCAAGAAAAACGCGCCGCTCATGGCCGAGGCCCAGCAAATGCTGCAAGCCTGGGAAGCCGGCGACGAAGCCGTGGTGAGCCTCTGGCGCCAGATGAACGGCTGGGTGTACGAAGGCTTCGATGCTACTTACCAGAACATCGGCGTCGATTTCGACAAGTTCTACTACGAGTCGGGCACCTACCTACTGGGCAAGGAGCGGGTGGAAGAAGGCCTCGCCAAAGGCGTGTTTTTCAAGAAAGCAAACGGCTCGGTGTGGGTCGATTTACAGGCCGAAGGCCTCGACGAGAAGCTCTTGCTGCGCGCCGACGGCACCAGCGTCTACATCACCCAAGACCTGGGCACGGCCGAGCTGAAGTACCAGGATTTTGGCTACGACAGCAGCATCTACGTCATCGCCGACGAGCAGAACTACCACATGCAGGTGCTGCAGGCCACGCTCAAAAAGCTGGGCAAGCCCTACGCCGACGCCATCCACCACCTCAGCTACGGTATGGTGGATTTGCCCTCGGGCAAGATGAAATCGCGCGAAGGCACCGTGGTCGACGCCGACGAGCTGGTGCGCGACGTGGTGGCCGCCGCCCGGGCCGCCACCCTCGCCAAAGGCAAAACCGAAGGATTGAGTGATGCCGAGCTGGAAGAGCTCTACCACCTGCTGGGCCTGGGCGCGCTGAAATATTACCTGCTGAAAGTGGACCCCAAGAAACGCATGCTCTTCAACCCCGAAGAGTCGGTGAGCCTGGAGGGGCACACGGGGCCGTTTATTCAATACGCGCACGCCCGAATTGCCGCTATTCGCCGCAAAGCCGCCGAGCTGGGCATTGCCGAAACGGCCGACTGGAGCAGCATTACGCAGCTGGACGGCACCGAGCGCGAGCTGGTGCAGGAACTGGCCCGCTACCCCGCCGTGGTGGCCGAAGCGGCCCGCAATCTTTCGCCCGCCGTGGTGGCGCAGTATGCCTACGACCTGGCCAAGGCCTACAACCGCTTCTACGCCGAAGTATCCATCTTTCAGGAAACCGACGCGGCCAAGCGCAGCTTGCGGGTGGCGTTGTCGGCTCGGGTGGGGGAGCAGATTAAGCAGGCGCTGAAGCTGCTGGGGATGCAAGTGCCCGAGCGCATGTGATTTCAAACGAAGTGGGGACGCAATATTTTGCGTCTCGTCGTTGAACGATTTGCGTTGAACGGCCAGAACTGCGCAATACCGCGCCAACTAAACGACATCAGCAACGACGGGACGCAAAATATTGCGTCCCTACCTCGTTCCAGAAACATGAAAAGCATTGCCGTCTACTGCGGTTCCAGCGCCGGAACCAACCCGAACTACATTGCCCAGGCGCAGGCCCTGGCCGCTGCCATGGTGGCCCGCGGCCTCACGCTGGTGTACGGCGGTGGCAAAGTGGGCCTGATGGGCACCATCGCCGATGCGGTGCTGGCCCTCGGCGGCCAGGTAGTCGGCGTAATTCCCGATTTTCTGGACGCCCGGGAGCTGGCCCACAAAGGCTGCACGGAACTGCACGTGGTGAAGTCCATGCACGAGCGCAAGCTGATGATGGCCGACCGTGCCGATGGCTTCATCGCCATGCCCGGCGGCTACGGCACCCTCGAAGAACTGTTCGAAGTGCTGACCTGGGGCCAGCTCGGCCTGCACCGCAAGCCCGTGGCCCTGCTGAACGTGGACGGCTACTACGACCACCTGCTGCTGGCCCTCGACCGCATGCGCGACGACTACCTGCTGCGCGCCGAAAACCGCGCCCAGCTCCTGCAATCGCCCGACCCGCGGGAGCTGCTGGCCCAAATGGGCGCCTACCAACCCGTTCAGCTGGAGAAGTGGCTCACCCCGCCCACCACCTGAACTACCGCCGCTCAAAACCCTATTGGCACGCTTGTGGTTACGCCGTGAACCGAGCAATTCTTGCTTTGAAACCCAACCCTTCATTCCATGAAAAAATCCCTTCTTCTCACGCTGGCCACTGCCGCTACGGCCGTGGTATTTATTGCCGCCAAGCCGGCCGCGCCCGTTGCCATGACCAATCCCGCCGAAACGGCCAAAACGGCCCCCTCCGTCTACGATTTCACCGTGAAATCCATTGACGGCAAAGACGTGAAGCTGAGCCGGTACAAAGGCAAAAAATTGCTGATTGTGAACACCGCCTCCAAGTGCGGCTTCACTCCGCAGTACAAGGAGTTGGAGGAGCTGTCGAAGAAATACGGCAACAAAGTGGTTGTGCTCGGCTTCCCGTCCAACAGCTTCAAGCAGGAGCTGACCTCAAACGCCGAAGTGGCCTCGTTTTGCGAGAAGAACTACGGCGTCACGTTCCCGCTGTTCGAAACGATTTCCGTGAAGGGCGACGACGCTGCGCCGCTCTACAAATACCTGTCCGACAAAGCCGTGAACGGTGCCGTGGGCGAGGTGCCGACCTGGAATTTTTGCAAGTACCTGGTCGACGAGAAAGGCCACGTAACGAAATTCTACAACTCCAAAGTGACGCCCCTGAGCCCCGAGCTGGTGGCCGACATCACGAAGTAATTCCTGCCGTTCGCTGAATCAGTCAGTACGACATACGTAGAACGTCATGCGGCGCTTGCCGAAGCATCTCCACCGCAGCAGTAATCATTTACTCGCGCGGTAAAGATGCGTCGGCAAGCGCCGCATGACGTTCTTTTGTTTTCTATTCGGTTTTCTCCGACCCGCTGCCCATGTCGCCCTGGACTTCTGCTTTCCGCCCCCGCACGCTGCCCCTGGCCCTGGCCAGCATCCTCACGGGGGCATTTCTGGCCGCTGCCGCGGGTCGTTTCAACGGGACGGTGGTGGCGCTGGCAGCCCTCACCACCGTCCTGCTTCAAATCCTGAGTAACCTGGCCAACGACTACGGCGACTTTCAGAACGGCGCCGATAGCGTGCACCGCGAGGGCCCGCAGCGCGCCGTGCAGAGCGGCGCCATCACCCCCGCCCAAATGAAGCGCGGCATGTTGGTATGCGGCTTGCTGGCGCTGGGCAGCGGGGTGTGGTTGCTGTGGGTGGCGCTGGGCGCGGCCGGGCTGGGCCTGTTTCTGGCGTTTTTGGCGCTGGGCCTGGCCGCCATTTGGGCGGCGGTGAACTACACGGCCGGCGCCAATCCCTACGGCTACGCGGGGCTGGGCGACATTTCGGTGTTTCTGTTCTTCGGCCTGGTGGGCGTGTGCGGCACGTATTTCCTGCAAACCCGGCTATTGCCGCTGCAAGTGCTGCTGCCTGCCGCGGCGCTGGGCTGTTTCGCCACGGCCGTGCTGAACGTGAACAACATCCGAGACATCAACTCCGACGGGCTGGCCGGCAAAATCACGATTCCGGTGCGGCTGGGGCCCCGGCACGCGCGGCGCTACCACTGGCTGCTGCTGCTGCTGGGCCTGGGCTGCGCCACGGTGTTCGTGGCCCTCACGTACCACTCGCCCTGGCAGTGGCTGTTTGTGCTGGCCACGCCGCTGTTCGTCTTCAACGCCCGGCAGGTGTGGCAGCGGCAGGAGTCGATGCAAATTGACCCGCTGCTGAAGCAAATGGCGCTGAGCACGCTGGTATTCACGGTGCTGTTTGGGGTGGGGCAAGTGGTGTAAGAAGCTGTTGGGTTGAGGCAAGCCACTGCAGAGACGCAACCTTTTGCGTCTCGCGGTCCGCGCCGCGTGGATGTTGTGGGGTGGTCTAGTTAAGCTGGAGAGAATTGGGTGATACTGTTAAATTGTTGTTGATGAAATTGATACGGCTTCTGATAGCCAATGCTGGAGTGGCGGCGCTCGTGGTTATAGTAGTCGAAATAATCCGCAACACTGGCCTGG
>Ga0123338_10002794_pt1 | contig 16121 bp, 11 predicted proteins | sample grotaG_FD_89793 | JGI IMG/M metagenome (GOLD analysis project Ga0123338, IMG submission 89793) | Glacier valley bacterial and archeal communities from Borup Fiord, Nunavut, Canada, to study Microbial Dark Matter (Phase II) -... | ecosystem: Environmental > Aquatic > Freshwater > Ice > Glacier ...
AATGTGCCGATAGTTAAGGGTGGGTGTGGTATAATTAGGTGTTACAGCGTAGCTATTTACGCCTGACACCTGACACCTAGGCATCAGGTATCAGCTATCGGGAGACGAACGGACACCTGACACCTAGGCATCAGGTATCAGCTATCAGGAGACGAACGGACACCTGACACCTGAAAGCCTGACACCTGATACCTGACCCCTGACGTTTTACGCACTAGAGGAGCCCTCCCCACCCCATGATCCCCCAACGGCTGACTCTCAAAAACTTCATGAGCTATCGCGGCGACTGCCCGCCGCTGGATTTCGGCCCGCTGCATACGGCCTGCCTCAGCGGTGACAACGGCGCGGGCAAGTCGGCCCTACTGGCGGCCATGACCTGGGCGCTGTGGGGCGAGGCGCGCAGCCATGCCGATGACGACGACCTGATCACGCAGGGTGAGAGCGACATGGGCGTGGACTTCGAGTTTGGCCTCGGCGACCATGCTTACCGTGTGCTGCGGTCGCGCGCCCGCAAAGGCAAAACGACGACCGGGCGGCTCTATTTCCAGGTGCAAGACCCGCTCGTGGGCTGGCGCGACATCAGCGGCGACAGCCTGCGCCACACCCAACGCCTGATCACCGAGCGGCTGCGGATGGACTATGAGACGTTCATCAATTCGGCCTTCCTGCGCCAGGGCCACGCCGACGAGTTCACCACCAAAAACCCGACCGAGCGCAAAGAGATCCTCGCCAAGATCCTGGGCCTGGAACGCTATGATCTGCTGACCGACCAAGCCCGCGAACAGGTGCGCGCCCGCGATGCCGACCGCCGCAGCCTGCAAACCAGCCTCGCCGATCTGGACCAGCGCATCGCTGAGAAACCTGCCTTGGCAGCCGAACTCACCGAGGTGACGGCGTTCCTGACGGCCGCGACCGGCGAATTGGCGACAGCACGCAGCGAGGCCGAACGGTTGGGCCTGCACGTGGCGGCGTTGGAGCGTGATAAGCTGGCGCTCGACAACGTGCGCGCCCGCGCGGCGCAGGATGAGATCGCGATCAGCAAAGCCGACCGCCTGCTTGGGCAACTCGAAGAGAACCTGACCCGCTACGCCGAGACGCTGGCCGGGCGCACAGTGATCACTGCCAATTATGAGCGTCTGCAACACCTCCGCACGCGCGAACGCACGCTGAATGAGCAGGCCGCGCAGCATCACGAACTGGAAGCCCAAATGCAGCTTCTGGAGCGGGCGATTGATAAGGCGCGCAATGAACTGAGCAACGAAGTGGGCCAGTCGCAGCGCATCATCAGTGAGCAGCGCAAACTGGCCGATGGGCGGGCGGAAGCCGAAGCCACCCTGGCCGATCTGCGCCGCCAACTGGACGAGTTGGCCGCACTGGACGCGCAATGGCAGAGCGCGACGACCCAGGCCGAGGAGTTGCAGGGTCGGCTCGCCACCTTGCGTGGTGCGAACGAAACGCTGGAAAAGGAAGCCGACGCGCTGAAAAAGAAAAAGCAGATGCTGGACGACGCGGTAACTTCTGCTGAAGCCCACCGGCAGGGTGGGCAGCCCGAATGCCCGTTGTGTGGCCTGCTGCTCGATCCGCTGTCGCTGGCGCGGGTACGGGCGGGCTATGAGGCCGATGTCACCGCGCGGCGTAAAACGTGGAAAGTGAACAAGGAGGCGCTAGAGGCGCTGGATAAGCAGATGACCGCCCTCAAAACGCACTTGACCGACCTAGACATGAAGCTAAAACCGCGCCGCATGACCGAGAAGCGCGAAGCCGCCGCCGACAGCGCGGTGCAGGCGGCGCAGGCGGCGGCGGCGCGCATTGCAGGGGAGCAGACCCGCTTGGCCGAGTTGCAGGGGCGATTGGACCGCAACGAATACGCGCAATCCGACCGCCATGCCCTGCGCGGCGCGGCCGGCCGGCGCGATGCCCTGGCCTACAATCGCCCGGAGCATCAGAGCGTGACCGCCGAAGCGCGCAGCCTGAGCCTCTACGAGAATCGCTATGCCGACCTGCGTTCGGCGGAAGACAAGCAAGCCGCTGATGCCGAGCGGTTAGCCCACGAGCGCGAGAATCGGGTCGCCCATCAGACCCGCTTGGCCGCCGAACGCGCCGAAGAAGCGCGCTTGGCCGCCGCCGTGGTAGACCTGGACCAACTGCGGCAAGCGGCCGCGACGGGAGCCGCCCAGGCGCAAATCCTCAGCCGCCGCTTCGATACCCTGTCGCGCGAACAGGCCGCCAAAGAGCGCGAACTAGAGGAGATTGCCCAGCGCGAGATCGAGCGCGCCGCCAAAGCCGCTGCCCATACGCAGGCCACCATCGAGCGCGACATTTATGACCACTTGGCGAAAGCGTTCGGCAAGGCGGGCATTCAGGCGATGATCATTGAGCAGGTGGTGCCCGAACTGGCCGAGGAGGCCAACCACCTGCTGAACCGCATGACCGACGGGCGGATGCAACTGACCTTCGAGACGCAGCGCCCCGCCCGCAGCAAAGACGCGACCATTGAAACCCTTGACATCAAGATCACTGACGGCGCTGGGGTGGCGCGTAAATACGAGCTGTTCAGTGGCGGCGAGGCGTTCCGCATCAACTTCGCCGTGCGGATCGCTCTGAGCAAGTTGCTGGCCCGCCGCGCCGGAGCCCAGTTGCAGACGCTGATCATTGATGAAGGCTTCGGCACCCAGGACGCGCAAGGCCGCGAACGTTTGGTGCAGGCCATCCGCGCCATTCAGCCCGACTTCGAGAAGATCCTGGTGATCACCCATCTGGAGGAACTGAAAGATGAGTTTGCCGCCCGCATTGACGTGGTGAAGACGGCGCACGGCTCGCTGGCGACGGTGAGCTAATGGGCACGGACCTCACCCCCCCACCCCCTTCCCTACCGAGGACGGGGGCATCCTCAACAACCGCGCATCCTGCCGCCGCCAAAGCGAAAGCAGTGAAAACCGGAGCAATCTCCCCTCCCCCTTCAGGGGAGGGGTCGGGGGTGGGGGCAGTCCGCCGCAAAGCCGCCGCAAACTCCCCGCCCTCGGTAGGGGCGGGGGAGAGGTCGGCCCGCCGCTCACGCCGCGCTAAAGCGCCGCGCCCGGCCCCGTCTCCGGTGTTGCTGGGCGGCGTGGCGTTGGCCGGGCTGGGCGCGCTGCTGGGGCTGGTCGGCGTGCTGGCGTTGCGCCCGATTGAGACGTTGGCCGACCCGTGGGATACCCAGCGGCTGGCGATCTATGGGCTGTTGGCTCTGGGGCCGGCCGCGATCTTCTGGGCGGCCGGCCAAGCGTTGCGGATGGGGCTGTTTTGGCTGTTTGGCACGGTGGCCTGGGGCGTGTTCGGCTATGTGCTGATCTTTGTCCCGCCGCCTACCGACTCGCACCTGACCGCCGCCGCAGTAGGGGGCTTCCTGCTCCTGTTCTTCTTCGCGCTGATCGCCACGCTGACCCCGCCGCTTTATGCGCTGGGTCGGCTGCTGTTCACCGGCCGGCTGCACCGCCAGGATCTGCGCCGCGCCATCCGCCAAGCCAGCCTACTGGCCCTTTACGCTGTGGCCTGCCTGGGCATGGTGCTGTTCGCGCTGTTCAACGGCCTGACCGCCTTGCTGCTCTTTGTGGTATTAGCGTTGATGGAGTTCTTTTTCTTGTCGAACCGGGCCTGATCCGATTGCGGATTGCGGATTGCGGAATAAGACGGCGATTGCGGATTGCGGATTGTGGATTGTGGAGGACGGCCCCGTGGATAGTGGGGAACTGAAACAGCGCACGAAAACGTATGCTTTGCGGGTTATCAAGGTGATTGAAGCGCTACCTAACAGCCGTACTGCCGATGTGCTAGGCAAGCAACTCTTACGCTGCGCCACTTCCGTGGGGGCCAACTACCGTGCGGCGTGCCGGGCTAGATCGAACGCCGACTTCATCGCCAAAATGGGCATCGTGGAGGAAGAAGCGGATGAATCCTTATACTGGATGGAACTCCTCATTGAAGGTCAGTTAATATCCCAAGAACGCCTAGCTGACCTGATGCAAGAAGGCAACGAAATCGTCGCTATTGTCGTCGCTTCCATCCGCACCGCTCGCCCCCGCAAAGATTAGATATTACTCACGCGCAATTCACAATCCACAATCGTCGTCTTATTCCGCAATCCGCAATCCGCAATCCGCAATTGAAGGAGTGAATAATGGCACAGATCACCATCATCGGCCTCGGCACCATCGGCGGCTCACTGGGGCTGGCGCTCACGCGCTATATGCAGAACACGGAGGGCAAGGCCAACGCCTTCACGCTGGTCGGCTATGAGCCGGGCCTCGAATCGTTTGAGGCCGGGATGCGGAAAGAACTGGGCTTTGCGCGCGTCGCGTCCGATATGGCTGGCGCGGTGCGCGAGGCCGGGCTGGTGATCCTGGCTGTGCCGACCGCGCAACTGCGGGCCACGCTGGCCGGCATCGCGCCGCATTTGGCCCCCGGCGCCACCGTCACCGACACCGCCGCCGGCAAGCGACTAGCCTTGCAATGGGCCGCCGAGCTGCTGCCGGAGGGCATCAGCTTTGTCGGCGGTCATCCGCTGCCGCAACGGGCCCCCGCACCGACCATCAAGACGGACGAAGTGGTGGACGAGCCGCCCAGCGCCGACCTGTTCAGCGACGCGCCCTATTGCATCATGCCGCTGCCCAGCGCCACCGAAGCGGCGGTCAACCGCATCATCGGGCTGGCCGAGGCGGTCGGGGCGCGCCCCTATTTCACCGATCCGCTGGAACACGACAGCTTCCAGGCGGCCATCCACGATCTGCCGGTGCTGACTAGCTTTGCCCTGATGCAGGTGCTGGGCAACAGCCCCTCGTGGCGCGACATGAGTCCGCTGGCCGGAGCCGCCTTCCGCGAGGCGACGCGCATGACTTCGAGCGACCCGCTGGCGACCCGCGCCGACCTGATCGCCAACCGCGACAACTTGGTAGGCTGGCTGGACCGCTATGTGCATGGGCTGCTGGATCTGCGCGACCAACTGGCGGAGAGTGATCCGACCAATCTGGAGAGCGGCCCCGCGCATGACATGGGCGCAGCCCTGATCGCCGCCCGCAACGCCCGCACCGGTTGGCTCAACCCCAACGCCGCCCTAACCCCCGCCGAGCGCGCCGAGCGCGAGAATATGCGCCAACTGCACGCCGGGGTCGGCGGCGGGGTGCTACGGACGATGCTGGGCGGCTTCCTGGCCGACCGCCTGCCGGGTAAGGACCGCCCGAAGCTGTAGGCCGTGGGCGGTAGGCGGTGGGCGGTGCGCTGTGTGAGTTGTCGGGTAGATGGATCGGGAGGGAGTTCGGTATGGAAGTCCGCAACTATTGAGATTTGCGAACGTGGCAAGCCAGTATGGACCGTAACTGTTCCGTCTGGCCCCCCGTCAGCCTGCGAAGGCAGGCTTCGTAGCGGTAGACGCGGCTTGAGCCGCCCGGCGCCGCCGACCCAGACTGTACCCTCCAATATCGCGGCAGGGCAGGGGCGTAGTGGCACACACGAGTTTTTGCATCATCTCAGCATTGCGTATGGTTCATTACGTGAAGTGGAAACCCCACTGCTGATCGCGCACAGCCTGGACTACCTGCCGTCAGAAAGTCTGAACGAGTTGATGGAAAAAGCCGGCAAGACGGGGGCATTGATCAATAGCCTCTCCAACAAGCTCAAGGAAAAGCTATCCCGCGAGGGCACCAACCCGCAACAACCGCCCAGCCCAGACCCACAATAACTCTCAGCCCACGGCGCACGATCCACGGCCCACGGCCCACAGCCCACGGCTCACGGCTCACGGCAAGATGGTCCAGCCCGGTGGCAGGTGATAGCGGAAGGTGTGGCCGCCGGCCCGCCCGTTGTGGCGCACGCGGCCCCGGTCGCTGCGCTCGACAGGACCGTAGGTATTTTGCACCTGCACGATGCGCTGCTGGGGCAGGTTGAACAGGATCAGCCCCGCGCCGTGCGGGGTCAGGCTGGCGTGGCGCGTGGCTTCGTCCACCACGCGCAAGATCGGGCCGGGCTGCTCCCCATCGCTGGGCGCGGCCAGCGCGGCATGAATGGCGCTGTAGTCGCCGGGGACGTTGTGTTCGTCGAAGACGCGCAGCCCCGCCAGCACCCGCTCGCGCAGATCGTTGTCGTACTCGCCGGCCGCCGTCAGCAAAGCTTCTGCCGTGCTTGCGCCGATGGCACAGGCGGCGACCAGCGGCTTCAAGCCCTGGCACGGCCCAATAAAGCTGACTGAGCCGCCCCCGTCAATGATCGTGTAGCGCATCTGCCAGCGCCGGCGGTTGGGCGGGCGACGAAACGGCACCGCCTCTAGCTCCACGCTGGGCTCCTCCTGCGGCGCTGGTGCCTCGCCCTCTCTGTTAGTTGACATAATTTGCCCTTAGTCGTCGGTCGTCAGTCGTCAGTCGTGGGTCGTTAGCAACACTTTCCACTTTCCACTTTTCACTATCGCAACTCAGAACTCAGAGCTCCGTCCGCCATCATCCGCTTTTGCGCCGGATCTTCGCGCCGACAGCGGCCAAGCGCTCTTCGATGCGTTCGTAGCCGCGGTCGATCTGGTCCACGTTTTGGATGGTGCTGGTGCCGCGCGCGCAGAGGGCGGCGGTGAGCAGGGCCATGCCGGCGCGGATGTCGGGGCTGGTCAGCAGGCCGCCGTGCAGCCGGGAGCGGCCCACGACCACGGCGCGGTGCGGATCGCACAGCACGATCTGCGCGCCCATGCCGATCAGCTTGTCCACAAAAAACAACCGGCTCTCAAACATCTTCTCGAAGATCAGCACCGTGCCCTCGGCTTGTGTCGCCACCACCAGCGCGATACTCATCAGGTCGCTGGGGAACGCGGGCCAGGGGCCGTCGTCCACCTTGAGGATCGCGCCGTGGGCATCGGCCTGAATCCGCAACTCCTGGCCGCCCGGCACGCGCACATCGTTGCCCTCGATCTCGATCCGCACGCCCAGCCGCTCAAACACGAGGCGCGTCATGTGCAGATGTTCGGGCATCGCGTCGCGGATGAGCAGTTCGCTGCCGGTGATGGCGGCCAGGCCGATAAACGAGCCGACCTCCATGTGGTCGGACTGCACGCGATAGGTGCCGCCGTGCAGTTGCGCCACGCCCACGACGGTCAGCGTGTTGCTGCCGATGCCACTCACCTGCCCGCCCAGCGTGTTCAGCAGATGCGCCAAGTCTTGCACATGGGGTTCGCTGGCGGCGTTGCGGATGATCGTCGTCCCGTCGGCGGTCACGGCGGCCAGCATAGCCTGTTCGGTCGCGGTTACGCTGGCCTCATCAAGAAAGATTTCGGCTCCCCGCAGCCGCTCGGCCCGAAAATCGTACTGGTTATTGCCGATGGTCATCTCGGCCCCCAGCGCCCGCAAGGCCAGCAGATGGGTGTCGTTGCGGCGCCGCCCGATGCCGTCGCCGCCCGGCAAGCCCACCGTGGCCTGCCCGGTCCGCGCCAGCAGCGGCCCCGCCAGCAGCAGCGAGGTCCGCACCCGCCGGCATAGATCGAGATCCAGCGCCGCCGGGCGTGGGTCGCGGGCCCACAGGCGGACTTCGTGGTCGCCTTGCTCCACTTCCACGCCCAGTTGGGTCAGCAGGCGCAGCATCACGCGCACATCGTCAATTTCGGGCACGTTTTGCAGGATCACCGGCTCGCCCGTCAAGAGCGCGGCGGTTAGCATGGGCAGCGCGGCGTTCTTATTGCCCGCCGGCCGCAGTTCCCCGGCCAGCGTCTGGCCCCCCTCGACGATCAGTTGCTCCATGCGTCTCCTCTTCATATTGCGGAATGCGGAATGCGGAATGCGGAATGACGACGTACTGCGGATTGCACCACAAAGACATGGAGAACACAAAGATTTTCGATTGCTCCTTTGTGGTCTTTGTGGTGCAATCCGTCATCCGCACTCCGTAATACGTCGTCATTCCGCATTCCGCATTCCGCATTCCGCATTCGGTTCACGGGCCGCTGGTCACGCTGTCGCTGCCCGACTGCACCCACAAATCGGCGGTGGGGCCGGTGAGCCGGGCGGGTAGGGCGGTGTAGAGGCCGGGGACTTGCGGCGCGGCGGCATAGGTCAGCACATAGGTGCCGGCGGGTAGCGCGCCGAATTGCGCGTCTAGGCTGGGATGGTCGGGGTCGGGCGGCGCAACATACAGCGCGCTCGACAGGTCCACCGCTACGGGGGCTGCGCTTCCGGCTGTGCCCACGTCGGGCAGGCGGATGAGCGTTGCGCCCGGCAGGCGGACCAGCCCGGCGGGGAGCGGATCGATTAATTGCGCGCCGGTCAGGGGGCTACCCAGCGTCAGCGTGAGCGCGACCGTGAGCGGCCCGCCGGCGGGGCTGACCGCATAGCTGCGGCGCAGCCCCAAAGCGACTCCGGCGGCGCGGCGGCTCAGGATCGGATGTTCGCTGCCGGCCACCAGGGCTTGCACCCGCAAACTGTAGTAGATCCGCCCGCTGCTCGTCTCAAAGCGCACGCTGTTGTCGCCGGTATGCAGACGGCTGCCCGGCACCAGCATCGTGCTGCTGCCGCCCCCGGCCACGCCTGGGCCCGCCGGCACTTCGCGGCTCTGCCCGTTGACGATGATGCGATATGGGCCGGCGGGCGCAGTCTCGGCTACGGTGCCGGCATAATGGCTCAGGGCCACCAGTGCGGCGGCGCTCTCTGCCGGGGTGGCCCAGGCCGCGCCATTGCGGGTCGCCAACAACCGGCGCGCCACCCCCACCACCGGCCCCTGCGCGCCCGCCGGATCGCCCGCCAGCAGCGCGTCCAGCACTACCGGATCGGCGCTGCCGGCTGCCACGCCCACCAGTCGCTCGACCACTAGCCGCGCCTCGTCGCCGCGCCCGCTCGCCCGCAAGGCCAGCGCCAATGCCGCCCGTGCCGGCGCAGCCAAGCTCGGCTCCACCGCCAGCACTCGATCCAACACCTCCCCGTCGGCCCGCCCCCAACGACTTAGGATTTCGATTGCGGATTGCGGATCGCGGATTGCGGATTGCCCAGCGGGGACGGATTGCGCGGTCGCGTAGGAGGGAGCGGTATCCCCCGCAAAGGGTCTAGCGGGGTAGGAGGGGGCGGTGTCCCCCGCAAGGGTGTCCAGACGGTTCACGGCGGCAGCCAGCCAGCGCAGGCCACGCTCAACGCTCGGCGTATCTACGGCGGTGTCGCCGGCATGGCCGACGGCCCAGAGCGCGCGCAGGGCGGCGCTGGTAGTGGGCAGATCGGGCGCGGCTCCCGCCCACGCCCCCCAGCCACCGGCGGTGCTTTGCGCGCTGTAGAGCGTTTGCAGATCGGCGGCGCGGGTGGTGGCCCGGTCGGGCGGCAGGTCGTCGGGATTGCGTCCCTGGCTGCGGTAGAGAGCTTCGACGGCGGCGGTCGCTTCCAAGCGCGCCGCCACCAGGGTCACAGGGTCGCTGGGGGCGGGGGCGGGCAGGCCGGTCAGCGCATCGGCCAACGCTCCGGCCAATGTGGGGGCGGCATGGATCTCCAACTGCGCCGTGGCGGGGTCCACGTCGCCCGGCAGGGTTAGATCCACCGTTTCGCTGTCGCTCACCAGCCCAGCATGGCTTTGCGTGTCGCGCAGGCCATAGGGCGCGATGGTGACGGCTTGCTCCTGCTGGACCGTGCCGCCGGGTGCGCCGGGCAGCCCCCAGGCCACATCCAACGTCAGACCCGCCGCGCCGGGAGCCACGGCCCGCAACGGCCAGCTCACGCGCCGCGTCTCGCCGGGGGTCAGGGGAAAGCCTGCCGCCGCGCCGCCGTCGCTTTGCAGGCCCACGCCGCTGGGGGCAAGCTGTAGACTGACATTGACCGTCGCGCCGCTGTTGTTGGTCACGGCCACCGGCACGGTCGGGTGGTCGCCGGCCACCAGTTGGGCCGGTGCCGCCCAACGGACGGTCAGCGGGGCCAGCGTCCGCAGAGGGGTCGCGCTGTGGATCACGCTGCCCGCCGTGAACGCCCAGGCATCCAATTGCCAGAGGCCGGGTGCGGCCGGTAGCGTCAGGGTGGTAGTCAGCGCGCCGCTACCGTCTAGCGGCAAGGCGGGCAGCCACACCGCGCCGCTGCCGTCGGGCGCAGTCAGGCGCAACAGGGCTTCGCCGCTCACCGCGCGTCGGGCGCCGGCCAGGGCGAGGCGCAGCGGCAGGGCGCTACCCGGCGCATAGCTGCCGTCGGGCGCGCTAGGCAGGATCAGGTCCAGTTGCCGGTCGGCGGGCGGCTGCACCGGCAGGCGGACTCCGGTGGTCTGCCAGCCACCGCCGGCAAAGCGACCAAAACCAATTTCCAGCGGGGCGCTGCCGGTTGCGTCCGCCGGCACCGGCACGTTGACCACCGTCCCGCCCGCCGGCACCGGCAGCGGTTGGGCCGTCAGCAAGCGTCCGCCCAGGCGCGTCCAGAGCAGGCCGGTGCCCGGTTCGCCGGCCGCGACCAGCAAGCGCACCGTGTCGCCCGGCTGGACCGTGGCGCGGTCGGCGGTGAGCGTGGGCACCGGCAGTGGGCCGGGATACATCGCCCATGGTGCCGCGGCTCCCGCCGCGTAGACCCACAGGCCCGCTGTGGCTGTGACCACCGTGCCCAGCGGATCGGTGACGGTCGCATAGAGCCGGAATGCGCCTTGCTGGGGCAGGGCCAGCGTCGCGGTTGCCACCCCGCCGGCCGCGCTGATCGCCGTCACCATGCTCAGGCGGGCGGCAGGCGTGGGCGGATCGGCTCCCGGCGCGGCGGCCCACAAGCCGATGGTCACGGCTTGGTCGGGCCAGGGTTGCCCCGCCGCGTCGCGCACCGTGCCGGTGATTGGCAGCAGGCTGCCCGGCGCGAAACCGCCCGCCGGCAGGGTCAAGCGTAACTCGGCGCGGCCTGCCTGCACCGCCAGCGCGGCCCACGTTTGCCCACTGCGGCCCGCCGTGTCCGTCGCTATGGCGTGCAACCACAGCGGCGGGGTTATGCCGTCCGCGTTCTGCTTGGGGTCAGGCAGGCGCAACGGCACGGTCGCTACGCCCTCGGCATCCGTGGTGGCGGTGAACACCCGACCGGGCGCGGCATCCTCCGGGTTAGCGCTCAGGCTGAGATGCACCGGTAGGCCGGCCGCCGCGCCAAGCGCGCCATTAGCAGCACGCACCGTTACCAGCAAGGTATCGCCGGCATAGAGCGGCCCCGGCGGCACGCGCAGATCCAGATCAAGGCGCGCTGCAACTGGGCGCGGCACCACAGTCAGCGGCTGCGTTGCCCGGCGATTGCCCAGGCGCACTTCGAGCCGGTAGCTGCCCGGCGCAGCCCCGGCCGCTAGCGGGAAACTGCCATGGATGAGCCCCGTCTGGTCGGGTTGTAGGCTGAGACTGCCGAAGGTGCGGTCGGCGGCATCGCGCAGCGTCACGGCCAGCGGCCCGCCGGCGACCGGCGGACGCACCAACACGCTGAACTGCACCAAATCGCCCGGCGCGGGCCGCGCACTGTCGAGCAGCACCGTGGCATCCAGCGTGTCGTTGCCGGTTCCCAGGCTGCCCAGCCGCGCCAGCGCCATCCCGCCGTCGTCCGCTGCGGCCACCACCAGCGCCACATCTGTATTCTCCTCTCCCCCTTTAGGGGCGGGGGTGGGGGCAGGGTCAGCCGGCGCGGCCAACCCTTGCGCGTCGGTGGGCAGGGTCTGGATCACGCCACCCGCCGCGTCGTAGAAGGTGACCTGGACTGGTCCACCGCCCGGCGCGAGGCCCGCCCAGGCGTGCGGCCGGCCGTCTTCCAGCCACGCGACCACCCCGCTGCCCGCCGCCAGCACCAGCGCGTCACCCGCCCCGTCCGGCAGGTCGGCGGTCAGCAGGTATAGCCCGCCGGCTAACGGCGGGATCGTCGTGTTGAAATGCCCCGTGCCCTCGTCCCCCTCGCCCCGCCGTCGGCTGGGGGCCGTCCAACTCCGCACCACGCGCAGGCCCGTCGCAGCGGCGGCGCTTGCGCCGGGTGGGTGGTCGCCGGCATCGGCGCGCAGCCAAGCGGCCGGCGCGCCCGTCAAGCGGTCGTGCGGCAAGCTGTAGAGGGTGAAGCGCAGGCTACCGGACCCGCCGGCTTGGGGGTCGAGATCCACCCGATAGGCGAGTGGCGTGCCGGCCCCGCCGCTGCCCACCGTCCGCAGCCGTGGCCCCGTGACGCGCACCACTGCCGCTGCGCCCCCCGTGAAAGTCCACGCGGTCAGCGGCAAGGGGTCGCCACTGCGCCCGCGCCCGCTCACCCAGACGGTGCGACTGATGGCTTGCGGATTGTGGATCGCGGCATAGGCTAGATTGGGTAGCGTGGCTTGCACGACATTGGGCGCGATCCAGCGAACACTGGCCGTCACATCGGTCGTCTCTGTATCCGCTGCATCCAACGCGCATTGGACTTCCATCGCCGTCCGCCGCCCGCAATCGGCAATTTGCACGCGCAGCGCGGCAGGGTCCAGCGGTTGGGTGAAGGTCAGCACCAGCGGCGCGGTGATCGGGGCGCTGGTGCCGGGCGCGGGCAGTGCGGCCTGCAACGCGGGGGCGGCGCGGGTTTGGAACGCCCAGGCCGTGGTGCTGGGGAGCGGGGCTCCGGCTAGACTGCGTGCGCCATCCGTTAAGGCGACGGTGTATGTCACGCCGCGCAGCAGCCCTGCCGCGCTTGGCTGGAAGCGCACTTGGTTGTCGGCTTCCCACTGGAAGTGACCCGGCGCGGGCGGGGCCAGCCGGAAAGCGTGTTCGACCGAGCGGCGATCCATCGGGCCGTCGAAGCTGACCAGCAGATCACCGTGCGGATCGACCCCCGTTGCGCCGTCGTAGGGGCGGGTGGCGAGTAGGCGGGGCGGTGCCGGTGCCAGGCCGTTGCGCCGGGTGGGGCTGGCCGGCACCTCCAACGCGAACGGCGTGGGCGTGTCGGCGGCTGAGAAGCCCAATTTGGTTTCGTTGGGGTGCGGCACCAAGCGCGGCAGCATTGTCACGGCCAGTGGCAACAGCAGCAACACCGTCCAGCCGAGCAAGGCTGTACGCGCCGGCAAGCGCCCGCCGCCGGCCAGCCACCAACGCGGGTCGCGCCGCCGCCGCTGCCGAATGGCCCGCACCTCACGCTGCACGCTGTTGCCCAGCGCGGGCGGCGGGGGCGGCGGCTCCGGCAACTTGCGGAGCAACACTTCGCCCTGGCGTAGCCGCGCTAAATCGGCGCTACAGCTCGCACAGACCGTCAGGTGATCGAGTAACTCGGTTCGTTGCCGCGCCGTCAGTTCATCGTCGAGGTAGCGCGAAATGAGGGCGCGATACCGCGCACAAGTCATCCCTTCTCCTCGTGCCCACCTTGCCCGTACAGCCGGGCAAACTGCTCGCGCGCCCGCGACAGCCGGCTGAACACGGTGCCTTTCGGCACGTTCATGATCTCGGCGATTTCTTCACACGAAAAGCCTTCGCTGCTGCGGAGGACCAATGTCATGCTGAGAGCCGCCGGGAGTTGGCCCAGCACGCGCCGCACGGCATCGGCTTCCACCACGCCGGGCGCAAAATCGTCACTGACCATCTCCGCGTCGCGCTCCGGGTTCTCGCCCATGGGCAGCCACCGGATACGCCGGCGCCGGCGTAGCGCGTCAAGGCAGCAATTGGAGGCGATGCGATAGAGCCACGCGCTCAGATTGGGGTCGCGATCCAGCCGCGCCATGCTCTGGTAGGCGCGGATAAACGTCTCTTGCATCACATCGTCGGCCTGTTCGCGGTTGCCGACCATGCGATAGGCATAGCGATGGATGGCTGCGCTGTAATATTCATAAATCACGGCAAAGGCCACTTCGTCGCCCTGTCGCGCGCGTTCAATCACCGCTACATCCATCGGTTCGCCCTCCCTGCCGTCATTATAGCCCCGCCGTGGCAGGCACGTCAAGCGCCGCTTGCCGGGTGTACTGCATCGTTTTGTGTGATCGGTGGCCCGCCGACCTAACCCCCCAACCCCCTTCCCTACAAAGGAAGGGGGCGTTGCCCGATCTGGGAGTATTCTCCCCTTAGTGCTGAGATCCGTCTCGCTCCCCCTTCCTTTGTAGGGAAGGGGGTTGGGGGGTTAGGTCGGTGGACGAGTCAAGCGCCGCCTACGGCCAGAAGTGCGTGACCCACTCGATGGGCTCAACGGCCGGGCCGGCCACATGGACCTCCCAGTGCAAGTGCGGGCCGAGCGAGTTGCCGGTGCTGCCGACCAAGCCCAGTAGGTCGCCGGGTTGCACCCGGTCGCCGGCCCGCACGCGAAAAGCCGACAGATGGGCGTAGAGGGTGAACACGCCTGCGCCGTGGTCCACGATCACGGCATTGCCGCGCAAGCGCAACGGTTGCGCCCAGACGACACGGCCCGGCGCGGGGGCATAGACCGGCGTGCCGCTGGGGGCATCGTAGTCCACGCCGGTATGCACCTCGTAGGGCGGCTCGGCGTTGAAGGCGCGGCGTTGGCCGAACGGCGCGTTGATCACGACGGGGCGGTGCAAGGGGCGTAGGAACGGGTCCGTCCACATGGGCGGGCCGCTGCGCCCGGCGAACACGGCGGCCAGCGTGGCGTGTTCGGTTTGCCGCACGCTGGGGTCGAGGCGTGGCCCATAGTAGCTGCTGCGCTGGGTGGGATAGGGGACGCGGCGCACCGTCACCGTCTGGTCGAGCGCGCGCACCGTGCCGTCAGCCAGCCGCACCGTGACGCGCAACGGCAGCGTGGCCGGTGCCCCATACGGCTCAATGCCGGCTACGGCCCAGAGTTGCCCGGCGGCACAGCAGGTGAAGATTAGCGCGTTGCTGCCCAGGCTGCCGGCGACGACGGTGGCCCCGCCGGGCGCTTGCACGCGGATTAGCAGCGTGTGGCCCTCTTGTGGTGCCGGCGGGTCCAGCGTCAGCGTGACGGCAGCCGGGGCAGTCGGCGCGGCCCCGGCTTGGGCCCCAGCGGGCCAGAGGGCCAGGGCCAGCCCGACCGCGAGGGACAGCGCCGCCAGCCGTTGGGTGAGGGATCGAGCCATAGGGAGCCTCCTCTGCCGGCTTTCGCTAATCAGCGCGAAAATCGGTATAATAGTAAGGATGTCACTGCTATTACTCACTTATATAAGGAGATCCGATGCGATTACGCACTCTTATGATGCCCCTCTTGCCGTTATTGGTGCTGCTGGCGGGCTGTGGCGATGCGGCTCCTAGCCCTACCGCCATTGCCCCGACCCCAGCGGCACTGGCGACCCTGGTGTTGCCGACCAGCCTAGCCGCGCCGGCCACCCCTGCGCCGGCCGGCGCACAGCCGGGCACGACCCCGGCGGCCATTGCCGCCACAGCGGGTCAACCTCAGCATATTGTGGTCCAACACATCCTGATCGGGTTTCAGGGCAGCGTGAAGGGGAAGAATATCACGCGCAGCAAAGACGAGGCGCAGGCGTTGGCCGAAAAGCTGTTCGCCCAGGCGAAAGCCGGGGCCGACTTCGACCAACTGGTGAAGGATAACACCGACGACCGTCCGCCCGGCATCTATGCGCTGGCGAATGCCGGGGCCAAGCCGGGGTCGAGCAAAGAATATCCGCGCACGCAGATGATCCCCGCCTTTGGCGATGTTGGCTTCAAGTTGCAGGTGGGCGAGATCGGTCTAGCCTCCTACGATCCGACGGCCAGCCCCTACGGTTGGCATATCATCAAGCGGCTGGGCGCGCTGCCGACTGTGGCGGTGCCGGCGGGCGAAGCGCAGCATATCACGGTGCAGCATATCCTGATCGGCTTCCAGGGCACCCTGCCGGGCAAAAACATCACCCGCACCAAGGATGAGGCCAAGGCGTTGGCCGAGAAGCTGTTTGCTCAGGCGCAGGGCGGAGCCGATTTCGCCCAGTTGGTCAAGGATAATACCGACGATGCCGCGCCCGGCATCTATGAGATGGCAAACCTGGGCGTGGACCCGTCCAGCGCCGACGAGGCGCCACGCGACGGGATGATCCCTGCTTTTGGCGATGTGGGCTTCAAGCTGAAGCCGGGCGAGATCGGCTTGGCCGTGTACGATGCGACGGTCAGCCCCTATGGCTGGCACATCATCAAGCGGCTGAAGTAGGCGCGTAAAACGTAAAGCGTAAAGCGTGGCCGGCAATTTTCGCCTGCTGCGCTTTACGTTTGTACCTATACCTCCATAGGCACAAAATGGCTCTCATGGAGTGAT
>Ga0123338_10002797_pt1 | contig 16109 bp, 14 predicted proteins | sample grotaG_FD_89793 | JGI IMG/M metagenome (GOLD analysis project Ga0123338, IMG submission 89793) | Glacier valley bacterial and archeal communities from Borup Fiord, Nunavut, Canada, to study Microbial Dark Matter (Phase II) -... | ecosystem: Environmental > Aquatic > Freshwater > Ice > Glacier ...
GTGACGCTGCACGTGGGCCTGGGCACCTTCCGCAACGTGGACGTGGAGGACCTGACCAAGCACAAGATGGACTCGGAGAACTTCGTGGTGACGGCCCCGGCCTGCGAAATCGTGAACAAGTCGCTCGACGCCAAGAAGAAAGTGTGCGCCGTGGGCACCACCACCATCCGGGCCATGGAAGCGGCCGTGTCGGCCAACGCCCGCATGAAGCCCACCCAGGGCTGGATTGACCGGTTCATCTTCCCGCCCCACGACTTCAAAATTGCCAACTGCATGCTGACCAACTTCCACATGCCGGAAAGCACGCTCATCATGCTGGCCGCGGCCTTCACCGGCTATCCCCTGCTGATGGAAGCCTACAAGGAAGCCATCAAAGAGAAATACAAGTTCTTCAGCTACGGCGACGCCATGCTGATTCTGTAAGTAGCGGATTGGTGGATTAGTGGGTTGGTGGATTGATTTTTTTAGCGAAAGCCCGGTTATTTTTTTAATGACCGGGCTTTTTGTTTGGGTCGCGTTCCGGTAATTTTCCGCCTTTCCTTCTGCTCAAACACCTCTCGATTTTATTGTGCGACCAATCCACCACTCCACCAATCCACCACCCCGCTTCGCCATCCTCGTGGCCGGGGGCAGCGGCACGCGCATGGGCGCCGACCGGCCCAAGCAGTTTCTGCCGCTGCGGGGCGAGCCGGTGCTGCTGCACACGCTGCGCCGCTTTGCCGAGCCGGCCCTGGCCGTGGTCGAAATCGTGGTGGTGCTGCCCGGCGACCAGCTCGCCGCGTGGCAGGCGCTGTGCGCGCAGCATCAAGTTGACGTTCCGCACACGCTGGTGGCGGGCGGGGCCACGCGCTGGGCGTCGGTGAAGGCCGGGCTGGCAGCACTGAGCCGACACCCCGAGGGCTTGGTGGCCGTGCACGACGGCGTGCGGCCGCTGGTGCCGCGCCCCGTGGTGGAGCGCACCTACGCGGCGGCCGCCACCCACGCGGCGGCCGCCGCGGCCGTGACGCCGAAGGACTCGGTGCGGCTGGTGTCGCCGCACGGCTCGGCGGCCCAGAACCGGAGCCGCTTGCGGCTGATGCAGACGCCCCAGACGTTTGAAATCGACTTGCTGCGCCGCGCCTACGCCATGCCCGAGCTGGCCTCGTTCACCGACGACGCCACGGTGGTGGACGACCTGTGCCGGGTGCAGCTGGTGGAAGGCGATTACCGCAACCTGAAAATCACCACGCCCGAGGACCTGCTGGTGGCGGAGGCACTGCTGGACAGCGGGGTGACGGATTAGCGGGGCGGCGGGTTGGTGAAATGGCACGGCAGAAAGGCGTCCTGCTCATCTGGCGTCCGCGCAGCCAAAGCCTCTCTACTGCGCAAGTAATCGATTTATTGCTGCGGTAGAGAGGCTTCGGCAGGCTCAGCATGACGTTCTTGCATTTGTTTTCCGTCTCGCCACTCCACCAATCCACCAATGGACTATACCCGCCTGCTCTACGACGTGCGCCCCGACGGCGTGGCCACCATCACCCTGAACCGCCCGGACGTGTTCAATGCCTTCGACGACCCGCTCAGCTACGAACTGCAGGACGCCCTGAAGCAGGTGGCGCGCAACGCGGCCGTGCGCGCCGTGGTGCTCACCGGCGCGGGCCGGGCCTTTTGCTCGGGCCAGGACTTGAAGGCGGCGCAGGGGGCCGAGAAACGCTCGTTTTACGACTCGCTGCACCAGCGCTACAACCCCATCATCCGGGCCATGCGGGCGCTGCCGAAACCAATTATCGGGCGCATCAACGGCGTGGCCGCGGGCGCGGGCTGCTCGCTGGCGCTGGCCTGCGACGCGCTGGTGGCCAGCACCGAGGCCTCGCTGATTGAGGTATTTATCAACATCGGCTTGGTGCCGGATTCGGGCTCGTCGTGGTTTTTGCCGCGGCTGGTGGGTACGCTCAAGGCGTTTGAGCTGTGCAGCCTGGGCACCAAGGTGCCGGCCGAAGAAGCCCTGCGGCTGGGCCTGGTGAACCAGGTAGTGGCCCCCGAACAGCTGGACGAAGCGACCTATGCGCTGGCCGCCCGCTACGCCGCGGCGCCCACCAAATCCATCGGCCTTCTCAAGCAAATGCTGAACAAGGCCGGCGCCGCCACCCTGGACGAAATATTAGACTACGAAGCGCACTGCCAGCAGATTGCCGGCGAATCGGCAGACTATTTTGAAGGCGTGAAAGCCTTCAGCGAAAAGCGCAAGCCCGTTTTTACCGGGCAGTAAGCAATGCCCCGCCCGGTGGCCAGGCGCCGCCAGCAAACGAAAAGAGCCGCCCCGGCTAGGAGCGGCTCTTTTCGTTTGCTGGCGGCGCTGGGGTGCCTAGCGCAGGGTGATGGTTTTGGTGCGGCCGTTCACGGTTACGGTAGCGGTGTTGTCGCAAGCGCCGTTGCCGTAATCCAGCAGCAGGGTCCGGCCCTTGTCGTTCACGATGCTCACCGTGCCGGCGGTGAAGTACTTAGAGCAAGCCGACGTGCGGATGAGGGGTTTCTGGATGGTGGTGGTGTAGGCCACGCCCTTGCGGTTGGTGCCGGCCGAGGCCCCGGTTACGCTGTATTCGTGCACCGTGGCCGAGTTGTTGGCGGTGGGCGTGAAGGTCCAGTTGGCCGTCCAGGAGTGCGTGCCGCCGTTGTTGGGCCGGATGATGCTGGCGCTGTCGACGGCCACGGTGAAGGCCCCGCCGCCGAGGTCGGTGAAGGTGCGGGTGGCGGTGTGCTGGTTGTAGTTCACAAAGTAGTTGCGGCGGCGAACGACGGCCCCGGCGATGCGGCGATTCACGTCGGTGGTGAAGCGGACGATGATTTGCCCGCTGCGGAAGCGGCCGTCGGCGCAGGCGCAGCCCGTGCCGAAATCAATGACCAGCGTGCGGGTGCTGGCCGTGTAGGTGCGGGTGGCGCAGGGCCCAAACTTGGCGCGGAACTCGGCATCGGTGGTGGTGAAGCCGGCCGCGGTGGTGGCGCTATTGTCGACGTTTTGGGGCGTCGAAAACTGGAAGGCGTCGGTGCTGACGGCCGTTTCGACGTTGGCTTCGCTGCGGTCTTCGGCCGAGGTGATGTCCTCGTCGGGGGCGGCGTCGTTGCTGCGGTTGCAACCGGTGGTGAGGAGCAGGCCGCTGGCGAGGAAGGCGAAGGCCAGGGAACGAAATGCGGAGGTATGCATAACGGGGATTGAAGAAATGGTGAAAAATGGTGAACTGCGTTAGTGGCCGGTTGGAAGCGGCCGGGCCGGACGGGTTTAAAGCCCCGGCCGAAAATTTGTCGGGCCGCCGCAGGAACCCGGCACGGAACAGGCCGTATAGCGGGCCAAGCCGTTGATTTGCCAACCCTTTCCTGCTCCCCTTCGCCATGCTCCGCCCACTGCTTTTTTGCGCGTCCTTTCAGCGGTTCGGGGTTGCCCTGGGGTTGGCCACGCTGGCAGCCTGCTCGTCGGGGAGCGGCCCGGGCAACGACGCCGTGGCGAACGCCACTTCCCAAAACGAGCAAAAAATAAACACCGCCGACGTCACTGCCAAGCAGGAAGCCGATGCCCAATTCTTGGTGAAGGCCACCAGCAACGCCCTGCTGGAAGCAGAGCTGGGCAAGCTGCTGCAGGCCCGCGGCACCACGCCCAGTGCCCGCAGCTACGGAGCCCGCCTGGTGCCCAGCCGCCTGGAGCTGCTGGCCGCCCTGCGCGCCCTGGCCGAGGCCAAAAAGCTGGCCCTGCCCCCGGCCCTGGGCGAAGACGAGCAAGCCGCTTACCACGAGGCCAGCGGCAACGTGGGCCTGCCGCTCGATAAGCAAGCCGTGGCCCTGCTGGCCAAAGCCCAGAAGCAGGACGAAAACGCTTTCGACGACATGAAAGACGACGCCTACGACGGCGACATCCGCGGCTTCGCGGCCAAGTACCTGCCCGCGGTGCAGGAGCAGCGGGCGGCCACCAAGGAGCTGGCCAAGGCCCTCGACGACTTGCCGTAGGGCTGCTGCCCTTTTTTCAGCCAAGCCTGTTGTGGGAACTGGGCCAGCAAGCAAGCGGCCGCCCGCGCCGTGCCCCCGGAACCAGGCAGTTTGCCGATGGGATGGTGGCCGACCACGCCAAAGCCAGCGCTAAGCTACTGGCCCTGGCCGGCAAAAACGCGCCCCTGCTGCAACTGCACCCCGACACGGTGACCAAAATGCCGCCGGCCGTGGATGCCCGCAGATAACCCGCGCCGCCTTCGGCGGCGGCCGGACCGGCCTGCTTCCTCGAAACAGGTCAGTTTTTATTGATAATCAACCGTTCAGCTTTTCTGAGGCGGGCCAAAAAATTGCCGGCGGCCCGCAACACCCTTACCCAGTTTGCCCGTACTACTGGTACCGCCGGGGGGGTTGGCCGTGAGCCAACTTGCCGGGGGTTACGCTTTTTTCTTCCATTTCCATCCCTTTCCGCTTTTTATGAACCGTTCCCTGCTCCCCCTGCTGGCCACCGGCCTCCTCACGCTGGCATCCTGCGGCGACAACAAATCGACCACCGCCGAAACCACTACCCCGGCTGGCAATACGTCGACCACTGCGGTGGCCGGTGCCGATTCGGCCGCTGCCAAACCGATGGGCGACAGCACCGCCACGGCGGGCGGCGGCATGGCCATGGGCGACCCCAACGGCCCCACCGCCCCGCACAAGGACGACAAGGAATTCCTGGTGTCGGCCGCGCACAGCGACCAGAACGAAATCCAGCAAAGCAAAATGGCCCTGGCCAAGGGCGTGACCGGCATGGCCAAGGAAATGGCCAACAAGATGATTGCCGACCACGCCAAGTCGACGGCGGACCTGAAGGTAATTGCCGCCAAAAAAGGCATTACCCTGCCCGCCGACATGGATGCCGAGCACAAGGCCATGAAGCCCGCCATGGAAAAACTCTCGGGCAAAGCCTTCGAGAATAAGTACCTGGCCCAGATGGAAGCCGACCACCAAAAGACGGCCAACACGATGATGGCCCACGAAAAAATGACCCAGGACGCCGACCTGAAGGCGTTTATCGCCAAGACCCTGCCCGTGGTGCAAACGCACCTGGCCATGGCCAAAAAGGGCGAGATGAAGATGTAGCTGCGGAGGTCGCGATTTGATGGGCTGAACCCGTTTTTTGTGGGTCCGTCATTCAACCGGTGGGGCCGCTCCAAATTTTGGGGCGGCCTTTTTTCGGGTGGCGGCTATCTTGCAAAGCCGGTCTTTGGGCCGGCCCCTGCTTTATGGACGGCAACGAAAAATCCCTGCACAGCCGCGAGGCGTTTCAACTGGAACGGCTGATACTGTTCACCGACGCGGTGTTCGCCATCGCCGTCACGCTGCTGGTCATCGAGCTTAAGATTCCGGAGCTGGAGCACCGCACCGAGCAGGAGGCGGTAAACGGGCTGTTGCGGCTCACCCCCAAGTTCATCGGGTTCCTCATCAGCTTTTTCATCATTGCCGTGTATTGGGTGGCGCACCACCGCATTTTTCGCTTCGTGCGCCACCTCGACAACGGCCTGATTTGGCTGAACATGCTGTTTCTGCTGAGCATCGTGCTCATGCCCTTCACCACGGCCTATCAAAGCGAGTACGGAATGCTGGCCGTGCCCTGGGTGGCCTACAGCGTCAACATCATCGCCACGGGCCTGCTGCAGGCCCGCTTGCAAACCTACCTGCGCAACCCTGCCCACGCCGTGGTAGCCCCCCACGAACAGCAGCACCCCGACCTCGACCTGGTGCGCCCGCTGATGACCCCGCTGGTGTTCGGGGGCAGCTTGGTGCTGGCGTTCTTCGCGAACGCCTGGGTACTGCGGATGCTGCCGGGCATTATTTTCCCGCTGCTGGGGCTGTATTTCCGGCGGCGGCACCGGCGGCTGGCCGAAGCCTACCAGCGCCGCATGGCCGGCAAGCATCCGGTGGGCCGGCACTAAGCCGCCGCGTACTTGCTGCTTTTCAGCTCCTCGGCCAGGAAGCGGGCCGTGTGGCCCTTGCCCGACTTGGCCACCTGCTCGGGCGTACCTTGCGCGACTATCGCCCCGCCGCCCGCCCCGCCCTCGGGGCCGATGTCGATGACGTGGTCGGCTGGCGGCAAAAACCCGCTGGCACCCACCTGCACCCGGGCCGCCCGCTAGTCCCAAAAGCCGTGTTTGCGTTATGCGAAATTTGTTTATATTTGAGTCTTCCTCCACTCCCACTAACTTATTGCTTCTAAGTTAATCACTGCCTCCGGCGTTATCGCTGGCGTGCCTTTCCGCGCCGGAGTGAAGGCTCCTCCTCTTCCTTTCTTTTTTCATCACCTTTTACCCAGTTTCATGAAAAAAACCCTACCCCTAGCCCTGCTACTGCTGGGCCACGTCACCGCTTGGGCGCAAAGCTCAACGCAACCGGTGCAGTTCACCTGCCCGGAACCACCCCACCCCAGCCGTAAAGTCAACAAGGACTTGCCGCTGCCGGTGGCCACCCTCACACCAGCAACGGCGAACAGCGTCAACCCCGGACCGGGGCCAACCACAGCTTCATGCTCCGGTGTAATCAACGTGAACATCCATTTCATGCTGCGGCTAGATGGTACCGGTAACTTCAACGAAACCGACGATGGAACGCCTTACAAAGCGTGGAATGCTAACCAGCCCCACTGACCCAACTATTCCGGCTGATACAGCTAATAACGGGTATGCCCGGGCCCTAGTGCTTGTGGCCGAAATGAACAACCAAGCTGCTACCAATCCCCTAAACGGCAATCCGACCGGCACGACGAACCCACCCAAGGGTTTTTCCTACGCCCTGAATGGCGTATATTTTCACCGGGTGAGCGAGTCCGAGTTTCGCATTGTGAAAGCTACATATCAAGGCGTTTTTGATTCAACTCCTTTCGATAATTATGGGGTGAACAAGGCAACGGAGATGAATATGTTCATTACGGGTGACTACCAGGATGCTAACCGCAGCGCATTCGATATTGGCGGAGTTGCCTGTACCATCGGCTACAACCCTTCAACACCCAGTAGCTATTGGGTTAAGCTGTTCAATAGCCATCTGATGTATGAATGGCGGCAGGTACACAACGGCGACAATACGGCTTTTCCGGGCAGTATTGTCACCCAAGATTCTTATCGACCAACCGCCAACTCGTTTGGGCACGAAATAGGCCACGTTATTGGCTTAGAACACACTTTCAATGGAGCCAATGGCTGCACGGATGCGGCCGTCCAAAATGTGCATCAGGGCTGGAACAACCAGATGGACTACACCGGTGCCAGCGGCACGGCGCTCACCCCGTGCCAGTTGGGCGTTGTGAACACGAACCTGTACAACCCCGCCAACCCGGCCAACAGCTTTCGCAATTACCTCTCCACCTCGCTGTGCGGCGAGGTGCCGCCCCGTGCTTTCTTCGTGATGAACTCCTGCCTGATGCCGGGCAGCGTGCAGATGAACAGCCGGGGCACGTTCATGGCCGACCAAATGACGGTCAAGGTTTACGCCTACAACGCGGCCACCACCACCCAAGGCGCCTTGCTGGCGTCCTACACCCGCCCCGTGGCAAGGGGCGGGCGTTGGAACCTGGCAAACCTCTACGCTTTCGCCGGAGGGCAGTCCTACTACGTGACGCTTACCGCCAGCCGAAACAGCGGCCAGAGCCATACCCGCGGGCAAGTCATTCGAGTGTACAACGCACTTGAAGGGCCCTGTAGTCCGTCACAGCCCGTTGGCCAACCGTAGTTAGTGGTTCACTCATTTCCATCATCTGTATGAAAACGTCATTATCTCCCGTTTTTAAGTCGGTAGTAGCGGTTGGGCTGCTGCTTGCATTGCTGCTGCCTGCCCAAGCAGCCGCCCAATCCCGCAACCTCTATGATTGGGCCTGGGTGAGCCGCCTGGGCCCCACCGCCCTGCCTGGGCAAGGTCCCATAGTTCCACCTGCTATTGGCGGGCAACCCGAAAGCTTGGCGGCCGATGCGGCCGGCAATGTAATCATAGCCGGATTATATAACTCTGACATCATTTTCGACAACCCCAACGCCCCTTATCAGGTTGATTCTGGGGCGGCGGGTCCGCTACGCAACGGCTTCTTAGCCAAATATACCCCCGGCGGCGCGTTGGCTTGGAGCCTAGATTTGTCTTGCAACAGCGACATGGGCCTCTACGACGTTGCCGTGGATGGAATCGGCAACGTGTACGCGTTGGGCAGTTACGCGCAACAACTGCGCATTAATGGAAACATTGTGGCGTTGGCCACCACCTCTAACCCTTGTTTCTTGGCCAAATTCAGCCCCGCAGGTACGCTTCTGTAGCTGAACACCATCGAGCCCGATGCCCCGGCGGCCAGCCGCATCAACTTGCAGCGGATAGCGACTGACGCGGTGGGCAACTGCGTGGTGCAGGGCGAATTTGCTACTCGAATTGTCTTCAACGGGACAACGTATGATGGCGTGAGCAGCCGGTCCCACGCCTTTGTGGCACGCTACACTACGTCAGGGACCCTTGTCGGAGCATTTGCGGGCTACGCCACCACGGGCAGTGCCCAAGACCACGGGTTCACAGGCATTGGCCTGACTGCAACTGGCGAAGTGTACTTGAGCGGGTGGGTGGCCCCAGCCGCCACCTTGCAGTTTGGTGTCCTTCCGGCACTGGTTGGCCCGGCCACTGCCAATTCTGCCGGCTTCGTGGTGAAGTTGAATGCTGCCAACGCGGCTGCTTGGCTAATCAGCACTACTGGACCAGCCCGGCAAAACGCCGCCACTGCTTCCGGGCAAAGCATTGACGCCATCGCGGTAGGGCCACAAGACCGCTGCTATGCGGTGGGTGGACTCATTGGCAGTAGTTTATCGTTAGGCTCACAACCCCTGGCCACCGGCAACCCGACAGCTGCGGCCGGCCGAGACCTTTTCCTGGCCCGCATCGCACCCAGCGGTACGGTAGAATCGTTGGTTGGCGGCGGCGGCACCAGTAAGCTCTGGAGCTTTGCCGTTGGTCCTCAAGGCGAAGCCACTATCGGCACCGCTGGCGGGCTAGACTGGGGCAATGTACGCCTGCCAGGGGCAGCCTGGCCCACCTCAACTACGACCGGTCTTGTGCAACTCGACGCGGCTGGGTCGCCGCAGCGCGGTTGGCAATCGGGTATTAGCTTTTTCGCGCCCACGATGGCCGTCGATGGCCTGAACCGGCCGGTGCTAGCCGGCACCTACGGCGGCCCCAGTCCCTTCGTGTTTGGCACCCAACAACGGACCTCGCCCTACGCCTGGAACACGCTGATTGCCCGCACGGCCACCACCTTGCTGGCCACCCGGCAGGCCGCGCAGGTAGCGGGCCTGGAAGTATATCCCAACCCCGCCCGCAACGTGGTGGAAGTGCATACCGCCAAGCCGGGCCCTAACCGCATCCAGTTGCTCGATGCGCTGGGCCGGAGCGTGCGCGGGCAAACCCTCAGCGCCGGGCAGGTGCGAGTGGAGTTGGCCGGCCTGGCCGCCGGGTCTTACACATTGCTGGTGAAACAAGGCGAGGCCCGCAGCTTCCGGCACATAGTGGTGGAACCGTAGCCCGGCGCCAGCCGGTGCCCGCAGGATGAGCTAATTTCAAATGAAAAAGCCCGTCGCCATTGCGGGCGACGGGCTTTTTTGCGTTTCAAGATACTAGCCAAAGCAGGTACTACCCCGCCGCGTACTTGCTGATTTTCAGCTCCTCGGCCAGGAAGCGGGCCGTGTGGCCCTTGCCCGACTTGGCCACCTGCTCGGGCGTGCCTTGCGCGACTATCGCGCCGCCGCCCGCCCCGCCCTCGGGGCCGATGTCGATGACGTGGTCGGCCACCTTGATAAGGTCGAGGTTGTGCTCGATGATGAGAACGGTGTTGCCCTTGTCGGCCAGCTTCTGGAGCACGTCGGCGAGGTGGTTAATATCTTCAAAGTGAAGGCCGGTGGTGGGCTCGTCGAGGATGTAAAAGGTCTTGCCGGTGTCTTTTTTGCTGAGCTCCGTGGCCAGCTTCACGCGTTGCGCCTCGCCACCCGAGAGCGTAGTGGCCTGCTGGCCCAGCGTGAGGTAGCCGAGGCCCACCTCGTTCAGGGTTTTGATTTTGCGCAGGATGCGGGGCTGGTACTCGAAGAACTCCACGGCCTTCTCCACGGTCATGTCGAGGATGTCGGTGATGGACTTGCCTTTGAAGCGCACTTCCAGCGTTTCGCGGTTGTAGCGGCGGCCTTTGCAGGTTTCGCAGGGCACGTGCACGTCGGGCAGAAAGTTCATTTCAATGGTGCGGATGCCGGCGCCCTCGCAGGTTTCGCAGCGCCCGCCCTTCACGTTGAAGGAGAAGCGGCCGGGGCCGTAGCCGCGGATTTTGGCTTCCGCCATCTCGCCAAACAGCTGGCGGATTTCGGTGAACACGCCGGTGTACGTGGCCGGGTTCGAGCGCGGCGTGCGCCCGATGGGCGACTGGTCCACTTCAATCACCTTATCCACCAAATCCAGCCCTTCGATGGCGCTGTAGGATAGCGGCTCCTTCTTCGAATTGAAGAAATACTGGTTGAGAATGGGGTACAGCGTGTCGTGGATGAGCGTGCTTTTGCCCGAGCCCGACACGCCCGTCACGGCCACCAGCTTGCCCAGCGGCACCTTCAAGGTCACGTTTTTGAGGTTGTTGCCTTTAGCCCCTTTCAGCACCAGCTCGGCACCTTCGCCCTTGCGCTTTTTCTTGCGCATTTCGATGTGCTTCTGCCCGCTGAGGTACTGCGAGGTGAGCGAGCCGGAGCTGAGAATTTCCTGCGGCGTGCCCGAGGCCACGACGTGGCCGCCGTGGATGCCCGCGCCGGGCCCAATGTCGAGCACGTGGTCGGCGTGCAGAATCATGTCCTTGTCGTGCTCCACCACGATGACGGAATTGCCAATGTCGCGCAGGTGCTGCAGGGCCTTAATGAGCCGCTCGTTGTCGCGCTGGTGCAGGCCGATGCTGGGCTCGTCCATGATGTAGAGCACGCCCACGAGCTGGGTGCCAATCTGGGTGGCGAGGCGGATGCGCTGGCTTTCGCCGCCGCTCAGCGTGCGCACCGGGCGGTGCAGGTTCAGGTACTCCAAGCCCACTTCCAGCAGGAAGCCGATGCGCTTGCGGATTTCCTTGAGCAGCTCGCGGGCAATCACGTTCTGGCGCTCCGTGAGGCGGCTTTCCAGGCCCTCAAACCAGCCGGCCAGCTCGTTCAAATCCATCACCGACAGCTCGCCGATGTTCTTGCCGTCCATCTTGAAATGCAGGCTTTCCTTTTTCAGGCGGTAGCCCTGGCACTCCGGGCAGGTTTGGGCCTGGGCGTATTGCGCAATCCACTCCCGAATGTTATCCGACTCCGAGTCCATTTGCCGGCGCAGGAAGGGAATGATGCCCTCGAAGGGCTCGGCGTAAACCGACTTGTTGTTGTCGGCCTCGTCCTCGGTGATGCCGTGGAGCAGGCGCTTGAGCACGTCCTCGGGCAGCTTGTCCAGGGGCGTGTTCAGCGTGGCCTTGTGCTTTTTGAGGATGACCGACAGCTGCTGAAAAATCCAGATGTCGCGGTAGTCGCCCAGCGGCGCAATGCCGCCGCGCGCGATGCTCAGCTTGCGGTCGGGCAGCACGCTGTCCTCCGTGATTTCCTGCACCTCGCCCAGGCCGTTGCACGTGGGGCAAGCGCCGTAGGGCGAGTTGAAGCTGAACGTGTTGGGCGCCGGGTCGTCGTAGGCGATGCCCGTGGTGGGGTCCATCAGGAAGCGCGAAAAAAACTGCGGCTGGGATTTTTTCGCGTCGGGGTCCAGCACCAGCATGGTGCCTTTGCCGTGCGTCAGCGCGTTTTGCACCGAGCCGCTGAGGCGGAACCGGTCCTCCTCCTTCACCACCAGCCGGTCAATCACGATTTCAATGTCGTGAATCTTGTACCGGTCCACCTGCATCTTGGGCGTAATGTCGAGCAGCTCGCCGTCGACCCGCACCTTGGTGAAGCCCAGCTTGGCAATCTTCTGGAAATCCTCACGGTAGTGGCCCTTGCGGCCCTTCACCACCGGCGCCAGCACCACCAGCTTCTTGCCGTCGAAGTGCCGCAGGATGTAATTAATAATCTGGTCGTCGCTCTGCCGAATCATCTTCTTGCCCGTGGCGTAGCTGAAGGCTTCGGCCGTGCGGGCGTAAAGCAGGCGTAAAAAGTCGTAAATCTCGGTGATGGTGCCCACCGTGGAGCGCGGGTTGCGCGAGGTCGTCTTTTGCTCGATGCTGATGACCGGCGAGAGACCCTCAATCTTGTCCACGTCGGGCCGCTCCAGCCCGCCCATGAACGAGCGGGCGTAGGCCGAAAACGTCTCCATGTAGCGCCGCTGCCCCTCGGCGTAAATGGTATCAAAAGCCAGACTCGACTTGCCCGAGCCCGAGATGCCCGTGAACACCACCAGCCGGTTGCGCGGAATTTTTACCGTCACGTTCTTCAGGTTGTGCTCGCGGGCGCCGTACACTTCAATGAAGGGCGCTTCGAGGTGCTGCGAAGCGGGGCTGTGGCCGTTGAGCTGGCCGCTGACGTGCGCCGTGGTGGGGCCGGCGGCGGGCAGCTCAACGGTTTTCCGCACTTCCGCGGCAGTTGCGGCGGCTCCGGAGACGCCTTTTTTGGCGGGGGATTGAGGCGCGGCCGTTGAAGCTTTGGAGGCTTTAACAACCGGGGTAGCAGTGGATTTTTTGGCCATTCAGAAACGCAGCGAATAAGTGCGCAAAGGTACGAAGCAGGCGGCCCGAAGGCTAATAAGAACGGCAATTTTGCCAGCCGCATTAGCCGCTTGCTGGGTGGGGACGTCGGGGCACAACAGCAACCGCCCGCACTTTGTGCCCGCGCAAGCAGAATGGCTGCCCACACCCATCGGTTGGCCGCTGCGTACAAGCCCCAGGCTTCCTGGCACCGTCCTTGCCAGTGGCGAGCATCACCCAACGCTACTTCAGCATTTCCTTATGAAAATTCCTCATTTCCTGCGCGTGGCCACACTGGCAATTGCCGCCCTAGCGGCGGCCCCGGCGGCCCATGCCCAAATAAACATCAGCGTGGGCCCGCCCAGCTGGGGCCCGGCCGTGCCCGCGGGCCAGCAGTACTACTACATCCCCGAAACCGGCGGCTTTTACGACGTGCCGGCCCGCCAGTACGTGGTGCGGCGCGACGGCCGCTGGGTTCGCACCAACAGCCTCTCGGGCTACAACACCGCCAACTTCCACCCCGTCATCGTTGATTACGTGGGCGCCGAGCCGTGGTCGCGCTATGACGAGTACCGCAACCGCTACCCCCGCGGCGGCAACCCCAGCAACGGGGGCCTGCCCCCCGGCCAAGCCAAAAAGCTCTACCGCCGCGGCTACCAGGATGGCCGCGACGACGACCGCCGCTACGAGCGGCGCGACGACGACCGCCGCTACGAGCGCGACGACGATGACCACGGCAAATACAAGAACAAAGGCAAAGGCAAGAAGGACAAGGATTAGTCCGGCCCGCTGCGGCCCGCATCAAAAAAGGCGACCCGCTCCGGGCCGCCTTTTTTGCCTTAAAACGCCGCGTTCTTCGGGAATCGCGGGAAGGGAATCACGTCCCGGATGTTGGCCATGCCGGTCACGAACAACACCAGCCGCTCGAAGCCCAGGCCGAAGCCGGCGTGCGGCGCGGTGCCGAATTTGCGCAGGTCGAGGTACCACCAGAGGTCGTCTTCGGGCACGTGCATGGCGGCCATGCGGGTGCGCAGCTTCTCCAAGTCCTCCTCGCGCTGCGAGCCGCCGATGATTTCGCCGATGCCGGGAAACAGCACGTCCATGGCGCGCACGGTGCGGCCGTCCTCGTCCAGCTTCATGTAGAAGGCCTTGATTTCCTTGGGGTAGTTGGTGAGGATGACCGGCTTCCGGAAATGCTTCTCCACCAGGTACCGCTCGTGCTCGCTCTGCAGGTCGGTGCCCCAGTCCACCGGAAACTCAAATTTTTGCCTGGCGGCCTTCAGGATTTCGACGGCCTCGGTGTAGGTGAGGCGCTGGAAATCGGTTTCGACCACGGACTGCAGGCGGGCCAGCAGTTCCTGGTCGTACTGCTCGTTGAGGAAGGCCAGGTCGTCGGGGCAGTGGGCCAGGGCGTAGCGCACCAGGCTTTTGAGGAAGTCCTCGGCCAGGTCCATGTTGTCTTCCAGCTCGTAAAAGGCCATTTCCGGCTCTATCATCCAGAACTCGGCCAGGTGGCGGGCGGTGTTGGAGTTCTCGGCCCGGAAGGTGGGGCCGAAGGTGTAGACCTTGCCCAGGGCCAGGGCCGCAATTTCGCCCTCGAGCTGGCCCGACACGGTGAGGTTGGTTTGCTTGCCGAAGAAGTCCTCGGAGAAGTCCACCGAGCCGTCGGCGGTGCGGGGCGGGTGCTCGGGCGCCAGCGTGGTCACCCGGAACATCTGGCCCGCGCCCTCGGCGTCGGAACCGGTGATGATGGGCGTGTGGACGTAGAAAAAGCCGTTTTTGTTGAAATATTCGTGCACCGCGAACGCCAGCGCGTGGCGCACGCGCAGCACCGCGCCGAAGGTGTTGGTGCGGGGCCGCAGGTGGGCGATTTCGCGGAGGGTTTCCAGCGAAATGCCCTTTTGGTCGTTGCCGCGCTTTTGCAAGGGATAATCTTCGGGGGCCTTGCCCAGCACCGTGATTTCGGCGGCTTGTACTTCCACGGCTTGGCCCTTGCCCTGCGAGGCAACGAGTTGGCCCCGCACGGCCACGCACGAGCCCGTTGTGACGTCCTTCAGGCTTTCCTCCGGGAATAGTTCGGCGCTGGCCACGATTTGTAAATTGTGAATGACCGAGCCGTCGTTGAGGGCGATGAACTGCACGAACTTGTTGCCGCGGCGGGTGCGGACCCAGCCTTTGACGAGGACTTCGCGGTCGAGCTCCTGGCTTGAGAGCAGCTGCTGCACGGGGGACCGTTTGAGGGACATGATTTGCGGGGAAGCGGGTGAACGGGCAAAGGTAAAGCAGAACGGGTGCCGCGGAATGCCCTTTCGTGCCGAGTGCTGCGCGTTCTGCTGATGGCCCGGAAACGGAATTTGGGGCGCTCGTTGCCAAACGAAATTCCGCGGCACCCGTGCCCCCTCAACTTTTCGGGCCAAATTTTGGCAAAAACGACCGCCGGCCCGCACTTTCCGTATTTTCGTGTCTATGCAACGCCTCGACCTCAAACAACTCCTCTCCCAAAAGCTTAGCCCGCAGCAGATTCAGTTCATCAAGCTGCTGCAAATTCCGACGGCGGAGCTGGAGACGCGCATCAAAGAGGAGATGGAGGTGAACCCGGCCCTGGAAGAGGACGAGGCCGACGACGAACCCGAAGACCCGGACCGCGACGAGGACGACGACGCCGACGCCGACGACCCCGACGCCGGCCTCGACAACGACGAAAGTACCCTGGACGAGGACTTCGACGACCGCGGCAGCAACGATTCGGAACCGGCCGACGACCTGCCCGAGCCGGACCTGACGCCCAAGGACGACGGGCCCGCCGACACCGAAGCCAACGCCGACAACACCGACCTCGACCTGAGCGACTACCTCAACGACGACGAGATAGCGGGCTACAAGATGCAGGGCGACGGCCCCGGCGAAGAAGAAGAGCGCGACACCCCGCTGGCCGACACCAGCGGCTCGCTCATGGACTCGCTGCTCGACCAGCTGCATTTCGCCAGCCTCGACGAGCGCCAGGAGGCCATCGGCCAGCAGCTCATCGGCTCAATTGACGGCGACGGCTACATCCGGCGCGACCTCTCGGCCATTGCCAACGACCTGGCGTTTTCGCAAAACCTGGAGGTGACCGTGCCCGAGATTGAGGCCGTGCTGCGCGTGGTGCAGGGCTTCGACCCGCCCGGCATTGCCGCCCGCGACCTGCCCGAGTGCCTGCTGCTGCAGCTGGAGCGCCGGCCCCAGGACGAGCACACGGTGAACGCCGAGCGGATACTGACCGACACGTTTGAGGAGTTCAGCAAGAAGCACTACCCCCGCATTCAGCAGAAGCTGGATTTGGAGGACGACGAGCTGAAGGAGGCCATCAACGTCATCCTCAAGCTGAACCCCAAGCCCGGCGGCAGCGGCCCCAGCGGCCTGGGCAAGACGCAGTACCTGATGCCGGACTTCATCCTGACCAACGACA
>Ga0123338_10002805_pt1 | contig 16076 bp, 16 predicted proteins | sample grotaG_FD_89793 | JGI IMG/M metagenome (GOLD analysis project Ga0123338, IMG submission 89793) | Glacier valley bacterial and archeal communities from Borup Fiord, Nunavut, Canada, to study Microbial Dark Matter (Phase II) -... | ecosystem: Environmental > Aquatic > Freshwater > Ice > Glacier ...
CGTTTCGCCGGTCTCCGCGTCCTTCATCGGCCCAATGCGCCAAGGCATCCGCCTCGTACTCTATGTAGCTTGTTCTCAAGTATGTGCTTGATGTGTCATTCGATGATGATGTGACAATTGCTTTCGTGGTCTGCCTTGCAGCGTCCCACAAAAGCTGTGTTTTGCTATCCTCTGCTTCAACTCATGGCGACTGACAAAACTGTGCTGTGACAGATGACATTCGACAAAATTGAAGTTCTACTATACTCTCTCTTCAGTTGTTAGTGTACTGCTGCTTCGCACCATTTGTGGTGCTTGCATAATATGCCATACTTCCGCGAACTTGTCAACACTTTTTCCAACCAATTTTATAAAAGTGAAAAAATTCATTTTTCTGGTTTCTTCTGGAAAGAGGCATACCCTGTTTACCTTGTACAGATCAATAAATGACAAAGGTACTAGAAGGTATTGACGTGTATCATCACAGAGGCTACTCTTTTCATTAGTGTGTATAAATATTATTGGTGTGCTACTTTTTGAAGGGGAACTGCCTGTTATGAAATATTTTTTCTGGATCGCTTTCGCCGTGTTTCTCGCGGCCTCTATCCCACATGTCGCATATTTCTTTGCATCATTCGAGCCATCACAAGGGCCAGAGGGCATGTGGTGGTGGGCTGTCAGTTATGCTATCGCAATCAGTATTGATGTCACCGTTTATCTACTCTCCTGGACAGCGTTTCAAAGATACCGCCGTTATCGCACACCAAAGGCTGTATGGCAACATTGGGTTCTTATTCTGCTTTGTACCATGTTCTCATGGGCGGTAAACTGGGCATATGCCAAACAATTCCACAGCACTGTGATGTTGAGTTCAGCCGAAAGTGCCGCCCCCTGGCTGACAAACGTGTTTCCCTTCATGGCAAGCGCATTTCCACTTCTTGGTATCGTGTATACAATGATGGCCGAAACGATTACAGAGGACTCGTCCGAAGATAAGCAGTCAATGACGCAGCAGCTCACCGCCCTGAGCGAGCTGGCGAAGCAGACAAGTCTGCCAATGGCAACGTTGCGGCGCGCACTCACCACGACCTCCCGTGTCAATCCAACAGGCTTGACAACGGCTGTCGCCAGTCAGAACACAAGCGAGCAGGCAACAACAGGCGTTCAGACCACCGATATTGTGACAAGCAAGAGCGACACATCTAAATCAAAGGCGATCACCGGCCAGTTTGTCACGCTTGAAAGGGACAGCCTCGATAGTGCCTCCAACCCCGCCCTCCAGGTGGTAGGCGGCGAAGGCAACCCCGATAAGCTCCAGATGACGATTGAGGCACTCCGCGCCAATCCGAATATGACCGATGAAGCATTGGCGGAATATCTCTCACTGAAACGTCCCGCAAGCGCGCGTTTCTGGCGTCTGAAAGCTATCGAAATTCTCAGTTCGTCGAACAAAGACACCGGCTCGAACCCAGTTGTGCGCGAGACCTGGGGGTCGCAGTCGGGAATGCTTGCCGGCGCGAATGGCACAGGCAGCAAACGTTAGGCTCTTTGCCTTGCCTTGACGTTCGCAAAATCGTGTGCTAAAATTGTCAAAGTGTAGCATGAGGCTGACAAACTACCTACCTCGAACTGGTGTGTTGCGGTTTGACAGTGCAGTCTACTAGTAACAAGACGAAACTCCAATACTCTAAGGGAGGGAAACAATGTCGGTCACGTTTAATTATGCCAACATTTTGCACGCTGTCGGTCAGGTGCTTGACCAGCTCGGTGTGAAGAGCTTTGCGATTCGTGAAGAAGAGGACGGTCTCTTCGTCGAAGGCTTTGACAGCGAAGGCCAACTGCAAGTGCAAGGCCATTATGACATCGCAAGCTTATACGATCTCGTCCATAACACAGAGAATAGTGTAGAAAAAGTTAGTACAGTAAAAGATGATGGTGTCCTACGCCGCTTCCTCGCAACTCACGAGCGCGAGCTGGTTGGTGCAGCGCACTAATATACTATGCTATTGCTTGTAAGTAGATGTGAAAGAACCGGGGGGTATTGCTCCTCCGGTTCTTCTCTTAACACTTACTCTCCTGCATGTATTTTTGGTTATACCATATATTATAGTAGCTACCTAAAGTAAACCGCAGACCCTCGACTTTATCAAAAAAGTATGATATGCTCATAGCTATAAGGTATTGTTTCTCGTTTATCGACCAATATGCTAACGTTGCGTGACACCAATTGCGCTTATTTGGAGTATTTGTCGCGGATGCGAAGCAGTCCAGCACCTGAACAATCATAAAACTCGGCCTGCGCGGTTTCTCCCCTTGAGAGGAGAAGGTTGTGCCTGAAGATATTGCTTTATTCATTGATTTCGAGAACATACGTTACAGTATGCTAAATATTCAACGGCGAGAGCCAGACCCACAAGAGCTTATCGCTGTTGCCCGTCGTTACGGAACCGTCATGGTTGCCCGTGCGTATGCGGATTGGTCCCGTCAACCGGAGCCATTCAAAGGGAGCTTGACCGCTGCCATGATTGACCGTGTTGATTGCCCCGCAAAGCAGCGTGACCGCATCCGGATGGGAACATTTCACTATGCCTCTGGAAATTCTGCCACGGGTGCGCTTGGGAGTCCCACCTACATTGCTGAACAAGGAGCCGGCGGCCCCTACCCACGACAGTGGCCCAGCAGCGTAACGGGCAACTCTGGCCCCCTTCCTGCAATCAATCAAAACTTGAACAACGGATGGCCTACGGATCATGAGTCATTGCTCTCAGCATCCAATGGGCTTGATGACAACTTGGCTTCACTCGATGAACATGTGCCAGAAGAAGACAATTTTGGTTCAGTTGACTATCAGCAACGCGAATCATATAGACAATCATTATCTTATCCCTATGGTCAGGCTCCAACAGGACCTCTCGGACAAAACGGGACCGGCCCTTTAGGATATCCCTCGACAGGCAATACTGGTCATATGCCCGCCATCAATGGCAATACAAATAATGGAACCGTTGTCCAAAGCACCGTCGTCCAAAGTACTGTAGACCTGAATATGTTGATGGACATTATCGAGACCGTTTTTGATCGTCCTACCATTTCTACCTTTGTGTTGATGACAGGCGACAAAGATTTTACGCGCATTAGCGCACGTCTCAAGTTACGTCTCAATAAGACTGTTATTGTTGTTGGAATTCCAGGAACCGTTAGCCGAGACTTAATCAGTAGTGCCAATCAGTTTGTGCCGCTCGTTCCCCTCGGAAACACAGGCTCAATGAGCAGTGTATCCAGCAACACTGGTACACTCCCTAGCATCAGTAGCGTCACATTTTCACCAAATGTCTCGACAGGTAACACTACGCCTATGCCTGCAATTAATTATGCTGGTAGTGCTGCCACCGCCACCCAGTTTCAGCAGGTTCCCTATGGAACACCACAGATGGATGTTTTGGATCCACAGTTCTTACAGTTCCTTGATTACATTGATCGTAACTGGTCGTGGCGCACAATCATTGGCGTCTCCAATTTTATTGGCGATCCTCTGAACCCCAAAAATCGGTTTCGCGGTAGACTAACCCGCGAGTCAGCCCGCGAATTGCTGAACATTTGTATTCAGCAGGGCATTCTGCTGGTGCAAACCGACTCAACCGGAGCGGAAGACCTACGTCTAAATCGTCTACACCCCGGTGTAGACGACGTACTAAAACAGTTTGTACGTTAGCATTCATACGTTGTAGGGATCGCCTGCGTGTCCTCTTGTCCATCTAAGTTGGCAACGAGACACACAGGCGATCCCTATGTTTTGTTACAAGGAGAGAAGACATGGATGAGTCCCGCGTCGCAGTTTTACGCAGTTTAATTTCCAGTCCCAGCCCGTCAGGATTTGAGCAGCCTATCCAAAAGGTTATCCGCGAAGAGGTGCAACAGTATACAGATACAGTACATACAGATGTACACGGTAACGTTATTGCAGAGCTACAGCCAGCAGGACAGCCCCGTGTTATGTTGACTGCCCACTGTGATGAGATTGGGTTTCTTATCCGCTATATCGACGGTGATGGTTTTCTCTATTTCGCGCCCATTGGCGGCTTCGATCCCTCCACCCTCCCCGGCAACCGTGTCGAGATACATACACCGAACGGCCCCGTGCTGGGTGTGATTGGTCGCAAACCAGCTCACTTACTGAGTAGCGAAGAGCGTACCAGTATGCCTAAGCTTTCTGACATGTGGATAGACATTGGGGCCACAAACAAAGAAGAGGCGCAACAACTCGTTCCGCTTGGTAGTGTCGCGACGCGCTCGGCAACCATCGAGATGCTGCGCGGCGACCTTGTAGTATCACGCGCCCTGGATGACAAGGCCGGCATATTCACCTTGCTAGAGACGATGCGCCGCGTTCACGAGCAGCGCGAAAAGCTTCATGCGAGTGTATCTTTCGTCTCCGCCGTGCAGGAAGAGGTTGGTTCACGCGGTGTACGCACAAGTGCCTATAGCGTCGCTCCCTTGATTGCAATTGCGGTGGATGTGACGTACACCTCCGACCACCCCGGCACATCAAAAAACGAGCTTGGCGATGTAAAAATAAACGGGGGACCGGTAATTACCATCGGTGGGAGTATCAATCCGCGCGTCTACCAATTGCTCCTGAAAGCCGCGCACGAGGCTGGCATCGTCTGGCAACTCGACGCGCAAGCAGCAGATACCGGAACAGACACGGATTTTATTCAGGTCGCGCGTGGTGGGGTCGCAACAGGACTGATAAGCATTCCATGCCGCTATCTGCATACAGGCTCGGAAGTAGTTTCGCTGCGCGATATTGATCAGATCGCGACTTTACTAACCCACTTCGTCCTTGCGCTCGATAACGAGGTGAACGTCACCCCCTAACGTCTCAAAAACACGCATGCGCCAGTGTTGCGAGTCCGATAAAATTAGACCCGCAACACTGGCGCATGCGTGTTTTTGTTTACTGCTGCATTGGGGGCAACTCCTGCGGATATTCCGCGTGCGGTTGCTCATATTGATCGTACTGTTGCGTGGCTTCATAACGCGGTTCCGTCGTCCGGTTGGCTTCGGGAGTTGGCTGGTAGTATGGCTGCTGATAACCCTGCTGATATGATTGGTACGGCTGTTGATATTGGTTCTGCTGATAAAACTGTGGGTCACTCTGCGCTCGCGGCTGATACCACTGGTTTTGTGCCGAATTTGCTGTGTTTGAACTCATCACAGAAGACGCGATGGCTCTCACAATGAGGTTCAAAACGATGATGGCGGCGATCCAAAGCAGAACACCTAGAAACCCATGACCACCAATAAAGAACAGGGGGAGAAACAAAAACCAAAAGTATCCCGCTCTTCGTGGGCCACGTCTATATCTATACCACATTGTGGCTTTCTCCTTAGTGAAAACAGATGAGACTCTTCTCTTATTACTACGCTAAACTTTTTTCGTTGGTTGTATATGTGTAACTATAATAGAGAAACACGCCTATCACACTACTAGTAAGCACCATACGCATAAACGTTTTATTTCTTACGGCTATATAAAATATAACATATTGTAATTTACTTGTCAAGGGGAGGGTAGCAAATGGAGGGCGTTATGGGGTATGCTCAATTACTGCGTGGGCGTCATAGGGTGATGTGTATTCACATCACCCTATGACGCCCACGCAGTCTCCTTGTCCATCACGCATTATTCAATAACTCTTTGAGCATGACCGCGCCGACCACCGCGCCGTCGGCTCCGTAACTGTAAAGTATAACCAATCCTTCCTGTGTGCCGCCCTTGAAGCTTGCGGTATAGGATATAGTGGCCGAAAAAAGTGTACCGCCTTTCACGTCGGCTGTACCGATGGTTGTGTAGAGATGGTCGAGTATTTTCACCTTGCCTGTTGTATCACCCGCAATGTTACCGGTGACGGTTGGTGTGCCGTTGAGAATGTCACGGCCCTGCGGCGCGGTAATCACGGTTCCATCAGAGGTGACAGACGTAGCTTCCCAGATACCGTTGTTGGTGTTGCCGCCAAGACGACTCAGCGCAACCGTGATTGTTTTTCCATTATTTTTCACCGCCACCACCGCGTCCCTGTCGTGTTGATTGCCTCCACTCACCGTTGTCGTGGCCGCATCGTTCGGCCATTTGAGCAACGTTGCCGCGAGCTTGCCCGCTATCTGCGTCGCGTTCAGTGCCTGCGCCTTCCCCTGACTCACCTGCTGCTGCTCGCTTTCGGCCTCGTAACGTGTTAGATGCGGAAAAATTCCCGGAAAAGAGACAGGTACTAAGGTCCCAATACCGCTAGACCATTTGAATTCGCGGAATAAGTCTTGTTTATAGCCTGCACCTGTCAGAGTCGCGTTGACACTTGACCCTTGATCTACCTCAGCGGTGAGCAACGTATTGTAAGCACTGATCTTTGCATCGCCCTTATACAGCTTTGCCAGCTTGAAGATTTGTGTAGGGTTTGGGCCTGTGATGTTAGTAAAGACATAGATATTCGCATTCTGGCCCACCCCTTCGTAGCGTACCACCACAAGAGCCTGCAATGCATCCGTGTTGGTAAGGCTGGCACAGGTCACGCTCGCCACCGCGTCTACCCCCTCTTGTGCGCTCACAATCGGGTTCCAGTACACCGCGTCGCTCACCGCTGTAGGACACGGTTGTACACCCAGGCGGGGAGTCGTCGGCGTTGTATCAACCGCTGCGATCCCCCCATTGCCTGTCGCATTTTTGTTTGCGCTTGCCCCTGGCGTAGACGCACCACCACTACCACCGCACGCGGTCAATATCATAAGGAAGAGACAGCATAGACCTATAGATAGCTGTTTTGTTCGTCGAGTAGACATATTTATTTAGAGACCTCCTGAAAACCTGTGTAACCTCTCTCTCTTGTAACGTACGACGATAGGAAACGAGAACAGAAACACAATTTACAGGGAGATGGCACGGTTGATGGTTACACCTTGCTAACGCGATTCGTGTGGCAAACGTCTCCTTACACCTGGATACGCGCGAAAGCGCTCATCCCCGGAAGCAATACATTATTCGTATTGACAATCTCGACCCATACCTCAAACGTATCGGTTTGTGGATCGGCACTTGGAATAATCGCGCTCACCACACCCGTAACATTTTTACTGGGAAGGGCCGAGGGGGTTACAAACGCGATTTGACCGAGTTTGACGCGCTGTAAACTCGCGAGCGAAATTTTTACACGCACAATTACTTTTGACTCATCCATGATTGTGACAAGAGGCGTATTTGCGGCGAATACTTCGTTGGAATTGATTGTAACCGCTGTTACAACCCCGTCCATCGGCGTAATAAGATTGTTATTATGTAGTGTTACGGAAGACTGTTGCGCGACAAGGGCATTGTATCTATTCTTCGCTCGATCATATTCTTGTTGTGCCTGCGCGACTGTAATTGTGCTGCCTGCGGAGACAGCATTGAGGTACGCCTGTGTTGTCGCAAGATCGCTTGCCGCTTGCTTGATTTGTACACTAAGTTGCGCTGGGTCAAGCTGCATCAGCGGTTGATTCTGCTTCACGCTATCCCCTGGCTTGACAAGTACCGCCACCACATGTTCCGCGACGGGATACGAGATAACGAGCTGTTGATAGGGAAAAATAATTCCCCCACCACTCGTTGTTTGCGCCACACGCTGCACGTTCCCTGTATGCATTACATATGGGTCGGAGGCGGTTCCCTTAACCGTCACCCACACGAGCAGTATCACTCCACAAAAGCACACAAGACAAAACACAATCCCGCGCTTTCTCAAACGTAGCTTTGGCTGCACATGTGCTTCCGCGGGAAACTGCTTTTGCTCATGTTGCACATCTTGCACCGGCATAGACAATTTATTCTTCATCAATCTACTCCCTCACCTCTGGTTTTCTCTGTCATGAACACATGGTCGTTCCACTGCACAGTATAAGGAGAATGTAAAGAACACCAAATGATAGTTGTCTATCTATTCCGATTTTGTGCGAAACAACCACTTGACATTTTGTGGTCTATGCGCTATCATACATACTACAAGCAGACAAAACGTAATGGGGTATCGTTCAACGGTAGGACTGCCGCCTCTGGAGCGGTCGATTGGGGTTCGAATCCCTGTACCCCAGCCTAATTCCTGGAGAAGCCATGACAAGCTTCTCCTTTTTTGTGTTTTCAAACGTACTATAAACACACATTATCGTCCATCTAGCTATGTGTACTGGAAATCATCCATTACTTTTTATGGAACCTAGAGAAAATGGTGTCTCATGACTACAAACACTGAACATATCCCCTCTCTTGTTGTGCCGCGCGCGGAGGATGCACGTACACGATGGGCCAGGCGGCGTGATGTTCCACTTGCTATCCTCGCGTGGATCGCCGTTGCCGCGGTTATCTTCTGGGGAGCCGGCCACATTGTCCGCTCCCTGCTTATCCTGGCAATCGCGGCCCTTCTTGCCTACGCCCTGGCCCCCGGCGTACGCTTCTTACAGCGCGTGATGCCGCGCATTGTTGCGATTTTGATTATGTACCTTATTGTACTGAGTGCGATCAGTCTACTGGTCTATCTCATAGCGAACGCGGCACTACGTCAAACAGCCTCGTTCGCGCATGACATCCCCTCGCTACTCAACCTGGGTACAGGCAATCAGTCCAATCCATTAGAGCAGGCACTGGGCGGTATTGGCATTACACACAACCAGATTGTGGCGACACGTCAACAGGTTATTACACAGGTTGATGCCCTTGCACATGATGCCGTGCCGATATTGCGAAGCGTCTTTGATGTTATCCTGGATACGATTATTGTTGCTGTTATCAGTATCTATATGCTGATCGACGGCTCACGTATCGCTAACTGGATACGCCGCAATGCACCCCGTCCAGCACGTGCCAACGCCGCACTTGACACACTCCAGCGTGTGGTCGGCGGCTATATTCGCGGCCAGTTCATTCTCGCCGTTTTGATTGGGTTCCTGGTTGGCATTGGTATGTTTCTCTTCCATGTGCCATACGCGGTCTTTCTCGGCGTCCTCGCGTTTATCCTGGCTTTTATCCCTGTACTTGGTACATTCGCGTCGGGTGCAATCTGTGTACTTGTGGCCTTCACACAAGGATGGCCTATCGCGCTGGGCGTCCTAGCCTACTTTCTGGGCGTTCATGTCATCGAAGGCGATGTTGTCGGGCCACGTATCGTTGGTAAAGCGGTGGGTTTACATCCAATCGTGTCCCTATTCGCCTTGATAGCAGGCGCGGAACTCTTCGGCGTCTGGGGCGCACTCTTCGCCTCGCCCATCGCGGGTGTCCTTCAATCGCTGATCGTCTCGGTCTGGGGTCAATGGCGCGCCGCACATCCCGAACAGTTTGAACATGCCAAAGAAGAAGCAGTCGAACGGGCCGAGCAGAAACTTGATGCCGTCTCTGATGATACGACAGCGAACCCCGTTGGCGATACCGCGCCAGCAGGAGCAAACGAAAAACACTGAACAGCAAGAGTGGTACAGCAAGAAGGATGGGAACATTATGTATGTTCCCATCCTTCTTCATAGTATGCTTTGCACAATGTCTGTATATACTTTATCCATTTCACGCAGAAACTCAGCACTTATTTCGCGCTATCTGTACATAGTTTTGCTCATGACAAAAGTCATGAGCCTACACACCTTATTTTTTACCCTCTTTATGTTATAACTATGTATATAGTTTGTACAAGGATACGCAGGAGGACAAAACAATGTCAGTACTTATTGCACCGTCCGAGGTAGAGACACAAACCCTCGCCGCTATCACGGAAAACGCCAACACGCCTACTCCCATTTCACCTGTAGAGGTACTTGAGCAGCCCGCGCAGACGATTGTTGAAGAGAAGCCAGAACAAGCGGAGCAACGCATTCTTGTAACCCGCGCTTTGCAAGGCGACGAAAAGGCGTTCGGCGATATCGTCGATCAATACAGTGCGTTGATGCTCAGGACCGCGACTATGATTGTTGCGGATCGTGACATTGCGGAAGACGTTGTACAGGATGCCCTCATTCAAGCATGGCATCACCTGCCCGATCTGCGTGAAGCGGGAGCCTTACGCCCCTGGTTGATGCGTATCGTCGTCAATCAGTGCATCAGCTTCAAGCGTCGTCTCACCCGTACCACCGCGTTTGTTCGCCAAGCACTCGCCGAACAGGAGCTAGACCTTACCGCCCAGATCGCCGATCATCACAAAGGCCGCTTGGAGCGCGATTGGGACCTCGCACGCGCAATTGAAGATTTGCCAACCAAGCAACGCGTCGTCATCGTGTTGCATTACTACAACGGCATGACGTTGCCGGAGATGGCCCAGACGCTACAGACATCCGAGAACACGCTCAAAAAGCGCATCCAGGCCGCGCTCAACAACCTGCGTCGTGTGTTACGACCTGCTGACATGGACGAGGGCATGGCAAGCCGCCTCTCTCTTGCCCAGCTCACAGCGGCGGTGGCATAACCCTTCACACATCGCGCCCTCTCAACTCCTCCTGGGGAGGGCGCGCTCATCCGTATTTTCGCTCTTCTATCCTTAACACAAAACCGCTCGTTGTAACACAATCTCAACCATATTGCTACCATAAACACACCGCTTCCTGGCATCATATGCGCTATAATGAAACATAATGAATATGGTTTTGATGGTTGATGAGAGAAGGGTGGTTATATTCATGCACAACGTAGCACACTGGAACATATCCTGGGGAGCCGGACTGCTTCCCCCACAAGAAATGCTTTGCACCGAAACTCTTTTTCCCAACGCGCCGCGCACCACTACGACGACGGTTGAACAGCTCTTCGGGTTTCTACCTCCTATTCCCGCGCTTGCCTGGGAACATGTCGAAACCCCTGCTCCACCAGACAGAGAAGACATGCTCTATACTCCCGCCTATGAAGATTTTTCCGTCCTATTTGCAATCGAAGAATTGGCCGTATTTGTATAATCTGTATACTATGTAGAGCAGCGTGTCGTAGCACGGTGGCATAGTGGTATGCACCGTGTATCGTTCCGTTGTTGGGTAATAGAGGTGGCATATATAGTCTCTGGGTCTATATGGTGTATGTGGGTTGGGAGGAACAATGTTTATTTCTCATAAACGAGCCGTTGCTGAGAAGCAGCGTACTATACGCCCCGGTATAATGCGTTTAGGAATGACCAGTCTCGCACTTGGTATGCGTTTCTGCACGTACGCAGTAATCGCGCGGACGGTTGGCACACAGAACTTTGGTATATTGCTCTTTGTACAATGGGTCGCGGCCCTCCTCTTGCCATTCGTTGGTACAGGTATGACACCGCTCACCAATCGCCGCGTCACCGAAGTGTTGCATGAGGAGACGCGCCACAGTATCGCGGGTCTCTTTCGTCTCTTGTGGCGCCAACAATGTTTGCGTACTCTGCTCTACTGCCTCGCGTACCTTCCCGCGACATTCGCGCTCTCGCTACTCATGAAAGATGCGATTCCTTTTTCGCTTTTTCTACTCGCTGGCTTCTCCACACTACCACTATTGTTTGGGAGTGTCGTAAGCGTAACCCTGCAAGGTGTAGCCCGTTATAACCTGCTTGCTGGCTTGCGCTTTCTTAGTACGCTGCTCAATCTCTGCTTCACGCTGCTACTTCTACAGGCAAAAGACGTACCGCCTGGGATGTTGCTGCTGCCCGCCGCGTTCGCAAGCATCATTACGCTGACAATCGCGCTCGTGTACGTCATGAAGTTGCTGCCATTGCGAAATGGCGTGACGCCGGGGCCACTGTTGCGCGAGCGTATCGAGCAGGGTCAGCGTCCCGCGCCACTGCTTTTTCTCTTAGATGTTGTGGCGTGGCGCGAACTATTGCTTATGTTGTTACTCTTTCTCCACTGGCACACACTGCCCGCGCTTGGCTTCTATCTCTTCAGCATGTTACTCTGTTCGCGGCTCGTCGAAGTCGTGCCCACCCTCTTTATTACATGCATTCTGCCAGTTATCGCGAAGGTTTTTCCTATTCGTCGCTATACCGATGCATATGATGCGTTTGTGCGAACATCCTGCTCGGTTGCGCTGGTTGCGGTGACACTTTGTCTGCTTGTTAGCGCGTACTCCCCTCTGCTGCTTACCGCCGCCCTGGGAACGGCGTATCTGCCGATGTTGGTTCCACTCCGTATCCTGCTGATCGCGGTTGTCTTCGGCAGCATTTCAACGGTGAGCCTTACCGCCCTCGCGCAACAAAAGCAGAAACATACACAGGTATGGCTTGGACTAGGCGTGGCTGCTGTACATATTGCCCTTGCCGTTCCCTGTATCCTACTCTGGGGCGTCATCGGCGCCGCGCTTGCCGGCACAATAGCCTATATCGCCTCCGCGGTAGGAACCATCGTTCTGTGTCGCAAAGAGCTTCTCAACTTGTATATAGGAAAAGTATAGCCATGACACTTCAACAACGCACACACGGAGCTATCGTAGAGAAACAAGAGACAATGCGGCCACGCTGTAGCGTCGTTCTCTGCACCTATAATCGGCGCAATTCGGTCCTCACCACGCTAGCAAGTCTACGGCGTCAAACGCTTGCTTATGAGCAATTCGAGGTCATCGTGATTGATAACGGCTCACAGGACGGAACCTATGCCGCCGTTACCGCGTACGTACAGGCTGGCCCTAAAATGGTGGCTCACACCCCCAAAGCTATCTGGCACGTTCGCTGCCTTGTTGAGACTCAGAACGGGCTTTCGTACGCGCGTAACGCTGGTATCCGCGCCGCCACGGGTGAAATCGTGGTCTTTCTCGACGATGACGCCGTTGCAGATCCGACATTCCTGGAATACTTGCTACAAAGTTATGACGAGACCGCAGCCGACGCGATTGGTGGACGGGTCGAGCTGCGTTGGGAGGCCAAACGCCCCCATTGGCTACACGACAACATGCTCGATGTACTTGGCTATTTCGCGCCAGCACAAACGCGGGTGCGTCTGCCTGCGCCACAAGACATGAGCAGTTGCAACTTTTCCATTAAGCGCGACGTATTCCGCGCCATCGGCTTCTTTTCGCCTCTATTGAGCAAACACGCGACATCGCCACTAGGGATGGAGGTTGCCGACCTATGCCGCCGTTTACATGCAGCCGGGTATACGCTCTGGTATGAGCCACAAGTGGTTGTGGAACATCGTGTACCAGCCGCGCGGCTCACACGCCCATACTTTGTAGGTCGTGCCTACTGGCAAGGTCGCTCTGAGATTATGGCCCAATACGCCGATACACAGCAGCACATGGCGGTTACACCTCAAAAGCTACCCGATGTATTGCGTACCGTCCTACCGGAGGCCCAAGAAGTGGCGCGAATAGCACTGGTTGACCGTGCGCTACTCTTCTTCGCGGGCAAACCTACCAGCGAGCAGGTGCTGGCTTCGATGGCACAGGCGCGGAGTTGGGGCCACTTACAGCAGCGCCTCACCTTTATCGAACGCGTACCAACAGAGCTTACCGCGCCCTCGGTTCTGTTTGTGCGCCCAACCGAGTACGATCTTACCGCCGACCTACTGGCGCAAGGGTTACAAACACAACATATGCGCTGCACCACAAGTATCGCCGACATTCCGCTCTCCTGGCTCTGGCAACATCGTGCCCTGGCGGGAAAAGCAACGGGTATCTTGCACATATACCGCCCTGGCGCGTTTGTCTTCACGTCTGGGCAGCGGCAACGCTTCTGGTTTCTGCTCTGGCTGGCGAAACGCTGGGGGATTCGGATTGTCACCAGCGATACGGGCGGCTGGTGGCAAAGTGTACGCGGCCTCCATGCGCTTCCCCAACGCGTGTTTGAGCGTACCCTCTTGCGCCAAAGCGATATTATTCTCGCCTTCACGCGTCAACCCGACGGACTCTATCCTGACAAGCGGCTGCGACGACGAATGCGGAGCCTGACCCATCCAGGCTTCCGCAACGTCTATCCTGATCCACCTACACGCCTCGACGCCCAGACGCGGCTCAAGCTCCCACCGCGAGGGAATTACGTCTATCTTTGTTTCGCAACCCACCACAGTGAGCGCGAACTGCTGACCCTGCTCGACGCTTTTGCGGAAGTCCAGAAAAGATGCCGCCAACATAGCGTCTCGTTGCTGCTCGTTGGCACATCGCACGATACCTATAAAACGTTGCAACATCGTGCCGCGGGTAATCCAGCCGTGCTGGTCTTGCCACATGAACCCACCCAACAGGATGTTGCGCTCTACATAGGAGCCACCGACGCGGTGGTCTTGCCCTATCTCGCGCATCACAGTGCCGGAATGCTCGAAATCGCGATGCTCGCCCTCTCATTTGAACGCCGCATCGTTGTACCCGACCTCCCCCGCTTTCGCGGCATGTTGCCCCCACGCGCAACCGCTGTCTATGACCCCACCAACCGTGCCTCACTTGTGCAGGCACTACAGGCGGTACAACAAAGCGAATTTCGCCTGAAAGCCAATGACAAGAAACTGCTAGACGCCCCCGCAAGCTGGAGCCAATACGCCAACCGTCTTGCCGAGGTGTATCAACAGGTATTGCGGGTGGAAGGGTGAGTAGAAATGGTTCAATCTTTGGCACATAGTCAATAGGCGAGAGGGCGTCATTGAATGAGGCCCTCTTCCTTGCATTCAACATCTGTAGGAATTATTCACATGACATTGCTTTTCCCCATATTTCCTGTTATATTGCCACTATCATATTGGAACAGGTGTGTGAAACGTGAATAATCCTACTACAACCAGACAATTAACGGCTTTCTTGAAATGGGCGGGTGGCAAGGAGCAGGAACTTAAACACATTTTGCCTCTCGTTCCGACATTTGATACATACTATGAACCTTTTGTTGGTGGCGGGGCCGTCCTCTTTTCAATGCAACCACACAAAAAGTACATCAATGATAAATCTACAGAATTGTTTAATCTCTATACACTGATAGCCCAAAACAAGCAAGATTTTTTTGTTTCGTTAGACCAATTGCTGTTGGGCTGGCAGACAATAAGTAGGATAGTAGACACACAAGCACTTTATCTAACGAAGATATACAAGGCGTACTCCGATGGTATATCTTCACACAAAGAGCTAGCAGATGCGCTACTCGACTTTATTCAGCACCATGAAAAAGCTTTTACGGGCATGTTTGCAATGTTCTATAATAAAGATACCGATAACTTTATTCGTGAACTGCAAAAAAATCTGTTGAGTAAAACCAGGCGGATGCGTGAGTTAGAAAACAAAAAGTGGAGACTCCCAGAGCGCGATATCGTGCGGAACATTGAGTGCGCTTTGAAAAGTGGATTTTATATGCACATCCGCCACCTCTATAACAAAATCGCCGAATATCAAATAGCACCAGGGGTAGCGGGTGCGCTCTTCTTTTTTGTACGGGAGAACGCGTATGCGTCCATGTTTCGCTATAATAGTCGCGGCGAGTTCAATGTGCCATATGGTGGTCTTTCCTATAATCGCAAAGATATCGCAAAAAAGATCGAATACATAAAATCACCCATTCTACAGTGCTACTTGCGAGACGCCGTAATCGAAAACCTGGACTTTGAAGCCTTCCTACTACAATATCCACCGCAGAAGAACGATTTCATCTTTTTAGACCCACCGTATGACAGCGAATTTAGCACATACGCACAAAACGAGTTCAGCATGGAGGATCAGGAACGCTTGGCTCGCTATCTTTTAGACCGTTGCGAGGCTAAGTTTATGCTGATCATCAAGAACACGCCCGCGATTCTCGCACTGTACAGTCACCCAAAGGTACAGGTAAAAATGTTCAACAAAAAGTACCTTGTGAGCTTCCAGAATAGAAACGACAAAGACGTAGAGCATTTAGTTGTGATGAACTATTAAGCGTTTAAGCGGCAACGCGTGGTTTGGGAATGGGCCGTCCCAAACTTACAGCAACGGCAACCCAGCCCTCAATCGCCTCTTCGCCCCGTTTGACAGCTTCTTCATACGTTTTTCCGTGTGTCATACAGCCAGAAAGTTCGGGAACTGTAACCACGAAAATGCTGTCGTCTTCGTCCCATTGGATGTTCATTGAATAGTGAAAATTACTCATGACGTTTCTTCCAATTTCAATCATTCCTTAAATGTGCATCTC
>Ga0123338_10002806_pt1 | contig 16075 bp, 13 predicted proteins | sample grotaG_FD_89793 | JGI IMG/M metagenome (GOLD analysis project Ga0123338, IMG submission 89793) | Glacier valley bacterial and archeal communities from Borup Fiord, Nunavut, Canada, to study Microbial Dark Matter (Phase II) -... | ecosystem: Environmental > Aquatic > Freshwater > Ice > Glacier ...
ACCATGATGATGTTCAAGCCCGACATCAATCCCAAGAAAGGTAAAATTGCTACGTCCATCGACCTCGGTGGCGCGCCGGAATTTCTTGCCGCCGATGGTGCCGGTAAAGTCTACGTCAACTTGATGGATAAGGACCAGGTCGCCGTCGTCGATATCGAGTCTGCCAAGGTGCTCTCGCGCTGGCCGGTAGCCCCCGGCGGCTCACCCGTCGGGATGGACCTCGATACTCAAAAGCATCGCTTATATCTGGGCTGCCGGAAACCGCAAAAGCTCATCGTCATGAGTTCCGAAGATGGCAAAATCATCGCGGACCTGCCAATCGGCGATCGTGTGGACGCCGTTAAAATCGAGAATGGCTCCATTTTCGCCAGTGCCGCCGATGGGGCTCTCTCCGTCGCTCGCGAAACGTCCGAAGGCAAGTTTGAAATCGTCCAGACCGTGGCAACACCCCGCGGTGCCAGAACCATGGGCGTCGATTCAACCCTCCATCGCATCTTCCTTCCCACCGCGGAGTACCGTCCCGGCCCCACTGCCACCGCCGCTCCCGTCGTGAAGCCCAACACTTTCAAGATTGTTGTCGTGGAACAGACAAAATAGATTACGTTGCGCCAGAATTCTAAAGATTGCTCTGGCGTCCGCACGTAAACTGGAAAGTAAATGGATGATCCGCAGCTTGACGCCTCCCCTAAGCCGGCTGCGCCTCTGCTGGATCTGGTCGGCGTACTCGAAACCATGCCGGAAGCGGTGGTGGTTCTCAATCGTGATTGGCGCATCGTCTATGCCAACCCGGTAGCTGCCCGGTTAAACGGAAAATCCGCGGCTGAATTCATTGGCAGAACCAACTGGGAAGAATGGCCCGCTTCGCTCGGGTCCAATCTCGAACGCCAATACAGAAGCGCTTTGGAGGACCACCAGCCCGTACACTTCGAACACAAATATGAGGACGCAACACACAGGATTTGGCTGGAGATTCACGCTTATCCCATGGCCGAATGGCTGGTGATCTACTCTCACGACATCACCCAGCGGAAGGAAGTCGAGCAGGCGCTTGCACTCAGCAACCAGCGCTTCCGGCTCGCACTCGGACACACCCCCATCGTTGTGTTTGAGCAGGATCGGCAACTCCGCTACACCTGGGTCTACAACTCGCATTCCATTTATTCGCCGGATTTGATTCTGGGCCGCACGGATCCTGAAATCATGCCCGGCGAATACGGAGAACGCTTATTCGCGCTGAAGAATGAAGTAGTCGAGAAAGAACGCGGCATCAGGACCGAAGTAACCGTCGCTCTCCCGGAACAAATCCTTTTCTATGATTTGGCGATCGAACCCTTACGTGACCACCAGGGAAATGTTGTCGGCGTTACAGGCTCCGGGATCGACATCACCAGCAGGAGACAGGCTGAGGAATCCCTTCTTTCCCTAAGTTTTCTCGGCTCGAAAATCGGCACGGTGCTTGCCGGGGATTCCGAATTGCGTGTCGCTCTTGACGAATGCGCACGATTGTTGCAGACCGGCTTAGATGCCGCTTTTGTTCGCATCTGGCTCCTCAACGAAGCGGAAAACCTCCTTGAGTTGCTTGTCAGCGCCGGTCAATATACCCATCTCGATGGTCCACACAGCAGGGTCCGCGTGGGCGATTTCAAGATCGGGTCCATCGCCCAGGAGCGCAAACCGTACCTCACGAATAACGTTGCCGAAGACAGCCGCATCAGCGATCCAGAGTGGGCTCGCCGGGAAGGGCTGGTTGGTTTTGCGGGCTACCCGCTCGTTGTGGGGGAACGGCTGGAAGGCGTAATTGCTCTGTTCTCGCGCCAGGCTTTTAGCCCCGCCGTCCATCTTTACCTCTCTGCCATCAGCGACGCCATTGCCGCCGCCGTCGAACGGAAGCGCACTGAAAAAGAGTTGCGCGAGGAGCAGAGTCGAGGTCTCCAAGTGCTGGAAAGCATCACAGACGCATTCTTCGCTCTCGATTGCGATTGGAAATTTACGTACTTCAACCGCCGTTTCGAAGAAATCATCGGTAAGCAAAGCCCGGATTTGATAGGGAAAATCTTTTGGGAGCAATTTCCCGATATCGTTGGCAGCCAGTACGAACACCATTATCGGGAAGCCGTCCGCACTGGCAAGCCCGAATTGTTCGTCGCTTACTACCCTCCCTTATCGCTCTGGACGGAAGTGCACGCCTACCCTACTAAAAAGGGCCTTTCCATTTACTTCCAGGACATTTCGGAACGGAAACGCCTGGAAGAGAAAATGAGGGATACAGCCAAGTTGGAAAGCCTGGGTGTGATGGCCGGCGGCATTGCGCACGATTTCAATAACCTGCTTACCGGAATTCTGGGAAATGCCAGCTTGCTTGCTGAATCGGTCAATGCCGGTGACCGCGATCTCGCCTCGGAAATCGTGAAAGCAGCAGAACGCGCCGCCGATCTCACCCGCCAGATGCTCGCCTATTCCGGCAAGGGGCGCTTTCAAGTTCAAACGCTCGATCTATCCCGGCAGGTGACAGAGATACTCTCTCTGGTCCAGCCCATGATCGATAAGAAGGTGAAAGTTGAACTGCGCCTCGAAAAAAATCTTCCTTGCATTGAGGCCGATTCCGGGCAGATCCAGCAGCTTGTCATGAACCTGATCATCAACGGCGCCGAAGCGATGGAGGGCGCCGAAGGCCGCGTGATCATAACAACCCACGTAGCCGATGTGGACAAAACACTCATATCCCACACCTTTGCTAATCACGATATTTCACCCGGAAAGTATGTCTGTCTCGAAGTGCAGGATACCGGCTGCGGCATGAGCGAAGACACCAAGGCAAAGATCTTCGATCCGTTTTTCACCACGAAGTTTACCGGCCGCGGCCTCGGTCTGGCAGCAGTATCCGGCATTGTCCGCGGACACAAAGGGGCGCTTCGCGTCTACAGTTCACCGGGCGAGGGCACCACCTTCAAGGTTTTCTTCCCCTCGATTGTTGGCAACGCGATTGCTGACAACGCGATCGATGGCATCGCGCGCGAGCCCGGCGCAGGGGCTGGTTTCCGCTCCCTTGAAGACCGCGGAACCATTCTGCTGGTTGACGACGAAGATATTGTCAGGCGTCTCGGCCGCACCTGTTTGGAGCGGAAAGGCTATCAGGTAATCGTCGCCAGCAACGGCAAGGAGGGCGTTGAGATATTCCGCGCGCGTCCAACCGAAATCATCCTCGTCATCCTCGATATGACCATGCCGGTCATGGGAGGAGAAGAAGCCCTGGGCTTGCTCCGGCAAACCCGCCCCGATCTGCCCGTCATCGTTTCAAGCGGGTATAGCGAAGTGGAAGTCATCCGGCGCTTCACAAAATATGGCGTCACCCACTTCATCCAGAAGCCCTACACCGCGTCCGCCCTTTTCACAAAAGTAAAATCTGTTCTAGGCATCGGCCTCCCGGCGTAGCTTTTCTTGGCGCCTCTGCGTGACATGCCTTTGCCTTCTCGACCATCGCGCTCACGCCCCACCTATCTCTTTCCACCCCGAAGCCTCTGACTGCCAGATCACGGATTCCTGGGGCGACATCGGCTCCGCGGCCTGGCACTGCAGCCCCTTACCCTGTTCATGGCTCATTGCATGCGAACCGGCGACTGGGCCGGGCTCGCGCGCGTTGCCACCGATCGCGTTGCCGTCTCGTGCGTAAACACCGCTTTCCGCGGCATAGCGCTCCCGCCCGGCCACCACAACATCCGGTTCACCTACCGCCCCAAATCGCTGAACGCCGGCATTTGGGTCAGCGCCCTGGTCCTCTTTCTGTGTCTTTCAAATAAGAAGCTGTTGATTTTCTTACCGCCTTTGCGAGAAATGCGTTCACGCCGCCCAACCCCCTAAATTCCCTTTCGAATCAACAAACCCCCTCCCCACCTCCATTTCCACCTGCTAGCGTCGGGGCGTATGGCCTCCCCCGAATCGCTCCACACCAACGCCACCGGACCGCGAACCGAATCCGGCAAGGCAATCTCCAGTCAAAATGCACTACGCCACGGCCTCGCATCCGGCACAATTCTCCTTCCTCATGAAGATCCCGCCGAATTCGAAGCCCTCCAGGCATCGCTCCATCAAGCGCACGCGCCGGCAGACCCGGCCGAACAACTTCTTGTCGCTGATATGGCGAAGTTCCACTGGCTCACCGAACGCGCCGTCCGCTTGCAAAACGAAGCTCTCATTCAGGACGATATGGCTCGCTTCTCCCTCTATCTCCGCTACCAGACCACCAACCACCGCGCTTTTCACCAATCGCTCACCGCACTCGCAACTCTCAAGAAACAAAAGTCCGTCGCCGGCAAACAGTTCGTTTCGCAATCCACTAAAAACGAACAGGACGAACAAGCCCAATACGAACGCGATTCCGAAGAACTGGTCTACGGACCCTTCACCAATGCCGAAAAACTGACCTTCTACACGAAATGGGCCGACCGCCACCCCGATGTGCCCCTCGATTCCTTGCGTGAACCTCCTGCCGCATGAGAACTTTGGCCACCTTCCGCACACATACGTAAAGAAGAACGCCGCCCTTGCCTCCGATGACCGCTCCCGCCTTCTCGCGAACCACCACTGCGCCCAGCGATTCTGTCATCTCACACGCCCTCATCAACCAATGCGTCAGGCTGTGCGATGTCCTCTGTCTCGCGTTGGCCGGCATTCTCAGTTGCCTCGCTCTGAGTGGCATCGCCGCTTCCGGCACGCGCATCACAATCGCTCAATCGCTGCTCCTCTCCGCATTGGCAATTCTTCCCTATCGCATGGTCGGCGGGAATCGCCGCGTCTACCGCTGGGACCGCTACCATTCCCTCCGCTGGGAGGCTGTCGATATCTCGATGGGCCTCATCGCGGGAAGTGCTGTCATCTGGATCTTCGCGCAAACGTTTCATCCCGGTCGCGACACCGCAACCTGGTTTCTCCACTGGCTTGCCATCGCGCTCGCCGGAATCGTGGTCACCCGTGTTTCGAGCCATCTGGTGGTCCGCCGTCTTCACCGCCAAGGCTTGCTCACTCATCGCATCGCCATCCTCGGAGCCGGTGAAGAAGGCACCGCCGCGGTCCGGCACCTGAAGTCCGATCGCGCCCACAACGGCTTCTATGAAATCGTCGGCATCTTCGATGAGCGCACCGAACGGTGCGCCACGGAGATCGCCGGCATCCCCGTCACCAAAGGCATCGGCCGTCTTATCGAAATCTCACGCACCACTCACATCGACGCCATCATCGTGGCCTTGCCCATGCGCGCCCAGGAACGCATCTCGCTCATGATGCAGCGCCTGAATTCCATCCCGGCGGAAATCCTTCTGCTCATGGATATCAGTTGGCTCAACGTAAAAAATGTCCAACTGAGAAACATGGATGGCTATTCTTTTCTCCAGGTTGCCAAGCGTCCTATAGTCGGTGCCCATGGCATTCTCAAAGCACTTGAAGATTACCTGGTTGCCACCGTCGCAGTACTGCTTTGCTGGCCCATCATGCTCGCCGCCGCCATTGCCATTCGCCTCGAAGGCCCCGGCCCCATCCTCTTCCGCCAGCGCCGTGTCGGGTTCAACCATCGTGAATTCAATCTGCTGAAATTCCGCTCCATGCAACTCGATCCCGCCGACGATGGCACCAAAGGCACGCGCGAAAATGACCCCCGGGTCACGCGTGTGGGAAACTTCCTCCGCAAGCACAGCATCGACGAACTCCCGCAGCTCTTCAACGTCCTCCGTGGCGAAATGGCCGTCGTGGGGCCACGCGCGCACGTCCCCAAAATGCTGGTAGGCGAACAGATTTATCCCGAAGCCGTTCTCGAATACCCGGCCCGGCACCGCGTCAAACCCGGCATCACCGGCTGGGCTCAAATCAACGGCATGAGAGGTGGAATCCACACTGAAGAAAAAGCCAGGCGGGGAGTGCAGCTCGATCTCGAGTACGTGGAAGGCTGGTCCCCGTGGCTCGATATAGAAATCATGGCCAAAACGCTATTCGGAGGCCTCTGGGGTCGCAGTGTCTTCTAATGAAGAACTATACCAACGGGTAAATGTGATAAAGCATGAAATAAACCACCACGCCGGTCACACTCACATACAACCAGATCGGAAAAGTCCACCGGGCAATCTTCTTATGCTGCACAAACCTCCCGCGCAGCGCCCGGCTCAAAGTAATCACAGCCAAAAATGGCACAGTCACCGCCAGCACGGTATGTGTAAACAGAATAGTCCAATACACATTGCGAACCCAGCCCGGACGTGGGAACTTCACACTCCCCACCTGGAAATGATAGACCAGATAGCAGATCAAAAACACAACCGAAACCGTGAAGGCGCTCAGCATCACCCGCCTGTGCTGGGCAATTTTCTTCCGCCGGATGAGCGTATAGCCCCACACCAGCAACACCGCCGCGGTCGCGTTCAACACCGCGTTCACGGTGGGTAAATCATGCAACGTAATCAATCGCTTTCCTTTCGAAGCCGCCGCGCATCTGCAGCCACTTTCGCAACCGGGTCGTCTCCATCGGTACGATAGTACCCGCGAATCCGCCCCTTTCGGTCTACCAACACAAGGCGGGTCTGGTGGTTCAAGCTTCCATCCACATCGCCCAGCTTGAAGGCATCCCTGCTTAGCATCTGCAACGTCGGCTGGGCCCCGGTCAAAAAGGTCCAGCGCGCCGGGTCAGCTTTATACTTCGATGCAAACTGCGCCAGTGCCGATGGAGTATCGCGAGCCGGATCCACGCTAAACGAAACCAGCCGCACATCGGGAAACGCCGCCGTCGCTTTCTGCACACGCCCCAGCAACGTGCTCATCCGCAGGCAAGGCCCCGGGCAGTTCGTAAAGATGAAATCCGCTACCCAGACATGCCCCCGAAGCGAATCCCCCTGGAAGCTCTTTCCGTCCTGCGAGGTCAGTTCGAATGAAGGTACCGAGCCCAAAACCGGCAAAGGTTCCCGCACCTCACAGCCAGTTAAGAAAACTAGCCCCAGCAGCGCCGCACAGCCCCTCACAGCGGCCTGTCAATCAACATCAGCCCATAAATCAGCGGCAAATAAATCACCGAAACCAGCAGCACCTTGCGAGCCCGTTGCGTAGTCCGGTCAATCGCCACCCGCACGCCGGAGTACAAGAACCACCCCCCCAGCAACAGCGCCCCCACCAGGTAAATCTTGCCCGTCATGCCGAGCAATGTTGGAAACAGGCTCACCGGAATCAGCGTGGAAGCATAGATCACAATCTGCCGCGAAGTAGACCGCCCATCCGGCTCCACAACGGGCAGCATCAAAATCCCAGCCCGCGAGTAATCCTCCCGGTACATCCACGCAATCGCCAAAAAATGGGGAAACTGCCAGATAAACAAAATCGCGAACAGCGCCCAGGCTTCAGGCGTCAATTTCCCGATCGCGGCCGCATACCCAATCAGCGGCGGCATCGCGCCGGGCAGTGCCCCAATTACGGTCGCCAAAGAAGAACGCTGCTTCAGCGGAGTATAAACAAACAGGTAACTGACCAGCGTAAACAAGCCCAGCAACCCGCACAACAGATTCACCGCAAGCACCAGGATTGCGAAGCCAACTACCGCAAGCCCGGCCCCAAAGATCAGCGCCGAATTCGGCGTCATCCGCCCGCCCGGCAGCGGACGCCCCGCCGTGCGCCGCATCTTCAAATCGCTGGCGCGCTCATACCACTGGTTCAACGCAGCAGTGCCACTCCCCAGTAGTCCTGTCCCCAACATGGTCAGCAGAAACGGTTGCCAGCTATTCCAACTGAGCCATTCGAAGGAATCGCGCTCCAGCCCGAAACAATAGCCAATTGCCGCGCTCATCAGGATAAACCAGGTAATGCGTGGCTTCGTGAGTGCGAGATAATCCTTCAAACCCGAGTATCTCATCGGCTGCTTTCCGTATAGCTGAAATCCACTCGGGCTAGGCCCTGCGCGGTAACCGTAAGCGGCCGTTCCAGGTGTCCATACTTCTCATGCACCGCTTCCAGAACATACGTGCCCGCCGGCACCCCTTTCAACTCAAACGCGCCATCCTCCCCGGTCACGGCGAAGAACGGATTCCCAATCACCGATACGTAGGCCCGCATCCACGCGTGCACGCCACAAGTAATCGGGATCATGAGTTCTTGATGCTCAAACCGCTCCAAAAGCTTCTCAGCCCGCGGAGGCTGAGCCACGTTGAAAGCGGCATTCGTCACTGCTTCCGCATGCACGTTGTGATTCAAAGGATCCGTATTTGAAATCTCAATCGTCTGCCCGGTCATCACCGCAAGCACGTGCGGCTGATAGACGCATCCATCTTGGCTCAGTTGCACCGCGCTGCCCGGAGTGCTCCATTTCCGGTCTGGCAGCCCGCTCTTTACCCAAACCAGCGTGTTCCTTAAAGTGCCGTTCTTATTAACGATCACGTCTTCAGAAAGCACCGGCCGCAAGTGCTGCCGCTCGCAAGTCGGGTTTGCGGAGAGATCCAGTTTCACCCGTACCGGCGCTGAACCGGCGAACGCAACCCGCCCCGATACCCTACCCGTGCCGACAACAGCTTCTTCCCGATGACACCCGCCGAGCAGCACCAAAACCACTAACAAAACCCGCAAAACACTAGTGTCTCACGGGGCGCCCGCCTTACTTCTGATATTCTTTCCTGAACAAGAATCCCCCATTCCTCGTAGGGACAAACATATGCGGAAACTATCCGTCTTACCCGTCCTCGCCGTAGCTCTCACCCTCAGCGGCTGCAACATCGAATTCGATGGCTTCAACAACGAAAAGTTTCAGCAGGACTTTCGCTTCAGTTACCCCTTGAAATCCGGCGCGCTATTCACTCTTGAAAACAGGAATGGCTCCGTCGATATCGCCGGCTGGGACCGCGAAGAGGTCGAAATCACCGGCGTCAAATACGCCCGCACCGAAGCCTTGCGCGATGAACTCAAAATCGACATTCAGCACTCAGAAAACTCAGTTTCCATCCGCACTGTCACGCCTTCCGATTCTAACGGCGGGGTGGGCGCGCGTTACGTCATCCGCGTGCCGCGCCGCATCATTCTCCAGCGCATCGTAACTTCCAACGGAAAGCTTCACGCCAGCGATATCGACGGTCCGGTCCACCTGAAAACCAGCAACGGCAGCATCGAACTCACAAAAATCAAGGGCGACGCTGATGCTCAGACCACGAACGGCTCCGTGGAAGCAAACGATGTCGATGGCGCAGCGCATCTGCACACCACCAACGGCCATGTCACAGCGGAAGGCATTACGGGCGCAATCGACGCCACCTCGTCAAACGGCTCTCTTACACTTACTCTTCCCGACACATTCAAGAACGGTGTGCAAGCCAAAACCACAAACTCCTCCATCACCGTGAGAGTTCCCTCCACTCTTGCGGCTAGAGTACGAGCTTCCACCAGCAATGGCCACATTTCCTCCGATTTCGATGAGGTCCGGCGCGACCGCGACGATCGCCATCGAATGGACGGCACCATCAACGGAGGCGGTATTACCAGCCCGCTATTAGACCTGACCACCTCGAACGGCAGCATTAAGTTCGAAAAGCTCTAACTCAAAACCAGCAGCAGGTCTTTCGCATCCACCTGCTGCCCCGCTTTCACCAGCACCTGCTGCACCTTGCCGGAAACCGGCGCATACACCGTGCTCTGCATCTTCATCGCTTCCATCACCAGCAGCCGGTCGCCTTTCTTCACAGCGCCGCCTTCCGCTACCGCAATCGTGGTCACCAACCCAGGCAAAGGCGCGCCGATATGCAGCGGGTTCCCGGCATCCGCCTTCGCCCGCTGCTCGCCCTTCACTTCCAGGCTCCTATCCCGCACATCCACTTCGCGCGGCTGCCCGTTCAACTCGTAGAACACCGTCCGGAAACCGTCATCGCGCGCCTCACCAACGGTCAGAAACTTGATGACCAGGCTCTTGCCCTCCTCGATGGTCACCAGAATTTCCTCACCTTTCTCCATCCCATAGAAGAATTGCGGGGTCGGCAGCACCTCCACATCCCCGAAGCTCCGCCGCGCCCGCGCAAACTTCAGGAAGACCTCGGGATACAAAAGCGAACTCAGCACTTCATCCGTGCTCGCGTCGCGATCCAGTTCCGGCGCAAGTTCACCAGCCGTTTTCGCGAAATCTGCGTCCGCCAACTGCGGCCGCTTCGGTTCCCTGCCCTGCAATATAATTCCGCGGATATGTTCCGGCCATCCGCCTTCCGGTTCTCCTAGTGATCCCTCGAACATATCCACCACCGAATTCGGAATCGGCACCTGATGATCCGGCCCCAACTGTTCGAATTCACCCACCGTCATGTTATGCGTGATGAGAAATATTGCCAGATCTCCCACCACCTAGCTGGATGGAGTTACTTTCACAATGTCGCCGAACGCGCGGTTCACGTCCGCGTACGTCTGCGCAATTTCCGGCCACCGCTGTCCTAATCCCATCGCATCGGCTTGTTCTTTCAAATTCGTAATTTGTCCGCCGGGCATTTCGTGCAGATAAACTTCCGCGCTTCCGGTTTTCGGACCGGAATCGAACGGTAAATAATAACCGCGCACCGTTTCCCAATAATCCGAACAGCGGTTCAAAGCGGCAAGATCCAGGCCCGTCGCTCGCTCGGTATGTTCCAGCGCCGCAACGATCGAGTTTAGATTTGGTTGGCTGGTGGTCCCGCTCATCGAAGCCAGCGCGGCATCGCAAACGTGCACTCCGGCTTCAGAAGCTTTCAGAATCGAAGCCGCATTTATTCCGCTTGTATCGTGTGTATGAAAGTGAACCGGCAATCCAACCGAATCGCGCAAAGCCTTCACCAGCCGCTCTGCCGCATACGGGCGCAGCAAGCCGGCCATGTCTTTAATCGCAAGAACATGCGCTCCCATCCGTTCAAGCTCCCGCGCCATGCGGATGTAATAGTCCAGGCTGTACTTCTCCCGCGCCGGGTCCAGAATGTTTCCGGTATAACAAATCGCGCCTTCACAAACGCCGCCGGTTTCCCGCACCGCCTCCATCGCCACGGTCATGTTAGGCAGATAGTTCAGGGAATCGAAAATACGGAAAATATCCATGCCCTGCGCATACGCTTCTTTCACAAAACCGCGGATCACATTGTTCGGGTAAGCCGTATAGCCCACCGCGTTCGAGGCGCGGAACAGCATCTGAAAACAAATATTCGGAATCGCCTCGCGCAATTCGCGCAAACGCTGCCACGGGTCTTCCAGCAAAAACCGCATCGCCACATCGAACGTAGCCCCGCCCCACATCTCCAGGCTGTACAGCCCCGGCAAGCGGTGCGAAACATAATTTGCAATCCGCAGCAGGTCGAACGTCCGCATCCTCGTCGCAAGCAGCGATTGATGGGCATCGCGGAACGTCGTATCGGTAAGCAAAAGCCGCTGCTGCGAAGCCGTCCACTTCGCAAACGCCTTCGGCCCCTGCTCCCGCAGGATCTGCCGGGTCCCCATCGGCGGCGCGCCTACAATATGGTCGGGAACCGGCGCCTCCGGAAACCGTACTGGACGCGGCTTACCTGCCACTTCCGGATTGCCGTTGATGATCGTCTCACCCAGATACTGCAGCAACCGGGTCGCGCGGTCCTGCCTCGCCGGATAGCTGAACAGCGCCGGATTCTGGTCCAGAAACGACGTCGTAATCTCGCCCGATTGAAACGCTTCGTGATTGACCACGTTCTCAAGGAACGGAATATTGGTCTTCACTCCGCGGATGCGGAATTCCCGCAACGCGCGATCCATCCGGTGGCAAGCCTGCGGGAAATCGCGGCCCGCGGCCGTCACCTTCACCAGCAGCGAATCATAAAAGGGCGTGATCGTCGCGCCCCCATAAGCCGACCCGCCATCGAGCCGTATCCCGAACCCGCCCGGCGAACGGTATGTGTGCATCTTGCCGTAATCTGGCGTAAAGTTCGCGGTCGGGTCTTCGGTGGTGATCCGGCATTGCAGAGCGAAACCATGCAGCGGCATCCGCTCCTGCGGCGGCAGCGAAAGCGGTGCCTCGAACAGATTGCACCCTTGGGCCACCAGAATCTGAGACCGCACCAGATCGATTCCAGTGACCATCTCCGTCACCGTATGTTCCACCTGGATGCGCGGGTTCACTTCGATAAAGAAAAACTCACCCGAATCCGCATCCACCAGAAACTCCACCGTTCCCGCGTTGCGGTACCCGGCGGTGCGTGCCAATTGGATCGCTGCATCGGCCAGCCCCTGGCGGATCTCCTTCGCCAGGCCCACCGCCGGCGCTACTTCCACCACCTTCTGGTGCCTGCGCTGCACGGAGCAATCGCGCTCATAAAGATGAACCAGATTGCCGTGTTGGTCGCCAAGAATCTGAACTTCCACATGCCGCGCGCGCCGCACATACCGCTCCAGAAATACGGCGTCATTCCCGAACGCCGCACCGGCTTCCTTCCGCGCCTCTTCCAATCGGCCCTCGAATTCGTCGATCCCGTTCACGACGCGCATGCCGCGCCCGCCGCCCCCGAATGCCGCCTTGATAATCAGCGGAAAACCAATCCGCTCCGCCTCCTGACGCGCTTCCGCCGCATCGGTAACAGCTTCTTCGGTACCAGGAACCACCGGCACACCGGCCCGCTGCGCCAGTTTACGAGCCGCCGTCTTATCGCCCAGCAAATCGAGCAATTCCGCCGTGGGACCCACAAACGTAATCCCGGCCTTGTCGCATGCGCGCGCCAGGGCCGGGTTCTCCGAAAGGAATCCATACCCCGGATGAATCGCATCCACCTGCTTCTCAACCGCCAGCGCAACAATGCCGTCGATATCCAGATATGCCTGCACGGGCCCCAGGTGTTCACCCACCTGATACGCCTCGTCAGCTTTAAAACGATGCAACCCCAGCCGGTCTTCTTTGGAGTAAATCGCCACCGTGCGTAGCCCCAATTCCGTAGCTGCGCGCATGATGCGGATGGCAATCTCTCCGCGGTTCAGGGCTAATAGTTTTTTCATCCAGCGTCTTATCGCAAGTATACTGAGCGGAGTGGCGGCGGAAGATTATGAAGAGGATGAGCCGGTACGCGCGCCGTTCCGAAAGCGCACCGCAACCGGACGCGCGGCCGTAGAAACCCGCAAGGCGCAGATTTCGTTCATCGGCCCTCGCGGCTGCCAGGGCCTGGTGGATGGCGAGCCTGTTTATATCAAGCCGCAAAGCTCGATAGCCATTGGCGATTGGGTCGAGATCGATAGCGCCGGCACCATCCGCGCGACGCTCCCGCGGGCCACAACGCTCTCCCGCCCTGACCCGCTGAATCACCGCAACGAACGCGTCATCGCGGCAAATGTCGATCTCGTGGTCATCGTAGCCGCCATGCGCGCTCCAGACCTCCGGCCTGGTTTGATCGACCGCTACCTCATCGCAATCGAAAGGGGCGGCGCGGACGTCATTATCTGCCTCACCAAAATCGATCGCGTGGAAGCCGAAGCCGAGTTCAATCTGCTGGACCCCTACCGTGCGCTAAACATCCCCATCTACCCTGTTTCGAACAAGACCGGTGAAGGCGTCGAAGCACTCCTGAATGCACTCTCCGGCAAACTAGCCGTCCTGGTGGGCCACAGCGGCGTTGGCAAATCGTCGTTAATGAATGCGTTTGCGCCGGAATCGAACGCGATCACCGGTGAGATCAGCAAGCTCTATCAGAAGGGCCGCCACACCACCACTTCCTCCACCATGTACCGCCTCGCGCGCGGCATCCGCATCATCGATACTCCCGGCGTGCGCGAGTTCGGCCTTTGGGATATCACGGTTGCGGAAGTGGAGCGCACCTTTCATGACTTCGATGCTTACCGCGCGGCGTGCCAGTTCGGCGATTGCTCCCACACCCACGAACCCGTCTGCGGTGTGCGCGATGCCTTAGAAGAAGGCAGGATTCCAGAGCAGCGCTACGCAGCTTATCTACGCATCCGCGACGATGTGGAAGCGGAACATCGCAAGGCTTATTTGACCTGATTGATCCGTTCGGTCAGCAGATCGGCAAACCGCTCTGGAACAAAGCCATTCATGCGGCTTGCAATGTTTCCAGCTTTATCGACGATGATCGTTGTCGGAATAGAAGAGACGTCTAGCTTGGTGGCAAGACCGGCATCGAAATAATTGCGCCCTCCCCAGCCTCGCTCTTTCAGAATAGGTGCAACCAAAGACCGGTCCTCGTCGGTCGCCAAAGCTAAAAAGACGACATTCGGATTATCCTTGAACCGTTGCTGAACCTTCTCATAGATGGGGTGCTGCACCCGGCACGGTCCACACCAGGTAGCCCAGAAGTCCAAGACCACCACTTTCCCCTTAAGAGACGAAAGCTTAAGCGGCTCGCCCTTCACGGCAGTCAGTGTGAAGTCCAGAATTTGCGCTGCGCCGGCGTTCGGGTCCTGTGACTTCAATCGCGCCACGCGCTCGCTGACCAGCGCTTGCGTCCGGTCATAGGCTTGCAGAATCAGATCGCCCAAGCCCTTCTCAGATCCGTTCACTTTGGCGTACAACTCACCCATGCGGACGCGGTCTTTGCCGCGGTCCACTTCGCTGCTGTTCGGGTCTTCAATAGTGAACGCATCGGCGAGATGGCTCACCGCTTCCAGATTCTTACCGCTGCGGCTCAGCCACCGGCCCAACTCGCGGGCGGAACTTGCAGAGGGATATTGCGTCCAGCTCTTTTGGGCGAGTTCAATGGCCTCATTCATCTTGCCCATGTTGCCGGTCGCGCGCGCCTGATAGATCAATCCGCGTGCCGTGCCTTTCAGGATCTCTTCTTTCCACTGCGCCGCGCTGTAGCGCCCCGGAGCGGGCTGCTCACCAAGTTTTTCGATATCGTGCTCGTACCGGAGCGCCAGGCCCAAAGCCTTCTCCGCCGCGGCGCGGTCGTCAGTCAACAGCAAAGTCCTGATGTATTTATCCAGCACCTGAAGATCATCGGGATTAGCCGCCAGCACGCGTTCGCCATAAAGCAGGATGCGCTTGTCGTCTTTCGATTCGATGGCAGCTTTCACCAAAGCCGCCTCAATCGTCGCCTTCTGGGGCGAATCGGGATACTTGGCCAGATGCTTTTCCAGCGCCTGGATGTAATCCACCGGGCTATTGCCCGCCTCAGAAAGAGCCGTGTTCAGTTCCTGCTGCTCCTCGGCGGGGTCAAGCTTTCGCTGCCCATACGCGGCAATCGCCAGGAAGGCGGCGCAAGCAAGAAGCCTCATTTCACTGTTCCCCGGATGTGCTCTGCCAAGCCTGACGCCCGCGCCCGCGCCATATGCATGTAGCTCTCATTGCGGATGATCTTGTCCAGCACCGGCAAAAATTGCTCAGGGGCGATCAGCCGTTTCCTGTCGCGCAGAATCTCCACGCGGAGCAGCGCTTTCTCTACGCCCAGCTTCTCGAATCGCGCCGAGTTTTCCAGCTCCAGCCGCGATTGCTCGGTCTCGATGACGCTTTCGAACCAATCGGACAAAAGACGGGCTTCCGGGTCTTCCGAGTAGTTGAACTTCACTTCATGAGTCTCCGCCCCCTGCTCGTACCGGAACGTCTTCATGCCCATGTTGGCGACTTTGGCCGGTGATTCCAGAACTCGGGTGAACTTGCCCAGAGTCTCTGCCTTCGCTAGCAACAGCGCGCGGTCGGCATCGGTCACTGAAAACCGGATGGCACGGTCGTCCTTCGGATCGTCTCTGTATTCCGCTTCTCCTGATTCCGGGACTTTGATCTCCACCCAGGCGGGGACGCTGCCCGGAAACGACTTGGAGTATGTGATGGTCTGCGCGACTAGGGGCATCGCGCAAAGCAGGAATACAAATCTCATACGGCCATCCTCTGGCGCGTGGACATATGGTTTGCATGGCAGATCGCAATGGCAAGTGCATCGCACGTATCCTGCGAATCGATGGGCCGCGGCAAGCGAAGCAGCGCCGTCACCATCATTTGCACCTGCTGCTTCTCTGCCCTGCCATAACCCACAACGCTCATCTTCACTTCCAAAGGCGAATACTCCGCAAAAGCAACCCGCGCTTCCGCAATCACAAGCAGGGCCACGCCGCGCACGTGCGAAAGCTTGATCGCTGTCTTGACGTTGACTGCATA
>Ga0123338_10002810_pt1 | contig 16066 bp, 12 predicted proteins | sample grotaG_FD_89793 | JGI IMG/M metagenome (GOLD analysis project Ga0123338, IMG submission 89793) | Glacier valley bacterial and archeal communities from Borup Fiord, Nunavut, Canada, to study Microbial Dark Matter (Phase II) -... | ecosystem: Environmental > Aquatic > Freshwater > Ice > Glacier ...
CGCTTTTGTAACTCATTACTTACCAGCAGTGTGTCCTTTTTCAGGAACCCTGCGTTGATTTAGCTTTCCTCCAATAGTATGGTGTAAGTTTTGATTTAATCCCGCTCCCATAAGTATTGTAAAATTTCAAAAGTGCTATGTGTTTCATGGATATTATGTTTGACTGACATAAAAATGAAGATAAAAACAGCACGCTAAATTTATCTAATATTTTTGTCAATCAACGCAGGGTCCTTGAAATAGGAGACCCCTGTTGCGAAGTAAACCGGTGTTAGTGGCTATTTTTACTTTGATTTTCTAAAATTCCTTCTGTTGCAATTCTATTGCTTATTGTTCTTGAATAGCTTTCTGCTTTTTTATTTTGATGCTCTACAAATGAAGTTGTTATCCATTTTTTTGCTGCTTGCAAATCACCTAAAACTTCATATCCTAAAGCTAAATTATAAGCAATATTACCTTTTTCCGTTTCTGAACTGGTGTTTTTGTAGGCATTTAACCAATTTTCTACACCCTTTTCCCAATTATTAGTCAATACAAATCGTTCTGCTTTGGCAGATTCAGAACCGCTTTTTCCTTTTATCATTGTTCTGTCTTCCCAAACATCATATTTAATTAATCTTTTAGCAAAGTTTTGACCTATTGTAAAACTTACATCATTTACAGCTTCTGTTCCTTTTGTAAGTTTTGCTAATGCAAGTAATCTTGTTAATGCAAACTCTGTGTAATTTTTTGAACTTGAAAATGTTTTTTCATACAGAATACTTGATTTTATTGGATCATACAATCTAAATCCTGCTTTTGCAGAGGCTGTACCTCTTACATATACATTACTCGTTGCATTACTACCAACAAGATCTCTTACAAAATAGTCGGTATCAAAGTATTCTAAAACCAACAATAAATCTGCATCATATTGCTTTGATAAAGTGTTCACAGTATTCCAATCTAAAGGATTTCCAAAACCCGTTGATGAGCCTCTATCTGATGAAAGCCTCACGGTATGTCTTGTAAATTCTATATTTTTATTAAGATTTAAGGTATGTTGCAAACCCGACATACATTGTTCAGATTGTACTTTATCTGTTCCTGGAATTTCACCTGTTAAAACACCTTCTAAAATAGTAAGTGCATTTCCTTTGGAACGATTTACTAATACTATTCTTTTTGTATCTTTTGGAAGTTCAAAAACGGCGGGTCTAGTGACTAAAACTTGCATTTCTTTTGTTGAACTACAAGAAGTTAAAATTGCTAAAATTAATGTTGCTAAAAGTAATTTGATTTTCATATTTGTTTTTTCAATTTATTTTCTAGAATTATTTCAATAATTATGCCGTTTATTTGCATTTTTGAGGAAAATTGCCACTTACGAAAAGGGCTTGGTGTTGTTGGGGTATGAAAACCTTCCAACGACAATCCCGATGTTTGACTTTCCCTTATTAAGCCCAAAAGCTTATTACAAAATTCAGAACAACTTTTTGCCACAGTTCTAGCGTTTTGGCTTTTTTAAATGCTTAAATTTGCTTTCTCTTTAGCAAAAGCCCCCGATAGACGAAGTTTATAAAAAGAACAGATCGGCGTAGACTCCAGTCTAAGTCGTGGTGTTTTCAAATCTGTAGATGTGAAAGAAGAAGAAGTGATTGAGAGTAGATGAGATCTGCCGTGTGGGAATGACTTGGCCCTTTAAGGTATTGAACAATAAGGGAATTATCATTGACTGACATAAAAATGAAGATAATAACAGCACGCTAAATTAATCTAATATTTTTGTCAATCAACCCAAGGTCCCTGAAATAGGAGACCCCTGCTGCGAAGTTAAACCAGCCATGGGTATTTTTTCTTCACCACAAATTTTTAGATCCTTAAAATTTCATCCCCTCCTTTTTTATATTTCACTCCCTGATTATCTTAGTTTGTCAGAAATGAATTGATATCTGGAAAGGTTTACATTTTCTTTGGTTCATAATTTTTTTATGACGATGAAAATAACCTCTACACTTATATTTTTCTTAATGCTTTTTAATATTGCAAAAGCACAAACTATTATTAGTGGAAAAATTATCGATGAAAAAAAACAAGCAGTTATCGGTGCCAGCGTTTATTTAAAAGGTACTTATGATGGTACTTCCACTGATACAACCGGTTTTTTTAAATTTAAGACAGATGAAAAAGATACTGCAACACTCATTTTAAGTTCAATAGGGTTCGAAACGCTTGAACAAAAAATAAAACTTAGCCAGGCAGTAAGCTTACATATAGTTTTAAAAGAATCTAAAAATACTTCACTTAAAGAAGTGGTTATTACAGCGGGTACATTTGAAGCAAGCGATACAAAAAGAACAACCATTTTAAAACCTTTAGATATTGTTACAACAGCAGGTGCATCTGCCGATGTATTTGGTGCTTTACAAACTTTACCTGGTGCAGGTAAGGTTGGCGAGCAAGAAGGGTTGTTTGTTAGAGGTGGCTCCGCCAATGAAACAAAAGCTATTGTAGATGGAATGATAGTACAAAACCCTTTCTTTAGTAGTGTACCAAGCGTTGCTCAACGAGGAAGGTTTTCTCCTTTTATGTTTAAAGGTACCTCTTTTAGTACAGGAGGTTATTCAGCACAATATGGACAAGGGCTTTCATCTGTACTTATTTTAAATACAACAGACCTTGCTCCTAAATCACAAATTAACATGGGTTTGTTAATGGTTGGAATGTTTGGTGGCGGGGTAAAAAAATGGAATAAAACGTCATTGGGTGTAGATGTAAATTATTTTAATTTAGGACCAGTATTAAACAAGGTAGTAAAACAAAATATTGATTGGCAAAAAGCACCTAACGGCTATACAGGTACAGTTAATTTTCGTCACAAAACTTCCACAACTGGTTTGTTAAAAATTTATGGGAGTTTTTCTTCAAATTCTTTAGGATTACAATTTCCTGATGTTACAAAGGAAAGTTTAAAAACACAATTCAGTTTAAAGAATAATAACTTTTACTTAAATTCTACTTTCAACGAAAAATTAAATAAATGGAATTTATATGCTGGTCTTTCACAAAGTTATAATCATGATGATATTCATATTGATACCATTACTGTTAATAGGGCTGATAATCGTACGCAGGGAAGATTTGTTTTAAACAGGGATATTACTGAAAACGTGGCAATTACTATCGGATCAGAATTACATTATTATGGTTTTGAAAACGCCTATCAAGGGAAAAAATTATCTTTTACAGATACCTACTGGGCTAATTTTATTGAAACAGATATTTATATAACACCAAAATTAGTTAGCCGCATTGGTCTACGCAATGAATATTCCACAATTTTAAATAAATGGAACATTGCCCCAAGAATGTCTTTCGCTTATAAAACCGGAACTTATAGTCAGGTGTCCTTAGCCTACGGCCAATTTTTTCAAAATCCAAACAACCTTTATTTATATTCAAACCATAATTTAGATTTTGAAAAAGCAAGTCATTATATTCTTAATTATCAAATTATAAAAAACGACCGAACTTTTAGAGTTGAAGCATATTATAAAGATTATAAAAGCCTTGTATTAGAAAAAACCTCTGGAAACTTTGATGCTGATCCAAACCGTTTTCCAAGTAATTTAACAACTAACTCTGGATATGGATATGCAAAAGGTATTGATGTTTTCTATCGTGATAAAAAAACTTTTGAAAATTTAGATTTTTGGATTTCTTATTCTTATTTGGATACAAAAAGGCTTTTTATGAATTATACTACCGAAGCCATGCCAACATTTGCTTCAACTCATAACCTTTCTATTGTAACAAAAAAATATTTTGGCACTCTTCACACACAATTAAATGCTACTTATAGTCTTTCAAGTGGAAGGCCTTATTATAACCCTAATGTAATAGATTTTCTTTCAGAAAAAACCCCTGTTTATAATAATTTAAGCATAAGTATAAATTATCTAACCAATATAAAAAGAAACTTTGCAGTCATTTTTGCTGAAATCGGTAATGTATTAGGAACTAAAAACGTTTTTGGCTACCGATATTCTACTGATGGAACTCAAAAAATTGCTACAAACCCACCTGTTTATAGAAGTTTTATGATCGGCATGTTTGTAACTTTAGATAAGTTTAAAAAGGGAATTTAGCTAATTAGACTTGAGACAAGACACTCAAGACAAGAGAAAATTTTAAAAAGTTTTAACAATTATATTTTTTATCAACTAAATCAATTTAAAAATCATGAAAAAATCACTTTTAGCTATTTGTTTAATGTTAATTAGTTCATTGGGAGTAATGAGCAAAAATTTGGATGAGAAGTACGTTAAGGCAATGGAAACTGCGATTGGGCAACTCCATACCTCCAAATCTATAGAGGATTATCAAGCTGCAGCCAATAAATTTGAAATGATTGGAAAGAATGCAAAAGATGAATGGTTGCCTGCCTATTATGAAGCATATTGTTATTCAACAATGTCTTTTATTGAAAAGGATGGTAAAAAAAGGGATATTTTCGTTGATAAGAGTGAGGCTATATTAAAAGGTATTAAAGTAGAAAATGAAGAAATTTTAATTATGAAGGCTTTCAATGCAACAGCTAGTCTATCAATCGATGGAAAAAATCGTTGGATGGTACAAGGACCGATTTTCGATGCTAATTTGATAGCTGCTGAAAAATTAAACCCAGAAAACCCAAGGATCTATCATTTAAGAGCAAATAATCTTTTTTACACTCCCGAGGCTTTCGGTGGTGGTGCAAAAGTGGCATGTCCCCTATATCAAAAAGCAAAAGAAAAGTTTGAAACATTTAATCCTGAATCTTCCATTTCACCTAATTGGGGGAAAGAATACAATGAAATGATGCTTAAAAATTGTAAATAGAGATTTAATTTTTGAAAGAAGGATCAAAACATAATTCTTAGGCTTGATCCTTTTTTTAAATTTTTACTGTTTCAATAATAAAAGATTAATGGGGAGAAAAATAAAAACTATGTTCTATTTGTGGATCAAAAGAGTTAAGAAATTTATTGTTAATGTATTAATTACTTTGGTTCTTAATCTGGCTCTTGGCGCTATAACTTATTTTTTTCTAAAAAGTTTTACAAACATAATGACAGAAAATAATGACACATTTAGGAATAGTGGAATGGGTTGGCTAATCATAGTTAATGGCTTACAAGCAATAGGAATAGTTTTAGCACTTGGAATTTTTGGAGTTTTTGAAAAAAATTTCCGTGCTATTTTCTTAAGGTTTTTATTTTTAACTCTATGGTTATTTTTAGTGGATGAATTCATGACAGCTTTAATCTATAGGTTTGATGATTTTTGGAATGCCTTATTTCATTATAATATATTAGGGTTAGTATTTGGCACTAATAATATTTTGTCGGGAATACTTACATATACTTATAATAATTATGAAAAGAACCGTACAAAAAAGATTTTAGACCAAGAGTATCAATTATTAGAACTTAAAGAACTAAAAACCAAAGCAGAACTCGAAGCCCTTCAGGCAAAAATTAATCCTCATTTTTTATACAACTCTCTCAACGCCATTGCCAGTTTAATTCATGAAAATCCAAATAAAGCTGAAGAAATGGTATTGTTGCTTTCAAAATTTTTTCGATACAGTACAAATGCAAAAAGCCAATACTTAACCAGAATAATTGATGAAATTGATATGGTTAAAACTTATTTGCAAGTAGAAAAAGTAAGGTTTGACGAGAGAATGGAATATCATATTTTTTTCGAAAATGAAAAATTAAAAGATTGTCTAATTCCACAATTTTTACTTCAACCATTGGTAGAAAACGCCATTAAACATGGCATTTCTAAAATGACTGATAAAGGCATTTTACATATTGATATAATTGATAAAAATGAAAGAATAGAAATTATAATTTCCGACAATGGAGCACCTTTCCCAAATCAAATCAATACTGGTTATGGCTTGAGAAGTACACAAGATAAATTGCGTTTGTTAATGGGTGAGGATGCAAAAATGGAAATTATAAATGGAAAAAATAATTTTATAATTAATGGAGATAATATCAAACCATCAAAATCAATAAGAATTTTGATGAAAAAATGTTTTCTTCAAAATATTAATTGATGTAATCCATTTGGTTTCCTTCTTCTTTTTCTTTGGATTATAATATTAATTGCAGACCATTTTAGAATTATTTCTAAAATATCAATATAATGATATTGATAAATTGATATTTAATTTACAATAAACAAATCGATTCTAAAATTATATTTAATCTTAAATTTTTTTGCGAAACATCAATTACTAAAATAAATAATTATGACTACAATTTTAATTGATGATGAAAAACTTGCTGTTAGTCGCTTAAAAAGATTGCTTACGGAGTATGGTGATACGATTGAAATAATTGGCGAAGCACACAACGGAATTGAAGGCTTGGAAACCATAGAAAGATTAAAACCCGAATTAATTTTTTTGGATATTGAAATGCCAGGCATGAATGGTTTTGAAATGCTATCCAACTTAAGTTATTCTCCTCTTGTTGTATTTGCCACAGCTTACGATGAATATGCTATCAGAGCATTTGAAGAAAATTCAATAGATTATTTATTAAAACCCATTGAAAAAGAAAGATTAGAGATAACGATACAAAAATTAAAAAAAAATAAAACGCATCCCATACTTGGTTTTGACAACGTTCAACTTTTAAAAATTTTAGAACAGATAAAACCTAAAAAGGAAATGGTTTCTATTTCTGTTAAAACAGGTGATAAAATATTGCTCTTAAGGCTGGAAGATATTAGTTATTTTGAAGCTGAAGATAAATATATTTTTCTCAATACTAAAGATGGAAAAAAATATTTGTCAGATTATACTATAGCAAATCTGGAAGAAAAACTACCAGATAATTTTTTGAGAATAAGCCGATCTAAAATAGTGAACTCCCATTTAATAAAGGAGATTCAAAAACATTTTAGCGGTAAATATATTTTGTTCTTAAATGACAAAGAAAATTCAAAAATTGAAACAGGTTTAAAATTTAGTGATAATATTAAAAATTTATTTCAATTGTAAATTTTAATATTTTTTCTAAATAATGAATTGAAATTATAAAAATTTGTATTTAAGTCACTGAAAAATATAATCTGTTATATAAATCATATTTACTTCAAGTGTTTAATTGATATCATCATTCCATTTTTGCGTGTCAATAATATCATCTTTTAAAAGTTTATAATTAAGAGTTGCAAAACCAATAAATGAGCATGTTTTGATTATTTCTTCTGCATAGGATTCGATGTATTCACCATAGTCTACAAGTTTACTTTGAGGATAGTGTACACCAATTCCTAAATACCTAGAAACATATTGAACTCTAATCACATCAACCTCTATAGGAAGTTTATCAATAGAAACTTGTTGTCTAAGTAAGGATACGAGCCAACTAAATGCCATAAACTGAAAGTCAATTGGTAAATTCTTAATTAGTACATCAGTACAAGGGCACTCAACAATTTGATATCCTTTTGCCATATTTATTTATAAATTATCAGTATAATTTAACTTTAAACCAATTTAAACACAAAAGCCAACTATCTTTCAATAGTTGGCTTTTTAAATATTAAAAATTTATTATAAATCTTATTTCTTTTTTAATTCCAACATTGTCACCTCCACACGCCTGTTTAATTTTTTCTCATCTTCGTTGGTATTGTCGTTTAATAAATCCATTGAACCATATCCTTTAGCTATCATTCTCTCTTTAGGAATTCCTTTGTCAACTAAATATTTACTAACTGCCTTGGCTCTTGCATCGGAAAGCACCTGGTTTCGTTCTATTGTTCCATCCGCATCGGTATAGCCAGCTATTTTTACACCAAAACTTTGGTTTGATTTTAAATAATCAAATACCTTACTTAGTTCGGGCATGGCTTCTGTTTTAAGTGTTGTTTTATCAGTATCAAAATAAACAATATAAATTTGATTAGGTTTAATAACGGTTTCTTTTGTTAAAACTTGTTTCTTTGATGCAGCAGATTTTTGTGTTTGTTCTTTTGTATTTAAACCTGCAAGCGTATAAAGTGTATCACTACCTACTACAAAGGGAACAAGTTTTCCACTTGGGTCAGAAAAAAAGTATTCAGCTTTAACTGCCTTTTCTTTTGCCGTTGCTTTTTCAACCGACATTTGATCAGTGTATGCAACATTTAAAAGATCTTTTAAGGCTGCAGAGTCTTCAGCGGATAAAATTCCATTCATCAATCCAAATACTTCAGCATTATCTTTTTTGGCATCTTTATTGTTTTTTTCAACGTCTTCAAAAACGTTTTTAACAGCTACTGATTGCCCAACCATTTTTCCATCTTTTGTTACACCAGCAAGAATAATTTCCTGATATAATTCATAAAAATAATTTTGGTTAGGTACATAAATATTAATTAAAGCAGGTTTATAACCTTGGGCTTCGATGATAATATCATAATTTTTTCCTGGAGGAAAAATAACAAGGTAATCACCCGTTTTAGCATTTGGTTGGTAAACATCTTTAATAATTTCATTTGTCTCTTTATCAATTATTTTTATTTTAGTAGGATGTGGTTTTGGAGGATTACCTGCCAAAATTTTTCCTTTCATCATCGTCAATGGTACAACACCTTGTTCTTCAGGTATCCCTAAAAAATAAATATCAGCACCACCTAAACCCCCTGGTCTGTCAGAAGAAAAATATCCTTTTTTTGCATCAGCAGATAATACAAAATACCCATCGTTATAAACAGTATTGATAGGCGCGCCCATGTTTATAGGTGCAGAAGGTTTATTTGCTTCAAATATTATTTTAAAAACATCCATTCCTCCAATAGAATTTGGTCCATTAGAAGAATAATATAAAGTTTTTCCATCAGGATGTATAAATGGAGCATCTTCATCATATTTACTATTTACCGTCGGACCTAAATTAATAGGTTTGCCCCATGAGTCACCAACTTTTACAACTTTATAAATATCCATACCACCAAAGCCTCCAGGGCGATTACTGGCAAAAAACATCATTTTTTCATCAGGTGTTAAACTGGCACTGTTTTCTTGCGATGATGAATTTACTTCAGGACCTAATTTTTCAAGTTTACCCCACACATCTCCTTGTAATTTTGATAAATAAATATCTCCTGAATTTGGTAATCCGCCTACATACACAAGTAATTTTTGTCCGTCGGGCGATAAACCTACAGAACCCACATTACTTCGCATATTATTAATTATTGGCACATTTAAATTAATGCTCACTGGTGGCTGCCAACCACCATAATTTGGATCTTTTTTAGTAATAATAAGGTCTTCATATTCACCCGCTTTACCAAAAGTTTGCGTTTTACCCACTGTTAATGGTTTTACTGAAGTGTATATTAATACACTTTCGTCAGCTGAAATTACAGGTCCATATTCTGTAAATTTTGTATTAATAGGAGCCCCAATGTTTTGAACAACTATTTCAGCCGTTCCCCTGTCATACCTTTTTGCATTATTACAAAAAGCGATATAGTGATTTGCATCTTCTAACCTATTCGGGTCTTTTTCGGTCGTTTTATATTTACTTAAAGCTGCGAGTGCTTTATCGTATTGTTTATTTAAATGAAGCGATTTTCCTAAATACAAATTAACATTTGGAGGAACAATATTACTCTTAGATGCATTTTCAAAATAAGGTATTGATTTTATTTTTTCATCTGTTTGGAAATAACAAATGCCAATTGCATAATTTGTTTCAGGATCATTAGGGTTTGATTTTAATATTTGATTATAAAGCACTAAAGCATTTCTATAATCTTTTATATTAAAATAACTATCCGCTTTTTTAATTTTTTTTTCTAAATCTGTTTGAGCCATTATTGCATTTACCGACACAAAAAATATGAAAAACAGAGTTAGAGGACGCAAACATTTGTGCATAACAAAGGAATAAAAAATTTAGTTTGAATTAATTTTCGTAAAAAACACTACCTATAACTACTAAACGCGAAAAGAGTTCTAAAAAATCTTTTTTGCTTCAAAATGAATTACAATAATACAAATTTTGTATTATAACAATAATATAAAAACAGAGATAAACTTACTTTATAATTTAAAAAGGTGATTTTTTCTTAAATGTCGTCATTAATACATTTTTACCATAATGTTTATATTAATTTTGACTTGAATTATCATATTTCATAAAATAAAAATTTATTTAACTATTTTTTCATGAAAAAACTTTTGGTTTTATGTTTATTCATTTCCTTTGCCAACTTACTTCAGGCTCAAATTTTAAAACCTGCTAAATGGCATTTTGATATATCTAAAAAAGAAGTAAAAACCGGCGACGAAATCGATTTAATCTTTTACGCTGATATTGAACCTGATTGGTATTTATATTCAACCGATTTCGATGCTGACCTTGGCCCAACTGTTACCACTTTTACGTTTGCAAAAAACGAAAGTTTTGAATTGAAAGGAAAAATAAAACCTATTGGTTCCAAAAAGAAATTTGATCACACTTGGAATGGAGAAATCACCTACTTTACCACGAAAGCAGAATTTCGCCAAACCATTAAAATTTTAAAAACCAACCCCATTATAAAAGGAACATTTGAATACCAGGTTTGCACAAATAAAGATGGTAAATGTGTGCCGGGTGATGGTGAATTTGATTTTAACCAACTTAAAGTATTAGGTGGGGGAGAAGAAAAAAAAAATGAAATTAAACCGATTGAACCAGAAAAAGATAAAAATAAAGTAATAGAAAAAACAAAAATACGTAGCGAAAAAAAAAATGAATCGCTATGGGGATTTATGTTCATTGCTTTTCTAGGTGGTTTGTCAGCACTTATCACTCCATGTGTTTTCCCAATGATTCCCATGACGGTTACTTTCTTTACAAAGCAAAGTTCAAACAGGCGTCAGGGTATTTTTAAAGCAATTATTTTCGGATTATCCATCATTTTAATTTATACAATACCTGGCACATTAGTAGCAATATTTGGTGGTGGAGACGCAGCAAACTTTTTAAGCACGCATTGGTTGCCGAATATATTATTTTTTGTAATTTTTGTCGTTTTTGCTCTTTCGTTTTTAGGTCTTTTCGAAATAGTTTTACCCTCTTCTTTGGTCAATAAAGTTGATGCCGCATCTGATAGAGGTGGTTACTTAGGAATATTTTTTATGGCATTTACACTTGCCTTAGTTTCGTTTTCGTGTACCGGACCCATAGTTGGTAGTTTGTTAGTTGAGGCTTCTCGAGGTCATTTATTGAAACCTATTTTAGGTATGTTTTCTTTTTCATTGGCTATTGCTTTGCCATATACTTTATTTGCAATATTTCCGAGTTGGATGAAAAGTCTTCCTAAATCAGGAAGCTGGTTAAATTCAGTAAAGGTTGTTTTGGGTTTTTTAGAACTTGCCTTATCTCTAAAATTTTTAAGTATAGTTGATCAGGTTTATCATTGGGGAATATTAGATAGGGATGTTTTTTTATCATTATGGATTGTTATTTTCGCCATGATTGGCTTTTACTTTTTAGGAAAAATAATTCTTCCTCACGATACCAAGGAAGAAAAGATCTCTGTTCCTAAAATGATTTTAGCAATTTTAACTTTTGCTTTTGTAGTATATTTGATACCTGGTTTGTTCGGTGCTCCTTTGCATCCTTTAGCGGGATATTTGCCCCCCGAAACTACTATTGAAGATCGAAATTTATATTCAGTTAATAATAATGGTAATTCAAAATCTGAAAATCTAACTTCAATTGAAGAACCAGTTAAGTACAGCAATCTATTTAAATTTCCATATCAACTTCAAGGGTTTTTTGATTATGAACAAGCATTAGCTTATTCAAAAAAAGTAAACAAACCTATTTTTATTGATTTCACAGGTCATGGTTGTGTAAATTGTAGAGAAATGGAATCGCGTGTGTGGGGCGACAAAGAAGTATTAAAAAGACTTCAAAACGATTATGTTTTATTAGGTCTTTATGTTGATGATAAAACTGATTTGCCAGAACAAGAATGGATAAAGGGAAACGATGGAAAAACAAAAAAAACAATTGGAGCTAAAAATTCAAGTTTTCAAATCGACCGTTATAATAATAATGCACAACCATTTTATGTTTTATTAAACACAAATGGAGAAAGATTATTAGAACCGATAGCCTATGACCTAACTGTTCAAAGTTTCGTTGATTTTTTGGATTTGGGTTTAAAGAATTTTAAAGAACAAAAAACAGAAGAATAAAAAATTTCAATAACAAAAAAAAGGTCAGTGATGCATCATTGACCTTTTTTTTGTTATAAACCCGCATGTGAGTAACTCATTTGTAAACCAGATATTTTTCTATGTAAATACCATATTTTAGATGAAGCAGGGTAAAAGGCCATTCCTTTTTCTAGAAGCATATTTGCTTCGCTATAATGTTTGCTATAAAAAAGTTTTACTGCTTGGTTATAAAATTGTAATCCACATAAATTCATTAAGGAAATTTCGTGTATTAATGCACGATTAGCATTTTCCGCAAGTGCTTTTTCTTTTTTCCAAATTATTTTTTGATTGGTTATAAATCCATTCTGGGGATCAGTCGATTCAATCATTATTCTTCCTTTTTCTAATTGAATAACCAAATAGGCATGGCTTGCAGTTTCTCTTATGGAGATAATATAACCAAGTTGTTTAAAAACCAATGCAAAAAAAGCGGAACCTGTTACGCAATTATATGATTTTGATTTGAAAATTTTATAGAATGGTGTGTTAACTTGATAGCATTGAAGAAAGTCGTGATGAACTCTATTAAAAGCGTACCATAAAAAGTTTTCTTCGGTTTTAAATTTCGTGCGTTTTAAAACTAATAAATCGCAAAAATCTGTAACCTGTTGCTGAATTTCCATTTTTTGTGTGGAATCCATATCAGGATTAAAACTTAGCCAAAAAGCCAGGGAGGTGTGGAGACTGTTGCTATCCAGGGATAATAATTTTTGACTTACATTATCTCCATCAGCCAAATACTGGGCTTGCAACCCAATCCCTAAAAATGAAAACCACATTACACATAGTAAGCGGATAGTAAATTTTTTCAAATTCTTTTTTCTGGTTTTTCTTGTGATACATAATTAACAATTTGTTAACACAAAAATAACATTTGTTAACATTAAGTTAACATTGAAGTTTTGAAAAAATATTACTTAGGGAGATTTTAGGTAAGAAAAAAGAATTGTGGTAAAAGAACAATGCAATAAAAGGAGTGCTAATTAAAGAATACCTTTATTTTCTAATTTGAACAGGCTTCTTTATAAAATGGTCTTATTGTATAAATAAAAACCAGAATTGATACAGAATTTGGAAATTAAAAAATTTTAAAATTGTTCTGAATATAATTTTTTCTACAAAAACTTACATTAAGCACATTGAATATAAAATTATTTTAAGAAAAGATTTTTCCAAAATATTTAGCCTCATCAGGTGTTTTCAGCTTATACAAACAACTGCCCTTGATATCTATATTTTGCCTTTGTTGGTATCCTACCAACAAACCGAATGGCAATCAGCTGGAAGGCTTAAGTTTTAGCCGTCTCAGGTGTTTTCACCTGAGACAAAACGCTTCTCCATTTCAATAGTGGGCAAGGATCATGATTACTTCATTTTAGAAATAATACTTTTATTTTAATAATCTCCAAAATAATTAAAATATTATCAGGTGAAAACACCTGATACAAAAACGCTGTCTTCCATTTTTATAGTGTTTTGCCTTTGTTGGCATCCTACCAACAAACCGAATGACAATCAGCTGGAAGGCTTATGTTCCAAATCTAAGGTGAAAATTAATAATTTGAATTCATTTAAGTTCAACCTAAACTATTTTACAACAAAAAATCGAACATTACTTTCGTTTTTAATTTCGTTTTCCATTAGTCATGTAATTTATAAATAATGAATGGAATGTTAGCCTATCGGCTATATTCTATTCTATTTCGTTGGTAGGAAACCAACAAAGGCAAAATGTCTACGACACGTTTTAAAGTATAATTTTGGTCATTAGAGGCCGGTGAAGACACCTGCCTCGGAGTATAATCTAATGGGATTTAAGGTTGTAACCTGACATGATTACAGTAGAGCTTTCGGTCACATCTAACTGGAGATTATTAATTTTTATATGGCCAATATCTAATAGAGTAAGCCCTTGCATTTTTACAATTGCATTTTTTGCAGTTATTTGCGGAGCTTGTTTAAGTTCGTGATTCATATAAAATAAGACCTGAGAGGAATCTTGCTGACTAATCTCCAGCTTATCAATATTATGTGTATTGCTTTGTACTTCAATTTTCGATTTATCAGCCAATTTGATTGTCAATTCCTTTTGATCAAATTTTTCAAATATAAATTTGGTTTTACTACAATCAATAGCTAATAACTGAGGCGCACCGATTCTAACTAATACACTATGTTCCATCCAAAATTTTTTGGTAAAGTCAGCGGGGCTCTTAACAAATTGAAGATGTAAAGTATCGCCAGATTCATAAGTCTTAATACTGTCTTTTTCATAGCCTCCCCAATAATCAAGCACCCTTACAGAACAATTTTTCTGCTGTGTAAATACTATATTAGTAACATTAACACCTTGGATTTTAAGATATTTAAATGGTTTAGAGGATATCTTATTAAAATTCCAATAAATATCACTTTTATCTAAACTATCGTATCGTTTTTTTAATATAACATTTGAGACGAATAAGGATATCACAAACGCGCTTAACATCATGATTAATATTTTTGTGCTTAGTTTCATTATTTAGTTTTCTTTAAAATTTTCATTAATAAATTCTTCAAATCGTAAGGTTACATCTTCTGCAGTAACCTTTAATAAGTACATATTTCTGAACATTACCGGCAAATCATTTTTAATAAACAGATTCCTGCGGAAATTGAGTACCTTTTCTGATCCATCTTCAGGCACAAAATAACCCACACCACGTTTATTCAAAATTATTTCCTCCTGTTGTAAATAATCATAAGTCCGTTGTATTGTATTGGGGGTTACCTCCATAAAAATGGCCAGTTCACGAATGCTTAATATTTTGTTACTTGGCAGCCATTTATTAAGCAAAATCTGTTCACACACATATTCTGCTATTTGTAAATAAATTGCTTGTTTATCTCTAAATTCCATCTAAGCTTCCTTTTCTTTTAATCGTAAATAAGATAATAACCATAATATTGTAGGAATCACATATGTGAAAATAAAGGACGCTGTTTTTGTTAGTGCCGATGGCATATTAATAATTCCTACCTCGTTGCCTACCTTCAAATGGACATTCGTAAATGGAAACGATGACTCGATATGATTAAAAAAGAATGATCCAAAAAGCAAATTGATAAAATAGGTGCTGATAATAAACGCGAAAATTAAAAGTGCCACTTTGATAAAGCTTACTTTATTGAAATATAATGAACCTAAAAGCATGGCTCCGGAGATATAAAAGAACATAATAAATATGTATCGAACATTTTCGCTGTTAAATGAAAGAATTTGTGCCGAGTTATATAAATTAAGATAATCGGGAGAGTTAGGATCAAGATTATTCCGGTAAATGTTTACAAAACACACATCTATCACCCTATAAAAACCCAAATATATTAAAACGAATAAGCCTCCCGATATGATTATTCCGCAAAGCCACTTTTCTAAATGCGAGGCAGGCAATAATAAATAAGATATCCCACTAGATGTGGAAGAAAAATAACCGAATACGGAAGAAGCCAGAAAACTACCTCCGATAAGCAAACCCAGAAAAAAAGCACCTACTTGTGCACTTCCAAGCCCGCCTATCTTCTGTAAACTAATATAGGTAAGCAAGGTAGTTGCTAATGTAACTGCCAATAAGCCGAGTAATAGAGCTGGCCGTTCTAAAACAGACTTTTTAAACAGCCAAAAAAATCTTTTGATATCAAATATATCATTCATTGGTTTTATTTTTTTAAGTTAAATATTTGATTTAATAAGTTGGGGTTTTGAGTAGCGCCATTAAAAAGGTGTTCTAAGTTAAGGCGTGAATCTTCACCACTTCTGTTTTCTCTCAC
>Ga0123338_10002811_pt1 | contig 16065 bp, 17 predicted proteins | sample grotaG_FD_89793 | JGI IMG/M metagenome (GOLD analysis project Ga0123338, IMG submission 89793) | Glacier valley bacterial and archeal communities from Borup Fiord, Nunavut, Canada, to study Microbial Dark Matter (Phase II) -... | ecosystem: Environmental > Aquatic > Freshwater > Ice > Glacier ...
AACCCGGTCATAGACGCCTTTTGCGGCATGGAGTACAGCTTCCAGCGCTTCCCAATTTGCGTGAACATCGCTGATCACCAGATATCGCATCAGGCCCTTCGCAAACGCATCAGCGTAATCTCCGGTGTAGCGCCCACACGCGCCGGTATCCCAATGGTCCCGATGCCTCTGGTCACATAACAGGTCGCGCCGCGCTCCACGTACAGGCCCGAGACATAGCGCGTCAGGAAACGTGCCGGGTTCACCGTCTGCTTCAGGATTTCCAGCGTCACCTGCCCTCCATGGGTATGACCGGCCACCATCGCTTGCCAGCCTTGTTCCGGTGCCTCTGTGAACACATCGGGATTGTGCGAAAGGAGCAGGTTCGTGGCGTCTGGAAGAATTAAGTAGCGAGCACCGTCCAAGTATCGGCCCCTCAAAGTGAATGGCTGGTAATCGATGCCGGCCACATTCAACACTCCCTTCCCGAACTTCAATTCGCGCCTGCCATGCCGCAGGAACGTAATTCCTTTTCGGGCTGATTGCAACTCCGTATACCGCTCCACCTGGGCGTAAATTTCATGATTGCCCAGGCATCCCAGCATCGGAGAATCCGCCTTGATGCGGCTCAGTTGAGCGATGCAATCATCGAGCGGATCACCCCAACTGGAAATCAGGTCCCCGGTCATCAAAGCCACCTGGGGCCGAAGCTCGTTGGATGCATCGATTACACGCGCCAACTCGCGCACGCTCAGAAATCGGCTCAGATGAATGTCGCTAAGCTGCAGAATCCTGAGCCCTTCTAAATCCGGGTGCAGTCCCACAACGGGCAGGTTTACTTCCTCAACTTTGTAGTCGAAACGCGTCACGAACGCGCCCCACCCTTCCACGGCGAACGGTGCTGCTACAGCCGCCGCCCCCGCCAGTTGCAATATTCTGCGGCGCTTCCGGTCGACTGGCAATCGAGCCGTCACAAAATGGTACACAACGTAAAACAGGAAAGCCGGTGTTGATGCTATGAGCCAAAGGTAGGCTGCGGTGCGAAGATTCAGGAAGTATGGCGCAAACTCCCGGATGACGCCAAGAAAGATTCCCGCCAACCCAAGCAACGCGATGACAAAAATCAGAGCCCAAAAGAGCACGGCACTCACCGCCGATAACCTGGCCCGCAGCCGCAGCCAGATCGCGACGACAATTCCCACCTGCGCCGCCAGCAGCGGAGCCAGCATCGCAAGTTCAGTCGGCTGCATAACGGTGCGCATTGCGAATCAGTCCCCGTTCGCGCTTGCGCGCTGGCCTGCAATCGCTAGCGTCGCGATCGCGGCGGTCTCGGCCCTTAGTATCAAAGGTCCCAGTGACGCGCGCAACCAGCCAGCCCCGTCCAGTAGGGAACGTTCACTTTCTGTCCATCCGCCTTCAGGGCCAACCAGAATGCTGAGAGCGGAATGAGCGGGCACACCGTTTAAGAGCTGGGCGAAGGCTATCGCGCCGTGCTGTTCTTCCATGCGGCAACGCACGCCCTCGGCCTGCAATGACGTTAGCCGAACGGAGTCTTGAATAATGGGGCAAGCCACTCGGCGCGCTTGCTGGCTGCTCTCCCGGGCAATTTTTCGCCAACGTTCCGATCGTTTGACGGACGCCGCCATTAAGCCTGCCTCCGACCGGGCGCATTCCACCGGGACAATCGAAGTGGCACCCAGTTCCGTTGCTTTTTCTACAACCCACTCGAACCGATCGAATTTGATCAGCGCCATGTACAGAGTGAGTGAGGGTAGGGCTGCCGGCGCAGGGAGTTGTTCCAGTATTTGAAACCGCACGACGGATTTCCCGGCTTCCCGAATTTCCGCCAGGTAAACGCCGTTACCGTCCGAAATTTCATACTGCTGACCCGTCTCCGCCCGCAGGACGCGCCCCAGGTGGTGGGCCTCGTCGCCCCGCAACTCAGCTTGCCCATCCCGCACAAAGTCGACAAAAAATCGGCGGCGCGCCATTTAGCGAAGCCTGCACCTTACAATTGTTGCGGAACCCACCAACTCTATATTTGCAAAATGATCGCACTGCTGCGCGGTACCTTACTCGAGAAGCACCCCAACCAAGCCATCGTCGAAGCGGGCGGTGTCGGTTACGACCTGACTATTCCGGTGTCCACGTACACCGCACTTCCCGACATAGGGCAGGAAATTCGCCTTCGCGTTCACACCCATGTCCGCGAAGACGCGCTGGCCCTGTTTGGGTTCGTTTCGCAGGAAGAGAAGACCCTGTTTGAAAAACTTACCAGCGTCAGTGGAATCGGGCCCACTCTCGCCATCAAAATTCTGTCCGGCTTGAACGCGCCAGATTTGACCGCCGCGATTCGCAATGGCTCGCTCGAGCTACTGGTGCGAATCCCGGGCGTGGGCAAGAAGACCGCGGAGCGCATGGTGCTGGAACTTCGTGACAAGCTGGTCATGGTTCCGCCATCGCCAGGCACCCCCGCTCACCCGGCCTTCGACTCTGTCGAAACAGATGTGCTCTCCGCGCTCCTGAATTTAGGCTGTGCACGTCCCGCCGCGGAAATCGCAGTCCGTAAAGCAAAGGCCGCCGGGGCGGAGCCAAAGTTCGAACCTCTGTTCCGGCGCAGCCTGGAATTTGTTCGGTAGGCTGAAAGGATGTCCGAGCAGCGAATGGTTTCCGGTGCCCCGGATGCGGAAGATGCCCAGTTCGAAGTGGGTCTTCGCCCCCGCAAGCTGAAAGATTTCACCGGGCAAACCAAGCTAAAAGAAAACCTGGCAATTGCCATCGAAGCGGCGCGCCACCGCGGGGAAGCCATGGATCATGTCCTGCTTTATGGTCCTCCCGGCCTGGGGAAAACCACGCTTGCTTCCATCATCGCCGCGGAATTGGACGTGGCTTTCGATCAGACCTCCGGCCCCGTACTGCAGAAAAAGCTCGACCTTTCCGGGGTCTTGACGAACCTTCAGGAGCGTCAGGTTTTCTTCATTGATGAGATCCATCGCCTTCTGCCCGATGTGGAAGAAATGCTGTATTCGGCGCTCGAAGATTTTCAACTGGATCTGCTGATCGGCTCCGGTCCGGGCGCCCGCACCATGCGAATTCCCATCCAGAAGTTTACTGCTGTGGGCGCTACAACGCGGCAAGGCCTGCTCAGCGGACCGTTGCGGGGCCGCTTCGGGCTTCATTTGCATCTGAATCATTATTCCGTGGAAGAGTTGACGCTGATTGTCACGCGCTCCGCCCGCCTACTGGACGTAAGCGTGGATGCCGAAGGGGCAGCCGAGATCGCGCGCCGTAGCCGGGGTACGCCCCGCATCGCGAATCGCCTTCTACGTAGAGTGAGAGATTATGCTCAAGTCCGCGCTAACGGGCACATCTCCATGGAAAACGCCGGCGTAGCGCTCGATCTCCTGGAAGTGGATCGCCATGGCCTGGACGAAATCGATCAGAAAATTATGCGCGCGGTCCTTGAAAAGTATCGCGGCGGACCCGTGGGCATCAACACCATCGCGGCTTCCGTAAACGAAGAGCCTGAGACCATCGAAGAAGTCTACGAGCCGTACCTGATTCAACTTGGATTCCTGCACCGAACCCCCCGTGGCCGCGTAGCCACCGAACGCGCTTTCGATTATTTCCACGTCGAACGCCGCTGGCAACCCGGAGCGCAGCCGGACCTGTTTTGAAACGGATTTTCTTGGGACTCGGAACCAACTTAGGGGACCGCGAAGAGCAAATCCGCACTGCAATTATTCACTTGAACGCCAACCTTGTTCCTGTGGTGAAGCTTTCGCCGATTTACGAAACGGAGCCCGAGGGGTTCCTGGAGCAGGGCTTGTTCTTAAATGCCGTCGTGGAAGCAAATACCGAACTGCTGCCAATACAATTGCTGGCCTGCATCAAGAAAATAGAACTGGCGATGCACCGGAAAGTGACACGCAAAAATGGCCCGCGCACCATCGATATCGACATTCTGTTTTACGGATCGGACATCATTCGCATGCCCGGTCTGGAAATTCCTCATCCCCGTTTGCGCGAACGCCGTTTCGTACTCGCTCCGTTAGTTGATCTGGCTCCGGACTGGCGAGACCCGGTTACCCAGCGCACCGTAGCCGATCTATCGGCGGCCGCCCCGCAGGCGGGATACCGGCGCCTCTAAAGGCGTAAGGGCTCTGAGCGAGAATTCGAGCGGCTCTACGTCAATAGGACGAACGCGGCGACGGCAATCTGAGATACCTGCTGCTTAAGGCCAAATGTATTCCCGCCGCCAATATCGAGCTTCTCTTCTCTTAAACGGATTAAACAGTCGCTACTTTACTTGTATTTCTGAGCAGCGGCGATAGCCTGTCGCATCAGACCGAAAGTTTTTTCAAGCCCATCCCGGTCCAGACTTACTTGGAGAGACTCCGCCGCCAGCGCGGAGTCCGTCCGTGGTTTACGAGAGAGTTCCGCGGCGATTTCGCGCCTCATCACCGACTCTGCTTCCGGCGCGGTTTTGTTGGCAACACTATCCTCGATGTGACGATAAAAAGCGGTCCACCGTGTGCGCTAAGATTTCCGGCTACTGCCGAATTTGGTGGTCTGCGAGTCATAGATGCTTCCGTCTAGCAGTTCGTAGTAGGTTAGTTCCGCAGTCGCCCGTTCCATCTGAAATCCTTTGAAGATCATGCATGAACCACCCGCTGGTGGCATGTACACCTGGTTTGGCTCGATGATCGCGGTAGGCACGGCTGTCTCGCTTGTGGATGGAAAAGCAACTTGTTCTCCTTTGGCATTGAAGAGCGTCCACCTCACTTCGTAAGCCGCAAGACCCAGTAATGCGGAATTCAAAATCCTAAAAGTGTATCTCGGTCTGCCATCGGCCATTATGTCGACAGATGCGCCAAGTAAGCGTGCTTCGGTCTTAGCTCGCCCGAGTGTCACCGGAATACTCGCCGTGGCATCGTTCGCGGGGGACCCGCTTGACGTGGTCTGTTCCTGGGCATCGAGAAAGCTCATCCGCCCATTCGTGGATCTGGACATTGGGTGCAGTACTTCGACAAATCTGGCAAACGTCTTTCTGGGGCGCTGCACCGACGCACAGGCGCTGTTTTGGCACGAGCCGTTTGAACACGAAGTCACCGGATTGGAGTTCGGATTAGTATACGTAGTGCGACACTTTGCGCAACCAGTACAACCCGGGTTTGAGTTATAACTACTGCTACTTGCGTTTGGGATTGGTGGCGCACAGCAAATTGCGGGATAGGCGTAACCAGAGCAAGCGCAGGTAACTGAAGCCTGACACGGACCGTTTGCCGGGCAGTTTTGACCTAAAATACATGCAGGTATCGCGATGATCAAAAACAAATAGTTGGTTAAACGAATTCTCACTTTCAACCTGCAATAAAAATTAATTTTTATTGATCAGATACTACTCCTGCCGTTTTCGGTGTCAAGGATCTTCTCGCTTTTCAATAATATTAAGCAAATTTCTGTCAGGTCTATGAAAAAGCCTCGTCGTTACCCACAGATTTCCCCGACGCTTTGCGGATCGACGGATGCCCGGACCCCGCCAATTGTAACTTCGTCGGATTCCCGGGGGAGAGCCAGCGTAGACAGCTTAAGGTTTTTTCTGCCTCTGATATTCAGCTTCAAACGCCTTCTGGCGCTCCTCCACGTATCGTTTGTAGCCCTCCGGATCCCGGAATACCTCATCTCCCCGCGTGGCCATCTGCTTGTATTTTTCAGCCATCCCGTAGTAAGCGCCGTGAGCTCCTAGAAAAATATCGCAAGGCAGCGCTTTCAAAGTGACAAAAGTGCGGGCGAAATCTTCGGCAATCTGAGGGTAGAGCGTATTACCTACCAACCGGTATCCGGCGTTTACATTCGGGCTACCGACAATCACTGCATTCCAGGTCCGGCCCTGCGAGGTAACCGGGAAGGTCCAGGTCGTGCATCCCTTGGTATGGCCGGCGGTCAGGTGCGCGGTCAACGTAGTTTTCCCCAGCAGAACCGTGTCGCCATCGTGCAATGTGCGATCGATGGTTGTGACAGGCCAGCGCATGGCTGGGTAATGAAAATCGCCCTTCCCGCCCGCTAGTACTTCGGGAACATCGCCTTCCATCACCATGAACTTCGCACCCGTAAGTTGTTTCACCAGCGCCGCGCCGGCAGCATGATCGTCATGAGAATGGCTGATCAAGAGGATCTTGATATCTGCGAAACGAAAGCCCAGCTTCTCGATACTTGCGCGAATCAACGGAACGGAGTCTTCAAAGCTCGGGTTGATCAGAATCAGGCCCTGGTCCGTATGAATCAGATAGGAAGCCAGATCCGCTGTGCCCACGTAATAAAGGTCATCAGCGATCTTGTGCGGCGGGAACGCCTTGTTTTGGTGGGTCTGACTGAACAGGGAGAAGGCGAAAACAAACGTGAGAAGGAAGCGCATAAATTTATTGAAACTGGGAATCCGTCTCTATACGATATCCGTTCGCCAACCGGTTCGTTTCGTTCGCCATGCCCACTACCGCCATCAATTCCCCAAACATCGTTTCCGTCATGCCCGCTTTTCGAGCGGCCGCTCCGTGCGACGCAATGCAATACGGGCACCCGTTCGTCACGCTCACCGCCAGATAGATCATCTCTTTGGTGACTACCGTTAGCGATCCGTCACCCGCCGGTATTCCCATAATCTGCTTTACGCTGTCCCAGGTACGCCGAAGAGTTGCGGGATCATGAGCCAGCGCCTTCCAGAAGTTATTCACCCAGTTCGTTCCACGCGTCTGCATGATGTCGTCATAGACCGCGCGCACTTCTGCGGACGCTTCCCCGTATTCGATCATCGCCGCCGGTCCCATAGCAGGAAGCCGACCAGCGTTTTGCCGTCTTCAATCTCACCTGCATCGATCAGATCGCTCAACTCCCGCCGTCCGAACCAGCGTGTCTCAATACGCTCATCGTCCATCGGGGTTGCCGTCCCCTGGTGCAGTTCAGTGGCGAGAAACACATGCATCTTCTCCTCAACGAAACCCGGGGTGGGAAAATAAGAAACAAGCGGTTGCCACCGGTCTGCCGTGTAACCGGTCTCCTCTATCAATTCGCGCTTGGCGGCTTCCAGCGGAACTTCTCCTTCATCCACCTTGCCCGCCGGCAGTTCCCATAATTCCTTGCCGGCCGGAAGCCGGAATTGACGCACCAGCAGAACTCGTTCTTCCTCCACGGGCATCATCACTGCCGAACCGGGATGTCTAACAATCGATCGCTTGATTACGAAGCCTGCATCGTCGGTCGCCTCATCTTCAGTCACCCGGAAGATCTTCGACGTGTAAACCTCTTTTGACTTCACAATCTTCATTCCTCACTTTAAACCGGTGGAACTCAGCGTGCTTCAACGCAGCTGGAGGAATTTCACGATGGGTTGGCTAAATCAGATTGGCGGTTTGTTGCAGCAGTACGCGGGCGGCAACCCGCAATCAGGAAATGTCGAGCAGGATTATCAACAGGTGGCGCAACACGCTCCTCCGTCGGCGATTGCACCCGGCCTGTCGGATGCGTTCCGCTCAGACAAGACCCCGCCTTTCGGAGAAATGGTTTCCAGCATGTTCGGCCAATCGAATGGCACTCAGCGCGCGGGCATTTTGAACCAGCTCATTCAAGCAGCGGGTCCAGGCGCTTTGGCCGGCGGATTACTGAGCCGCCTGGGTGGTGGCGGTACCGTAACACCGGAACAAGCCCAGCAGGTCTCGCCGCAGGATGTACAAGTGCTCGCGGACCATGCTCAAAAGCAAGATCCCTCCATCGTCGATCGCGCCGGTGAGTTTTACGCCCAACATCCCACTCTGGTGCAAGGGCTCGGCGTGGGCGTGCTTGCGATGATCATGTCCCGCATGTCCCAGAAGTAGGCACCTTTCGCCGTGCCAGTCATGTTGCGTTAATGGCTGTTTGCGGCGGACCCCATCCGCATCGCTCTTGTAAATTCAGCTATCGGCAGAGTATTCAGAACATCACCTTTTTCCAGCCATCCTCGCCGCGCGGTAGTCACACCGTAGCGAATCCCGGCAAGATGTTTTGGATGGTGCGCATCTGTTGAGATGGTGAACCGCGCCCCTTTGCTCTTGGCTATCCGGGCCATCTGGCCGCTCAGATCGAGCCGTTCCGGGCTGGCATTGATCTCGAGCGCAATCTGGTTGTGGGCAGCGGCACCGAATACCCGTTCGGTGTCGAATAAAAAGGAGTCCCGACTCAATAGCAGACGCCCGGTAGGGTGGCCCAAAATGCGCAAGCTTGGAGATTCCAACGCCCTTAGTAAGCGGTCCGTCATCTCCGCGGGTTCTAAATTCATGTGGCTGTGAACACTTCCGACCACCAGATCGAGTTCCGCTAGCGCACCCTCGTTCAAATCCATCTCCCCGGATTTCAGAATGTCGCACTCCAGGCCTGAAAAAACGTGGATACCCAGGTCGCCCCGCGCGTTGATTTCCCGAACCTGTTTTGCAAAAGTAACCACTCTCGCTTCGTCCAGCCCGTTTGTCATCGAAAGCGCCTTGGAATGGTCGGTAATGGCCAAATACTCGTATCCCATCGCGCGCGCGGCTTCCGCCATTTCCTCTAGGGTGGCGCGGCCATCCGTGGCGGTCGTGTGCATATGAAGGTCTCCGCGCAGGTCCGCCTGCTCTACCAGTCTCGGAAGCCGCCCCTCCTGCGCCAGTTCGATTTCGCCTGTGTTTTCTCTAATTTCCGGCGGAATCCAATCCATTCCCAATGCCCGGTAGACCTCTTCTTCACTCGCTCCAGCCACCAGGGCCTCGTCTTCTGCCCGAAACAGGCCGTATTCGCTGAGTTTTAAGCCCAGCCTGATCGCGCGCATCCGAATGGCGACATTGTGCTCTTTGCTCCCGGTGAAATACTGCATGGCCGCCCCGAAGCTGTCCTTGGGAAGCGCCCTCACGTCAACCTGGAAGCCTTCGCGCCCCAGCGTGACGCTGATCTTGTTCACTCCACGGCTCAATATTTCATAGACTCGCGGGTGTTGGGCAACCGCTTCCAGCACCGGTTCGGGCTGTTCACTGGTAACCAACAGATCCAGGTCACCCACAGTCTCTCTTCCGCGCCTCAAACTGCCGGCCGCCGCCGCTGACAACACCCCGGGGGTCTCTCGCAGCGTCTGTAACAGCTCTCCGGCAGTTTGTTCCGCAAAACTGAGCAGGTAGCGGCCTGTCCGCAGCCGGTATTGCGCAATGGAGCGCAAGACCTTTTCTTCCAGTTTGGCCCCCATGCGCGGCAATTCTCTCAGCTTTTGGTCCAGGCAGAGCCGCTCCAGATCGTCAATGGACTTCACTTGAAAGTGCTGAAAAAGAAGAGCTATGCTCTTTGGCCCGAGACCTTGAATCTTCAGGAACTCAAGCGCCGCCGCAGGGAATTGCGTCATTAATTGATCGCGGCGTTCGCAGGACCCTCGTCCGACAATTTCCTGAACAACAAACGCGAGCCCTTTTCCGATACCTGGGATTTCTGTTAGCTTTCTAGCAGGATCCCCCAGAATTGTCGTGGCGCTTTCTGTGTGTCCCTCAATCGCCGTGGCCCCGTTTCGATAGCTGCGGATACGGAAGGAATCGTCGCCTGCTATTTCCATCAGATCCGCGGTTTCCCAAAGCAGGCGCGAGATTTCCCGGTTATGCATCGTTTCAGTCTAAAGTGGAGAGGAAACCAGCAGGGGAAGGCCAGTACTAGGGAGATACCCTACTGCTCGGTACAACTCACTCTAAATAAAAGCAAGAATGCACGTGCTGTATCCAAAAAACTCTTGCCAACAATCGCGGTTTCGGCGTACACTTCGATATCAGTAGGATCAACTCGGAGGATTTAATGAACAAGATGAAATTTTCGATGCTAGCGATATCCGCGCTTACGTTAAGTGGAATCAGCATGCAGGCAAGCAGCTTTAACAATAATGTAGGCGTTTCCGCTGTGGGCCTTACGCCCACTTTCACCTATACGTTTGACAACGCCGGTCTCGCAGCCAACACTGTCATCAGCAATCAATTCGCCGGTGTGACGTTTTCCACCCCGCTGTTTTATGACGGCAACAATGCTGGTGGCGGCTGCGCGTTCAACGATTTTGGCGGGGATTGTATTGCTAACTTCGCCTCGGTGCAAGGAAAGGGCATCATTGCTGGACCCACAGCGCCATTTTCCATCTTCTTTTCTGTCCCGCAGGCATTTGCTGCGTTTGCGATGATTACAGATAACAACGGCACCAGCAACACGATGTTCCAGGCTTACCGTGGCTCCTCGCTGGTTGAAGCCGCGTCCTTCACCACTGGTAGCAGCTTTGGCCAAGCGGCTACAGTTCCCAACTTCTTCGGTTTTTACAATACTTCGCAGTCTTTCGATCGCATCACTGTAACCACAACGGGCTTGAATCTGGCCGTGTTTGACAACCTGCAGGTTTCGACTGTTCCCGAACCCGGCACGGTTGGTTTGCTCGCTCTCGGCTTGGGCGGTGTCGTCGCCATCGCACGTCGTCGCCGAACCTCTTAGTCTGTTTTCGCTGATCTTCTAGATTTGGTTCCAAAAGGGCCAAGCTGACGCACAGTCAGCTTGGCCCTTTTCCTATTTCACCCTACGTTATATTGAGAATTCCCGCCATGGAACTTGAGAAAGTGTATGAACCGCAGCGTTTTGAGCCGCATTGGGCGCAGTGGTGGATCGAATCCGGAATCTTCAAGGCAAATCCCCGTCCCGGACACCGTGTCTTTTCCCTTGTTATTCCTCCCCCAAATATCACAGGCTCGCTCCACATGGGCCACATGCTGGAACACACGGAAATCGATGTAACTGTCCGGTGGCACCGCATGCGCGGCGATGATACGCTCTGGCTTCCTGGGATGGATCACGCCGGTATTGCCACACAGATGGTTGTGGACCGTCAATTGAAATCCGAAGGGACAGACCGCTTCGCCCTGGGCCGTGAAGAATTTGAAAAGCGGGTTTGGGCGTGGAAAGAACAATACGGCGAAACCATCAAGCGCCAGATTATTCGCATGGGTGCCAGTTGTGATTGGAGCCGGGAACGCTTCACTCTGGACCCAGGTCTGTCTCGCGCCGTGCGGGAAGTGTTCGTCACTCTTTATGAGCGCGGGCTCATTTACCGCGGCGAGTACATGGTCAACTGGTGCCCTAGTTGTATGACCGCCATTTCCGACCTTGAAGTTGCCCATGAGGAGACCAACGGCAGCTTATGGCACCTGCGCTACCCCGTGACCGGCATGCCGGGCAGGTTCCTGACCGTTGCCACCACGCGCCCGGAAACCATGCTGGGTGATACCGCCGTCGCCATCAATGCGCGCGACAGCCGTTATAAAGAGTTACACGGGCACTCAGTCACGCTACCGTTGACGGGCCGTGAAGTTCCCATCATCCTGGACGATCTTGCCGACCCTCAGTTCGGCACCGGCGTCGTGAAAGTTACGCCGTCGCACGATCCCAACGATTTCGAAGCGGGAAAGCGTCACAATTTGCCGCGGATCAAGGTCATTAACGAGCGCGCCATCATGACCGAAGCCGCCGGCGTTTACGCCGGATTAGACCGCTTCGCGGCCCGGAAGCGTGTTCTTGAAGACCTGGAATCGCTGAATGTTCTCGAAAAGGTTGAAGATCATCTGCTCAGCGTCGGCCGCTGCGATCGTTGTAAAACGATTGTTGAGCCGCTTACTTCCACCCAGTGGTTTGTAAAAACGAAGCCATTGGCAGACAAGGCGATCCGTGCCGTGGAAACCGGCCAGATCAAAATTGTCCCTGAAAACTGGACCAAGACCTACAACGAGTGGATGTACAACATCCGCGATTGGTGTGTGTCCCGCCAGCTCTGGTGGGGACACCGTGTTCCCGCGTGGCACTGCGGGAATTGCTCGGAGATCATGGTTAGCCGCGAAGCCCCGGAAACCTGTCTTCGCTGCGGCAGCACCGCCCTGCAACAGGATCCGGATGTTCTGGATACCTGGTTCAGTTCGGGCCTCTGGCCTTTTTCGACGCTAGGCTGGCCTGACGATACGCTTGATCTCCGCACCTTTTACCCCACCACGCTGCTGATTACAGGCTTCGACATCCTCTTCTTCTGGGTGGCCCGCATGATCATGCTCGGGCTTGAATTTACGGGAGAGGTCCCTTTCCGCGAAGTTTACATTCATGGGCTGGTGCGGGACCAGGACAAGCAGAAAATGTCCAAGACCAAGGGCAATACCATCGATCCCTTGCTGGTCACCGAAAAGTACGGAACGGACGCCGTGCGGATGGCGCTCCTCACTGCCGCTGCTCCCGGGACCGATATTGCTTTCTCGGACGACCGGATGGAAAGTTCCCGCGCGTTCGCCAATAAGATTTGGAATGCGGCTAGATTCGTTTTCTTCCATATGGAGCGCTCGCAGGTCGCGCCGTGGACCCCCTTCGATCCCGCAAAATTTGTCCCGGAAGGCACCAATCTGGAAGACCGGTGGATTTTCAGCCGCCTGAACGCCTGCGCGGAACAGGTGAACCGCGCCATTGAACAACACCGCTATCACGAAGTGGCTCAATCCGTCTGGCACTTCTTTTGGGGCGAGTTCTGCGATTGGTATCTGGAGTTGAAGAAGCTTCGTTTTGAAGAAGGCTCGGGTTTGAATTCGGATTGGCGGAATTTGCTGGCAGCGTTCGAAGCCTCGTTGCGCCTGTTGCATCCCGTCATGCCGTTCATTACCGAGGAGCTCTGGCAGCGTTTGGGTACGGGCGGAAAATCCATAGCTCTCGCCAGTTATCCGCAGTACAATCAGGCTCTTTCCGATCTTGCCGCAGAGCACGAAATGCAACTGCTGCAGGATATCGTTTCGCTCGCCCGCAACTTGCGGTCAGAAATGAAGGTCGATCCCAAACTTGTGCTCCAGGGCGTTTTGTACTCACCCGGAGAAGCGGCCAGACTAGCCCGAACGTATGGCGAAGCCGTGCGCAAGCTGGCCAATGTGGATCTCTCTATCCGTGAAGAGCATGCTCCGGCCGGTTCCGCAGCTGTTCGCTCCACGCCGGCATTCGATCTGGTTCTGCACCTGCCGGAAGCCCAGGCCGGTGTGCAGCGCGCCCGCTTTCTCAAAGAGGGCGCTGAGTTGCGTAAGGCCATCGCAAGCAGCGAGCGTCAACTGCAGGACGACGTATTCCGGTCGAAGGCCCCGGCGAAAGTAATCGAGGGAATGGAAACCAAGCTGGCCGGATACCGCTCCCAGTTGTCGAAGATTGATTCCGCGCTGGCGGCACAAGATGCCGTTTAAGACGGTGACCGGGATGAACCCGGATCTCACCAAATCCATCAGCGAAGCCGTCCGAATCGCTTTGGCGGAAGACGTGGGCGTGGGCGATGTCACAACGGAATCCTGCGTTCCCCTTGACCGGCGCGCCTTAGGAGTGTTCCTGGCGCGGCAGCCTTTAGTGCTCGCCGGAACCGCGGTGCTCTCCGAAATCTATGCTCAATTCGGAGGACTTCAAAAACTGACCCTGCTCAAAGCCGACGGGCAGAGCATTGCGGCGGACGAAATTTTCGCGCGTGTGGAGGGTTCAGCGCGCACTCTCTTGTCGACAGAACGCGTGGCTCTGAATTTCATTCAACGGCTTTCCGGCGTCGCTACCCTGGCGCGTCGGTTTGCCGAGCAAGTGGCCGGAACCGGATGCCGCGTGCTCGATACCCGGAAGACTACACCGGGTTTGCGCCTACTTGAAAAGGCGGCCGCTAATTCCGGCGGCGTTACCAACCACCGAATCGGGCTCTGGGACGCCATCCTGATTAAGAACAACCACATTTCTGCCGCAGGCGGAGTCGCTCAGGCCCTTGCGGCTGCAGCAAGCCATTCTTCCTTGCCTGTCGAAATTGAGGTTCGCACGGCAGCAGAGCGGGATGAAGCGCTGCACAATGGAGCGACGCACCTTTTACTAGACAACCTGACTCCCGAACAAGCCCGTGAGTGGATTAGCGTAATCGCAGGCCGGGCCATCGTGGAGCTTTCCGGAAATGTCACCTTGGAAACAGTCCGGGCCTATGCTGAAACCGGAGCACAATTCGTCTCCGCTGGAGCGATCACACATTCGGCGCCGGCGGTTGACATCAGCTTTCGTCTGGGCCTGATGTGAGTGCTGATATTATCCGTTTGGGCTCGGTGGAATCCACAATGCACCATGCTGCCGCCTTGGCCGCTGAGGGCTGCGTTCATGGAACAGCAGTTGTCGCGGAATCTCAAACCGCGGGGATAGGCAGGCACGGGCACGTATGGCATTCTGAGCCGGGCAGCGGCCTTTACGTCTCTTTGGTTCTGCGCTTGCCGCTCACGCCCAGCGAAATGCCAGTTCTCACGCTGGCTCTAGGGTTGGCTGCGGGCGAGGCGATTGGGCTCGCCACCGGCCTCGCCTGCGATTTGCGCTGGCCGAATGATATCCTGACCGGCGGAAAGAAAGTGGCGGGTATTCTGGTGCAAATCGTGGACGGAGCGGCAATCGCCGGCATCGGCGTGAATGTGAACCATGCCGCTTTTCCGGAATGGATTGCCTCCGAAGCCACATCCATCCGCCTCGCCACCGGTCATGAGGCCGACCGCGAGAACCTGCTGCGGCAACTGCTCCAATCCGTTGAGGAGACCTGTAATGTTCTGCTGTCTTCCGGCCGCCCCGCGATCCTCAAGCTGTTCGCCAATGCCTCTAGCTTTGCCCTCGGCAAGCGCGTCCGGGTGGATCTGGGCGGCGGCAAAAACATCGAAGGAATCACAGCCGGTCTGACCGATCAGGGTTTCCTGCGTGTCCGCAAGCAGGATGGAACCGTGGAAACAGTAATCGCCGGGGGAGTGAGGCCCGCCTGACATGCTCTTAGCTCTCGATGTAGGCAACACCAACGTCACCGTAGGCATCTTCGAGGGAGAGCGCCTGGCCGATTGCCGCCGCCTGCGCACCGTGCGCGACCAGACCTCTGACGAGTGGGGAATTCTGCTGTCCAATTTGTTCGCGCTCGGTTCGGTGGACATTCGCTCCGTAACGGGCATCATTATCGCAAGCGTAGTCCCGCCCCTGAACGCGTCGCTGGCTGAAATGTCGGAGCGCTACTTTCACCTGAAGCCGGAGTTCGTTTCGCACCAGACCAGCACCGGCATTAAAATTCTGATCGATCATCCCCAGGAACTGGGCGCGGATCGCCTGGTGAACAGCGTTGCCGCCTTTGCGAAATACGGGGGCCCGTGCATCGTGGTAGATCTGGGCACCGCCATCACCTTCGACGCAGTATCGGCGGCCGGTGAGTATCTGGGAGGTGTCATCTCCGCTGGCGTGGGCATCTCTGTGGAAGCGCTGTTCAACAAGACCGCGCGCCTGCCTTATGTGGATTTTGCCGAACCCTCGCAAGTGATCGGCAAGAACACGGTGGCCAGCATGCAGTCGGGGCTTTACTATGGCGCGATCGGGGCAATCGACGGCATCATTACGCGCCTGATTGCCGAACTCGGGCCCGAAACCAAAGTAGTGGCGACGGGCGGCCAGGCTGAGATGCTGGCACGCAACTCGCAGCACCTGAAACATTTGGATGAGAACCTGACTCTGAATGGACTTCGCATCATTTGGGACCGAACGCGTTAGCTGAAAAAGTGCTGAATTATTTCAATTACTTCACCGAAATCGAAGAGCACTTTCAGCGTGCCCGCGGCACCAGTTTGTTTCTGCTTTCACCGCTCGATTGGGCGCTGGCGGAAAGTTGGAAGAACAGCGGCGTTCCCTTGCCCGCGGTGCTGCGAGGCATCGATGCGGCGTTCGAAAAGTGGCGCGGGCGTCGCGTGAAAACGCAGCAGGTGAACTCACTCGCTTTTTGCGCGCAGGCGGTGCTCACGGAAGCCCAACGCGGGCCCGAAAGTACGGGTGAGCCGCATCTCACGGCAGCCGCTCCGTTTCCGGAAAATGCCGTGGCAGAATATCTGCTTTCGAATGCCGCTTTGCTTCGCCAGCGCGCGGCGGCTGAGTTCGACGCGATTGCGGATTCGCTCGAATCGCTCGCGCGCGGCGCACATGCCGATCTGGAAGCGCTGGAACAGATGCTGAGTGTTCTGGAAGCAAAGCTGGTGGCGG
>Ga0123338_10002816_pt1 | contig 16049 bp, 13 predicted proteins | sample grotaG_FD_89793 | JGI IMG/M metagenome (GOLD analysis project Ga0123338, IMG submission 89793) | Glacier valley bacterial and archeal communities from Borup Fiord, Nunavut, Canada, to study Microbial Dark Matter (Phase II) -... | ecosystem: Environmental > Aquatic > Freshwater > Ice > Glacier ...
ATCTGCTCCCCATAAGTGGCGAAGACCGAGTCCGAGCCGGCTCGAGGCACGAACTCAGGCCGCCCCAACCCCAGCCCGCTGCCCCATAGCCCGCCCGTCGCCATGCCCCAAAGACCCTGCGCGAGCTGCGCCCCGTTGCGGTCTGGGTTGTCCCATGGGTGCAGCCACATCGTCACCCGCGTGGCGAAGAACCCGAAGTGCAGCGCGTAGCCCGCCCCCGCCAGCAGCAGCAGCAGGACGGTCGTGACGGCGGCGAGCTCGACGGTCGTCGCGACGACGAGGTTCATGCGAGGCCCGTCACCGCCGCGGCAGGTCGTAGCCGAAGCGCCGGATGATCGCGGTTGCCGCCGGACCCTTGAGGAAAGCGACGAATGCCGCCGCGGCAGGATTCGCGGCGCCGGTCTTGAGCAGCACCGCCTGCTGGTCGATCGGGTCGTGGAGCCTGACGGGAACGAGCCACCGCGAGCCGCCGGGGACGTCGACAACCTGGCTCGCCGCGACGAAGCCGAGTTCGGCCGCGCCGGTCGCGACGAACTGGAACGCCTGGGTGATCGAGCTGCCGGTCACCAGCCTGGGCGACAGCGCGGCGACGACGCCGAGCCGGGTCATCGCCGTTATTGCCGCGGTGCCGTACGGGGCCGTGGCGGGGTCGGCGACGGCGATATGCGCGAAGGTCCCGCGCCGCAGAACGTCGCCCCGGCGGTCGACGAGGGCCGCGTCGGTCGAGTAGAGCACCAGCCGCCCGATTGCGTAGGTGAAGCGCGTACCAGGCACGGCGAAGCCCTCGTCCTCGGCCTTCTTCGGCCGCTCGGCGTCGGCCGACAGGAACACTTCGAACGGCGCGCCGTGCGACAGCTGGGTGTAGAACGCGCCCGACGAGCCGAAGCTGAGCGTCGCGGTGTGCCCGGTCGCCGCCGTGAACGCGGCAGAGATCGCTTTGGCCGGCGCGGTGAAGTTGGCGGCCACGGCGACCTGCGTGTCGCCGGCACGAGCGGGCGCGACGCCGATCAGCGCGGCCAGGGTGGCGAGCAGTATTTTCATCCAGGTCCTCGGCGGGTCCTGTGTCACGCGGCGAGGATGATGTCGACGAGCTCGCCGGGCTTGTCCTCCTGCAGGAAATGTCCCGCGCCGGCGATGATCGTGTGCGGCTGGCCGCGGGCGCCCGGGATGCGTTCGATGAACGGCTTCTCGCCGCCGCGGGTGACTGCGTCGCCGTCGCTGAAGCAGGTGACGACCGGCCGGTCGAACGTCGCGAGGACGCCCCATGCGGCCATGTTCTCGGCGACCTCGGCATGCTCCGGCGTGATCGGCACGAGCACCGGGAACTGTCGCGCGCCCTCCTTGTAGCGTTCGTCGGGGAAGGGGGCGTCGTAGGCGGCGATCGCGGCTGCTCCCAGCTTGGTGACCGTGCCGCCGCTGACGATGTTGCCAATGTTGAAGTCGGGCGTCTCCTGGCTGTACTTGAGCCACGCGGCGAAGCCCTCCGACCAGCCGGTCCCGACCGGCAGGCCGGTGTTGCCGACGACCAGCCGCGCGAAGCGACCGGGCATCGCGGCGACGAGGCGCAAGCCGATCAGCCCGCCCCAGTCCTGGGCGAACAGCGTGATGCCGGTCAGGTCGAGTCCGGTGATCCACTGCGTCATCCAGTCGACGTGGCGAGCGTAGCTATAGTCGGTCCGCGCCGCGGGCTTGTCGGAGCGGCCGAAGCCGATCAGGTCGGGGGCGATCACGCGCTTCCCCGCGGCGACGAGCGGCGGCACGAAGTTCCGATACAGGTAGGACCACGTCGGCTCGCCGTGCATCAGCAGCACGACCGGTCCATCGCGCGGCCCCTCGTCGAGGTAGTGGACGCGGAGCGAAGTGCCGTCGTCGGCGGTGACGGTCGCGTAGTGCGGTTCGAACGGGTAGCCATCGAGGTTCGCGAAGCGGTCGTCGGGGGTGCGCAACACGTCCATGGCAGGTCTCCTCGCGAGCGCGGTCTACGATGCCCCGGCGGCGCGTCCGCGTCTAGGCCGAGCGCAGCACCCAGTCATAGTCGAGCGCGGTCACGACCGACGAATAGCGCTCGTGCTCGACGCGCTTGATCGTCGCGAACATGTCGACTGCCGCCGGCCCGAGATAGTCGGCCAGCACCGCCGAGCGCGCGAAGCGCTCGATCGCATAGGCCCAGTCGCTCGGCAGGCGGTCGCCGGTGCAGTCCTCGTAACCGTCGCCCTTGGTCGGCGGGCCGGGTTCGATACGGCGAGTCAGCCCGTCGTGGAGTCCGGCAAGCACCGCGGCGACGGCGAGATAGGGGTTGGCGTCAGCCCCGCCGACGCGGTGCTCGAAACGGCGCGACGCGGGTGGGCCGGCGGGGACGCGGACGGGCACGGTGCGATTGTTCAGCCCCCAGCCGGCGCGAATCGGCGCATAGCTGTTGCGGCGGAAGCGGCGATAGCTGTTGGCGTTCGGCGCGAAGATCGCCATCGCGTCGGCGATCCCCGCGGTGACTCCGCCGATCGCGTTGCGCATAGCGCGCGTGCCACTGAGGCTCTCGGCGGCAAACAGGTTGGTCCCGGCGGCGTCGTCGACGCTGACGTGAATGTGAAGCCCGCTGCCCGACCGTTCGGCGAACGGCTTGGCCATGAACGTCGCCGCCAGTCCGCGTGCGGCCGCACACCCCTTGGCGGCATGCTTGAAGCGAACCGCGTCGTCGCATGCGGCGAGCGCGTCGGCGCGGTGGGCGAGGGTCATCTCGAACTGGCCAGGCGCATATTCGGCGATCGCCGCGCCGGCGGGAACACCCATTGCGTCGCACGCCGCCCACAGGCCGCGCAGGAAGCCGTTCGCGCCGTCGAGCTCGGCGAGGCCGTAGACCTGGCTGTGGCCCGGGCGCCGCCCGTCGGGACCGGGTGCGCTCTGGATGCCGCCGTCGGCGGTTCGCGCTGCGTCGATCAGATAAAACTCGAGCTCGCACGCGACGACCGGCGTCAAGCCGTCGGCGGCGAAACGGTCGAGCACGCGCCGGAGGATGCGGCGCGGATCGAGCGCACACGGTGTCCCGTCGAGCTCGTGCATCGCGAGCAGCGCCGTCGCGCTGTCGTCACCCTGCCACGGCGAGAGCGCCAGCGATCGAGCGACCGGCCACGCCAGCCGGTCGGCGTCGCCGTCGGCCCAGATCGTTCCCGATTCGGCGACGTCGAGTCCGGTGATGTCGACGACGAGGACCGACCCCGGCAGGTAGACGCCGTTCGCATAGGCCGCGATCACCTCGTGGCGACGCAGCCGCTTGCCGCGCGCGACGCCGGCGAGATTGGTGTACATCAGGTCGACGAACGCGACCCCAGGATGCGCGGCGAGAAACGCCTCGGCTTCGGCGGCGGGCGCGGCGGTGGCGGGACGGATCATGCCTGGGCGTAGCGTAGCCCCGTACTCAATGCGACCCCGCGATGACGGGGTAGAGCGTCGCCACGAGCGTCAGCGCGGCGGCGACGTTGAACGCCCGCAGGCGTCGCGGATCGGCGAGGAAGCGCCGCAGCGACACGCCCATCGCCGCCCACAGCCCGACCGACGGCAGGTTGATCGCGCCGAACACGCCCGCGACGACGAGCAGCCCTGCAATGCGGCTGCCGGCGGGGAGATAGGCCGAGATCGCGGTCAGCGCCATCGTCCAGGCCTTCGGATTGACCCACTGAAACGCCGCCGCCTGGAGGAACGTCATCGGCCGCGCGCCGCTCGTGCCGGTCAACGGCTTGGCCGGTGCGGTGGCGATCTTCCACGCGAGATACAGCAGATACGCGACGGACGCCCACTTGATGACGCCGAGCAGACCCGGAACGACGGCGAGCACCGTCGCCATCCCGACCCCGACCGCGACGATCATCACCGTGAAGCCGATCGCGACGCCGAGCATGTGCGGCACGGTGCGGCGGAAGCCGAAGTTGGTGCCCGACGTCATGAGCATCAGGTTGTTGGGCCCCGGCGTCACCGAGCCGACGAGGGCGAAGGCGGCGAGCGCGAGGAGCAGGGTTGCGGTCATGGCGGCAGTCTATGCGCCGGAGCGCGATCGATGGTTGTGATGTTGCGTGTATTTCGCCATTCTGCACAATCGATGAGCGTTCTCCACCCGATCGGCCGCAGGATCGTGCAGGTGCTGGCACGCGACGGGCGGCTGAGCAACCTCGACCTGGCGGGGCGCGTCGGGCTGTCGCCGTCGGCGTGCCTGCGGCGGGTGCAGGAACTCGAGCGAAGCGGCGTCATTCGCGGCTACCGTGCGGTGATCGATCCGGTCGCGGCCGGCGGCGGGTTCCTCGCGTACGTCACGATCGGGCTGGCGACCCACACCAAGGCGGCGCAGGCGAAGTTCGAGGCGGCGGTCGCGTCCGCGCCCGAGGTTCGCGAGTGCCACAACGTCACCGGCGGCATCGAGTATCTGCTGCGCGTCGAGGTCCGCGACCTTGCGGCGTACAAATATTTCCATACCGAGGTGCTCGGCGTGATCCCCGGCCTCGCGAGCATCACGTCGTTCATCGTCATGGACTCGCCCAAGGACGAGCGGGCGTAAAGGTCACGAAGGTCACGAAGGTCACACGAAAGTCACGCCCGCGACGTGACTTTTCGCGGCTATGCTCGTGCAGCGGGTGCGGCAGGCGGAGCAAACGGTGGACGAGGGAAAGCATGGACACAGCGTAGCTCCCGCGGCCGATGTAGGACAGCCTGGCCGTCCTCTCGGCATCTCGGACGGGCGCACACCGGTAGCGGAGGTGTTCGTCGCCTTCCTGCGGCTCGGCCTGACCTCGTTCGGCGGACCGGTCGCACACCTTGGCTATTTCCGCCGCGTGTTCGTTGCGCGGCGCGGCTGGCTCGACGAGCGTGCGTTCGCCGAGATCGTCGCGCTGTGCTCGTTCCTGCCGGGCCCGACGTCGAGCCAGGCCGGCGTCGCGATCGGCCTGCGTCGCGCCGGATGGCGGGGTGCGCTGGCGGCATGGACGGGCTTCACCCTCCCGTCGGCGGTGCTGATGACGGGCTTCGCCTTCGCCGCGGGATCGCTCCACGGGAGGCTCGCGACGGGCGCGGTCCACGGGCTCAAGCTCGCTGCGGTCGCGATCGTCGCGCAGGCGGTCGTCGCGATGGCGCGCAGCCTGACGCCAGACTGGCCGAGGCGCGCGGTGGCCCTGCTCGCGGCGGGCGTCGTCACGCTCGGTGGTCCGTTGGCACAGGTCGCGGCGATCGTCGCCGGCGCGGCCGCGGGCCTTGTCATCGGTGGCACGGTCCGTGCGACGCCGCCGGCAGAGCCGGTCGACCGAGCGCATCGCCGGGTCGGGCTTGCGGCGCTGGCGGTGTTTGCCGGCCTGCTCGCCGGCCTTCCGCTGCTCGCCGCCGCGACCGGCGACCGGCGGCTGGCGATCGCAGCGGCGGCCTACCGCGCCGGGGCGCTCGTGTTCGGCGGCGGCCACGTCGTGCTGCCGCTGCTGTCGGCGGGCTTCGTGCCACGCTGGCTGAGCCGTGACACCTTCCTCGCCGGCTACGGCGCGGCGCAGGCGATGCCCGGGCCGCTGTTCACCTTCGCCGCCTATCTCGGCGCAGTCGCCGGCGGCGTCGGCGGTGCGGTCGTCGCCCTGTTCGCGATCTTCGCGCCGGGCCTGCTGCTGCTGGCCGCGGCGTCGCCGCTCTGGGCCGGGCTGCAGCGCGGGCGGGCGCGTGCCGCGATCGACGGGGTCAACGCAGCCGTCGTCGGCGTGCTCGCGGCCGCCCTCGTCGGGATCGGAACCGGTGCGATCCACGGCGCACTCGATGTCGCGCTCGCGTTGGCGGGGTTCGCCGCGCTGCTGGCGAGGGCACCCCCGTGGACGGTCGTCGCGGCCCTCGCGGTCGCGACGCCGCTGCTCTAGGCGAACAGCGGCACGCAGCCCGTGCGGAGCCGTCGTCCACGTCGCAAGGTTGGGAAAGACATAGGGGAGGTCGCGGCGCGACGCAGCGGGTTCGCGGCGTCGACCTGATTGGCGTGCGCGTCGTCCCCGCCCTGCGCGGCGAAGAACGTTTGCCGCGCATACCCGAGCGACCAGCATGCCCCGATCATCCGCGCGATCCGGTTGATTTGGCGCGCGATGTCGCCCGTCAGCGCACACGCCGAGGAAGGTCTTCGCGCCCGTTTCGTGCGGGCCGGGATGCGTCACCATCGGCTTCGACCAGTCGATGTCGTTGTAGTCGTTCGCCGGACAGCCCGGCAATCGCATAAAGGTCCATCCCGTCAGCGCGCGGGCGATGTTGCAAATGAGCGAACTTTACGGTTCGGCCATCGCGATCGGATTTCGTGTTCGGCGCGCGACCACCAGGACGCCGCACAGTGCAAGCAGCGTCCCGACGAGCATCCGCAGGTCGAAGCGGTCGCCGGTAAGCGCGACGCCGAACCCGATCGTCGCCAGCGGTGTCATGAGCGTCAGCGGCGCGAGCAGGTTGGCCTCGTAGCGCGCGATGAGCCCGTAATAAGCGGTATGCGCGCCCACGCTGACCGCGAATGCCGAGAACATCATCGCGGCGACGAACGGCCAGCCGGCGGCAAGCGCTGTGGCGCTCTGTCCGTGCTCGAACACGACCGACGCGGCTGCGAGCGGTACCAGCGAGACGAGCGCCACCCACGCCTGAAAGCGCAGCGGAGCGACGTTTTCGGTCGCCTTCATCAGCACCGCCCCCAGCGACCCGGCGGCGGCGCAGGCGACGATGAACCACAGCCCCGTCGACATCGCCATGCCGGCAGGATTCCACACGACGAGGACCACGCCCGACAGGGTCAGTGCCATGCCGACACCACGCCGCCAGCCGATCCGCTCGCCGAGGACGATGACCGACAACAACGCGGTGATCGGCACGCCGATCTGGATCACGATCGCGGCCGCCGACGGGGAGGCGGTCTGCAGCCCGATGAACAGCAGCGCGAAATTGCCGCCGCCCATCAGCAGACCGACACTGACGATCCGCCACGCGGGCCGCGGCATCGGCCGCAGCCACGGCCACGTCACGGCGACGACCAGCGCGAAGCGCAGCGCCGCGAAGAACAACGGCGGCACGTGCCAGTGCCCGACGACGATCTTCGACACGACGTTGCTGAACCCCCACGTCAGGCAGACGGCGACGAGGATGAGGAAATCGCGCGGGCGCATGGCCAGTGCCTAGCGGTTCTTGATGACGATGAAACCCCGGCGTGGCACAGGCACGCGATGAGCCATTCCCTCGATCTTGCTGCCCTCAGCGCCGCGTACTTCGACCTGCGACCCGATCCGGCCGACCCTGGCCAGCGGGTCGCGTTCGGCACGTCGGGGCATCGCGGGTCGGCGCTCGATACGGCATTCAACGAGAACCATATCCTCGCGGTGACGCAGGCGGTGTGCGACTGGCGGAGCGCGAACGACGTCGACGGGCCGCTGTTCCTCGGGCGCGACACCCATGCGCTGTCGGAGCCGGCGTGGGTCACCGCGCGCGAGGTGCTGGCGGGCAACGGCGTCGACGCGCGGATCGATGCAGGCGCCCAGGGTTTCGGCGGCTTCACGCCGACACCGGTCATCTCCCACGCGATCGTCAGCCACAACCGCGGACGGACCGGCCACCGCGCCGACGGCATCGTCGTCACGCCGTCGCACAACCCGCCGCGCGACGGCGGCTTCAAATATAACGGCCCCGACGGCGGCCCGGCCGACACCGCCATCACCGGATGGATCGAGGCGCGCGCCAATGCGCTGCTCGCGGGCGGCCTGCGCGACGTTCGCCGTGCTGCGGCCGGAGGTACGCCGTTCGACTTCGTCGCGCAGTATGTCGGCGACCTGGGCTGCGTCCTTGACATGGACGTCATCGCCGGGTCGGGGTTGCGGATCGGCGTCGACCCGCTCGGCGGGGCCGGTGTCGGCTATTGGGGTCCGATCGCCGAGCGCTACGGTCTCGACCTGACGGTCGTCAACGACCGCGTCGACCCCGCCTTCGCGTTCATGCCGCCCGACTGGGACGAACAGGTGCGGATGGACTGCTCGAGCCCGCACGCGATGGCGGGGTTGATCGCGATGAAGGACCGCTTCGATCTCGCCTTCGGCAACGACCCCGATGCCGACCGCCACGGCATCGTGACGCCCGCCGGACTGATGAACCCGAACCATTATCTGTCGGCCGCGATCGACTATCTGCTGGCGAACCGCCCCGGTTGGGGTCCGACGGCGGCGATCGGCAAGACCGCGGTGACGAGCGCAATGGTCGACCGTGTCGCCGCCGCCCATGGCCGCAGCGTCTTCGAGACCCCCGTTGGGCTAAAGTGGTTCGTTGCCGGGCTGACTGCGGGCAAGCTCGCCTTCGCAGGGGAGGAGAGCGCCGGCGCTACCTTCGTCCGCCACGACGGATCGGTGTGGACGACCGACAAGGACGGCCTCCTCCTCGGCCTGCTCGCGGCCGAGATGACGGCGCGGACGGGGGAAAACCCGCACGCGCGCTACCGCCGGCTTACGGCCGCGCTCGGCGAGCCGTTCTACACCCGCACCGATGCCCCGGCGACGCCCGCGCAGAAGGCGGCGTTCAAGGCGCTCGACGTGACGACCATGCCCGCGGTGCTCGCCGGCGATCCGGTCGTCGACGTGACGACGACCGCGCGCGGCAACGGCGCGCCGCTCGGCGGGGTCAAGGTGTCGACCGCGCGCGGCTGGTTCGCCGCGCGGCCATCGGGGACTGAAAACGTCGTCAAGGTCTATGCCGAAAGCTTCGTCGACGCCGCCCACCTCGCGGCGATCCAGGCGGACGCGCAAGCCGCGGTGGCGGGGCTGACGCCTGCGGCGTGACGCCTTGCGGCCGCGGGTCGGGCGGCTACAATATCCCTCGTTCGGGGGAATGATCGATGCGGTATCTGCTGGCCGTCGTGCTGATGTTCGCACCCATGCAAGCGGGCGCGGAGGACGACCTCGCCGCACGCTTCGCCGCGCGGCCGGCTGCGACGGCGATCGCGCTGTCGCCGCTCGGGGACAAGGTCGCGTACATCGGCGCGTACAAGACCGGCGGCCGCGCGGTTTACGTCGCCGACCTGACGACCGGCGAGACCCGCGCGATGCTCGCCGGGGCGACGCTCGAGCTGCGACCTTATTACTGCGGGTTCAAGTCGGAGACGCGGCTGATCTGCATCGTCTACGGCGTCGCGGGGTTCGGCGCGAGCAACGGCGGCTACAGCCGCGTCGTCGCCGTCGATACCGACGGCAGGAACGTCAAGATGCTCAGCCAGCGCGGGCGCGACGGGACCGAGGCGGTGTTCGGCGGTGGCGGCATCCTCAACTGGCTGCCCGACGATCCCGACCACGTCCTGATGCAGGTCGAGGTCGGCTACACCAATACCACCGGCAGCGCGGTCAAGGCCGCCGACGAGGGCACCGGCGCGGCGGTCGTCGACATCCGCACCGGCACGCAGCGCATGGTCGAGAAGAGCAACGCGCGCGTCGCGACGCTCGACGCCGACGGGGCCGGCAACGTCCGCTTCCGCGGCACCGTCGCCGCCGATCCCGACGGCTACGTCCGCAACCGCATCGCGTATGCCGTCCGGGCGCCCGGCAGCAAGGACTGGCAGGCGCTGAAGCGCACGACGCTGAGCGATGCGCGCAGCGTCACCTACGAAGGCTTCGACGCCAGCGGCGAGCATCTATACGAGCGGGCGTCGCAGGACGGGCGAGCGGCGCTGTTCAGTGTCGCGACCGACGGTTCGGGGACGCGGACGCTGGTCTTTGCCCACTCCGCCGTCGATGTCGACGGCGTGCTGCGCATCGGCAAGTATCGCCGCCCGGTCGGCGTGACCTTCACCGTCGACCGGCGCGAGGTCAGCTACTTCGATCCCGCCCTCGGGAGGCTCGCCGCGTCACTGAAGAAAGCGTTGCCGGGCCACCCCGACATCAGCATCGTCGACGAGAGCTGGGACGGCTCCAAGAAGCTCGTCTACGCCGACGCCGGCGGTGTGCCGGGACGGTTCTACCTCTACGACACCGCCGCGGCGAAGCTCGGGCCGCTCGTCGCAGTGCATCCTGCCCTCGACGGCGTGACGCTCGGCCGGCAGAGCGCGGTGACATTCGCCGCGCGCGACGGCACGGTCATCCCCGGCTACCTCACGCTCCCGCCCGGCCGCACCGACGCGCGCGGGCTGCCCGGCATCGTCATGCCGCACGGCGGCCCGTCGGCGCGCGACACTGCCGGGTTCGACTGGCTCGCGCAGTTCTTCGCGGCACAGGGCTATGCCGTGCTCCAGCCGAACTTCCGCGGCTCGGCAGGCTACGGCGATGCCTTTTTCGCCGACAATGGCTTCAAGTCGTGGCCGCTGGCGATCGGCGACGTCAACGACGGTGGCCGCTGGCTGGTCCGCCAGGGAGTCGATGCGAGGAAGCTGGCGATCTTCGGCTGGAGCTACGGCGGCTATGCCGCGCTGCAGGCCAACGTCGTCGATCCGACCCTTTACCGGGCGGTCGTCGCCGTCGCGCCGGTGACCGACCTCGGGCTGCTCAAGGCGGAGGCGCAGCATTCGGGGGCGCAGAAGATCATCGACGCGGAGGTCGGCGACGGTCCGCATGTCCTCGCCGGATCCCCTGCGCGCCACGCGGCCGCGTTCGTCGCGCCGGTGCTGATGTTTCACGCCGACAAGGACCTCAACGTCGACATCGCCCAATCGCGCGCGATGGCCGGCGCCCTCCGCGGCGCGGGCAAGAAGGTCGAGCTGGTCGAGTTCAGGAACCTCGATCACAGCCTCGACGACAGCGTCGTTCGCGCGCAGATGCTGACAAAGACCGCGGCGTTTCTAAAGGATGCGCTGAACTAGGCCCTGACGCACCAGTCGAGCGTATCGCCGGCATGGAAGGGAACGAGGTCGGCGATACGTGCCGGGACATGGGTGGGCTCGCGCACGAGGGTGACTGTCGCCGCATTTACCGGCAGGCCATAGAACGCCGGACCGTGGTGGCTGGCGAACCCCTCGAGCCGGTCGAGTGCTCCCGCCGCATCGAACGCCGCGGCATAACTTTCGAGCGCGAACGGCGCGTTGAACACCCCGGCGCAGCCGCACGCGGCCTCCTTGGCGTCGACCGCGTGCGGAGCCGAATCGGTACCGAGGAAGAACTTGGGCGAACCCGACGTCGCGGCGGCGACGAGCGCGCGGCGATGCTCCTCGCGTTTGAGGACCGGCAGGCAATACAGGTGCGGGCGGATGCCGCCGGCAAACATCGCGTTGCGACTGTAGTGGAGGTGATGCGGTGTAATCGTCGCGGCGACATTCGGCCCGGCTGCGCGCACGAACGCTACCGCCTCGGCAGTCGTGATATGCTCGAACACGATGCGCAGCTCGGGCAGCCGCGCGACGAGCGGCGTCAGGATGCGGTCGATGAACGCGGCCTCGCGGTCGAACACGTCGACTTGGCGGTCGGTGACCTCGCCGTGGATCAGCAGCGGCATGCTCGCGCCCGCCATCATCTCGAGCACGGGCATGACGCGCTCGATCTCGGTGACGCCGGCAGCCGAGTTGGTCGTCGCGTTCGCCGGGTACAGCTTGACCGCGGTAAGCACGCCATCGGCAAAGCCCGCGATCAGATCGGGCGCGTCGCTCGTGTCGGTCAGGTAGGCGGTCATCAGCGGGGTGAAGTCCGAACCGGTCGCGGCGACGATCCGGTCGCGGTAGGCCGCGGCGCGTGCCGTCGTCGTGACGGGCTCGCGCAGGTTCGGCATGACGATCGCACGCGCGAACTGGCGCGCGGTGAACGGTGCGACGGTCCGCAGCATGTCGCCGTCGCGCAGGTGGACGTGCCAGTCGTCGGGGCGGGGCAGGGTGAGCGCGTCCATGCCGCTACGCCTACGGGTTTGCTCGGCGCCGCTCAACCCGACAGCCCCATTGCACGATGCGTAGCTTCGGTGCACATTCCTGAGCGGGACTCGGGCTACGAGTTCGTGGGAGAGCGGCGATGGCAACGCGGTCGATTGATTTCGAGGAACGGCATGCGGGCGAGCCGCCGCACCTCGCCGCCGCCCGCGCGCAAGCTTATGCGATGCCGCTCGATGCTATCGACATGCTCGACACCGACCTGTGGGTCAACGACACCCACTGGCCGTATTTCGAGCGGCTGCGCGACGAGTCACCGGTTCACTACCACGCCAACGGAAAGTTCGGTCCTTACTGGTCGATCACGCGCTACGCCGACATCATGGCGGTCGACACCGACCATGCGCGCTTCTCGTCCGACGCGCACCTCGGCGGCATTACGGCCAAGGACATGGACCAGGATTTCATCCTGCCGATGTTCATCGCGATGGACCCGCCCAAGCACGACGTCCAGCGCAAGGCGGTGTCGCCGATCGTCTCCCCGGGCAACCTTGCGCAGCTCGAGGTGCTGATCCGCGAGCGCGCGCAGAAGATCTTCGACGAGCTGCCGCTGGGCGAGACGTTCGACTGGGTCGACCGCGTTTCGATCGAGCTGACGACGCAGATGCTGGCGACGCTGTTCGACTTCCCGTGGGACGACCGCCGCCTGCTGACCTATTGGTCGGACAAGGCGACGTCGGACGAGACCGTCCCGGGCAACCCGACCAAGCAGGAGCGTGAGGCGATCATGCTCGAATGCCTGATGTATTTCACCCGGCTATGGAACGAGCGCGTCAATGCCGAGCCGAAGGGCGACCTCGTGTCGATGCTCGCGCACAACCCGGCGACGCGCGACATGGTGCCGATGGAATATCTGGGCAACCTGCTGCTCCTGATCGTCGGCGGCAACGACACGACGCGCAACTCGATCACCGGCGGGCTGACGTTCATGGCGGCAAACCCCGCCGAATGGGCCAAGCTGCGCGCGCGCCCCGAGCTCGTCGAGAATGCCGTCAGCGAGATCATCCGGTATCAGACGCCGCTCGCCCACATGCGCCGGACGGCGCTGGTCGACGTCGAGATGGGCGGGAAGACCATCCGCAAGGGTGACCGCGTCGTCATGTGGTACGTCTCGGGCAACCGCGACGAGCGCGCGATCGCCGAGCCGAACCGCTTCCTTGTGGACCGCCAGCGCGCGCGGCAGCACCTGTCGTTCGGCTTCGGCATCCACCGCTGCGTCGGCAACCGGCTGGCCGAAATGCAGCTCAAGATCGTCTGGCAGGAAATCCTCAAGCGCTACCCGAACCTGCTAGAGGTGATGGCTGCGCCGGAACGGGTTCCATCGGCCTTCGTCAAGGGCTACACCAGTTTGCCGGTTCGTATTCCGGCCTGAGCGACGGCGTTTCGGGGGCCCCATGGCGAAGATCACCTACATCGCGGCCGATGGGTCGGCGCGCACGCTCGACGTGCCTGACGGCGGGTCGCTGATGGAGGCGGCGGTCGCGAACGGCGTCGCCGGAATCGACGGCGACTGCGGCGGGAACTGCGCCTGCGCGACATGTCACATCCATGTCGATGCCGCGTGGTTGCAGGCGGCGGGCGAGAAGAGCGAGATGGAAGCAGCGATGCTCGATTTCGCCGAGGGCGTGACCTCCGACAGTCGTCTCGCGTGCCAGATCATGGCGTCGCCCGCCCTCGATGGCATGATCGTGCGGACGCCTGTCTCTCAGCATTAGCCTTATCAAGCGATTAACGCTGGATGTGTCGCCTCACCGCCTGGGCGGGTGTCGGTAAATCTTACATGCTGCGTGCAGCGATTAAACCTGCGGCAACAGCTTCGTTAAAGCGTCGCCGACCCGATGTTAACCGGTGACTTGGCACACTCCCTGCAAAGCCTGGAACGTTAGGTTAGGGAGTAACACCATGATCAAGTCGTTCATCGCCGCAATCGCCGTCGCGTCGGTCGCCACCGCCGCGTCCGCCGTCACCCTCGTGAACATTCCCGCGTCGACCGGCGAACTCGCATCGCCGATGTCGACGTCGGTCACCTTCAAGGCCGCTGGCGGAATGGCGGTCACCGACTTCGTCGTCCAGGGCTTCGGGTCGCTCGACGGCGTCAATCCGTACCAGGATACGTTCACGTTGAGCCTGAACGGGACAGACATCTACTCGGCGTCGTTCGATCTCGGCGGAAACGGTGCCAACACCGTGTTCCTCGCAGCCCCCGGCGCGACGTACAGCCTCGCCAACGTCGTGTTCTTCCACGGAGGCGAAGCGACGATCCACACGCCGCTGGCGCTGACCGCGGGCACGAACACCCTGCGCTTCCGCTACAATGGCAAGGCGCAGGGACTCCGCGATGAGGCATGGGGCATCCGCGCGCTGACCGTGACCGGAGCGACCGTACCGGAGCCGGCCGCCTGGGCCCTGCTCGTCGTCGGCTTCGGCCTCGTCGGCTCGGCTGCGCGCCGCCGCAAGGTCAGCGTCGCCGCCTGAGCCCATTCGCGGCCGCGGCGCCAGTGCGTCGCGGTCACGGATCTTTCATGGCGCGTCGCCACAGTCCATGTATGATGCCCTTCAGACGACCGGCATAATGCCGGCGGCGGGGAGGTCGCGATGGCCGAGTATGACTATATTGTCGTCGGTGCGGGCAGTGCGGGCTGCGTGCTCGCGAACCGTCTGACCGAGGATGGGTCGGCGACGGTGCTGCTGCTCGAGGCGGGCGGCAAGGACACGTCGCCGATGATCCACATCCCGGTCGGTTATGCGAAGACCCTGAAAGACCCGAAGGTCAATTGGCTGTACGAGACCGAGACCGACGCGACGAGCGGCGACCGCCCGCACGTCTGGCCGCGGGGCAAGGTGCTCGGCGGGTCGTCGTCGATCAATGGATTGCTCTACGTGCGCGGCCAGACCGCCGACTACGACAATTGGGCGCAGGCCGGATGCACCGGGTGGAGCCACGCCGACGTCCTCCCGTACTTCAAGCGCGCGGAGGGCAACGAACGGCTGAAGGACGATCTGCACGGCACCGACGGTCCCTTGAACGTCTCGGATATTACCGAGCACCACCCTGTCAGCGACGCCGTCATCGCGGCGGGCATGGAGGCCGGCCTGGCGTTCAACGACGACTGCAACGGCGTGAGCCAGGACGGCATCAGCTATTTCCAGCTGACGGTGAAGAACGGTCGGCGCTGGTCGGCGGCGATGGCGTATCTGCGGCCGGCGCTGCCTCGCCGCAATCTGACGCTGGTGACCGGCGCGCATGCCGAACAGGTCGTCATCGAGCACGGCCGTGCGACCGGCGTCCGCTACCGCGTCGACGGGGCGAGCACGACCGCCACGGCACGGTGCGAGGTGATCCTGTCGGGCGGGGCGGTCAATTCGCCGCAGCTCCTCGAGCTGTCGGGCATCGGCGACCCGGAAGTGCTGCGCGCTGCCGGCATCGAGCCGCGTGTCGCGCTGCCGGGCGTCGGCACAAATCTTCAAGACCATTATGTCGTCAGTCTGCAGTTCCGGCTGAAGGATTGCGTCTCGGTCAACGAGCTGAGCCGCGGCTGGCGGCTGGTGCGCGAGGCGGCGCGGTATGCGGTGCAGCGCAAGGGCCTGCTGACGATGAGCGCGGCGCACATCCAGGCCTATGTCCGGACGCGTCCTGGCCTCGACGGTCCCGACGTTCAATTCCACATCTTGCCCGCGACGGTCGATATCGAGAAATTTACGACCAAACAACTGTGGGAGCTCGAGCAGCTGCCGGGCCTGACGATCGCGGCGTGCCAGCTGCGCCCGGAAAGCCGCGGCACGATCCACGTCAAGTCGCCCGACGCCTTCGCCGCGCCGGCGATTCGGCCAAACTATCTCGCCGACCGGCTCGATCAGGACACGATCGTCGCGGGGCTGCGCTGGGGGCGACGCATCGCCGAACAGCCGGCGCTCGCGCCGTACATGGCGGGTGAGATGATCCCGGGGGCCGCGGCAGATAGCGATGCCGACATGCTGACGTACGCACAGCAATCGGGGACGACGATCTACCATCCGGTCGGCACGTGCGCGATGGGTCGGGCGAGCGATCCGAACAGCGTCGTCGATCCCGAACTGCGCGTCCGCGGCGTCGAGGGCCTGCGCGTGGTCGACGCATCGGTCATGCCCCGGCTGGTCAGCGGCAATACCAACGCCCCCACGATCATGATCGCGGAGAAGGCGAGCGACATGATCCGGGCGG
>Ga0123338_10002820_pt1 | contig 16031 bp, 8 predicted proteins | sample grotaG_FD_89793 | JGI IMG/M metagenome (GOLD analysis project Ga0123338, IMG submission 89793) | Glacier valley bacterial and archeal communities from Borup Fiord, Nunavut, Canada, to study Microbial Dark Matter (Phase II) -... | ecosystem: Environmental > Aquatic > Freshwater > Ice > Glacier ...
CACGTTTGGCGAGGCGCTGCCGACCACCAATCGCACCCTCACCTTCCGCCTCACCGTGCGCGATAACCGTAGCGGTGGCGGCGGCGTCGATCATGCCGCCGTCAATATCCCAGTCAGCGCCGCTGCGGGGCCGTTCCTGGTCATCGCGCCCAACACCGCCGTAACGTGGCCGGCCGGCAGCGCGCAGACCGTCACCTGGGCGGTGGCCGGCACGAGCGCCGCCCCCGTCAGTTGCCCTGCCGTCAATATCCTGCTCTCCTACGATGGCGGCTATACTTTCCCGGCGACGCTGGTGGCTGGTGTGCCAAACAACGGCAGTGCCGATGTGCTGGTGCCCAACCTCGACACCAGCCGCGCCCGTGTGCAGGTGGCCTGTACTAACAACATCTTCTTCGACCTGTCGAACGCCGATTTCACCATCAGTGGCGGAGTCACCGCCACCCCCAGCAACACGCCCGCTGCCGGCACCGCGACCCCCACACCGCCGCCGGCCGGCACCGCCACCGCGCCGCCGCCCGCCGCGACCCCCACCACCGCGCCCGCCGGGACCGCGACGACAACCCCGTGCGCGGTCCAATTCAGTGACGTGACCGACCCGACGACGTATTACTATCAGGGCGTGTACTATCTGGCCTGCCGCGGCGTGATCTCCGGCTACAACGACGGCACGTTCCGCCCGTTCAACAACACTACGTGCGCTCAAATGACCAAGATCGTCACCCTGGCCTTTAATATCACGCCTATCGCCCCGCCGGCCGATACGACCTTTGCCGATGTAGACCACAGCGGCGTCTTTTATCAATTGATCGAGACAGCGGCGGCGCGCAGCATCGTCAGCGGCTATCGCTGTGGCGGCAGCAACCCGCAGACCGGCAGCGCGGAGCCTTGTGACGCGGGCAATCGCCCCTACTTCCGCCCCGGCAACAACGTGTCGCGCGGCCAGTTGACCAAGATCGTGGTCAACGGCGCGGGCTGGGCGTTGGTGACACCCGCCGCCCCCACCTTCAGCGATGTCCCGGCCGCTAGTGTGTTCTACTCGTTTATCCAGACTGCTGTGTGCCACGGAGTTATCAGTGGCTACAGCGATGGGACGTTCCGGCCCGGCAACTCGGCCTTCCGCGGCCAAATCGCCAAGATCGTCTACTTGGCCGTCACCAACCCGCTAGGCACCTGCGCCCCATAAGCGCAAAAACAGCCGACACCATGGAGCCCCGGAGCTTTTGCTGCTGAAACAAAACAAAAAGCTCCGGGGCTCCGTGGTGCCGTCTACGTCTAACTAGCCCAGGCCGTGTTGCAGCGCTAGGACGGCCGCCTGCGTGCGGTCGTTGACGTTCAGCTTGGCGAGGATGGTGCTGACGTGGTTGCGGACTGTGCCTTCGGAGAGGTGCAGGTGGGCCGCGATGTCGCCATTGGTGCAGCCCTGCGCCACCAGTCGCAGCACGGCGATCTCGCGCTCACTCAGCGGGGCCGGCAAGGTCGGGACGACTGCCACCGCTGTGCGCGCCACTTGGTTCAGCACTTTGCCGGCGATCAGCGGGTCCAGATACGTCCGGCCGGCCACGGTGCCTTTCACCGCGCGCAGCACTTCTTCGCGCGGCATATCTTTCAGCAAATAGCCGGTCGCACCCGCCCGGATCGCATCAAACACCCACTCGTCGGCATCATAGGTGGTCAGCACCAACACCGCTGTCGCCGGGTGCGCGAGACGAATGCGTCGGGTGGCCTCGATGCCGTTCACCCCCGGCATCAGCAGATCCATCAACACCAAGTCAGGGTCCAACTCGGCGACCAAGCGCACGGCGGCAGCTCCATCGGCGGCCAGCCCCACCACGGTAATTTCGGGGTCTAGGTCCAGCAGCAACGCCAGCCCTTCGCGCACGATCTCCTGATCATCACAAATTACGACTCTCATGCGGCTTCCACCCCTTCGCTAATCTCTAGGCGTACCGTCGTGCCGGTGCCGGTGCCACTGCTAATCGTCAGCCGGCCCCCCACCAGCCGGGCGCGCTCGCGCATCCCGGCCAGACCGAAGTGCCCCGGCGCTACGGGCACCGCCGGGGCGAAGCCCATGCCGTCATCGCTGATGACCAACAGGATCGTGGCCGCAGCCACGGATAAGGCGACGGTCAAGTGCCGGGCATCGGCATGGTAGATCACGTTGGCGACCGCCTCCTGCGCCACGCGGTAGAGACATTGCTCCACATCGGGCCGCAGAGGTGGCAGGGGATCGGGCAGGGTCAGCGCGAGCGTCAGGTTGGCCCGTGCGGCGGCGGTCTCAACCAGTTGGCGCAGGGCCAAGCCCAGGCCCAAGTCTTCCAGCGGCGTGGCGCGCAGGGCGGTCAGCGCGTGGCGGGTTTCGTGCAAGCCCCGGCGGGCCGAGTTCTGCGCCTTGTCCAATACCCCTTGCGCGCGGGTCGGATCGATTTCCCAATAGGCTTTGACCGCCTCTAATTGCACGCTGAGGCCGCTGAGGGTGTGGGCCAGCGTGTCGTGCAGTTCGCGCGCCACGCGGTTGCGTTCGCGGCTGATGGTCAGGCTCTCCAACGTGCCCGCGTGCTGCCGCAGTTGCCGGTTGGCCTCAGCCAATGCCGCCTGTTGGCTGTGTAGCAGTTGGATCAACACGCCGACGAAATAGCCGGCAATCAGCAAGCAGAGCGTCTGGACGCTGGTGATGATCAGACCCGCAACTAGGGGGTCCACCGGGACCGGCCCGCCGCGCCCGCCCCGATTGCCCCCGATGGCTCCGCCGAGCAGCAGCGGATCGAGCCGCAAACTGAGGCACAAGGCACCCGTGGCTAGGCAGTAGCCGACTACCTGGGGCCAGTGGTAGTACCAAGCCGTCAGCACCACCGCCAGCAACAGGACCGGCAACAAGCGCAGCGTAATGCCTTCGGCGGTGAGGGTGGGGCCGGGCAGTAGCGGGGGGCCACCGCCGGGAGGCGGACCCCCAAACGGCCCACCCGGCCCAAACCGCGGTAGCAGCAGGTAATTGCTGAGGATCGGCAGCACCGACAGCAGGCCGATCACCAGAGGCAGCAAGGCCCGGCCCAGCCACGCTTGGGCCGCCTGCCACCAAGCCAAGACGAGCATCACTACCCCGGTGCTGGCGTTGAGCAGGTAGTAGGCCGGTGGGATCGGCGCGGGGGCCGCAACCCGGTCGGCGATAAAGAACAGCAGCGAATAGGCCAACCAGAGCAGGGCGGCCGGCGGGAGCAACCGCACCAGCGTGGCTTCCGCGACGGACGGGCGCAACGGTGGATGCATAGAGACCTCCCCAGCGCGAATAGACTACCGCTATTATAGCAGAGACCGGCCAGAGTTACCCCCTGCTGGTGATCCTGACTCTCGTCCGTTGGGCATGATCCCGATCACCGTTTTGGCCGCTAACGGGTGCAAAATTGCATGGCTTCCCGGCGCGAGTCGTGATCACCGTCACTGTCGCCGGCCCCGCAGCGGGTGCTATACTGGGTGTAGCTACACTGCTTCCCACAATCCAACCCCGATTCCGCTGATCCTGCCGGCTCTGGCGCGCCCGGCGGGGTTGTGTCGGTCTTGTCTTAATATAGAAGGAGTCCCCTCATGCCCCGCACCCGTCTGCTTGCTCTGCCCGCGTTCTTGCTCATGGCGCTACTGGCGCTCACCCGCTGGGCCGGCCCGGTCGCCGCGCAACTGCCGTCGGCTCTGTCCCCGGCCGCCGCCGGCGTGACCGCGCCCCTCGCCTGTAGTGTCGCCGGCTTCGGCAGCGCCAGCGGCTACAGCGCGGGCACCCACCCGCAAGGCAGCGCGAGCGCCGACTTCAACCGCGACGGCAACCCCGATGTGGCCGTGACCAACCTGAGCTCCGGCACCGTGTCAGTGGCGCTGGGCACCGGCAGTGGCGGCTTCGGCACGGCGGCCACCTTCGCGGTGGGCTCTTTTCCCTATGCGCTGACGGCTGCCGACTTCAACCACGACGGCAATCCCGATCTGGCGGTGGTGAACTTCGGCGCCAATAGCGTGTCGATCCTGCTGGGCACCGGCACGGGCAGCTTCGGCAGCGCCACGAGTGTCACAGTGGGCCTGGGGCCGCACGAGATCGGGGCCGCCGACTTCAACCGCGACGGCAATCTGGACTTGGCCGTCGCCAATAACGACGGCAACAGCATATCGGTGTTGCTGGGTACCGGCACGGGCAGCTTCGGCAGCGCGACAGCCTTTGTGGTTGCAGCCAACCCCAACGGGCTGGCTGTGGGCGATTTCAACCGCGATGGGCTGCTCGATGTGGTCACGGCGAACGAAACTGCCGGCAATGTGTCCGTGTTGCTGGGCACCGGCACGGGCAGCTTCGGCAGCGCGACGGCCTTTAGTGTTGGGTCGGTGCCCGAAGAAGTGGTCGTGGGCGACTTCAACCGCGACGGTGCCCCCGACCTCGCGGTGGGCAACGCCGGCGGCAATAATGTATCCGTGCTATTGGGCACGGGTACGGGCAGCTTCGGTAGCGCGACGGCCTTTGCCAGCGGCACGAGCCCCTACGGCGTGGCGGCAGCCGATTTCAACCGCGACGGCAATCTCGACCTCGCCGTGGTCAATCAGAGTGGCGGCAACGTGGCGCTGTTGCTGGGCACCGGCACGGGCAGCTTTGGCACCGCCGCCACCTTCACCGTGGGGGCCAACCCCCAAACCGTGCTGGTGGGCGATTTCAACCGCGACGGCGGCTTGGATTTGGCCGTGGCGGTCTATGGCAGCAACCAAGTTGCGGTGCTGCTCAATAGCTGTAGCGCCGCCTGCGCTGCGCCGGCTTTCGGCGCGGTCACCGGCTATGCGGCGGGCACTGGCCCCGGCGCGCTGGCGAGTGGCGATTTCAACCGTGACGGCATCCTTGATGTGGTCAGGGCGAATTACAATGCTAACCTCGTGGCGGTGTTGCTGGGCACCGGCAGCGGCGGCTTGGGCACAGCGGTAACCTACGCCGTGGGCACCAACCCCAGCAGCGTGGCGACCGCCGACTTCAACCGCGACGGCAATCTGGATGTGGTCACAGCCAACTATGGCACCACGACTGTCTCGGTGCTACTGGGCACGGGCACGGGCACCTTCGCGGCGGCGACCAGTGTTACGGTGGGGGCATTGCCCTCTGGGCTGGTGACCGGCGATTTCAACCGCGACGGCAAGCCCGATTTGGCCGTGACCAACCAGAACGCCAACACTGTCATAGTGCTGCTGGGCACGGGCACGGGCAGCTTCGGCGCGGCCACAACCTTTGCGGTGGGGTCCGGCCCCGCCGGGATCGCGGTCGCCGATTTCAACCGCGACGGCAAGCTCGATCTTGTGACGACCAACCAGAACGTGAACACCGTCTCGCTGCTGCTGGGCACGGGCATGGGTAGCTTCGGCACGGCGGCGAGTTTCACCGTAGGTAACACGCCCACGGCGGTAGCGGCCTCCGACTTTAACCGGGACGGCAACCCCGATCTGGTCACCACCAACATCGGCACGAACACCGTCTCGGTCTTGCTGGGCACGGGCACGGGCAGCTTCGGCGCCGCCACCAGTTTTGGCACGGTGGGCACCACTCCCTACGCCGTCGCAGTGGACGACCTCAACCGCGACGGCATCCCCGACTTGGCGACAGCCAACAGCGGCGGCAGCACCGTCTCGGTCCTGCTGGGCACGGGCACCGGCAGCTTCGGCGCGGCCACAACGTTCTCGGTCGGCTCCAATCCCGCTGGGGTGGTGATCGGCGACTTCAACCGTGACGGCAGTTTGGACCTCGCCACGACTCCCGGTAACAACGTGGGGGTGCTGCTGAACAGTTGCCAAGTCGCCAATCCGGTTGCGACGACCACCGCCACAAGCACTTCTACAAGCACTTCTACAAGCACCGTCACCGCTACCGCCACTGCCATTCCTACAGGCACCGCGACCGCCACGCCCACGCCCACTGCCACCTGGACTCCGTTGTCGCAGCCCGGTCAGATCGTCTTTAACAGTGGCCGCACGGGTATTGATGAAATTTATGCGATGAACGCCGACGGCTCCGGTCAAACGCGGCTCACGGTCCTGAACAACCCGAACCTAGATCCGTCCTGGGCACCCGATGGCAGCAAAATTGTCTTCCTCTCGACCCGCGACGGTAATAATGAAATTTATCGGATAAACGCCGACGGCTCCAACCTGATCCGCCTCACCAACAACACTACTATTGACCGTGCGCCCGCTTGGTCGCCGAACGGCACCCGTATCGCCTTCGCCAGCGACCGCAGTGGCACGCTGGGCATCTGGTTGATGAATACCGACGGCTCCAACCCGACCCAACTCAGCAATGGGGCCGACGATGCCCTGGCCTGGTCGCCGGACGGCAGCAAACTCGCCTTCCATCGGCAGGCCGATATTTATGTGATGAATGTGGACGGCACGAATGTGATCAACCTCACCAACAATGCGGCCGCTGACTATCGCGCCGCGTGGTCACCGGACGGCAGCAAAATTGCCTTTCAGAGCAATCGCTCCGGTGTCTATCAAATCTATGTCATGGCGACCGATGGTTCTGCGCTAACGCGCCTAACGAATACCACCACGGCGGAGACCGCGCCCGCCTGGTCGCCGGACGGTAGTAAACTCGCCTTCGCGAGCAGCCGCGACGGCAATCAGGAAATCTATACGATGAACGCCGATGGTTCCACTCCCACCCGGCTGACCAACACGACCGCCAACGAAGACTATCCTGACTGGCGCGTGTCCACCGTGTTGCCCACCGAGACAGCGACGGCGACGATCACGCCGACCTTCACGCAGACGAGTACGGTGACAGCCACCGCAGTCAGCACGGCGACCGCCACGCGCACGAACACGCCAAGCAGCACCGCGACCGGCACCCAGGCGCTGCCCAGCGTTACCGCTACCACACTAGCAAGCGCGACCGCCACACGCACCGCTACGCCCGCGCCCAGCGGCACGGCGACGGGCACCGCCACTGCGTCTAGCAGCACGGCGACGGGCACCGCCACTGCGTCTAGCAGCACGGCGACGGGGACCGCCACCGCAGTCGGCAGCACGGCGACGGGCACCGCCACGGCTACCGCCACTGTGCCGAGCAGCACAGCGACCACTACAGGCAGCGCTACAGTTCTGCCCACACGCACCAACGTGCCCGCTACGGCCACCGGCACGCCCGTCGTCTCCGCCACCCGCACGCCTGCGGCGGGCACGGCCACCGTCACGCCTTGCCTGATCCAGTTCAGCGACGTAACCGACCCCACGGCCTACTACTATCAAGGCGTGTACTATCTGGCCTGCCGAGGCGTGATCTCCGGCTATAGCGACGGCACCTTCAAGCCCTTCAACAACACAACACGGGCGCAGATGACCAAGATTGTCACCCTGGCCTTCACTCTGCCGCTCGTCACCCCTCCGGCGACGGGCACCTTCGCCGATGTGCTGCCCGACAACGTCTTCTATCAATTGATCGAGACGGCGGCGGCGCGTGGCATCGTCAGCGGCTATGGCTGCGGCGGGGTCAACGCACAAACCGGGACTGCCGAGCCCTGCGACAGCGCGCAGCGGCCCTACTTCCGCCCCAGCAATTTCGTGACGCGCGGCCAGTTGGCAAAGATCGTGGTGATCGGCGCGGGCTTCCCCCTGATCACGCCGACCACGCCCAGCTTCAGCGATGTGGCCCCCAGCAACGTGTTCTACCCGTTTATCGAAACGGCGGTCTGCCACGGCGCGGTCGGCGGCTATAGCGATGGGACGTTCCGCCCCACCAACTATGCCTTCCGCAGCCAGATCGCCAAGATCGTCTACCTCGCCGTCACCAACCCGCCGGGCATCTGCGGCAGCCTCGCCGCGCAGCCGTAGGTGCCCGGTTGTGCCATCCTGCCCTGCCCCGGATCTTACGCGCAAGATCCGGGGCACCCGACCGCCAAGAGCGTAAAGGAGTATTCCGTTGCAAAAGTTGCGTGCATCCGTTCTGATCGCCCTCTTCAGCCTCCTGCCGGCAAGCCTCGTCCTATGGGGCGGGTCCGCCACCGCGCACTTCGCCGCACCCGACCAACCGGTGGCCGGCCGGAGTAGCGCCGCGCCGGACGGGGGCACTGTCGGCTCCTCAAATGCCTTTATGAGCATTAGCCCCAATGTGGTCAGCCAAACTACGGGCAGCGCCGTGGCGGTGGTCATGTCCGGCTTCACGGCCGGTGAAATCCTGAACTACTACCTCAATGGTAACTTGGTCGGGCTGCCCACCGTGGACAGCAACGGCCGCTTGGCCGAGGTCTTCAGCACCGGCAGCGGCGAGGGCTACAACACCGTGGAGGCCATCGGCCAGAGCAGCGGCAAGCGGACTGGCGGCGTGTACCGCGTGCAGGATGCGGCGGCCCCAGTGCCCGGCCTCGCCATTGCCCCCCATGCGGTCAACGACAACGGTAGCGGCACCCTCCGGCTGTTTGGCACGCGCTGGATCGCGAGTTCGACCGTCACCCTAGCCCGTAACGGGGTCGTGCTGCGGACAGTCAGCACCGACAGTTCCGGCACCTTCCTGCTGGACATCACCGTTTCCGCCGGCTCCGACACGGCAGCGGTCTATAATGCCTACACCACTACGACCGGCAGCTTGGTAGGGCAATCCATCGAAGAGCGCAGCGATGCGGGCACCCCGCCGGTGGGCGACCAAAATAGTGCCCGTGCCTACGTCAACCAAGCCGTCTTCAACTCCGGCAGCGGGGGTATTGCCGCGCTGGTCGGCGAGGGCTTCACCGCCGGCGAGAGCGTGGCCTTCACGGGTTGCGGCACCTCGACGCTGACCGCCGACGCGCAAGGGGCGGTCAGTGCCTATATCAATGTATCGGGCAGCGGCACCAGCATCTGCACGATCACCGGGGCCACATCGGGGCGCACCGCCCGCGTCGCGGTCTACCGCGCCGGCAGCGTGACCAACGTGCCGGCGGCTATCGCGCAGCCCGCCGACTTAGCGGTGGGAACGGGCAGCGCTACGCTACTGTGGACGGGGTTGCAGGCCAGCCTGAGTGGGACACTCTACTTGGACGGCACCAGCATGGGCACCTACAGCACCGACAGCACCGGCATCGGGCGCGCCGCCGTCACAGCGCCCACCACGGCCGGTATCCATGTCCTGAGTTATGTGAACAGCGCCGGGCAGGCGGTCAGCGCCCCGCTATACGTGGTCGCTGCCGTCACGCTCACCGCCACGCCGACCCCCACGTACACGCCCAGCGCCACCCCCACCTGTGGCGGCACCACCGGCACCTGGGGTAGCCAGACCGCGCTCCCAGCGGGCGTGTCGGGCAATGCTGTCGCCGCCCAAGCGAATATCCTCTATAACTTCGGCGGCAGTCAGACGAGTGGGGCGCGCAAATATGATCCCAGCACTGCCGTCTGGACGACTCTGAGCAGCCTGCCCGCGCCCCGCATCTACGCCAGCGCCGTCAGCGACGGCACCTACCTCTATATCCTGGCCGGCCTGTCCGGCAGCAGCGTCCTGAATACCCTTACCCGCTACAATCCAGCCACCGACACGTATAGCACGCTGACCTCCGCCGGCACCGCCACGCAGGAGCAGGCGGCAGTTTATCTGGGCGGCAAAATCTATAAGATCGGCGGCATCCTCAGCGATGGCTCCTACAGCAGCGTCGTCGAAGCCTACACCGTCAGCAGTAATAGCTGGGCGACGTTGGCGGCCTATCCCAGCACGGTCGCCGATGCCGTGGCGGTGACCGACGGCACCTATCTGTATGTCGGCGGCGGCACGAATAATCCCGCCACGCAAAGCAGCAAAACCTATCGCTACGACTCCAGCGCCAACAGTTGGAGTGACAGCGCCGTGACCGACCTACCGGCGGGACGCGTCGCGGCGGCCGGCGACGTGTACAATGGTAAGTGGTTGCTGGCCGGCGGGCTGATCAGCAGCCAGCCCGCCAACAGCGCCGTCGCTCTCAATCTGAGCGCCCCCACCGGCGCGTGGACGAACCTACCCAGTATGAGCGTGGCCCGCACCAACCTGAGCGGGGCGGCGTTGAGCCTGAGCCTGGGCTTTTACGCGGTCGGCGGTGAGGATAGCAGCGGCAATGCCCAAACCGCCAACGAACGCTACCGCGAGTATGTCTGCGCCACCAGCACGCCCACCTCCACGATCACCCCGACCCCGACGCGCACCAGCACCGCTACGGCAACGGCTACGCCGACAACCGTGCCGACGTTCACCGCTACCAATACCCCGACGTTTACCCGTACACCGACGACCACGCCGACGCTCACCGCTACGAATACCCCGACGTTTACCCGCACGCCGACGCTCACGCCGACGCTCACCCCGACGATCACCCCGACGATCACCGCTACCAGCACCTTGACCGACACCAACACGCCCACGACCACGCCGACCCTCACCAACACGGTAGTGCCGACGAATACGCCGACCCCTACGCCGACATTTACCAACACGCCCACGGCCACACCGACTAACACCAACACACCGACTAACACCAACACGCCCACACTTATACCCACCGCCACGGCCACTAACACAGCGACAGACACGCCGACCAACACGGCTACACTCACGGCGACCAATACGGCAACAATCACCCCGACGGCGACCAATACGGCGACCAATACGCCGACCAATACGCTCACCAACACGCCAACGGCGACCAATACGCCCACCAACACGGCGACAGTCACGCTGACGGCGACCAACACGCCGACTAATACGGCGACAGTCACGCTGACGGTGACCAATACCCCAGTAAATACGGCGACGAGTACAGCGACTGCCAATGCGACGAGTACGGCGACCGCCACGACGACGCGTACCGCCACCAGTACGCCAACGGCGACCACCACGGCGACGGGCACAGCGACGATGACTGCGACAACGACCGCTACCGGCGCACCCACCAGCACGGCGACCAGGATGCCGACAAGCACGGCGACCCAGACGAGCGGACCGGCCACCGTCACGCCGACGCAAACCAGCGGGGTCGGGCCTAGCCCCACGCCAACTGCCACCAGCGGGGCAAACACCGCGACGGCCACGCAGACCCCACCCACCGCCACCGCCACTGGCGTGAGCGCCACCGCGACTACCGTCCCGGCCAGTGCGACGGTGACCCCCCTCCCGGCCACCCGCACCGCGACGCTGACCTCAGCAGCCACCGCTACCCCCTGCCTGATCCAGTTCAGCGACGTAACCGACCCCACGGCCTACTACTATCAAGGCGTGTACTATCTGGCCTGCCGGGGCGTGATCTCCGGCTATAGCGACGGCACCTTCAAGCCCTTCAACAACACAACACGGGCGCAGATGACCAAGATCGTCACCCTGGCCTTCACTCTGCCGCTCGTCACCCCTCCGGCGACGGGCACCTTCGCCGATGTAGACCCCGGCAGCGTCTTCTATGGGTTGATCGAGACGGCGGCGGCGCGCGGCATCGTCAGCGGCTATGGCTGCGGCGGGGTCAACGCACAAACGGGGACTGTCGAGCCCTGCGACAGCGCGCAGCGGCCCTACTTCCGCCCCAGCAATTTCGTCACGCGCGGCCAGTTGGCGAAGATCGTGGTGATCGGCGCGGGCTTCCCCCTGATCACGCCGACCACGCCCAGCTTCAGCGATGTGGCCCCCAGCAACGTGTTCTACCCGTTCATCGCGACGGCGGTCTGTCACGGCGCGGTCGGCGGCTACAGCGACGGCACGTTCCGGCCCACCAACTACGCCTTCCGCAGCCAGATCGCCAAGATCGTCTACCTCGCCGTCACCAACCCGCCGGGCACCTGCGCCCCGTAAGCGCAGTAGCAACAGCACCACGGAGCCACGGAGCCACGGAGCCACGGAGATTTTGCTGAGTTTTGTAATCTGTGCGTTCAGACTGCCAAACTCTTCTAAAAATCTCCGTGGCTCCGTGGCTCCGTGGTGCCGTTTGGTAAAGTGCATTGCGCCCGGCAAGGGGCTACGCTATAATGCCCCATGACCAACGAGGCACCACTAGGACTGCCGGGCCGCGACGAGGCGGGGGCCATTGCGGCCGGCTTGCAACTGCGCCCAGCGGGGGTTGCTGCCGCCATTGCCTTGCTGGACGGCGGCAACACCCTGCCTTTTATCGCCCGCTACCGCAAGGAAGCCACGGCGGGCCTGGACGAGGAGCAACTGCGCCAGATCAGCGCCGCGCTGGACACGCGGCGGGCGCTGGACACGCGGCGGGCCACGATCCTGGCCGAGATCACGGGGCAAGGCCGGCTCACGCCCGATCTCCAGGCGCGGCTGCTGGCGGCGACCACGCGCACCGAACTTGAAGACCTCTACCTGCCCTACAAGCCCAAGCGCCGCACCCGCGCCGGTATTGCCCGTGAGCGCGGGCTGGGGCCGTTGGCCGAGCGCATCCTCGCCCAGCCCGTCAGCAGCCGCAGCCTAGCCGAATGGGTCGCGCCGTTGCTGGGGGCGGCGGCAGATGCCGAGGAGGCGCTGGCCGGGGCGCGCGACATCGTGGCCGAGGGCATCAGCGACCACCCCGACGTGCGCCGGGCCACCCGTGCGCGGGCGCTGCGCTGGGGCACCCTGCACGCCGCCAAGATCGAGCAGGCGGCGGATGAGCGCGGAGTCTATCAGACCTATTACGCCTGGGAGGGCCGGGTGGACCGGCTTAAGCCCTATCAGGCGCTGGCGCTCAACCGGGGCGAGGCGGCGGACGTGTTACGCGTGCGGCTGGCCGTGCCGGAACGCGAGTGGCAGGCCGCTGTCGCGGCGGTGTTTCGCCCCGATCCGCGTTCGCCCTTTGGCGATCAGTTGGCGCTGGCGATTAGCGATGCCGCCGCCCGCCTGTTGCTGCCCGCTATCGAGCGCGATGTGCGCCATACCCTCAGCGAGACGGCGGATGCCCACGCCATTGCGGTCTTCGCCACCAATCTGCGCGCATTGTTGACCCAGCCGCCGTTGGCCGGTCAGATCGTCGGCGGCATTGACCCCGGCTTTCGCAGCGGCTGCAAAGTCGCTGTGCTGGATGCGACGGGCAAGTTGTGCGAAACCGCGACGATTTACCCCCATCCGCCGCAGCAACAAGCGGCCGCCGCCCACCGTGTACTAGGAGACCTCGCCCAGCGCCACGGGATCACGCTGTGGGCTATCGGTAACGGCACCGCGTCGCGCGAAACGGAACACCTGATCGCCGATCTCATTCAGGCGCGGGGCACGGGCCACTACATCATGGTCAGCGAGGCCGGGGCGAGCGTGTACAGCGCCAGCCCATTGGCGCGCGCCGAGCTGCCGGAACTGGATGTCACACTGCGGGGGGCGGTTTCGATTGGGCGGCGCGTGCTGGATCCGTTGGCCGAGTTGGTCAAGATCGACCCGCAGGCCATCGGCGTGGGCCTCTACCAGCACGATGTGGATCAGGGCCGACTGGCCCGTGCGCTCACCGGCACGGTGGAGAGCGTGGTCAATGCGGTCGGTGTGGACCTCAATACGGCCTCGCCCGCGCTGCTGACCTATGTCTCCGGCATTGGCCCCAAGCTGGCCGAGCGCATCGTGGCCTACCGCACCGCAGCGGGCCGCTTCGCCGACCGCGCCACGCTCCGCAAGGTGGCGGGCCTGGGGCCGAAAGCGTTCGAGCAGGCGGCGGGCTTCTTGCGCGTGCGCGACGGGACCGAGCCGCTGGATGCCACGGCCATCCATCCTGAAAGCTACGCCGTGGCGCGGGCGGTGTTGCAGCAGGCGGGCATTGTAGCCCATACGCTGCCTGCGGCCCGCGCCACGGCGCTCCACGCGCTACGGGCACAGCAGCCACTGGATCGGCTGGCCGCCACGCTGGGCACGGGCGTGCCGACGTTGGGCGACATTTTCGCGCAGTTACTGCGCCCCGGCCGCGATCCGCGCGAGGATGTGCCACCGCCCATCTTGCGGAGCGATGTGCGGTCCCTGGCCGATCTGCAACCCGGCCTGCACCTGCAAGGCACCGTGCGGAACGTGGTGGATTTCGGCGCGTTCGTGGATATTGGGGTCAAATACGACGGCCTGCTCCACCGTAGCCAAATCCCGCCGGACGTGACCCTGCGCGTCGGCGACATCATTACGGTGGCGATCCAGCAGGTGGCAGCCGAACGGGGCCGCATCGCCCTGGCCTGGGCGGGAGAAGCCGCCACCCTGCCTACACCAACAGACACATAGGTATGCCGAGACAAAGAGCTATGGCGCTAAGTGCAAATGATGCACGCAACTGGACCACACAGGCCACCTGGAGGCTCCGCATGAATACTCAGCTCAATCTCGTTAGCTACAACCTGTGCAAAGCGGGCGCTCCCGGCTACGGCACCTGGGCCACGCTGTTCGATGCGCTGGCCCCCGACATTTTCCTGGCCCAGGAGTCTGCTTCGCCGGAACAGTACATGGCAGCCAAAGCGCGCCCGTTTCGACCGCCGACCGGCAGCGCGATGCTGGGGGGGCGGGCGGGCGGCAACTACTGGGGCAGTGCGCTGTTTGTCTGCACGGGGGCGCTCACCCCCATCCCCATGCCGGAGGATCTCGCCGGTTGGGTCGCGGGCGCGGCGGTGACGGGCCTGCCCACTCCCGGCAGCAGCACGGCTCCGTTGCACATCTACAGCATACACACGCCGCCTGATGCGAATGGCAACTACGCCCCAGTTGTCGAACGGATACTGGATTGCATCGGCGAACGGTCGGCGGGGGCCGCGCTGGTGATGGGCGGCGACTTCAACATCACGATCAGCCGGCGCCGGCCCGACGAAACGCTGCAAAACAAGGCAAGCGAAAAAGAGATACACGACCGCTTGCGTGAGGAGTTTAGGCTGATCAACTGCTGGCAGATCGCCCACCCAGAGGTGCCGTTGGCCCGCACGCTGCGCCATTTATATAACGCGGAGTCGCCCGCCTATCATTCCGATGGGCTGTTCGTTCCTGCCGCGTGGCGTGCCGCGCTCCGCAGTTGCGAGGTTCTGGACCAGCCTTTCGGCGATCCTCCCAGCGATCATAACGCCGTGCAGGCGATCTTCGAGTGGGATAGCGCGCTCCCCTGACCGACTTCCCAACCCCACTACTGGGCGAGGCTACCGCTACGGTGGGAAAGAGCCGCCCGTGCCAGTAAGCCGTCAATGCTGCGGCGGTTTCTCGGCGCGGTAGGCGACCAGCCCCGCTTCCCTGTTCACTGCGGTCTACAGGCTCAGGTTGTTGCGCCGGCCACCGTGGTTGAGTAGCGGCACCGCCCTGCCCCAAGAGGGGTGTACGCGCTGGCTGGCGGCCATGATGATCCCGCGCGCCTGACACCCCGCACTGACGCGGTACGGTGCCCCGTGCCCCGACCCCCGCGACCTTCCCCCGCGTAACGCAACCCCCGGCTCCTGCGGCGCAATCCGATTTTGACCCGGCCCTGGACCCCCCCGGTGGGGGTATTGACAAGAGGAGTTTGCGGTGGTATACTGTAATCAGGAACCCTACCCAGGGGGGTAGGATAGAGGAGGAACAAATGCGCTCACAGACGACCAAAGACGATGCGCTCAAGCGGCTGGCTTATATTGAAGGGCACCTCAAGGCGATCCGCAAAATGGTCGAAGACGACCGCTACTGCGTAGATGTCCTTAAACAGACCTATGCGGTGCAGCGCGCGCTTGACAAGTTCGAGGCAACCTTGCTGCACGGTCATCTGAACGCCTGCGTACCGGAAGGCTTCCATGCGGGCAAGGACCAGGAAATGATCGGCGAACTCGAAGAACTGTTTGAATTATCGCGCCGATAAGCGCGCAGCACTAAGGATATACGGCTATGGCAACAGAATCAGTAACCACTACCCCAACGCTCCCGAACAGGCCGAGCCAGGAGGTCCAACTCCCCATCGGCGGGATGACCTGTGCCTCGTGCGTGCGGCGGGTGGAACGCGCCCTGGCGAAAGTCGCGGGCGTGCAGGCCGCCGGGGTTAATCTGGCGACCGAGCGCGCCACCGTGACCTACGATCCGGCGCAAGTCACCATGCCCCAGCTCCGTGCGGCGGTCGAAAGCGCCGGCTACACCGTGCCGCTGGCTGAGGCTACGCTGCCCA
>Ga0123338_10002821_pt1 | contig 16030 bp, 10 predicted proteins | sample grotaG_FD_89793 | JGI IMG/M metagenome (GOLD analysis project Ga0123338, IMG submission 89793) | Glacier valley bacterial and archeal communities from Borup Fiord, Nunavut, Canada, to study Microbial Dark Matter (Phase II) -... | ecosystem: Environmental > Aquatic > Freshwater > Ice > Glacier ...
ACTGCGCCGCCGGTCACTGCCGAGACGCCGATCAGCGTCATCGCGGAGCCCTGGTTCTGGAGGTTCGTCAGGACCTTTTGGCCCTGCGTCGGCGATATGCCGCAAACACAGCAGCCTTGCGGCCACTGGTACTGCGCCGGCAGGAGCGTGCCGAACAACGGCTTATCGGCGACCCGGTTCGGATCGGTCGGCGCCAGCGTGCCCTGCTTGCCCTCGACGAACAGGTAGCACTTCTCGCACAGGACGCCGTCGTTGGCGCCGGTCGACAGCCCCGATAGCGCTGCCCCGCAAGATGGGCACGCGGCCTCCCCCGAGCCACCCAACGCCATGAAGAGGAACACCAGCCCCATCACGCCCGGCAGCAGCGAGATTCCGATGGTGATCGCGCCGTCCGCGATCGTCGTGAACAGGAGGCCCGACAGCGCGAGGGCGACGAGCCCTGCGATCAGGTACCCAAATGTTGCCTTCCAGTTCCGTGCGATCCGCGTCGTTCCCGCCATCTGTGCACTCTACAGGAGGTAAGCTGACCCAAACGTGCCGCCCACCGTGAAGAAGATCCTCAACGCTCTCGGCACGGTCGCGTTTCTCGCCGTCGTCCTGGTCCTCGCCTACCTGAAGTGGTGGAACGTGGTCGGTCAGGACAAGCTGGATGGCTCGTGCGACTCGAGCGCCGGATGCCGGTCGTACTGGTGCTTGAAACACGAGCTGAACGGTTCTGCAGAGCGGCCCAGCGGTGGGTACTGCACGGACAAGTGCAGCGCAGACAGCGACTGCACCAAGGGCATGGCCTGCGTGACGCCGAGCGCGGAGGCGCTCGACGATCTGGCCAAAGCGATGCGCCCGACGAAGCTGTGCGAGCGTGTGCATGCAGCCATGCCCTGAACCGAGGTACGCTCGGACTACGCGCCGATGACCGACGACGACGATGTCTTTGGGTATCAGGACGGCAGCGAGCAGCTCGCCGACTATGCCGAGCGGTTCGGCTTGCTGGTTGATCGGCTGCGCGTCATCCGATCGGTGATGCCGGATGCGGCGGTCATCCCCGACCGGGCGAAGGAAGAGTTGCTCGAGTCGGTGAGTACCGAAATCGGGCAGCTCAACCGCCGGCTCGGCGATCTGGATGATGCGATCGCGCGCCGCGCGGACGTCTCGAAACAACTAGGCGTGGTGCTGCCGCTCGAGCTGTTGCGCGACCGCATCCTGCTGAGCCAGCTCGATATCGAGCTCTTGACCATGTTGTACGCGCTCGAGAGCGGTGGTGCGTACAACCCGTACGACACGCGGTCGGACGACCACGACAACGTCAGCTCGGATGTCCTGTTCTTCGTCGCGCTGATCGCCGCCGGCGATCGGATCAACGCGGATGCCGCGCGCATGCGGCTGTCGTCGGATGCGCCGCTGGTCGTCTCGGGCTTGATCCACTTCGCACCCGCGCCGGGGTGGGGAACCGACGCGCCCCTGCGCCACAAGCGGCTCCGCATCGCGGAGCGGACGCTCGAGTTCTTGTCGGGGAGCGCGGCGCCGCCACGTTCCGTGCTGGGGACCATGGCGACCTATCTCGCCGAGCCACCGGGTGCGGAGTTGCTGCTGCTCGATGATCCGGAGATCGTCGGACGCGCAGCGCGAGCGCTATCGATCTCCGACCAGCTCGTCGTGTTGCGAGGTGCGAGCGGCACCGGGCGCAAGTCGATCGCGGCCGCCGCCGCACGTCAGCTCGGGCGTGGCGTCTTGGTCGTCGAGCTCTCGCGCATCACCCTCGATGCGGGCGAGCTCGCGCGGACGTTATTGTCGCTGTTTCGCGAGGCGCAGCTCCAAGCCGCGGTCCTCGTGCTCGATCGCGCCGACGAGTTTGCCGATCGCGAAGGTCAATCGTTTCTGTGGCCGCTCCTCACCGAGCGGCTCGCGCGCTCGCGGCTGCACGTCGCGCTCGTGTGCGAGCACATGCCGGCGTGGCTGCCCCGCGTGCCGCGCGTGCTCGTCGATCTGCAGGTGCCATTCCCTTCGTTGCAAATCCAGCACCGGATCTGGGTCCGAAATCTGCCGCCACACCTTCACCTCGATCCCGAGCTCTCGATCGAGAAGCTCGTGAAGACCTACTCGCTATCGTGTGCGTCGATCATCGGAACCACCGACGAGTTGAGCCGGTTCGATCGCATCCACGCGCGCGGGGGGCGCATCGACAATGCGACCGTGCTCGACGTCGTGCGGCGCCGGCTCGCGCACCAGCTCGGCGAGCTCGCGGAGCCCGTGCGGACGACGCTCGACTGGCGCGACGTGATCCTGTCGGAGGAGATCATGGATCGCGTGATCGAGTTCCTGAACTTCGCGCGCCACCGCGAATCGGTGATGAGCGACATGGGGTTCGGTCGCAAGCTCGCGTATGGACGCGGGCTCTCGGCGCTGTTCTCGGGGCCACCCGGTACCGGCAAGACGATGATCTGCTCGCTCCTGGCGAAGGAGCTCGGGATGGAGCTCTATCGCATCGACCTGTCGCAGGTCGTGAACAAGTACATCGGCGAGACCGAGAAGAACCTCGGCAAGGTGTTCGACGAGGCGTCGCGCGGGCAGGTGATCCTGTTGTTCGACGAGGCCGACTCGATCTTTGCCAAGCGAACCGAGGTGAAGTCGTCCCACGATCGCTACGCGAACCTCGAGGTCAACTACCTGTTGCAGCGCATGGAAGGCCACGAGGGCATCGTCGTGATGACCACGAACTCCGAGAACTCGATCGATCGCGCGTTTCTTCGTCGCATCCGGTTTCGCGTTCGGTTCCCCGCGCCGACGCAAGCGGATCGCGAGCGGCTGTGGCGCGGGATGGTCCCCAAGGAGGTCGTGCTCGCAACGGATGTCGATTTCAGCGTGCTCGCGGAGCGATTCCCGATGCCGGGAGGCAACATCATGAACGCACTCGTGCGCGCGGCGACCAGTGCGACCGCGGGCGGTCAGAACGTCGAACAGCGGCACCTCGTATGGGCAGCGGAGCTCGAATACAGTGAGATGGGCTTCCTCGCATGATCAGCCACCTGACGCGAGCGAGCGTACAAAGGCTCGTGGCGCTGACCCCGCAGGGCGCGCGTTCGGAGCTGCGCGCCACGCTCGTCCAGCCCGAACTCGCGGGTCCGTTGCCGCTCGAGGAGCTCGAGCGCCACGTTGCCGAGTATCTGCTCGATCCGAATGGTCGGCCGATCTTCGAATCGGACGTCACCTGGCTCGCGCGGTCTCAGATCATGCGGATGACCGGGCCGAGCTGTGGCCTGCCGCTCGGCGATGACCTCGCGGCGATCATCGCGGCGCCTCGCTTCGTCGCGAATGATCGGCTGACCGAAGCGCTGCAGCATGCGCGGTTTACACCGCGCGCCGACGAGGCCATCGCCGCGGCGGTTGCTCGGTTGTCGGCCGAGGGTGCGGTCGCGGCGATCGCCGCGCTCGCGGGCAATCCAGGTCCCGACGAAGCGCTGCTCCACCTCGCGCTGCTCCAGGCCGGCTTCGCGTTGTCATGGCGGCCCGAGCTCGCGGACCAGGCCGCCACGCACGTCGACGCACTGCTCGCACTCCTCGATCGCGGCAGCCCACAACCGCTGCTCGCGGCGGTTGCTCGCAGCCTCGGACCGATCGCTGCGACGTCGGTGCGCGTGCGCGAGGCCGTGCTCGAGCGCTTGCGCGCAACCCGCCAGCGCATCGAAGGCCGGCGAACCGGCAGCTCGTTCCTCGGCGAGTTGGCGGCGCTCGATCGCACGCGAACGATGCCGGACGAGGACTACTTCATGACGTTGCCGGATCGCCAGGTCGCCGCGGCAACCGCAGAGATCCTCGGTCGCTCGGCGGAGCGACTCGATCGCGACGCGTTCATCGCATTGCGCATGACCGTGCTGGATGGCGAGCTCGGCGATGCGCTCCTGCCATCCTTCATCGATGGCCTGATCGCTGCCGCTGCGGTCGAGCCACTCGGCGAGCTCGTCGCGCAGCTGCTCGCGTCCGCGGACGAGGAGACTCGCTCGCTCGGCCTTCATGTCGCCGCGCAGGTTCCGCTCGACGATTGTGGCGAGCGTTGTTTCGAGTGCCTCGGCGACCGCCGCGCTTCGATCCGCGCGAACGCGGTGCTCGCGACCGCCTTGCTGGAGGCCGAGCGCGCGGTCCCCCACCTGATCGCGAGACTCGACGATCCCGCGCCCGAGGTCTGCGCTCGCGCGGCTCGCGCGCTCCTCGATTTCGGCCAGATCGAACACGTCGCCGAGCGCCAGATGCCGGGGGAGCTCGCCGTCGGCAAGACCCGCGAGCGAACGGCGGCGGTGCGCGCTGCGCTCTCGCCGATGACGATCGACGTCGCGGGGGTACTCCTGGCCCAGGTCGCGGGGCAGGCCGAGCTCGTCGACGATCCTCGCGAGTCCCCGCTGCTCGAGGCGCTCGCATCCGCGCTGCGCGGATCGCCGGAGGGTCTGCAGATCGCCACGGCCTTCGTGCGCGAGATTCCGGAGGCGCTGCCGATCGTGGCGCTCGCGCTGAGCGAGCTCGACGATGACACCACCCCGCTCTTGATCCACGACGCGGCGCGCGCCGAGCTCGCGGCGGTCCTCGACCCGATCATCGCGAGCGGCGGCGAGCCCGGCATGATCGCGCTAGAGCTGCTCGCGCGGTTCTCGCTCGGCGATCGCCTGATGATCGATCGGATCGTCGACGCCGCCGCGCGCGAGGATGGCTACGCTCAACACATCCTCGCCGCCCTCGCTCACGTGCGCGTTCGCTCGGAGAGTGCGGCGATCCTGCTCGCGCGCTGGCTCGACGACCGCGAATACCTACCGGCGAGCCTGCTGGCGGCGGGGGTGGCCGGCGTCGCGGTCCCGATCGAGCACCGGTTGTGGCAAGAGGTCCGCGAGCTGTTAGCGCTCGGCACCCACGCGGCGACCGCGGCGTACACCGCACTGGCGAACCGTCACCGCATCAGCGGTAAGATGTGACCAGATGACATCGGTGAATTCGCGGGCAGGGTGGCTCGCCACCAGCGACGACGGACATTGGGTCGCCTGGTCGGAGCGGACGCGGCTCCTCCTGGTCGACGCAACGACCTGGACGCTCGCGGGTGAGATCCTCCTCGATCTCGAGCCGCCAGTCACGCTGGCGATGTGCAGCGAGCCCGATCGCTTGCTCGTGGTTCAGACGCGCGGCTCCACGACGCGCGTGCGTGTTCTCTCGGTGCCCGATCTCTCGCCCCTGGCCGAGGGCTCCCTCGACACCGCGGCACGCCTGGCTGCGGTCGTCGGTGCGACCGCGGTGCTCGTCGCGGGGCCCGACACGATGACGGCGCTCGATCTTGCCGAGCTCAAAACGACCAAGCTCACCGTGCGCGGGCCGATCGAGATCGTGGCTCCGTTCACGAACCAGCAGGTCCTCGTCGCTGCGCGCGGCAAGCTCGAGGCGTGGAATCTTGAAGAGCGACGCCCGACCCACCGGCTCGGCCTCACCTTGCCGAAAAATCCGAAGTTCGCGGGGCTCGCCGCGAGTGACACGCTGTTGTGGGCGGTCTCGGGCAACGCCCCGGGTACGGCTACCGCCTACCGGCTCTCCGATGGAACGCAGCTCGGCGAATCGGTGCTCGGCGGAGCTCCGCGCGTGGTGCATGCCGTCTCGGCCTCGCCGATCCTTATCGCCCTCGTCCAGCCGGACGGTCAACCGGCGGAGCTCGTGGCGATTGATCTCATCACCCATGACCGCCGCGTCCTGCCGTTCGACGCCCCGATCATCGCGGTCGGCGTCTCAGGCGACGCGATCGTCGTGCTTCCGGAGACCGGCATCCCGATGCTGATCCCGATCGCTGGCGGCGCGCCGCGCCCGATCCTCGCCGTGGTTGCGGGTGCTGCGATCAATGCGCCGGCTCGATCCGAGCTCACCGTCGAAGCGCCAACCGTCGCGTCCCCGAGCGTGGTGGTGAGCCGACTCGACGAGTGGCGGGCGCAGGTTCAAGCCGCGGTCACCGTGACCGCTGCGGTGCCGGCGGGGAAAGAGCCCGCGATCCGCGTGCTCGGCGAAGAGCCGCGCAGTCGGTCACGCGCCGAGCTATGCGCGTGGGGCGAGACCGTGCGAGGTCGGCGCTCGACCGCGCCACCACCGCCACCGCACGTGTGGAACCTGACCGAGCTCGCCCATCGTTTCGGGATCGATCTGCGCTCGCGTGCGCTGATCGCGCTGCTCTACGCGGCCTGGCTTGACGGCGATGGGCGCCACGGAATCCCGGTCGGCCAGATCGCGCGTGCGCTCGGCAACGACGAGCTGGCGTGGATCGAGGCGCTCGCACAGGGTCGCGTGGGCCGGCTCGGCTGGATCCGCTCGAAGCTCGGGCGCACGCGCCTACACCCGCAGGTCGGCCGCTTTCTCGACGAGGCGCCACCTCGCGTGAAGCTCGTCGCCCCCGCACTCGAAAGTGTGAAGTCGCTCGAGCCGCCGACCTCGCCGTCGCGTTGGTGTGCTTCGGGGCAGGACGAGGGCGGCTTGCTCGCGCTCGCAGGTGCGTCTGGAATCGCGCTCGCGGTGATCGACATGGATGCGCTTGCGCCGCACCGCTTCGAGCGTGTCCTCGACGATCGCTTGCTCGAAGCGCGGTTACACGGTGCGTTGCCGGTGCTGGTCGGCGAGGGGGGGGCAATGCTCGATGTCGCGCGCATCGAAGGTGGCGTGTTGTTTGCCACGGCACGGGAGGGAGGATCGCGGCAGGCCGCCCTGGAGGCGTTGCCGCTCTGGCCGCCCGAAGCTAGTTCCTAGCGAGCATCACGGCGGTCTGCGAGAAGTACGAGGACGCCCAGAACTCGCCGAGCGCGTCGACCTTGTCGGAGAGGTCGCCATCGCGTTCCACGATCGCGACTTCGTACGAGAGCTTGGCCTGGACCGGAATCGCCCCCGCCGCGATCTTCGCCGCGCGGGCGTTCGCGCGCGCATTGCGCTCGGCGCTCGCGAGCATGTTCGTGAACGCTTGCTCGAACTCGATCTTGTCAACCTTGTTGTCGTCGCCGGTGTGGATGCCGAGCGAGTAGTACTTCGCGATCAATTCGGTCGACGAGAGGTAGCCGAGCTCGCTCGCCGCGAGTGACATCAGCCCCCAGGGCAGCGAGTGATCGCCCCAGGCGGCCTTCATCTCCTTCATGAAGGCGACGTTGTCGCCGATCTTCACCATCGATTGCGCGATCAGGTAATCGGGCTCGACGATCTCGAAGCGCTGGCGCGTTTGCTCGAGCGAGAACCCGACCGCCTTCGAGATCTCATCGAGCACGATCGTATCGAAGTACGTGACGCCTGCTGCCGCGGCGGATTGAAACGACGTTGCCATCCGCAGCACGTTCGGCACCGAGCACATGTACGTGACGCTGTCGTCCTTCTCGAAGTCGAGCTCCTCGAGGGCAAGCGAGGTCTCGGCACTCGTGCGGCCGAGGTAGAGCAGGGTCGGCGCGACGCTCGCCAGCACGCGATCCGCGATGGCCGCGGAGCCGAGCGTGGCGGCGGGCTCGCGCGAGAGCTCGCCGAGCATGGCGATGGTCTGCTCGACGACCCCGTTGGCGACCTGGCGATACACGAAGCTCTGCAGCGCGGTGCGAAACGCCGCCATCTCCTGCAGGTGACCACCGAGCGTTTTCGGGCGCAGCGTGCTGATCTTCTGGAAGATCGCGCTGGTGTTCGCGCTCAGCTGATCGAGTGTCTTGATCGCGGCTATCGCACCATTGAGATCGCCCTTCTTGACCTTGTTGAGGATGTCGTACGTGGTGTTCGTGCTCGTCGCGAACGTCCACGCGAGCAACATCCGCTGATAGGCCGCGCCGACCTTGCCGCGCTTGTGCAGCGCCTCGGCGGCGTCGGCGTAGGTCCTCGAATATCTCTTGAGCGTGTCGAGCAGCGGCGGCAACCGGCCGGCGCTATCGAGCTGCATCAGCGGTCCCCACTCTTGCGCGAGCCGCTGCTGCCACTGCTTGTACTTGTCCTCGAGCGCCGCCTTCGTGCCAGCATCGAGCGCCATATCGGCTTCGCTTGCTGGCACGGTTTGAGGCAGATCCTTGTGGGTGAGCAGCTTGTACGCGTCGTGGGCGTCGGCGATCTCGATCGCTTCGGCACCGTGCGCCTTCGCGAGCTCGACGAGGTCAACCATCTCACCGGTCGCTTCGCTCTTGGCCTTGCGCATACCGATCGGATAACCGAGCCGCTTCTTACCCTTCTCGATCGAGCCGAGAAACTTCTCCGGGATGCCGCCGACCGGACCGATCGTGCCATCCGGGTTGATGATGCCGGTCATGGTCGCGGTCGGATCGATCGGCGCACCTGTCATGCCCGCGAGAAAGCCGCCGGTCATCAGGCCCGAGGCCGAGGCGCCATCGATATAACCGCCCGAGGTCGCGGAGAACGTGAAATCGGTGAGGTCCTTGCCGAGGAGCTGCGCCGCAACGATCGCCGAGACCCACACACCGGCGCGCCACTGCGGTCCCGCACCGCCGGAAAACTCCTCGTAGACGCCGACCTGGACCGCCTGATCGGGGTTCGGTGAGGTCGCGAGCTTGACCGGCGTTGACCCACCAGTCGGCTTCTTGCCACCACCCATCTCGACGTACATCGCATCGACGATGCCCTTCGTCGTCGCGATCGGCAGCGGCAATACGGTCGATCCGTTTTGCGTGTCGGTGCCGAGGATCACGGCCTGGTTCGGCTGCTTCGCATCGCTCTTGATCCCGAGCGGGCCGTACGTGATCACGCGCGGCCGGGCTTCGGGTGCAGTGCCGTGCTGCGATCCGCCACACGAGACTGCAAGCGTGGTCGCGATCGCAACGAATCTCATCGCGCGGGATTGTACTACGGTCGTCCCAGCGTCGGTTTTACTGCGGCACGAACTCGACGCCGATAAACGGCGCGATCGGGAGGCCGGGCAGGTCGCTGTAGCCGCTCGGATGGTTGGCGCTCGTTTCGTTGACGACCTCGCGCGACTCGACGTTGCCGTAGTTCGTCGCGTTCTGGATGTCGGCGTAGAAATTGATCGTGCCCCAGTCGCGTTGCCATGTCCGATCCGCGCGCAGGTCGAGCTGGAAGAACGTCGGTAGGCTCTCCGAGAACCTCGCGGGATTTGGATTTGTCGTTGTCATCAACGGGGTGTACGGCGTGCCCGATACCAGCTGCACGCGCGCACCGAACCGCCAGCGCTCCCACTTGCGCGACACGATCACGTTGAGGTTGTGACGTTGATCGAGCTCGAACGGACGGAACCCGCGGTAGTCGTCGGGATGCAGCAGCGAGCGCAGGAGCTCTGGATCGTCGCGCTCAGCGGACGACAGCGTGTACGAGATCATGCCGAGCCAGTGCGCCGTCGAACGGCGGAGCAGGACCTCGATGCCGCGGTTGCGCGCGCGGCCGAGGTTCCGGCGATAGAACGCGAGGCCGAGTTGCTTCTCGAGTAGCAACTCGAACGTCGGCCCGAGCCCACCGAGGTTCGAGAACTCGCCGGTCGCATCGAGGTCGCGGACGCCGAGGTTGTTGCCGAGATCGTAGAACCCGGTGACCGAGCCGAACCAACCGCTATAGTCCGCGTCGACCCCGACCGCGGCTTGATCGAAGTACGAGCTCTCGAGATCGGGGTTGCCGCCGTGCGGATCGACGTCGCCCGGTGTCGGGGCTTGATGATAGCGACCGACCGTCTCGCGCAGCACCAGATGATCGGTGAGCACCGCGCGGATCGCGAGCCGCGGATCCAGTACCTCCTCGTTCGAGAGCCCGTAATGCTCGACGCGTACGCTCGGCTTTACCGACAGCCGATCCTTCACCACATCCCACCGCGCCTCGCCCCACAGCGCGAAATCGATCCACGCGAGCGTGGTGTCGCCGTTGGTCTGGTGCAGCACGTCACCCGGATTGCCGAGGCCTTGCTCGTAGTGCGAGACGTAATCGGCCTCGGTGTCGATGCCACCGCGGAGCTCGCCCCAGGTCTCGGTGCGCGTGAGATCCGCGCGCACGCCGGTCGGGTACTTCGGGCGCTCGAACGTCTCGACCACGCCCTGCTTTTCGCTCGAGAACTTCAGTTGATCGATGCCGAGCCAGGGCACGACGCGCAGCGTGAGGCCCCCCCACTGGCGCAGGTACGGCACTCCGGCGCGGATGAAGAACGAATTCATTGTGCTCGTGTTTTCGACGCCCGCATCGTCCGAGCTCTTCGCGGTGACGTGGTCGTACGCCAGGAACATCAGCGGCGTGACCCGACCTGCCTTGGTCGGATCGCCGAACGACATCCGCACCTGCGCGTCGAGATAGCTCGGTAACGGCACGTTCTTGGGTGCCCACGCGCCCGCGACCACATCGAAATACGAGCGCCGCACGCCGACGATCATGCCGCCGTTACTGACCGGGCCTTCCGCGAACACCGACGAGTCGAGCAGACCTACCGAACCGCCGGAGCGCCACAGATCGCGACGTGGCTCGCGCGTATCGAGCGTGACGATGCCGCCTTGTGCTCGGCCGTAGCTCGCATCGAACCCGCCGTTCTCGACCTTGAGGTTGTCGAGCATGCCGCTCGGGTAGAACGAGGTGAGCCCGCCGAAGTGAAAAGCGAGTGGCACTTCGATGCTGTCGATGTAGACCGCGTTGTCGCGCGGCGAGCTCCCGCGCAACACGAGTCCACCGAAGGAGTAGGGCAGGCGCGCGACACCGGGCAAGGCTTGCGCCGCGCGCAGCATGTCGTTGCCGCTACCGGGCAGGATGCGAATATCGTCGCTCGAGAGCACGTAGGCCTGCGCGTGGGGCGAGTCAGGCGCCTTGCCCGTAACCTCGATCGTCTCGTTGCGCGCCGTTCGCAACAGGATCTCGAGCCCGTCGGCCGCCGCGATCGTGTGAAGTCCGTAGCCCGGTGCGGTCACCACGAGTTGTTCGCCGTCTTCGATGGTGAGCGCGTACTCGCCGTTGGTGCCGGTCGCGTAGGTCGTGTGGTCGGCCATCACGATCGCGCCTTCGATGGGCACCTTGGTGTCGTGATCGACGACCGTGCCGTGAATCTCGTGGGGGGCGGCCACGGCGCTGATGCTGGCGCACATGACCGAGACGAGCACCCGACGAAACACCGTGCGCGATGCTACCCCTTCGCGGTCTTGGCTGCTCTGGGGTGCTTGCGAGCCTGCTCCAGCACGTGCGCACGGCTGACGTGGGTATAAATCTCGGTCGTCGCGATGTCGGCGTGGCCGAGCATGGCCTGGACCGCGCGAAGGTCGGCGCCGTGCTCGACCAGGTGAGTCGCGAACGAATGGCGCAGCTTGTGCGGCGAGACGTCACCACCGGGCAGCCGGATACCGGCCTTCTTCGCGTAGCTGCGAAGCGCTTTCCAGAACCCTTGGCGAGTCATCGGCTCGCCGCGCGACGTGAGGAACATCGCGCGCTGCGCCGGGTCCTTGATAAACAACGGCCGATCCTCGTCGAGATAGCGCTGCAGCTTCGCGCGCGCGCTCGCACCGAGCGGCACCATGCGGGTCTTCTGGCCCTTGCCGGTGACGCGCACGAACCCTTGCGAGAGGTTGATATCGGCGACCGCGATCGAGACCAGCTCGCTGACCCGCAGTCCCGAGGCGTACGCGAGCTCGATCATCGCGGCATCGCGACGACCGCGCGGCGAATCCGGGGGCGTGGAGATCAACGTCACGACGGCCTGCTCGCCGAGCACGCCCGGGATGCGCTTGGCCATTCGCGGCGCATCGATCAGCTCGGTCGGATCGGCCTCGAGCCAGCGCTCGCCGATCAAGTGACGGAACAGGCCGCGGATCGACACCAATGCGCGCGCACGGCTGCGCGCGGCGAGGCCCGAGGCGGCCAGGTCGATCAGGTAGTCCGTCGCGTCCAGCGTCGTGACGTCGTCGACGTCGACGCGCCCGCGTGCGGCCACGAAGCCGACGAACCGGCCGAGGTCACGCCCGTAGGCTTCGATCGTGTGGCGCGCGAGACCGCGCTCGACCTTCACGTGATCGAGAAACAGATCGACGGCCTCGTCGAGGGCCAGCCGGCGCGCCATGCGCCATTGCAGCCCCAACGCGCTCGGAGGGCAAGTTCTCGCCGCTTGCAGTTGAGGGTGTGGCCGGCCATAGTCCGAACAAGCGTGAACGTCACAGGCGAACAAATTCGATGGGTGCTGATCCGGGTGTTCGTGTTGCTCGTTTCGGTCGCACTCCACGAGTTCGGCCATGCCTTCGTGGCGAACGCGCTCGGCGACGACACGCCGCGCCGCGAGGGGCGCGTCACGCTCAATCCGATCGCGCACGCCGATCCGATCGGGACGCTCCTGCTCCCGCTGCTAGGCGGACTCTACTCCGCGGCCGGTGGTGGCATCGGCGGCTTCGGCTGGGGCAAGCCGGTAAACTGGAACCCGGCGCGGATCAACCGCAAGTGGAAGATGTCGACCGCGAAGATCCTGGTCAGTATCGCGGGCCCGTCGATGAACTTGCTGCTGGGCAGCGTCATCATGATCGTGTCGGCCGTCTTGGTCGGTAAGCATGTCATCCCGGTCACCGGGGATGCGTTCAAGGTTCTCTACTTCGCCGGCGTCACGAACTTCGTCTTGTTCTTCTTCAACCTCATACCGGCGCCGCCGCTCGATGGTGGCCACGTCGCAGGCGAGCTGATGCCCTACAAACATCGCGCCTCGTACGACGCGTATGCGAAGTACGGGCCGTTCGTCGTGATGGCGGTGGCAATGATCCCGCAGATTTCGCGGATCTTTACGATCCCTGCGCAGTTCTGCGCCGAACACGTGTACAAGCTGTCCGCTTACCTCTTCTAGCGCGCTGATGGAAACGCACTACCAAGTAGCCCTCGACGTGTTCGAGGGGCCGCTCGATTTGCTGCTTCACCTCGTGAAGAAGCACGAACTGTCGATCCTCGACATTCCGATCGCGTTCGTCACCGAGAAGTACCTCGAGTACCTCGATGCGATGGCGACCATGGACATCGATGTCGCGGGCGAGTACCTCCTGATGGCGGCCACGCTGTGCCACATCAAGTCGCGCGAGCTACTACCGCCGATGCCGGGCGATGAGGGCGACGAAGAGGGCATCATGCGCGAGCTCGCCGACGGCGAAGAGGTCGAGCTCGACCCGCGCGGCGACCTGATCAAGCGCCTGCTGGAGTATCAGAAGTACAAGGAAGCGGCGACCCAGCTCGGCCAGCGGCCGGTGGTCGGTCGCAATGTCTGGGGGCGTGGTGTCGCGACCGAAGATGCGGTCGCCGAAGGGGTCACTATCGATGCGATCGCGCCGCTCGCGGGCTTTCCTGTCCACAAGCTGATCGAGGCGTTCGATCGCGTGATGCGGCAGGCCAAGCTCAAGGTCGCCCACAACGTGCTGATCGATCGGCTCTCCGTGAGCCAGAAGATCGCGGACTTGACCGACCGGCTCGAGGCCGAGGTAAGATTTTCGTTCACGTCGATGTTCTCGTTCCTGCGCGATGGCGTCGTACGCACGGTCGAAGAGGTCCGTCACGAGGCGGTCGTGACGCTCTTGGCGCTGCTCGAGATGGCAAAGCTCGGGTTGATCACCATCACCCAGCACGTGCCCGAGTCCGACGCCGATACGGTTCAGTCCGACGAGGAGATCTTTATCGAGCGCGCGACCGATGACCTCCGCGCCCGGGTCGAGCAGACCGTCGCTCCGCGGACCGAAACCGACGACTACCGCTGAGTGTCGGACGTCCATGGTAGGTCCTAGCCTGCCGTGAGCCGCAAAAAGTCCAAGCATCGCCAGGCCGTACCCGCGGAAGTCCTTGCCGAAGGCAGTGATTCTATAGCCGCGGCGCCGCCTGACACCGAAGTGGTCGCAGCGGCCTCCGAAGAGGTCGCTGCGGTGACTGAACCGACGACCCCAGCCGCCCAGGTCGAGGCGAAGCCGGCGGCCAGGGCCGACAAGAAGAAGTACAAGAAGCTCGGCAAGTCGAAAAGGACCGGCCGCGGCAAGGCGGCGGACGAAGTCGCGGACAGCGACAGTGACAGCGACGGCGAAGCGATCCTCGTTGCGACCGATGATGAAACGGTCTCGGCTCAAAGCGCAGCAGGCGGAGCGATTCTCGCGGATGCGGATGCCGAGGCGCTTCACCTCGACGATGTCGCGAGCGAGGATGTTCGCGCCGATGGCGAAGCGATCGAAACCGACGAGTTCGACGGCGCTGGTACCGAGCTTGCCGTGCGCGGCGGCAGCGATGCGATCGACGGCGACGATGTCGTTGGCGACCCGATCACCGACGAAGCCGGCGTCGAAGCCGCGTTGCTGCCGGGTACCTTGCCCGCGGTCCAGCTGCGTCACCTGATCGAAGCGCTGATCTTTGCGACGGACAAGCCCGTCACCCTCCAACGCCTTCGCCAGCTCACGCGCGTCGCGGACATCACGCGCATCGAGGCGGCGCTCGCCGAGCTTCACGAGGACTACAAGGAGCGCGGTATCGCGCTGACGGTCGTCTCGGGTGGCTATCAGTTCCGCACCAACACGTCTTTTTCGTCGTGGGTCCAGCAGCTCATCGCGGGTCGCCCGGTGCGGCTCTCTCGCGCGCAACTCGAGACGCTCGCGATCATCGCCTATCGCCAGCCGATCACCCGCCCCGAGATCGACGAGATCCGCGGCGTCGATTCGTCGGCCACGCTGCGGCTCTTGCTCGATCGCTCGCTGATCCGCGTGCTCGGCAAGCGCGAAGAAGTCGGACGTCCGTCGCTGTTCGGCACGACCAAAGAGTTCCTCGATTTCTTCAGCCTCGGCGATCTCCGCGAGCTGCCGACCCTGCGCGAGTACAGTGAGCTGACCGCCGAGAGCCGTCAGGTCATGAGCGAGCGCCTTGGCGTTCCGCTCGACGAGAACGGAGATCTGGTCGAGCCCGAGACCGATTTGCTCGACGATGGGCTTACCCCGGCCGGCGGCGGTCCCGGCCGGAGCGACTTCACGACCGACAACGCGTCGATCGTCGATTCGATCCTCGCCGAGCATGCGGCCGCCGAAGCCGAAGCCGCAGCCGAAGGCCGTAATGGCGACGCCTCGGCGATGGCCGAAGCCGCGATGTCGGGGGGGCGCGTCGAGACATTCAGTGAGGCGTTCTCCGAGTCCCCGAACCTCGACAACGATGCCGACGCGGCCGCGATGTCGTTGTCGAGCGACGCTGCGACGCTCGGGTCCTCGCGCTCGGAAGCGCGCTCGTACATCGATGCGATTCGCTCGAGCTCGTTCGTCGAATCCCACGCGGAGCCCGAGCCCGAGCCCGATGATGTCGAGCTGAAAGCCGATTCGGATCTCGAGGCGGCCGGCGCCGAGCACACGAATCACGCTATTGCCGGAGAGGTCGAGCTGACGGCGAACGAGCCGCGCGAGACAGATCTCGGAGCGTCAGGCATCGAGCACACGCACCTTGCTGGCACCGAAGAGGTCGAGCTGGCGATCGACGAGCCGCATGTGACGACGGACCTCGAAGCATCCAGCATCGAGCACACCGATGTGGTCGAGCTCGCGGCGGACGAGCCGCTCGAGCCAGCCCCGAGCGTCGAGCACGACGACGATGTCGCGCTGGCGGGCGATGCGGACCTCGAGGCGAGCGTCGAACATGCGAACCTCGCTACCGCCGACGAGCACGAGCTCGCAGCAGACGAGCCACGCTTCTCGCACGAGCCCTCTGGCGTCGAGCTCGCGACCAGCGGCTGGCTCGCGGTGGAGGTCTCGCACGAGACCCCGGAGCTCGTAACCTCGAGTACGGAGCACGCGAGCTCCGGTGAGTCCGACGAGGAGTCGCGCGAGACCGCTCGCATCGATCTCGCGCATGACGGCGAGTCCGACGAGGCCGAGCTCGCAGCCGAAGCGGCGCTCGAAGGGGCGAACATCGCGCATGCCGCGAAGCCGAGCGAATCCGACGCGACGAGCGAGCCGGTTGATGCGGACGACGACCACAACTAAGCGCTGATCGCGCGTTTCTCCGCCACGGAGGTGGACGCGCGGGTGGCGACGCGCAAGTTCCAGCTACACTCGACCCAGACTCGAGCTCAAGTGTCTGTTTCTCCTCGTTAGTACGTCGC
>Ga0123338_10002825_pt1 | contig 16016 bp, 15 predicted proteins | sample grotaG_FD_89793 | JGI IMG/M metagenome (GOLD analysis project Ga0123338, IMG submission 89793) | Glacier valley bacterial and archeal communities from Borup Fiord, Nunavut, Canada, to study Microbial Dark Matter (Phase II) -... | ecosystem: Environmental > Aquatic > Freshwater > Ice > Glacier ...
AAGTGCGTTCCCGTTCGTGCTGGATCAGGGGTCGCCCATGGCGGGACCCAACCCGGACAGCGCGCAGGGCTGCGCGTACATGGGTGTCGCGGGTTCCGTGATCGATTTCGGCAAGCAGCCGATCCGCGCCAAATATAAGGCGGTCTTGACCAGCCCCAACCGCAAGACGGTCGAGGCTGCGCCGAACGTGGCAAACGACGCGCTCTATAATCCCGGCTCGTTCGTCGCGCAGCTTGGGACGGGTCTCAGTAGCGGCTCATACACGCTGCAACTGGTCAATCGGCAGGGCAAGGCCGTCTCCGCGCCCATTGAACTCACGTTTACCAATTCGTGCGACCAGAACGTGGTTTTCGTCAACTTCGTTCAGGTCAAACCCGCCGAGCTGCCATGAGCGCCGAAATTCAGGATGCGCCGCCGCCAAGTGTACCGCACCCGCAGAGGCGCGGCTGTTCGGCGCTGTTCGATCTGGTGACGGCATTCTTCCTGCTCGCGACCGTCGCAATGATCGCGTTTACGGCGCTGCTGGTCAGCAATCCGCGCTCGTCGTTGAACCCGTTCCCGCTGCCGACGCGCATCTCATTGATGGTCATGGCAACCGAACCGCCGACCTTCACACCCGGACCACCGACCGCCACTGCGTCGATTACGCCGACCTTTATGCCGACCGCGACCTTCACGCCCACCGACACCGCGACATCGACGGCGACCCCTACCGCCAGCAACACGCCCGTGATTGGCGCGCGCCCTTCCGCGACCCCCGCGGGCAACCGGACCGGGAGCCGCGTGCCGACTCTCGCGCCCGCTGCGAATACGCCCACCGGATTCCAATTCACCGCACGCGCAGTCAAATATCAGGCGAATAAAACCGCAGAAGGCTGCAATTGGAGCAGCGTTGCGGGCGTCGTGCAGGACGCGGCAGGCAAGCCGCTGATCGGGATCGCGATCAGCGTGCAGGGTGGCAGCGTGGACGAGACGCAATACAGCGAGCGCGACAGCCGCTATGGGCAGGGTGGCTTCGAGGTCTACCTCGGCTCGAAGCCGCTGGTGGGCGACTATACGCTTACCGTGTTGAGCAAGACGGGCGCGGCCATTTCCGCGCCGATCAAGGTCTCCACACGCGCGGAGTGTACGCAGAACGTCGCGCTCGTGACGCTCGTTCAGACGCGCTAGGCGAATGGGTACGCTGTATATCGTCCCGACGCCCATTGGCAATCTGGAAGACATCACCCTGCGCGCGATCCGCATCCTCAAGGAAGCCTCGTTGATTGCCGCGGAAGACACGCGCAAGACGAAAATCCTGCTGGACCGCTACGCTATTCATACGCGCCTGACCAGCTACCACGAACACAACAAGCTGACGAAGCTCGATGCCGTGTTCGACGCGCTGGCGCTCGGTGATGTCGCGCTCGTCTCCGACGCCGGGACGCCGGGTATCAGCGATCCCGGCTATGAACTAATCCACGCGGCCATTGCGCGCGGCGTGACGGTCGTGCCGCTGCCCGGCGCGTCGGCGGTGCAGGTCGCGCTGGTCGGCTCCGGCCTGCCGACGGATGGCTATGTATATCTCGGCTTTTTGCCCCGCAAGGACAAGGCGCTCCGCGAGTTTTTTTGGGATATTCAGGATGAGCGCCGGACACTGATCGCTTACGAAAGCCCAAACCGTCTACTCGAAACGCTGGACGTCCTGCTCGATGTATTGGGGGATCGTCCGGTCGCGGTCGGGCGCGAACTGACCAAGCTGCACGAGGAAATTTTCCGGGGGACGGCCAGTGCTGCTATTGTCCGCTTCACGGAAACCGAAGCGCGCGGCGAAATCACATTGGTGATCGGCGGCGCTCCCGAAATAGTACAGGAACTTTGGGACGAGGCGCGCGTCCGTGCTGCGCTCAAAGAGCGAATTGCAGCGGGCGAACCCCGCAAGGACGCCTCGCGTGTAGTCGCGGAGATGAGCGGCTGGAACAAGCGGGACGTGTACAACCTTCCATGAGCAGTGCATCCCCGCGCGTCGGTTTGCAGACATACCTCACGCGATGACCCCACCTCTCAAATGGGCGGGCGGCAAACGCTGGCTCGTGCCGCACCTGCTGCCGATCTGGACCGCGCACGCCCAGCGCCGACTCGTTGAGCCATTCTGCGGCGGGCTGGCCGTCGCGCTCGGCCTGGGACCGGCTCGCGCGCTGCTCAACGACATCAACCCGCACCTGATTAATTTCTATCGACAGTTGCAGCGCGGCTTGCAAATCACGATCCCGATGCAAAATGACTCCGCGCTCTTTTATGCGAGTCGGACGCGCTTCAATGCGCTGATCCATGACGGCGAAGCACAGAGCGCCGAAGCTGCCAGCCTCTTCTACTACCTGAACCGCACGGGCTATAACGGCCTTTGCCGCTTCAACAGTACAGGCGCGTTCAATGTGCCGTTCGGTAGATACACAATGATCAATTACCTCACTGATTTTTCGGCCTATCGGGAAGTCCTCGCGCGCTGGCAGTTCAGCAGCGGACCATTTGACATTCTGAACGTACAACCCGACGATTTCATCTACGCGGACCCGCCCTATGACGTGGAGTTCACCGCATATTCGCAAGGCGGCTTCGCGTGGGCGGATCAGGTGCGGCTCGCGGAGTGGCTCGCGGCGCATCCGGGTCCGGTACTGCTCTCAAATCAGGCAACGGAGCGCATCATCAGCTTGTATGAACAGCACGGCTTCACGCTCACCTTTCTGATGTCACCGCGCCGCATCAATTCGACGGGCGACCGAACACCCGCGCGTGAGGTGCTGGCAATGCGGAATATCCCTTTATCGACGGGCATCCGGCCATAATCTGCGCCCCGCTTCCGTTTTCTAAAACTCCGCGCGCTGCGACTCGATCAACATCTCGCTCATCGCCTTTGCCGACGGGATGATCAAATCTCCGGAGTCGAACGCCAGAAACGCGACCGCATACTCTTCGCCATCCGGCAGGCGCAGCAGCCCGCCATCGGTGCTGATCCGGTAGCCGTTGCCGTTATCGCTGTTCGGCGCGATGTAGCCATCCTTGCTGATCGTGTGAATTCCGAACGTGCGCGCCGTCTTACCGAGCAGCCCGTAATGCTGATCCTGCATGAGCGCGTCCGCAGCGTCGAAGTAGCCGCGCTGCCGCCCTTCGAGCGCTAGGTATTTCCAGAACAACGCGAGGTCGCGCGCGGTGTACGTATTGTTCAGGTAATAAATTTTGCGTCCGTAGATGAGCGTCGCGGCTTCGAGACGGTCATCGTAACATCGCGGGCAGGTGCGTTCACTGATCAGCCATGCGCGCAGCCCGGAGCGCTTCGAGATGCCCACACGGTCCCAGCTCCACTGGTTGAAGGCGCGCACCGGGTTCGCGCCGTAGTCCTTCGCGGCGGTGTTCTTCCAGACATACGTAAGCGTGCGCGCGGTCGCCTCGTTCTCGCTCAGGACTGCCATTTGATACACATCGAAGAGGACCGCGTGATGTTCGTTCCACGCCGCCTGATACTCCACTGGCACATTCGTGGCAGCCTTCGCGCTCCAGTAGCGGACCGGGACGGAGCGCCATAGCGTGGGGTCCACATGCTCGAAAAAATAAAGCGCAACGGGTCCCTTGAACGCAGACGCCACCGGAAACAACTCCGCGCTCTGGTAGCCCGCTTCATCGACGCCGTGATAGGCTGTCACCGGGATAAGCGCAACCGCCAGCTTCCGCTTGTCGATGATTTTATCGAGCTGCGCGTTGAGGCGTTGCGCGGCCTCTGCCGGACCATCATCCTGCGCGCGGATGGGCGCGGCAGCCACGAAAATCAGCGTACATAGCAGCAGAAACGTAGGGAAAGCGCGCAACAACAGGTCTCCCGATCAGGTTTAATCCATGCGAAGGTAGTTTTAACACAGTTCCGGCCACGAGAAAGGACCCCGATCATGACAACTTCCACACGGCTCAACCACGCGCTGCGCGTGCTGCTCGCGGTTTTCGGTATCGCGCTGGTCGCGGCGTGCAGCGCAGTAACCCCCGCGCGCGACGACTCCGCTAAGCAGCTCATGCCAAAGCTCGACGCCTACAACATCACCAACACCGCCGATTTGCGCGGCGCGATCAGCAATCTCCTCGCGGGCGGCGCTGCGCTGACGGGCAACGTACAGGTTTCCGCGGCGGTCAAGCTGATCGAGGGCGTAGCCGGCTGCTACCAGCAAGCGGGCGTCTACGAGGCGCAGATTTACACAAACAAATCCAACCCACTACTCTCCGGCGCGGTCCTGATCATCAACAAGAGCGCGGCCACCAACCCCGCCGTTCTGCTCACCTGTTTCAGCCCTGCCCCGGCAGCGCAGGCGCGTCTCGCAGCCCCACAGCCGTGTTCGGGTGGCTATAGCGCGACCTTCAACGGCAAAGAGTATTACATCGGCTACATCGGCACGGACGGCGCGGTATGCAGCGACCTGTGCGGCCAGCTCCCGAATCAGTGCGCCGCGCAATAATGGTTTGAATAGGATAGAATACGGTTAGAATACTCTCATTGCAGGGACAGCACAACACATGAAACTGACGTTCATCGGTGGCGGGAGCGTGCGAACCCCGCGCCTCATTCCTTCGTTGATTCGCCGCGCCGCCCGGCTCGATTTGCAGGAGGTCTGGCTGATCGACCGCGACCGCGACAAACTGGACCTGATTGGTGGCATGTGCAAGGCCCTCGCTGAACACGCCTCGTTTCAAATCCACCTGACCACCGACGCGCGCGAAGCGCTGACAGGCGCATCGCACATCATCACCTCGATTCGCCCCGGCCTCGAAGCTGGACGCGCCACCGACGAGCGGATCGCCTTCCGGCATGGTGTCCTCGGACAGGAAACAACGGGCGCGGGTGGCTTCGCGATGGCGATGCGCAGCCTGCCCGCGATCCTCGATTACTGCCGTCTTGCGGATCAGCTCGCGCCCGGCGCGTGGGTCTACAATTTTACGAACCCGGCAGGTCTCGTCGCGCAGGGTTTGCACGACGCAGGCGTAAAGCGCGTGGTCGGCATCTGCGATAGCGCGAACGGCGCGCAGAATGCCGCCAGCCGCTTCCTCGGCATCCCGGTCGCGGAGGTGCGGCACGAGGTCTTTGGCCTCAACCATCTCTCATGGACGCGCTCGGTGAAAATACAGGTCGATGAAGACGGCGGCGGCGGTGAGGAAGTCTTGCCCGCGCTGTTGACTGACCCGCAGTTCATCGCGTCTACGCATATGGCGATGTTCGACCCGGACCTCGTGACGAGCCTCAAAATGTTTTTGAATGAATACCTGCACTACTTCTACCATCGCGACGAAGTGCTGGTCGCGCTGCTCGCCAAGCCGGAAACGCGCGGCGAAGAGGTATTGCGGCTGACTACGGAACTGCTCTCACGGTTGCGCGCCGCGACGACGACCGCCGAGCAAATCTCGATTTGGACTGAAGTCATGGGCAACCGCAGCGCGACCTATATGGCGCACGCCCGGCACGATGCCCTGCGTCCAAAATCGACTCCGGTTGCGGGTGACGATGAAGGCTATGCAGGGGTGGCGCTCGGCTGCGTAGAGGCCATCGCGACGGGTGTGCCGCAATATACAGGGCTGAACGTGCCGAATGGCAACGCCATCGCGGGCATGGAGCCGGATGATGTCGTCGAGGTGAGCTGCCGCGTCGATGCAGACGGACCGCACCCGCTCACGATAGGCAGTGTCCCGGAAGGCCAATACCTGCTCATGCGCGAGGTCAAACGCTATGAACGGCTCGCGAGCGAGGCAATTCTACATCGCTCGAAGCGGTTGGCTTACGACGCGCTGATGGCACATCCGCTGGTCGGTAGTTATCCGCTCGCCAAAATACTGGTGAATGAATACATCGAGGCGCACCGCGAAACGGTTGGGGAGTGGCAATAATCCAGGCTTGCTTACCAGCCCCCGCGCGGTTTCGGGTCCACTGGCGCGGCGGTACTCACTTCGCCTTCGATGTAAACCGGGGTCTCCTGAATGACGAGCGCTTTTTCTTCATCGAGTTTGCGCCAGCCGAAGTGATACAGCACATTGTTGAACGCATCGTACTTGTAGCGCTCCTGAATGAACCCGTAAATCGAATGCTGATAGGCGAGGTCGAAGAGCAGGCACTCCTCTTCGGCTCGCCATTCATCCGCAACCATCCACAGGGGCGCGATCTCCTGCATGGCCTGCCGTACCTTCTCGTCGCGCTGCTGGATTGCATGGGTCTGGTTAATCATGGGCGTCTCCGGGGGTGCTTTGGCGTTGATTCTAGTCGGCAACGTGGCATGAGCGCAAGTGGTACATTCTTTGAAGACGTGCAACAAAGCATGATATGATTCAGCGTCTATGAAACTTCTATTCATCACCTCTTCGCTCGATCTGACCCAGCCGTTCAGCGCGACCCCCGCCTGGTGGCAACTGCTCAAAGGGCTGTATGAAATCGGCGTGGAAGTGGTCGCGACCACCTATCAGGGTCCCGCCATCGAAACATTGTGGTGGCGGGCGCTGCCCAATCCAGTCCAGCGCGAGGGCGATTTGTTCAAAGCCATTCGCGACCGTGCGCCGCGCTCCCGCAAAGCGGTCGATACCGGAACGAGCGGCGAAAGCGCAGCCGACAGGCTCACGCGGCAGGTTGCGCAGACATTCATCCGGCCAAAATGGGCGGGCTTCCTCGAAAAGACGCTGACCGCGCAGCCGGACATCGACGCCGTGATCTTCCTGACGATCCCGCTCAACCATGTGGTCGGCGTCGCGCAGGCTGTTGCGGATAAATTTCACAAGCCCGTTCTCTATTATGATGGCGATGTACCCGCCAGCCTGCCCACCTTCGCCGGGTTTGCGACTGGCTTTAAAATATATCAGGGCGCGGACCTCAGCGAATACGCCGGGTTCATTTCCAACAGCCTCGGCGGTGCGGATGAACTGCGCAAGCTGGGCGCGCGGCGCGTCGATACGCTCTACTATGGCGCGGACCCGGATGTATTCAGCCCGGTTGATCTGCCGCAAGACCTCGATGTATTCTTCTACGGACACACCCGCGAATATCGCGAATCATGGATCGACGCCATGATCGCGGATGCGAGCGACCGTCTGCCGGATGCGCGTTTTGCGGTGCGCGGGCGTGGGTTGGGCGATCTCAAGCGCGCGCAGATGCTCCCCTATCTTTCGTTCAGCAAATTGCGTGAATATACCAGCCGCGCGAAGATCAATTTGTGCGTGACGCGCCGCGCGCACGCTTCCGTCTTCGCCTCGTCCAGTTCGCGCCCCTTCGAGCTGGCGAGCATGGGCGCGTGTATCGTCGCGAATCCGTACCTTGGCCTCGAAACGTGGTTCGAGCCGGGACGCGAGCTATTCATGATCGAACACGAAGCAGAAGCCGTCGAGCGCTACCGCTGGCTGCTCGCACATGAGGCCGAACGGCGCGCGGTCGGGGCGGCGGCGCGGGCGCGCGTCTTAAAGGAACACACCTTTCGGCATCGTGCTGCGCAGTTGCGCGAGATTGTGCGCAGCTATTTATAAGCCGCCGCTTGCCACACGCACGGCTTGCTGTATGCAGACGACTTGCGCGATATGGTAAGATAGCGCGTCGGCAAGCAGACGAGAGACGGCATGTTAAAACGGGTTTTGAAGTTCATCGGGCGTGCGGTGGTAATTATCGCGTGCGTGGTCGCGGTGTTTTTTCTGGGACGGGCACTCGTCGATAATTTCAACGCGGTAAGCAATGCGCTCGGCGTCAACGCACGCTATGCGGCAGCGCAGGCGAGCTACCCCGGCTCCGCGACCGCGATCAGCTTCGCGAATGCCACGCTTGCGATCCAGCGCACCACCCAACCAACCAATACCCCGACCGTTCCGCCGACCATTGAAGAGATGCTGAACACCTGCCCGCCAGATTTTGCGCCGGACCCGCAGACCGGGCAATGCCAGTCCACTGAACCTGACGCTACAACGACGCAGGTAAGTTCCTATTATCCGGTTTATCCGCTCAACCGCGCCCTCATCCTCGCGCGTGCGCAAATCGTGACTGCCACGCCGCAGGGTCCCGCCACGACGCCGACTAGCGGACCGCTCCCGACCAACACCAAACACCCCACGCCGACCGAAGCCGCGCCACCACAGTCAAGTGCTACACCCGCGCCCGTCGCGGCAACCTCCGCGCCGCTCAAGGTCCCGACCGTGCCGCTGCTCGCCATCCCGACCACCGTGCGCCCGCAGCAGACCGCCATCCCAAGCCCCGCACCGCGCCAGAAAGCGGGCAACTTCGATGTATTGAACGTCGTCCTGATTGGCTCCGATCAGGATGTCGATCCGTCCGACCCGAGTTTCCGCACGGATAGCCTGCTCGTCGTTTCGATCAACCGCACGACGAACACCGTTTCGATGCTCAGTCTGCCACGCGACCTGTACGTATACATCCCCACCTACGGGATGCAGCGCCTCAACGTCGCCTATGGTTACGGGCAATCGATTGGCTTCCAGCCGGGTGGCGGTTTCGGGCTGCTACAACAGACTGTCCTCTACAACTTCGGCATCCCGCTCCACTATTACGCGCGGATCAGCCTGAACGGATTCAAATCGATCATCGATACCTTCAACGGCATCGATATTGCCGTCGATTGCCCGATCTCCGACCTGCGCTATCAGGGTCCCGTCACGCAGCGCACCCCGGAGCCGAGCGAATACACGCCGTTCGACCTCAAGCCGGGCTACTACCACATGAACGGCGCGTTTGCGCTGTGGTATGCGCGGGTCCGCAAATCGACCAGCGATTTCGACCGCAGCCGCCGCCAGCAGCAGGTCTTGCGCGCGATGTGGCGCACCGCGCGCGAGCAAAACCTCGCGGCTAAAATCCCGGAGCTGTGGGGACCGATCACGAGCGTGATGCAAACCAACCTCTCACTCCCGGATATTCTGAGCCTCGTCCCGGTCGCGCTGGCCGCCAAACCGGGCGATATTCGCAGCTTCTATATGTCGAAGGGCTACGAACTGCAACACTTCGCCGCCGATGGTGCGGATGTGCAAATCCCGATGCTGCCCGGCTTTTTCGAGACGATTGGGCGCTTCTATACGCCGCCCACCATCAACAAGACGGGCGCGGAAAGCTATAGCATCGAGGTCGTGAACGGCACACAGTCCAAAGATTTGGACAAGGTGGCGGTGGATCGGCTGTCATGGGGTGGCTTTGACGCGCAGGCAAAAGGCGACGGCGACCTCGCCCCTAAAACCATCGTCTATGATTACACCGGGAGCGCCAAGCCCGCCAGCCTGACCGCCATGCTCAAGGCACTCAACGCCAAAGCGACGGCGGTGATCAGCCAGCCCGACCCCAACCGGACGATCGATTTCCGCGTCGTGCTGGGCGCGGATTACAATTCGTGCAGCGCGTCCGGCTTCACGAAATAACCCGCCTGACCCTCTGCGCTAGTGTGCCTGCGTCTGCTGCGCACCTTCGGCAGGGAACAATGTCGTTAAGCGCGCTGTGCTGCGGTTCCACTGCACCCGCTGGTAACGGACGTGCAAAAACACCGAAACGAGAAACGCCGCAACACCCACGATCAGGCTTGCCGCCGAAGTCGCGCTCACCAGCGCCCGCAGCGCGATCCCCGTGAAGACGCCCACCAGCGCGCTATTCACGACAGAGACCATGCCCGCCGTCGTCAGAAAAATTTGCAGGGTCCCGGAGAAGATCGCCATGTTCTGCGTCATGCCCTGCCAGTCGTCGTGCGTCGATTGGATGAAATATTTCTGGACGATGGGCGCAATTTCGGCGTAGTAGTGCCGGATGCGGTTGATCTCCCACGCATAGATGATGTCTTCAATCGCGGTTTCGAGGACGCGGATGAACGTCGTCAGACCAATGAAGATCAACACCGGGAACAACACCAGCGCGAAGAGCGCAAACGGCTCTCCCATATTCGAGACCTGCCCGACGAAGGCGAGCGCGACGAGCGTGCTGGAAACCGACCCTAAAAATAGCGTCGTGCGCCCGTTCGCATCGGAGATCGTCGCGGAACGCGCAGTTTGCAGCGTGAAATGTTCGGTCGTCATAATTTGCGTAATCTGTGCGGAGTCGGCCTGCTTCAAGCTGGGTTGATCGGACACGCTTCACCTCGTTTTGCTACACAGTCTATTAGTCTATTCTAGACGCGATGGCCTTCTATTCACCGGGTTCGTCTTTTTGTCCTTTAGAGCCTGTTATGCACTTTCAAAACTCGGCTTGGAGCGGGTCAGAATGGCTCATTTCCATAGTAAAAGCGCCCTATCTGTGTTCCCGTGTTCCACTATCTATGGCTCAAACACGCTTGTTTTGAGCCATCATGAGCAGTTGAACCCAAAGTGCATAACAGGCCGCTACTTCAATCAACTCAGCCACCCAATGCGCTCATCGCGGGCGTCCTATAACGAGGGTACGGCACGCGCGCTCTGGGTGGCAAGTACGCAACTCACCGGGTTGACGAGTATGCCATAAAATAATTGAAGAAGCCGCGTCCTACCTGATATGCTGTGTCAACCAATATTCCACATCCACACGACTTAATGGCCCACCATGCCCAACGTATAGCCGTTGCGCGCCTATCTCCAAAACCCGGCTCACGCTCTGATGGATCACCGTTTTATTCGCTAGAGCAGGCAGGTAAAACGGGTATTTGGGGATGCCGGGAAGCAATGCGCCGCCCATCAGACCACCACGCAGTATATCTCCGATTATAGCATCCCCGTTTTCAAACAATATCGAGATCGATCCGTCGCTATGACCTGGTGTATGCATCCAGCGCGCTCCAATACCCCATTCGTGCAGGTCGCCAGCATCGTCCAGTACCTGATCCGGTTCGGTAGACGGGAAAGGTCGGTCTACAAATGGCTTACTGATACGCGCCTCCAGATCAGTTGGAACAAACGACCCATTATCGCCACGCCGCAGCATTGCCAGATCGTCCCGATGAACCGCAATTGGCGCACCTGTCAGCTTCCGCAGTTCTGCCGCGCTCCCGGCGTGGTCGCTGTGTGCGTGAGTGAGCAGAATTAAGCGCACCTCTTTGGGTTCAATGCCGAGTCGACGTAATGCCCGCACAATCCGTTCAGCGCTTCCCGGTGCGCCTGTGTCTACGATAATCGGGTGCTGCTCAACCACCAGATACACGTTTGCGATCAGCAAATTCAGTTTGTGGATCATGGGTTGACCTTGTGTGATGGCAACGTTTGCCGTGTCTGATTGATGATTGGTGTAACGAACTGCCGCACCAAAAGCGCCTCGAACAAGCGCGTGGGTAGCCACCTGTGCAGCCCCAACGTTATCCGCGCTTGGCTACCAACCACATAACGCAAGGCGGGACGGCGCGCCGCGATCACCTGAACAGTCACGGCAGCAACGGCTTGTGGAGTCAGGCTTGCCGCTTGCGCCATTGTACGCATTCGTTCCAGCACTTGCGCTGACTGTCCATGTTTTGTACTGCGGAGTGAACGCTCCAAACTATCCGTCTTGACCTGTCCAGCCTCGATCAACGTGATAAAAATGTTCGATGCCAGCAATTCCAGACGAAGTGACTCGGAATATCCTTCGAGCGCAAATTTACTGGCAGAATACGCACTGTTGAACGGAAGCGCCAACCGCCCGCCAAGCGAACTCATGTTAATGATGCGTCCGTTTCCCTGCATTTGCATCATGGGCAGGATAGCTTGGCTCATCCACACCGCTCCCCAGAAATTCGTCTCCATTTGTGCCACATAGTCCGAAAACTCAGTATCCTGCCCGGCGGCGTACAAGTCGTAGCCCGCATTGTTGATCAGAATATCGACCCGTCCAGCACGTTGCACAAGTTCAGCGACACAAGCCCGAACGGACTCGGTATCGGTTACATCCAATGTCAACATTTCAAAAGCGCCCGCCTGAGTAGTGGACGGCGTCCGGCTGGTTCCGAAAACCTGATAGCCGCTACGATGCAACATCTCCGCGAGAATTTGTCCGATCCCGCTTGATGCGCCTGTGATTAAAACGACTTTCGACATAGGATACCTCCTGCAGATACCTTGCAATTCGCTTCATTTTGCACTATATTGTCAGTGTCAACATCAAGTATAATCAGAATGTGGGCAGTGTCAATATGAAAACAATAAGTACAAAGAAGCGATACCATCATGGCAATCTCGAACAAGAACTGCTTAATGCAGCACTGCGGAGCGTAGCAGTCGACGGCCTGCAAAAATTGAGTTTACGACATCTGGCTCAGGAAATTGGCGTCAGTCACAATGCGCCCTATCAGCACTTCCCCGATAAGGAAAGCCTGATCGCGGTACTGGCTGAGCGCGGGTTTCGACTGTTAGGTGACGCAATGGAAGAAGCCACACAAGCGATTCCACCGTCTGATCCAATCGCGCGTTTGGTGGCCTTGTCGCAAAGCTATGTCGAATTTATGGCGAAAAACCCGGCTTATCTGGAGATTATGTTCGGCTCATTTCCACATATGGATTATCCATCCCTATCTACCGCAGCAATGGCGACGCTGGATAAATTGGTGGGTCTCATTACAGAAGGACAAGCGCAAGGCGTTTTCCGTGCGGGGGATGTACGTCTGATGGCTGGATCGGTTTGGGCGATGGTTCACGGCGCGAGCGGAATTTTCGTTGCCCAAAAATTTTCATCGTTGACAGCAGAGGTAGACGCGCCAGCGAAGTTGACGACCGCATTTATCATGTTTTTATGCGATGGGTTGCGGACATAATGTATTCGGTATTAGCGCGGCGTGGCGTGTAGAAACTGATATTTGCGAGACGGCCTGACCTTGGAAAAATTTCTAAAATGCCTGGAGCCTGTTATGCACTTTGGGTTTGATTGCTCATGATGGCTCAAAACAAGCGTGTTCGAGCCATAGATGGTAGTACGCGGGAACACAGATAGATCTCCCTCAATATGAGAATGAGCCATTCTAACCCGCTCTAAGCCGAATTTTGAAAGTGCATAACAGACTCTAAGAGTGTTCCGCTGACCGCCTACCTGTGATAGACTCATCCCATGCAAATACAATCTTCACTTGCCAACCAGATCGTCTCCACCGAAGCCGCCGGGGAACGCCTCGATAAACTCCTGACCGCGCTTCTGAGCCACGCCGATGCGAGCGTTTCCCGTTCGCGTGTGCAGCAGATCATCAAGGACGGCAGTGTAACCGTCAACGGCAAGGCCGAGCGCGCCTCGTACAGGGTCGATGCCGGTGACGAACTTTGCTACCCCATCCCGGAGCTGCCCAAAGCGCGTGAAGTCCTCGCGGAAAATATTCCGCTCGCTGTGATCTACGAGGATGAATCCGTCGCTGTGATCAACAAGCCTGCGGGCATGGTTGTTCACCCGGCACTCGGCCATTGGGATAGCACGCTCGTCAATGCGGTCTTGCACCGTTGGCCGCAAACCGCCGAAGTGGGCGAACGCAGCCGCGCGGGGATTGTCCACCGCCTCGATATGGATACCAGCGGCGTGATCGTGATCGCCAAAACAGAGGACGCGCGGCGCAACCTGCTTCGCCAATTCAAGGCGCGGCACGTCCAGAAACGCTACCTCGCGCTCGTACACGGCACGCCCGCCACCCCAACAGGCGAAATCAACGCGCCGATTGGCCGTGACCCACGCCAGCGCAACAAAAAGGCGGTTGTGCGCGACGGGCGCGAGTCGCTCAGCACCTACAATGTTCTCAAAGATTACGGCAATATGACGTTCGTAGAGGTGCTGCCGCACACAGGCCGCACGCACCAGATTCGCGTGCATCTCGCATTCATCAAAACGCCCGTCGTCGGTGATACGGTCTATGGGCATCGCAAGGAACGCGGTCCGGTCCACATCCCGCGCCAGTTCCTGCACGCCGAGTCGCTGACCTTCGTCTCGCCCGCAACGAAGCAGCCAATCACGCTTCACGCGCCGCTCCCCCCGGATTTGCAGCGCGTGCTGGACTCGCTTGAACGCCTGTCCAGAGATTATGAAAATCGCGAGTAGCCGCACGAACCGCAATGAAACAAAACAGGCCACGAGATTTCGCGGCCTGTTTGTATTTTATCTGAGCGAGATTACGGAGTTGCGGTGGCGGGCAGCGTTGCCGCAACTGTTGCGCGTACTGTCGCGGGCAACGTCGCCGGGAGAGTCGCGGGCAGCGTAGCCGCTACCGTTGCTACAGATGTAGGCGCGACCGTGACAACCGCCGTCGTGACACTTGTAGCGACTGCCGTTGCAGGGCTGGTCGCCGCAGCCGTCGCAGTGGCGGCGCTGGTTGCAGCCCTCGTTGCAGCACTGGTCGCAACCTTCGTTGCTGCGACGGTTGCTGCCACCGTGCGGACCGGGGCAACTGTCGCCGCCGGGGTCGCGACGATCCCGGCCTGTGCATCGAGCGCGCGTTCCGCCGCCGCGATGTCGTCATCCTTGCCAGCGAGCAGCGTCTGCACCGTGACCGGGATTTTTACGGTCGGGACGACGCCCACCCCTTCAAGGAAAATACGCCCATCCGGGTAACGGATTTGGAAGACCGGAGCCTGAAAGTACAATCCATCCGGCAGCGTCCAGGGTTCGACGCCCGCTTCGACGCCCGCTGACGGATAGCGCCCGACGATCAGGTGCTTCGGATCGTGCGCGACCGCCGCCGAGAAGATTTCGCAGGCGCTATAGCAGTTTGGTCCGACCAACACCGCGACGGGACCTTCCCATTGCACGGGCGCGGGGTCGATTATGCTCTTGCCGATATACAGGAACTTCCCCGCTTTATCGGCGGCATACGTCTCATTCAGCACGAAAGACTGCTTTGTGAAGGAGCCTGCAAAATGATTGGCGAGCAGACCGGAGCCGCCATTGTTGGAGCGCATATCGACGATGATGCCCTTCGCCTCAAGGTCGGTCAGCTTCTGGATGGCATATTCCCAACTGCGCGTCAACAGAATGCTGTCGCCGCTGAAAGTATTGATCTTGATGTAGCCGTAGCCGGAAGGCAGCAGCTTGAGCGTGACCGGTAGTTCTTCCGGCGCGGTCGTCGGGCCAAGCGTGCGCGTCGAGGACAGGCTGAAACTCTGCCGCTCCGCAACGGAAGTGACACTCACCGTTTTCGCGGCTTCACCGGGGTTCTGGAAGGTGATGCTGTACTTCGTCCCAACAGGCGCACGCATGATGTACCGAAGCTGTTGCAGACGAATATTGATGGGGCTGGATTGTATAGAAAAGAGCAGTTCGGTCGCGTCGAGCGCGGCGTTGATCGGCTGGCCGTTCCACTGCGTGATCAGCGCCCCCGCCTTGATCCCGGCAGCAGCCGAAGGCAGCGCATCCACCACGATCCGCGCGACCACCTGGCCGTCATCGGTCTGGCTGAGGACGAGGCCGATACCCCCTGCGGTTTGCGCCGTGAAATAGTCGTTCGGAAGGCTTACCGAGAGGTGTCCGTCCTTGAACCGCGCGGCAAAACGCGACATCGCGACGTTGAAGCCCTGTTTATCTTTGGCTTGCTCCGCCTGCACAACCAGCGGACGAATATCGCGGATAATCGCGTCCCAGTCGATCTTCTTGTATTCGGTGAAGGTATAGCGCACGCGCAGGTCCTTCACCAGTGCATCGAAGGCTGCCGTATAGCTCAACGCAGAGAGGTCGTTGTTGGCAGAAAGCCCTTCGAGGATCGGGACTTCGACGGTCCGGGTACGGATTTGCTCGAATGGCGTTTTATCAAGGTTCACGACTGTCCAGCCGTGCCCGATGGGTCCCGTTGGGTCATCTGCCGTAAAGAGTTTGGCATCCGCTCCGTACCCGGTCGGGAAGAACTGCTTGTCGTCGGGCGACCAGACGAGCATATGCCCGGCGGAAACTTCATACGTACCGGGGTCGAATTGCATCGAATCCAGCCCGCCCGGCCAGCCAGTCCACTCGTAAGGACCCATGAACGCATCGCCAATCGCGTTCGTATCGTAATCGACCGCGAAGACCATGACGCCCGTACCGCCCTTGCCATTGCTCACATTGTTGAGCGTGCCGCGCGGCTGAATCGGGAGCGGCAGCGTAAACCGCG
>Ga0123338_10002828_pt1 | contig 15991 bp, 18 predicted proteins | sample grotaG_FD_89793 | JGI IMG/M metagenome (GOLD analysis project Ga0123338, IMG submission 89793) | Glacier valley bacterial and archeal communities from Borup Fiord, Nunavut, Canada, to study Microbial Dark Matter (Phase II) -... | ecosystem: Environmental > Aquatic > Freshwater > Ice > Glacier ...
GCGTACCTGCTCGGCAGCGCTCCCGAGGACGTCAACCACCAGGAGCCCGGTATTGGATCGTTTATCGAACTCTTTGAAATGGGTCAACAGTGTGATTCTCATGCCGCTGTTTCCTGACGGGACTCTTCGAAAAAGACAATAACCAGTGCCAGAATAATCGGACCGGCCACAACCCCCGTAATTCCGAACGCCAGTAACCCGCCGAGTACGCCGAGTATAATGACCAGAATATGAAGTTTGGCCCTGCCGCTGATAAACAGGGGACGAATGATATTGTCGATGCCGCTGACTATCACGACACCCCAGGCGATCAGGAGCAGCCCGTGTATTACTTGCCCCTGCATCAGCAGGTAGAGTGCTCCGGGAAGCCATATCAGGGCCGTGCCTATTACCGGTATCAGGGCACAGATCGCCATCAATGCGCCGAACAGGATCGGAGAGGGAAGACCGGCAGCCCAGAATCCAACTCCACCAAGTACCCCCTGCACCAGGCAGGTCAGCACGATCCCGTACATCACCGCACCCAATACCCGTGTAATCGTTGCAACGATGGTTGCCCTCAGCCCCTCCCTGATTGCGACAACCAGCCAGAAACGTTGCAGGAATCTTGTCCCGTCCTTGTAGATGAAAAAGAGGGTTATCACCATCAGGACCAGCTTGAACAGAAATCCGAAAAAATTCTTCACAATTCCTGTCGAATAATTCAGCATGACGGCAATTCCGTTTTTTACTGCCGGCAACAGCATGGCATCCAGATCAAGGTTGAGTGAACTGGTCAGCGGCCTTACCCTTTCGAACCAGGGGAGAACGGCAGGATGATTCAGAATATTGCCCAGTGCAAAGCCCCCTCCCCCTGCAGTCGCGTTTTCCAGATATTGATACACGAGGGCGGCCTCCCGGGAGATGGCGAATATCAGGCCAACCAGCGGGAGAATAACGGCCAGGACAACGGCCATGGTCAGCAACGCAGAGGCGGTTATCTCACGTCCTTTGCAGCGGTTGAGGAGTATTCCATAGAGCGGGAGGGTGATGACACCGATTGCGCCAGCCCACACCAGTGGCGCCAGAAAGGGGGCCAGAATTGAGTACAGCAGATACATGAGTATCAGGGCAAAGGTATATGCCAGCAGTGTTGTGAATAAGGATCGGTCCATGGTCGCAAACCTCCGTGGTATGATGCTCAGCATGCAGGCGGTAAGACTTCTTCTGACCGGCAAGAGTCCTCTACAGCGTTTTTGGCAGACAACTACTCCCCCACCGGAGGGAGGAGTCATCTGCGCCTTTTACCGATGATGATCGAGGTAATGATCGAAATGGTCAGGACGCCGAAAATCACCCCGAGTGAAAAATAGATCGGAATTTCAAAGCGTGTATCGGCCAGCAGCATCTTGACCCCCACAAAGGCCAGGACAAAGGATATACCCAGCTTCAGATAGGCAAACATGCCCATCACATTGGAGAGGAGAAAATAGAGAGCCCTGAGCCCCATAATGGCAAAGATATTGGATGTATAGACGATAAAGGGATCCCTGGAAACGGCGAAGACGGCCGGAATGGAATCAAGCGCGAAGATCACATCACTCGATTCCACCATCACGAGGGTCAGGAACAGCGGGGTGGCAGCACGTATCCCGTTTTTATTGATGAAAAAGCGGTCACCGCAGGCTCGCTTGGTAATGGGGACGAATCTCCTCACCAGCTTTACCAGCAGATTCTTCTCCGGCTCGATCTTATCCTCGCCACCGAAAGCCATCTTGAAGCCGGTGATGATCAGGATTACGCCGAAGATGTAGATCATCCAGTGAAACGTCTCCAGCAGCTCAATCCCGACAAAGATGAAAATCGCCCTCAACACCAGTGCACCGATGATCCCCCACTTGAGTATCTTCGGCTGGTGCAACCGGGAGATATGAAAATAGGAAAAGATCATGATAAAGACAAAAAGGTTGTCTACCGAAAGTGATTTTTCAATGACATAGCCGGTGAAGAACTCCAGCGCCTTGGTCTGGCCCAGATAGTAATAGATCCCGGCGTTAAAAAGCATGGCCAACGAAATCCATACACCGCTCCAGGCAAGTGACTCCCGGAAGGAAATCTCGTGGCTCCTCCGGTTCAGACCGAGGTCAATGACCAGCATGACCAGCATCAACAGCCCGAACGCTATCCACATTATAGATTGTTCTTGCATCCGTTTCCTTTCCTCATGTGAGACTATACAACGTAGTTAATTTGGGAGCTAACACTAAATCCTCTCGGAGAGAGTTGCAACCAAGTATACGGCGCGTCACTTAATCTATACAAAACGACCTTTTCAGAATACACTGCGCACGTTTTATCCGTTTAGCCGGCAGGGGCGCGTCGTTTATAACGGCGGCAGAGCGGCTAACAGAAAAATACGGTGAGGTTCGCAATCCCGGCCGCGCGACCTGAGAGGTTCAGCGGTGTGCCGCCTTGCTTTTTTGTACATATTACAACCGCTTCCAGAGGAATGCCCATGCACAAGCACACCATCATCAGCTACCTACTGGCTGTAACCGCCGTATTTCTTGTCCTGCTCTTTCACCTGTTACCGGCGGTGCTTGCAGCCCTTGCTGTGTATGTGCTGACGCTGAAGCTCGCCCGTCACCTCCCCAAAAATATGAACCGGGTTGCGCACAAAGTTGCCTTGGGAGTTGTAGTCGTCTGCGTCATAACCTGCCTGACAAGTGTCAGTGCCGCCATCTGGTCATTCATCGGCAGCAGCCATGGCATCGCGGCCCTGTTGGCCACGGTACTTGACACTCTCGGAAGCCTGCGCGGGACGCTGCCCGCCTCGGTTGCCGATGTGCTGCCAACGACAATTGAAGGGCTACGCCAGCAGCTTGCTGAAATGCTGGCTGAACATGTCCAGAAAATATCAGTGGTCGGAATGGAGGGGATCAAGGTATTTGCCCATATTCTGCTGGGAATGGTAGTCGGCGGAATGGCTGCCGTACATCACTTCAAGGAACACGATACGGCGCCGCCATTTATCGGTGCGTTGCGATCCAGGCTGCGAACTCTTACCACGGCCTTCGATAAGGTGGTTTTTGCACAGGTGAAGATATCCGCCCTCAATACCGCCATGACCGCCGTATATCTGCTGGTCGCACTGCCGCTCTTCGACATTCAACTCCCGATGGCAACATTTCTGGTCCTCCTTACTTTTGCCGTCGGCATGCTACCCGTGGTGGGAAACCTCGTATCGAATACCGTAATTGTCGTGATCAGCCTCGGCGTATCCCCGGGGGTCGGCATTGCATCGCTGCTGTTCCTGGTGTTGATCCATAAGGCCGAATATTTTATGAACGCCAGGATCGTCGGTCATGAAGTACAGGCAACCGCTTGGGAGCTTTTGAGCGCCATGCTGCTCCTGGAGGCCGTCTTTGGCGTAGTCGGGCTGGTGGCGGCGCCGGTACTGTATGCCTGGCTCAAGGCAGAGGTCAAGGAACAGGGGATGATCTGACGGTCACGATCGGTCAAGTAAATTGCAGGGTTATGTCGTTCCAGATATTTTAACTCTGCATGTTTTTTTGCCGTTATAAATCAGGCAGTTCACTCCGCAGCGATTTTACTTATTTGGAGCAACACGTAATTCATTCTCCCACCACCTCCCGAAGCAGAGCATCTTTACTCACTTCTTTCACCTCATACATGAGGCGGTCGGCACGACCGATTACCTCGTCGATGGTAGCCGGGGATTTCAGATAGGTCACCAGTCCCATGCTGAAGGTAACCGGCCAGTGGTTTTCAACATTATTTTTCAACTGCTGCCGCACCTTCGCAGCCACCGACAGGGCCGACTCTCCTGCGGTTCCGGGGAGCAGCAGTGCGAATTCGTCCCCCCCGAGACGGGCGACCGTGTCAGTTTCACGGATAGCAGCGGCAATAATAGTGGCAACCTGCCGAAGGAGTTTATCCCCCTCCGCATGGCCCATGGTATCATTGACAGTTTTGAAGTTGTCGATGTCGAGGTATGCTACGGTGAATGGCTCGTCATAGCGATGGTTGCGCCGCATCTCTCCCGCGACAAGCTCATAATAGTGCCGACGGTTTGGCAAGTCGGTCAGGTGATCGGTGCGGGCCATTCCATTTTCCCGTTCAAGCGCCCCTTTAAGGGCCGAGACAACCAAGGCAGTCAGGAGAAAGAGCAGGAGTTCCATGAAGTCGTTCCAGTACAGGGCGAAATCTAACCGGTAGTAATGCCTTCCCGCCATCTCAGCAGTGAGCCATGCCAGGGCGCTCACACAAGAGATTAGATAGCCGGTTCTCCTCCCCACGAACCAGGCAGCCAGGATAACAGGAACGAGATAGAAGGGCACAAGCGTGTAGTCGTGGCCGTTCAGCCAGTCGGACACCCCCACCACGACGCAGAGCAACATTGCCAGCGCCGTAATAACCGACCGGGGCGCTCTTGCGAGGAGATTGACCAGTTTCATACGTAAACCCCCATTAGTTGCACGTCTGGACTTGTAACGGGGCACCTCTTGGTTCATTCAGCTCTCTTCCTTCACATCGCTCCCCGTTGTGTTCACCTTGTGTTTAATCAGGTAGTAACCGATGGAGAGGGCCAGGATGATCGCTGCTATCCCCAACAGGGCCACCCCGGAGAGATCCTTCACGTCGAGGATGATCACCTTGCGGGCGATGGCGATGATGGCAACGGCCATGACTATCTGCGCATGGTCTACCGATTGGGAAAGGTAGGTCTTGGCCATTGTTTGCATCAGCTCGATTCCGATAAGAACCAGCATGACAAGACCGAATATTTCCAGCAGCTCATCTATATCGAGCAGAAAAACCGGCGGCGTGACAATGTCCTTTATGATGATCCAGGCCAGATCCAGGGTACTGAGGAACAGAACCAGCACCATCATGACCAGCAGCGAAAAGATGGTCATCTTTTCGAATTTTTTGATGTTCTGTAACATACGTTCTCCTTCATCATCCGGCTATGAGCAATACCCGCGTGCAGATTCTGCCGTCATGCTGCAATCACTCAGGAACTCTGACTGATGCTGTCCAGCAACTCTCCCCCCGGCGCGTACAGTTCCATCCGCATCGGCATCCTGCCTACAACGTGAGTTGAACAGGAAAGACAAGGATCATAGCAGCGTATGCCGTGCTCCACCCGGTTCAGCAACCCCTCATCCAGCCGTCCGCTGCTCAGGTATTGTTTGGCGATTTGCAGCACGGTGCGGTTCATGGCCCGGTTGTTGTGGCCCGTGGCGATGATCAGGTTGACATAGTTCAGGAGACCGTTGTCATCCACATGATACTCGTGGAACAGCACCCCGCGAGGGGCCTCCACCACCCCGATCCCCACCCGGTTGTTGGTGCGGGCATGGCTGCGCACGTGGGTATCCAGGATTTCCCGATCATCCAGCAGGACAGCCATGCTCTCCAGACAAAACAGCAGTTCGATCAGGCGGGCCTGGTGGTAATAGAAGCTGCCTTGTACCGGGCCACCCGCATCGCCGAACCGGCGGAAGCGGCGCAGTTCTTCTTCCGCCAGGGGGGTGCCCGCGTGGCTTGCCACGTTAAGGCGGGCCAGGGGGCCGACCCGGTACATGCCTGCATCAGTTTCATGACCCAATGGCTTGTAATAGGGAAACTTGAGATAGCTCCAATTTTTCGAGGTTTCGCCGATGATATCGCCATAGCAGGCAGGGTCAAAGCAGTTCTCCAGGCAGGAGCCCGATTCGTCGATCATCCGCAGGGTACCGTCATAGTGCTCCAGACCTCCATCAGCCCCTACCAGGCCCATGTAGAGACTGGGGAAGTTTCCGTAGCAGCGTGTCTCTTCCGTCATCCGCTCCAAGGCATCGTTCCCCAAAGCAATGGCCTTGCGGGCGGTTGCCATCGCCTCCGGCAGACCGGCCGCAATCCAGTCCCGCTTTTCCTTGGAAAGCGGTTCCCGCACTCCGCCGGAGATAGCCCAGGCCGGATGGACCGAACGGTCCCCGATCTGGCGGATCACGTCCTGGCCGAACTGCCTGAGCCTGATCCCCTCCTTCGCAAGCTCGGGCATCGCCTCCAGAAACCCGATCAGGTTGCGCTTTTTCGGGTCACTCTCCATCCCCAGCAGCAGGTCGGGGCCGGACAGCAGGAAGAAGCTCAAGGCATGGCTCTGTACCAGCTGGGCACAATGCATCAGCCGTCGCAGTTTCTCCGCTGCCGGAGGAATCTTCACCCCCTTGAGGGCATCCCCGGCCTTGGCCGAGGCCAGGGCATGGCTGACCGGACAAATACCGCAAATCCGCTCCGTTATGGCGGGCATCTCCCGATAGCTGCGCCCCAGACAAAACTTCTCGAATCCCCTGAACTCGGTCACATGGAAGCGGGCATCGGCCACCTGACCGGCATCATCAAGATGAATGGTTATCTTGGCGTGTCCTTCGATGCGGGTAACCGGTGCAATCGTGATTGTTTGGGTCATATATTCTCCCTGTCGCAGGAAATCGGAACATGAGTTGCTTTATTATCCTGTTACCCGAAGGTTTTCTGCTCCGGGCTCAAATATACCAATTCACCCCTCAGAAGGGCCGAAAGCGCCGTCCAGATCCGCTCCGGGTCAGGGGGACAGCCGGGTATGTAGGCATCCACCGTAACCACCTGATGCAGCGGCAGCACCCGTGGCAACAGTGCCGGCAAGACCTGCACCGCTTCTGCCCCATGGGGAGCGCTGCCGGGGCCGGCATGGTAGACGGCGGTCAGCAGATCATCCACAGTAAAAAAGTTTCTTAGGCTGGTGACGTTTCCGGTGACCGCACAATCTCCGAAACTCACCAGAATGCGACTCCGCTCCCGGATCTGTCCCAACAATTCCAGGTTATCCGCATTGGCAACCGCCCCTTCGATCAGGGCCACGTCCACACCTTCGGGAAATTCCTTGGCATCCACCAGCGGGCCGTAGACCAGCTCGATGGAGTCAGCGATCTCTATCAGTCGCTCCCCCAGATCCAGGAAGCTCATATGGCAGCCGGAACAGCCTCCCAACCAGGCCGTGGCCAGACGCAGCTTTGGTGACGGACTGTTCATAAACACCTCCCTCTCGCGACCAGACGGCGGCGCTCAAGTATGCGCAGCAGGAATTCCCGTTCCTTGATCATCTCGCCCACGGTGGCTCCCTTTTTGAAAAGAGATCCGGTCGGGCAGATCTGAACGCACTTGCCGCAGTCAGTACAGCTGGTGCTCTCCCCCCAGGGACGGTCCAGGTCAGCCACAATCCGGCTGGTGACTCCCCTGCCTCGCACATCCAATGTGTGGGCGCCTTCCACGGCATCGCAGATCCGCACACACCGCAGACAGAGTATGCAGCGGTTATGATCCAGGGCAAAGCGCTCACGGCTTGCGTCCATGGGCAGAAGTTGGTGAAGGTAATCAAAACGGACGTGATCCACTCCCAGCCGTGCCGCCAGACTCTGCAGTTCGCAGTTGCCGTTCTGGACACAGACCGAACAGGTGTGGGTCCGCTCCGCCAACAGCAACTCCACAATGATCCGCCGGTACTCGACAATGGTGTCACTGCCGGTTGTGACCACCATGCCATCCTGGACCTGGGTCAGGCATGCCGGCACAGGACGGGGAGCTCCCTTCAGCTCGACCAGGCAAAGGCGACATCCGCCCAACGGCTCCAGTCCATCCATGTTGCACAGGGTCGGAATATCTACGCCGTTTTCCCGGGCAACCTCAAGGAGCGTCTGCCCCTGCCGTGCCGTAATCATCTCATCGTTCATCGTCAGAGTAATGGCAGCCATCAGAAGGCCTCCCCGTTTACGCGCCCCGCCGCGATGCGGCGCAGCAGTTCATCAGCCATCTGGTGTATCGGCAGTTCGTTCATGGCGCATACGCCGGACGGACAACGTCGCTCCTTGACATGAGCCTCGTACTCGCCCCTGAACCAGTGCAGGGTAGAAAGAACCGGGTTGGGGGCCGCCGCACCTAGTCCGCAGAGAGAGGTGTTTTTAACCATCAGGCATAATTTTTCCAGGTTTTCCAGGTCAATGGGACGTGCGCTGCCGTTGCAGATCCTGGTTAATATCCGGTAAATTTCGATGGTTCCGGTCCGGCAGGGGACGCATTTACCGCAGCTTTCATCCAGACAGAACTCCATGAAGAAGCGGGCCACATCCACCATGCAGCTTTTCTCCCCCATGATAATCAGGCCGCCGGAACCCATGATGGAGCCAAGTGCCTGCAGGTTCTCATAATCCACCGGTGTATCAAGCTTGTCGGCCGGTATACAGCCGCCGCTGGGACCGCCGGTCTGGGCCGCCTTGAACGGTGCTCCGCCCGGCAGGCCGCCGCCGACAGCAAAGACAATATCCCGCAGGGGGATGCCCATGGGCACTTCAATCAGCCCGGTGTTCACTACCTCGCCGCACAGGGCAAAGACCTTGGTGCCCCGACTTTTCCCGTTGCCGATGGCGGCAAAGGCGGCAGGTCCCATGGTAAAGATGGCCGCTATGTTACCGAAAGTTTCCACATTATTGATCAGGGTGGGGCAGTCCCAAAGCCCGGCTTGCGCCGGATAGGGTGGGCGGATACTGGGTTGACCGCGACGCCCCATGATGGAAGCCAGAAGGGCGGTTTCTTCACCGCAGACAAAAGCGCCGGCCCCGATGCGGATATCAACCCTGAAGCTGAAGCTTGAGTCCAGAACCCGGCTCCCCATAACTCCAAGCCGCTCCGCATCACGGATAGCCTTCCGGAGTCGTTCTGCCGCCAGTGGATACTCTCCCCGCACATAGATATATCCCTGCTCTGCCCCCACGGCATAGCCGGCAATCGCCATCCCCTCCAGTATCCGATGGGGATCTGACTCCATCAGGGAACGATCCATGTAGGCTCCCGGATCCCCTTCGTCGCCGTTGGCCACAACAAATTTCCGCACTCCGCTCTCTTTGCGCACCAGCTGCCATTTGAGGCCGGTGGGGTAGCCACCGCCACCGCGACCCCGAAGCCCGCTGGTCACCATGCCGTCGCAGACCTCTTGCGGGCTCGATTCATGAAGCACCTGGGCCAGGGCGCCATAACCGCCATAACTGATGTACTGCTGGATATCCTCTGGATCGATGCGCCCGCTATTGGCCAGCACCACTCTTGTCTGACAGCTGAAAAATGGGAAGTTGTCCGGCAATCGCCCCTGCTCCGGCACGTCCGCTTTTCCGAGACAGGCATCAAGTATCGAGACCGCCTGCAGAGGAGTTATCCGCTCATAGATCAGGTCCGTTTCTCCTGAACGCTGTACCGTCAGCAACGGCCCCCGGCTGCAGGGCCCCAGACAACCGGTTCCGACCACATCCACGTTCACTGGAGTTTCCGAAACGGCTATCTTTTCACGCAGCGCCGCCACCACTGCTTCCGCTCCGGCTGCCACACAGGGGGTGCCACAGCACACCAGCAGGCGCAACTCCATGCTTTGACGCCGCTGTTCCAGGTTTTCAGCAAGCTCGACAAGCTCAGTTCTATTCATCCTGCACCTCCAGCAACTGTTGCAGTTTTTCTACTGCACCGGACGCTGTCTCAGGGCCATGGACACGGCCATCAATAGTCAACATGGGCGCCAGACTACAGTTACCCAGACAACGGGCCGTCCCCAGGGAGAGTCTGCCATCAACGGTTGTCTGGCCTGCCTGAACCTGGCAGCTCGACTCCAGGGCTTTCACGATCTCCCCCGCCCCCTTGACATAGCAGGCAGTGCCGGTACAGACGATACAGTTATGCTCGCCCCTCGGTCGCAACGTAAAGAAATGGTAGAACGTGGCCACACCAAAGACCTGGCTCTCGGGCAGCTTCAGTTTGGCCGATACATGGGCCAACAACTCCCGACTTAGATAACCATAGGCCTCCTGAGCCGTATGCAGCACTTCAATCAGTGCATCCGGCTGATACTGAAGCCGCTTCATGGCCCGATCCACCAACTTCAGCCGGGGGTCATCAACCGGTGAGACATCTTCATGAGGTTCAGGCATGGTACCTCCCGTCTGCTTTATACTGCAACAGTATAGCCGCTTCAGTTCCAAATGGAAGCGCTCCAAGAATCAGCGGTAAATAGTAAGTTCTTCAAAACAACACATGCTACAAAATATTACACTTACTCAAGCTGATTGGCCAATGATCGTTGCCGTTCTTCTTTCAGAGTGAAAGCTGCAAATATCCCGAAAACTGGCCCGGATTGCGCACGTAGGTGATGCTGAAAATGCTGCCGATCACCGGAATCGAAGTATACAGAGCCATATTGTGGTCAATATAGAGTTTGGTTGCCTGATCCAGGAGTAGCTCTGACCCGGCCACGACAGTAAATATCAGATAGTTATGCATACACATCTGCACCTCATTGCGGTCATTCGGATGATAATCATGCAGTGACGCTGCATAGCTAATTGCACTAAGTTCACCCCTCACCTCTGGGCTCACGTTTCCGTCCCGGTCAACCGCACCAGAGCTTCCATATATTTTTCTCCGGTTTTACGGACGATCTCATCCGGCAGTGGTGGCGGTGGAGCGGTCTTGCCCCAGTCGAGCGTTTCCAGATAGTCCCGCAGAAACTGCTTGTCAAAACTGGGCTGGGCGCCGCCCGGCTGGTAACCGTCAATTGGCCAGAAACGCGAGGAGTCCGGTGTCATGCACTCGTCGATGATAATCAACTCGCCGTTATGGATGCCGTACTCGAACTTGGTGTCGGCGATGACAATTCCCTTGGTCGCGGCAATATCACGGGCTTTTTTGTAGATGGCGATGGTCACGTTGCGGATTTTTTCAGCGAGTTCCTGCCCTACCAGCTCCACACACTTGTCAAAGGAGATATTCTCATCATGCTCACCCAGTTCGGCCTTGGTGGAAGGGGTAAAGATCGGTTGCTCCAGTTTGGCTGATTCGAGCAACCCCTCCGGCAACCGGATGCCGCAGATAGAACCGGTGGACTTGTAATCCTTCCAGCCCGAACCGGAGATATAGCCACGTACGATACATTCCACCGGCAGGGGCGACGCCTTTTTCACCAGCATGGAACGCCCTTCCAGGATCTCGGCGTACTGCTGGCATTCGGCAGGGAAATCCTTCACATCGGTAGAGATGATGTGATTGGGGATAATGTCTTCCATCTGGCGGAACCAGAAGGCGGAGATCTGCGTCAGGACATACCCCTTGTCAGGAATACCCTCGTCCATAATAACATCGAAGGCGGATATCCGGTCGGTGGTGACGATCAGCAGGGTCTCACCCAGGTCGTAGATGTCGCGGACTTTGCCGCGGGCTGTCAGTTTCAGGGCAGGGAAATTGGTGGTCAAAATAGTGGGCATATTGTGCAATCCTTTACATTGATATGAGTTTAGTTAGTTTCCATCCAGAAACTCCGGATGAGAAACTGCCGGTTTCCGATTCGGAAAGGCGGAATTTTTCGTCATGAGAAGGAAATCGAGGGGTTACGAGGAGGCGTACATGAGTACGCCGCACAAGTAAGCCTGAAGATTGACGCGGTCATGCCGGAAAAGAACCCTTTCCGGACGGAAACTAGTTAATCTTCTGGAAAAGGCCGGACTCGTGACGGTACTCGGATAGTTCCCCGGCATTCAGGTCAAAATACCACCCATGTAGCGAAAGTGTGCCGTGTGTCACCCGCTGATCGATCCATGGGAAGGTGTGTAAATTTTCCAGAGAAAGTAGGATAGCGGCCTGTTCGGCAGCCCGCTGCTGCAGTTTGGCATCTTTGCCCGGCAATTCCGCAAGTACCTTTTCCCTGGCCGCTGCGGCGATGGACATCCAGCTGGAGATGAAGCCATCTCCCTTGCAGCCACAACTGCCAGCCATGAGAGCATTGATGCCGCCGCACTGGGAGTGACCAAGCACGATGATATGCTCCACACCCAGATGACAGACGGCAAACTCAAGGGCAGCGCTGACACCATGCCGTCCGCCGTCTTCCTCGTAAGGCGGGACTAGATTGGCCACGTTGCGGACAGTGAAGATGTCACCCGGTGCACAGTTAGTCAGGATGGCCGGGTCAACCCGCGAATCGGAACAGCCGATTATCATCGTCTTGGGGCTTTGCCCCTGCTTGAGCGGCTCGAACTGTGGGGTCTCTGGACCGAAATAATCTTTCTGAAAGGTGCGGAAACCGGCTATGAAGCGTTCGAGATCTTTCATGGTAAAGACTCCTCCAGTTTTGTCATGTTCATGCAGATAGTTTTGCCAGAGCCTCGTCGGCGGTTAGGTCATAGCGTTCACGCTCACGCTTGGCGGCCTGCTCAAGTGCTAAGTCAATTTCCGGGTATTTAAGTGCCAGAATACGGGCAGCCAGCAGAGCGGCATTGCGCGACCCATCAATGGCGACGGTGGCAACCGGCACTCCAGGAGGCATCTGCACGGTGGAGAGCAGGCTGTCGAGACCGGTCAGCGGGCCGTTGCCCAGCGGCAGGCCGATCACCGGTAAGCGGGTATGTCCGGCAACCACACCAGCCAAGTGGGCGGCGACGCCAGCGCAGCCGATCAGCACCTGCACCCCTTCGCGGTGGGCGCGGTCCAGATAGGCAAAGACCTTGTCCGGGGTGCGATGGGCTGATGCGACGATAATTTCGCTCTTGATGCCCAGTTCAGTCAGGGTATCGCGCACCTTGACAACGGTCGGCAGGTCATTGGGGCTGCCGGTCAGGATGCCGACCAGGGTGTGATCCGGGGTTGTTGATACTGCTGTAGAATTATTTTCCATCGTGGTGTCCCCTTTTATTGAGATTCAGATAGTCTGGGAGCGCAACAGAGTTCCCAGACCCATTTCTGTTATTTATATGCAGGTGTTACTAAAAATGAAGGCGTTGCTCCAGCGAAAGAAACGACATTTCCTTACGATAAAAGTCCCGAATAGCCATCTACAGGAGGAAATATCAGCGGCAAAGTTGAAACCACGGTAAAGCGGGAGACCCCTTATATGGAGCGTCAGTGAGTTTTAGGCTGAAATCAGGCGAGGTTGTCCGGAGGAACGCTTATATCAAGATAAACATTCTGGAGAGCTTGGAATGGTTCGTGGGGTAGTAGTCTGGAAACAACTGGATTATAGGCCGGAAGTACGTTGTTGGGAGCAAAAAAGGTCGAATAGTCAATGAATGAGTGCTTGGGCGGTTTAAAATCTCCCAGACGCGTTTCCACATCGCCGCCGTTGTCTGTGGCAAGAGGAGCTGTGCAGACAGCCTGTTCCTGAAGCGAGCTTAACTCATGCTTTGGCAGGAGGAGGCTATGCGCGACAATGTATACTGTCAACACGAGCAGCAGCATAGCCGAGAATCTGGTTGTGGGTCGAAAAAATCTCATAGAATACCTGTTTAAAATTGTCGATCTTTTCTAGTATCAAACAAGCCTGTTGGTCAAGTCATATAATATGACATATTCTTCTGCATTGTTGTTGCGGTGTTACTGCGATACTCCGGCTGCCGTCATAATCGTTTTAAACTTGTCAGCCGCTCCATTATAAAGTTCCAGGGCCTGTGTATTTTTCTTCCGATACTCAAGAAGCGCCATAGGGTTCTTGTCAGTGACAAAACTCCTGACGGCTTCAAATGATTCCGCATAAGCCTTATACGCCGCAATCAAGCCTGTTCTACCGTCGTTAAGAAGAGTCTTTGCTTCTGGTGGTAAAGCTTCCGGAATGGTCTTTTTTGCAAGTGTTTCTCCTGCCAGAAGGCATTCAGCCTTTGCCTTGTCAACTATTGAAGGGAGATTGATCGAAACGCCGCCGCCTTTAATGACATTCATCAGTTCATCTCCCGCCAACTTGACAGCCTTGTCCGTAATGTTCTCAACGTTCAGAACCTCCTTCTGGAATGCCTGCAGTTTTTCTTTGTCGGCAGCGGAGAGTGAGAGAGGAGGAATCTGTTGCTGCTGCACGGGTGTTTTTTCAGTTGTGCAGCCGCATAGCGCCATAATTCCGCTCATGAGAATAATCAATGTAGTGTGTTTCATAGTATGTTTTCTCCGGTTTATTTGAGTGTTCTTACGTGTTCAAGGGATATAACACGTAAAAACATAAATCCTGGAATCCTATTTACGTATTTCTTCCATCGCCGGGGCATAATCTGACACCGCTACCGCCGGAGTCGCTGCATCCAATCAGCAGCGCTTTTGGCTTTTGGCCGGAGAGAAGCAGATTCACTCCGAGGAAGCAGAAAATAGTCGCGGCAAAGCCAATTATGGAGAGCCAAGCTTCGCGATAAATCTTCGGCCAGTCCTGTCCCGGGGTTTTATACCTGGGCGATACCCGACAGTCGCCATGGATTGTTGCCGATCGGCCTGGTAAATGTCCAGAACTCCTCAAATTTAACCGGTTCGCTCTTGCTACCTGACACGACCGTTCCGCTCAGCTCATCTGTCGTATAATCAAGCAGGTTGGCATAGATAGAAGTTGTTATAAAGTCCTGCCCTGCCTCTTGCCATACCTCAGTTACTTCAACCTTTCTGACAGCAATATTTTCCAGCCTGTTGATCTGTTTATCCTTCAGCAACTGGTCCAGGTCTGCCTGAAATATACTCTTCATCTCATCGGTCAGAATGCCTGAGACCGGCAACAGCTCGCGATTCATCCAGGCCCCCTGGATTTTGAAAAAATTGTCCATCACCAGATCATTGAATGTGCTTTCATCAAAGGAGTGATCCATTTGACGAATGTGAGACAGTCCGGTCGCGGCATCATCAACGGCCGGTTCTACATACTGCGGTATACCGGAAATGGGAATTACCGCTCCGCGCTGATAGCCTCCCTGTCCGAAAGGAACCGCTGCACTGTCTGCCCGTTTCTTTTTGATGTAGCGGTAAATAAGATAGCCGCCGCCAGCCAGCAAAATGATGCCGAACAGGCCGATGCCTCCGCCTCCCGCGCCGCCAGCCGCTCCTGCTCCTGCTCCGGCCCCGGCAAAGCTGCTGAAGAGCATGCTTCCCAGCATACCCCCGGCGATTCCGCCGGCCATACTCCGCATAAAACCGCCGCCAGGCTGTTGCGTCTGGCCTGGCGCAGGCGCGGCCTGCTGCCGCGGCTGGCTGGGCTGTGGGGAAGAGCTTGCCGGCCTTGAATAACTGCGTGAACCTCCGCCAGAAGAGCGGCTGCCTCCCGCCCGGGCGTGGGCATTCAGCTCCAGCACGGTGATGCTTACAAACAGTACGGCTGCCATTATTGTTACTACTTTGACAACGTGTTTTTTCATTTTAACTCCTTTTCTATTTGATGTTATTCATGGTCGAGCTAAGCCGCTGGTCCATGCGGCCTTGAATACGGCGTCAGATGTGGTTAACACGTCATCGACAAACGCCTCAAATACCGGCACAAAGACGGCCAACAAGTGTCAAAGGCACTGCGTTTTTACACAACTGCCTGGAAAGAGATCAGCGTTCCGGGGGGACAAAAATAGCGAGATACACCGTGGGGATATAGTTGTGGGAATCAGTAGAGAATAGTTGTTTTACGGAAGAATTTACTTTCAGATCACACGCAAACGGAGGCTCCGTGGCTTCCTGACCACATTCTTCGCTGTTGCAGCAGTCGCCGTCATTATTGCCCGGACATTGATCCGGCTGTTGTCCGGAATTATTCACACTACCGTCGGCAGTCACCATCTGACAGGCGCTGGTACCCTGTGCTGCATCTGATGTAACATAATGGGCAAGAGAGCGAAGCGGCACCAGCAGTACCGCAACAACTAGTAAAAAGGCCAGAAGCCGTTTATGAATAAACAGGGGCATCATAATGGGCTACATCCCCTTGAGTTTCCAGAGCGAGGCGACACCGAACACCAGAAACATGAATCCTGCGCTGCGGTGGATCCAGCGGAGAGGAATGAAGCGGACCAGCTGCTTGCCGGCAAATATCCCCAGCAACGAAAAACACCACAGCGCCAGGGTGGACGACACAAAGACCATACTCATCCCGGACAGGCTGCAGGAGTGCTGTGCCGCCTGGCTGGCGGTCACCAGCCGGGACTTGGCGCCC